>Ga0326727_10005830_pt1 | contig 34680 bp, 37 predicted proteins | sample MB2enrmetagenome_FD_207643 | JGI IMG/M metagenome (GOLD analysis project Ga0326727, IMG submission 207643) | Lab enriched peat soil microbial communities from McLean, Ithaca, NY, United States - MB29MY | ecosystem: Environmental > Terrestrial > Soil > Wetlands > Peat | place: USA: New York...
GGAAGCCGAAGCGACACCTGCAGCAGGCTAGCATTCTGCGCGAAACATCACCGATAATCAAAAAGGCCCCAACATCTGTTGGGGCCTTTTTGCTTTCTTATAAAACGAAACACCGTTTGCCCTGAGTAGCCCCGGTGAATGACGGGGCATATCGAAGGGCAGCACTGGGCTGTCATCTGAGTTCACGTCCATAACACCGCGTCGCCCTTCGATATGGCGCCGGGACGCCCCGTCAGGAAGCGATGCAGATCCGGATTGCCCTCACCCCTCCCTCTCCCGCCAGGGAGCAGGAGAGGGAGCTATTTATGGCAATACTTGGGCTTCCTGGCCCGCATTGGCCCGCCGAAGGCCGGTACCCCCGCTACTCAGGGTAGGCGGTATCTTTATCTGCCAATCTAATGTTTGATGCTTCGGTAGCAGAAACCGCCCTGGCGGTTGGCGCTGCCGGAATCTGTAAGGCCGACCTCCCGGAACCTCCCCTAACCCCTCCTTACTAAGGAGGGGAGCCACGCTCCGGAACTTTGCTACTAGCACGTTCCCTCACGCCTTCTCAATCGCCGCTGTACGGGTCTGGATCTTGCGTATGCGGTCCATGTCGAACTTGAGGGAGCGGTCGAAGAAGTAGATGCCGTTCTGCTCCTGGAAAACGTCCGTCAACTGGGTGTAGCAGTAGCCGAACATGTTGGGGTCATCGAGCAGCACATTGCACAGGCCCTCAAATCTGGCGTAGAACTCCTCGATGGTCTTCGGCGCGTCCCCATAACCCCACGATTCATCGCTCTCAGCCGCCTCCGGGTTCCACCGAATGCCGCCGAACTCGCTCACGAAATAGGGCTGGCCGCCATAATCAATGGAAATCCTGGCGCCCTGCGGACGGTCGTTGATGAAGGGTTTTCCCTCGCTCAGCGGGGCCATGATCTTCTTGAACTCAGCAGGGTCCTGGTTGTAGTCGTGGCTGTCATAGATATCCGAGCAACGCACTCTGTGCGCGTAACCGGAGGCATCGAGCACCGGCCTGGTGCCGTCCAATGCCTTGGCCGCCAGAAACATTCCACGGGTGACGTCGTCCAGGTCGTGGATGTAATCATCTATGTCCTCGAAGGACTCATTCAGGCCGCACCAGCCTATGATGCTGGGATGCGAGTAGTCTCGCTCAACAGCCTCGATCCACTGGGTGATATATGTTGCGCCAAGGTTCTGGTGATGCAATCTTGGGGACCCAAGTCCGTGTCCCCAATCCGCGAACTCACCCCAGACCAGATAACCGAGACGGTCGGCGTGATAAAGAAATCGCTCTTCAAAGACCTTCTGGTGCAGCCTGGCGCCGTTGAAACCGGCCGCAATCGAGAGTTCGATGTCCTTGACGAGGGCTTCGTCGCTCGGGGCGGTCATGATCCCATTCTCATAATAGCCCTGATCCAGCACCAGCCGCTGGAAAACGGTCTTGCCATTGATTTTGACCGCCATGCCGTCGATTGTGACCGACCTCATGCCGGCGTAACTCGTAGCTGAATCGATAACCATGCCGTTTGCATCAAGCAATTCGATTTCCAGGTCATACAGGAAAGGATTCTCATGTGACCAGAGTTGCAGGCGGTCAGCAGGGATGTCCAGACAGAGCCTGGGACTGAAGTCGAGGCCGGTTTTGGTCTCCGCCATGCAAACCACGCCCTGCTTGTCCTTTGCGGTGAGGCGCACTGTTCCGCCGTCAAACGGTCTTCTCAGCGGCTGAAGCACTTCAAATCGGGAATATCCCACATTCGGGGTGATGCGGGGTCGCTTGAGATAGAAATCGGGAACCGGCTCCATCCAGACCGTCTGCCAGATGCCTGTTGTTCTGGTGTAGAAACATCCCCAATTCTCAAACTTGTTGCTCTGCTTGCCCCTCGGCAGCGGGCCACGGTCGTTGTCTCGCGCTCGGACGACTATCACCGCCGTCTCGCCCGGTCCCGCGATCCCCGTCAGGTCGCAGGTGAAAGGCGTGAACCCGCCACGGTGACGCGTAACTTCCACCGAATTGACCCAGACCGTGGTGTCGTAATCGCACGCCTGGAAGTGGAGCAGAACGTCTCGGCCTTTCCAATCTTCCGGAATCTTCACCTCTTTGCGGTACCAGACCACGTTCATGAAGTCCACGTTGCCGATTCCCGACAGCTCGGACTCGGGGCAGAACGGCACGAGGATGCGGTTGGTCAGTTCCCGCTCCTTCAGACCCCGTTCGATGCCTGAGTTGCCGCAGTCGATCTCAAACTGCCACTCTCCATTCAAACAAAGCCAATCCTTGCGTACAAACTGCGGTCGTGGGTATTCCGGTCTCGGGATGTTCATTTCTGCTCCTTTGCGCTTCGTGTGTACTATTTTAGAAGTGAAGCGAGTGTAAATCGTTCCCTCTCCTCTACGGCTTGTGCCTGATTTTACTAATCGCGGTAGCGCGAGCTAGAAGAGAGGTCGCGAAATTCTCGAAAGAGAGTTCGGTCGAGGGTTCACGGAAAGCGCCATCAGGCCCACTGATGCGATCGGACATCAGCAGGCAAGACGAATCGTACAGTCCTTCTCTCATCAATCTGGTGCAAAGAAGGACGTACCTGTCGGCGTATGAAGTATTTTGAAAGTCCTCGAAAACCTTGAAATGGGGTTCCTTAAGTTTGACGGGTTTGGTTGAGGCTGCGTGATCCTCAAGGAGCATAAGATATCCAAGCCACGGTTTGGATGATGGTGTGAATGCACCCTCTCGATAGGCTGCCAGTATATCTGTAGAGTTACCGATTGCCTCTTCGGTCCTGTTATTGAAGTTGTTACCGAACGAAGGCCCGATATGGGACTTGAATTCTATGGCTGCAATCAGCTTTCCGTCCAGGACGACGACAACGTCCCATTGTTTTTGCGGTCGGAACCATCCCGGAAGCTCGATCTTGCCCCTAGTACGGTATATGCAAGCGGACGGCAATCCGTTTCTGCAAAGAAGATCGCCAACCAACTCCACAAAACCATCCATCTGCGCGCCTCCGGTTGCTTCGGTCCGCGCTCCCTGATCCTTTGCGCCGGTACGGCTTCCCTGAGCAGATCCCTGCGTCCTCCGAGTTGCCCAAAAGCGTTGAACAGCAATTCTCAACGCCGTGTTAGCATCAAATGGCTCTTGTTTCAATTACTATTGCTCCTGCTCTTCATATGTTCGAAGGGAGGCCGAGCTAAACATCTTGTGGACCTGTTGTCCCATGCGCTCAACAGCTTGCCTGAAATAATTGGGGTCCACTTCAACTCCAATACTGTTTCTCCCATGCTGCGCGGCGGCAAAGTTTGTCGTCCCCGTCCCCGCAAACGGGTCCAGGACGGTGTCACCGACGAAGCTGAACATGCGCACTAGCCTCTCAGCCAACTCGAGTGGGAAGGGCGCCGGATGGTTCTTCGTTGATGCCCCGGTTACTCCCGTCCATATTTGCTGGAACCACTTGCGATGGTTCTCTTCAGATATGACACTCAGCATCTTGGTCGCCGCATCCGGACTACGATAGCCGCCTGACTTGCGTTGCATCAGGATGAATTCAATGTCGTTCTTGATCACAGAATTGGGTTCATACGGCTTGCCAAGAAACGTAGAACCTCCGCCGGCTTCATAGGCCGCGTTCGCTATCTTATGCCAGATAATTGGAGCCAGGTTGTCGAATCCAATATCCCTGCAATGTTCTTGTATTGAAGCGTGGAGCGGCATGACCATGTGCCGTCCCCCATTCTTTCTTCTTGATAGACAGACGTCGCCAACCACACAGATAAGCCTCCCTCCTGGTACCAATATGTCGTAACACTGCTTCCACACTCTATCGAGTTGAGCCAGGAACTCCTCATACGAGTCGATGTGCCCGAGTTGGCCATCGTGCTGAGAGTATTCCTTTAGTGTCCAATACGGTGGTGAAGTTAGAACCAAGTGCACCTGGTGGATGGGGAGTTCGTCCAACAAACGTGAGTCATGCCGAAACAGCAGGTGTCTGGTCGGGACATAGTTTATGGCTTCCTCGATCATGCTTATGAGCCGGGGGTCCTTGGCAATTCTAGGTAAGTCCGTCTGCTTGAGTTCAGAGCTTTTGAACTCAGCAGGAAGAAATCCGCTAAGGTCGTTACTCTCCGATATCTCGTCGCCGTCTAACAATGATAATATTGCCATCCAAGTCCCCTGCAATGCGATTGATTGGACCCCGGACGTAGATACGTCAATAAAATATCGCGGGTTCGGACAATCCTCAGCAATTATAAAAGGCTGCTCGGTTGAGTGTCAAACTTTGGATGACTCCATCGAGATTTGACATGGATTTGTGGCTCATCTATAATAAACATCTGAGTTTGTGGCGATCTCGGAAATAATGAGGAATGAAGGGACGAATGGACGGTGCCTGCGACAAAATGAAGACTGATTCGGCGGCTTCGGATGCGCCTGTACTCACGTGGAGCGTGCATCTGCTTAAGGAGCAGCCGGGCAGGATGCTGCTGATCGCGCCCACCATGCTCGCGAGCCTCGCCATCGCTTATGCGATCTTCCGCAGCCCGCTGTTTCTTTTGGCGGTTCTGTTCCTCTATTGTTCCGCGCTCGCTGAATACCTGTTTCCCGTGAGGTATGAGATCAACGAATCGGACGCATCCGTGCGGACCATCGTTGGCCGGACGTTCGTGGAGTGGAATCGCGTGAAGAAGTGCTACCTGGACGACCGCGGGATCAAGCTGAGCACGCTCGACACTCCGGGGCGGCTGGAGGCATACCGAGGCGTCTATCTCAGATTCAACGGCAATGCGGACGAGGTGACCTCGGCGGTAAGGAGAATCAGGAATGCCCGACTTACAGACGGGGAATCAGCCTGAGGACGACCTGAGTCCTGAGGAGCGCGACGCGCTCATCGATGAACTCGCGAAAAAGGTGGTTGACAGGCGGCTGGAAACCCCTACTATAATGTTTTTGGAGATGCACAAGCCGGTGGCATTCCTGGCCGGTCAGTCGATGATCGTGGCAGGCCCGCTGCTCTCGCCGCTTTTCGGAGTTGACGGAATGCGGAAGTTCTCCCGCCTTTTGAGCGGTGAGGGGAACGTGGAGCGGCTCATCCGACGCATCGAAGACCTAGCGGACGAGCGAGAACCAAGCAAAGGTAAAGAGGAGTAACAGGAGTAGAGGGAGTAGAAGGAGTAACCGGAATTCCGGACCGTTACTCCTCCCACTCCTTTTACTCCTCATACTCCACTTCTGAAGAAGCATGACTCATGCAACCTGGACAGTCACAATACTGGAAGCCCTGATGGTGGGGTTTATCCTCTATAAGATTTTCTCCGCACGGCGAGGCAAGGACTTGTACATCCGGCGGATTGCGGGTCTGAACGCCATCGAGGAGGCGGTCGGGCGCGCGACCGAGATGGGCCGACCGATCATGTTCATCCCTGGGATCGGCGGGTTGGATCTCCAGACGCTCCAGGCGCTTCTCATCCTAAAGCACGTCACCACCAGCGCCGCGAAATACCGATCGAGGGTAATCGTCCCAGTCGCCGATTCGGTGATTTACACGATGGCGGATGAGATTTGCAAGGACGCCTATACCTCGCAGGGAGTTCCGGAGCAGTTCAACTCCGAGGATGTCAGGTTTTTGTCGGACAACCAGTTTGCATTTGCATCCGGCGTGGTGGGCATTTTGAACCGCGAGAAAGTGGCGTCGAACTTCATGTTCGGTTACTTTGCGGCTGAATCCCTGATCCTGGCCGAAACCGGGCATCAGGTCGGAGCGGTGCAGGTAGCCGGAACGCCGCAGATCACGCAAATCCCGTTTTTTATCACGGCATGCGACTATACCATCATCGGAGATGAGTTCTATGCCGCCAGCGCCTACCTTTCACGCGAACCGACCCTGCTTGGAAGTTTGGTTGGGCAGGATTATGCGAAGGCGGTCATTATCATTATTATAGTCGCCGGGATCATCACGGCATCGATCGCGGGGATCACCGGCTGGCATGCCACCTGGCTGAATTGGGTGAACTGGTTCAGGCCGGTGGGATAGGGGCGGGTTCCGGATCCTGGATGCTTGATTCTAGATGCTGTATAGAGAGGCGAACTTGTGCAGTTCCAACAAGTGTTTGAACGAAAAATAGAGGGTAGCTTCGGCAGCGCCGCTTCGCTCTGCTACCGAAGCATCTAAGAGACGCCATTCACATTATGATGCAACCTTCTCTGTGCTACCATCGAATATCCAATATCGAACATCGAATACCCTGCCCGGAGGGCAGCAATGCTTAGTCACTTTATCTTAAAACCCGGCGCGCCGACATGGGAGTTCGTGCTTTGGACGATCGCGGCTTTCCTCGTCATCGGTGGGGCGTTTTTCTACCTGCTTACCCTGGTTCCGGGGCGCTTTCGGAAAGCGTGCGTGGTTGGCGTCACCTTTCTTTGTGGGCTGATCTATGTGCTCGAATTCTTCGTCCCGGCGAATCCGAAGACCGACAAGAACTTCCTGACCGGTTTCACCCAGCAGATCGACCAGGCGACCCTCGTGATCTTCACGTTCACAATCGGACTGGGCGTCTTGAGTCTGATTCAGTTCCATGGGCGTAATATCGCCCGAAAGAGGCCCGGCTGGGGGAATAATCTGGCGTTCTTCATCGCCTTCTTCGCAATGATGGTGGCGGGTTTTTGGAAAGATCTCAGCCCCTCACACTTGAGTTCCAATGTTTACAGCCTGCTGTACCAAAGCTCAGTGATCGCGCTCGGTGCGACGATGTTTTCCACCATCGGATTCTACATCGTGTCGGCGGCATACCGGGCGTTCCGAATCCGCTCCGGTGAAGCGACGTTGATGCTGGTTGCGGCATTCATCGTCATGCTCGGCCAGGTGCCGATTGGGGCGTTCATCACACATGGACTACCCATACACGGATTCTGGAGCGCATTCAGGCTGGAGAACTCCAGCTACTGGATCCTCACGCAGCCGAATATGGCGGCGTGGCGAGGGATGTCGTTCGGGATTGAGGTCGGCGCGCTGGCGATGGCCCTCCGCACGTGGCTCAGTTTGGAGCGCGGAAGTTTCTTCGATCGGGAAATGTAATGAATTTGTTTGAAAAACTCCAACATATCGACCGCCGAATTATGTATTCTCTGCTCGTCGTGGTGATCGCCATCCCGCTCATCCATCGGATGGATTTGCCGATCATCGTCAGTCCAGCGGTTCAGGGCGCCTATGACGCGGTAGATCGGATGCCGGATAATAAAATCGCGATCATCTCGATAATCTGGTCGTCGGGCACACTCTCCGAGAACGGCCCGCAGACCCAGGCGATAATGCGGCACATGTTCATGCGCAACAAGAAGTTTGCGATTCTTTCATGGGATCCACAGGGCGCCACCATGGCGCACGAATACGCGGCGAGTATCGGAAAAGAGTATGGCAAGGTCTATGGCAGAGATTGGATCGATTGGGGACTGAAGCCGGTTTCCAATATTGTGCTCCTTATTCAGCACATGGCTCGAAACGTTCCCGAGGCAATTGTCTCGGATTACAAAGGCACGCCATTGTCGGAGTTTCCAGTGATGAAGGGGGTCAAGACCATCAAGGACGTTGGTCTTATCGCCGACATTACCCCATCCGGCACGCTCGATGTGTGGATTGGGTTTATCTATGGACCGTATCGCACCCCGATCATCTATGCTCCGACCGCCGTGATGGCGCCTGAGGGGTTCAACCCCCTCGATGCGGGCCAGATCAAGGGGATGCTGACGGGAATGAAGGGCGCGGCGGAGTATGAGCGGCTGCTGGGTCGGTCGGATTTCGCGACCAGGGGCGCGGCGGCACTCTCGACATCGCACTTGTTGATTATTGTGTTGATTATCCTTGGAAACCTGGGATACATCGCCTCCCTGCGGAGGCGGGCGGATAGCTCGTAGCACGTAGCCGGTAGCCCGGAATAGGAAAGGAGGGCAGAGTGGCCCTCCCCTACGTGTACTCGGTTTTACAAAGAATTCCCTCTCCTACTCCCTGCCTTGTCCTGAGTAGGCGACCGTTCAATCCTGAGTAGCCTTGATGAATGGCCGGGCATATCGAAGGACAGCGCCGTATCGAAGGAGCCGGGAGAGGGCAAGAGCCTGCCCAGAGCGAAGCGAAGGGGTGAGGGTAATTCGGAGGATGGTGTGTGCTTGTGAAGTTTGTCTCCCGGAACCTCCCCTTGCCCCTCCTTAGCAGGAGGGGAATTCCGGCGCGAAACCTCATGCACCGGTTTCGGAAGTTACATTCTTACCTTGGAGTTATGATTGTTTAACTGGCTGTCAAATACGCATATAATGTCCACCATTGGAATCTGGCTGGCGGCTCTCGGTACGCTTGCGATCTACTCCATTCTATACAAGGAGAATCGGGCGTATCGGTTAGCTGAGCATATCTTCATCGGAGCAGCCGCCGGATACATGGTGTATATCAACTGGATCGAAATTCTAAAACCGCAGTGGTGGGACAGGATCGTCGCGGGCGAATGGTACTGGGTCTTCGCGCTGGTTGCGGGAGCGATGTTCTACTTCATCTACAGCCGAAGGTACGTGTGGATCAGCCGCCTGATCTTCGGCGCGATGCTCGGTCTGGTCGCGGGAACCGCGTTCAAGGGATTTGCAGGCGTCAATATCGACCGTATCCACGCGTCGTTCAAGCCGGTCTATGCCCACGGCATGACGGTCGGGCAGTCGCTGAACAACGTTCTCTTCATCCTCGTCCTGCTCACCGTCATGGCCTACTTCTTCTTCTCATTTGAGCACAAGGATGCCATTCGCAAGGTTCCATCCAGCATAGGCCGATGGGTGCTGATGTTCGCGTTCGGCGCGATGTTCGGCTCGACCGTTATGGCAAGGATGTCCCTCCTGATCGGCCGAATCTACTTCCTCCTGCACGATTGTTTGCACCTTGCCAGGTAGCTCGCAGCCGGTAGCTGGTAGATGTTCGATGCTTCGATCGCAGAGCAAAGCGGCGCTGCCGAAACATCGAACATTGCTTCAATATATGCCGGAATGGCCTTAGCCGCTGACCGCTAACACCTAGCTGCCACCTACGCTTGCCATTTGCCCGCCCGCTATCGTATAGTTATACGGTAGTTCGCCGTCCATCGGGACGATCTGGAGTTCATCTTGGAAAAGTTTGCATTTGTCATTCATCCGCTCGAGGCCAGGCGCGACATCGCCCGGAAGTACCCGTTCGTCAAGTTGTTCCCTGAGAGCGCCGTGGAGTGGGCTCTGAAATACACCAGTCCGATGCTCGTCTCCCACATCACCGGAATCAAATCCCCGACCGGGGCGGAGGCGGAGGGTTGGTTCGTCGGATGTCCGCTCACCCCGCATCAACTTCTCACGCTGCCCAAGGACTATGTGTGGGACAAGTTAGTGAGGACTTGCGAGATGGGGCGTGACCTGGGCGCAAAGATCGTTGGACTAGGAGCGTTCACTTCGGTGGTCGGGGATGGCGGGATAACTGTCGCCCAGAAACTTACCGGCATGGCCGTCACGACCGGCAACAGTTATACGGTCGCAACCGCGATTCAGGGCGCGATGGAAGGGGCCAGGATGATGGATGTCGATCTTGCCTCGGCCCAGGCCGCGGTCGTTGGCGCGACAGGCTCGATAGGAAAAACCTGCGCGAAGATTCTGGCCGGGAGTGTCGGTCAAATCAACCTGGTTGGCCGAAACGAGGAGAGCCTGAAAGAGATCGCACGGGAGATCGGGGATGGGAAGGCAGATGTGAAGGTCTTCACGGATGTCCACACCGGTATCAAGGGTGCGGATATCATCGTGACTGTGACGAGTGCGATTGATGCGGTGATTCACCCGGCTGATCTCAAGCCGGGAGCAGTTGTTTGTGATGTCGCGAGGCCCAGAGATGTCTCGGTAAGGGTAGCCCAGGAACGCGATGACGTTCTGGTCATCGAGGGCGGGGTGGTGGCAGTGCCTGGGGACGTCAATTTCAACTTCAACTTCGGCTTTCCGCCGCAAACCGCGTACGCGTGCATGTCCGAAACGATGATCCTTGCGCTGGAGGGACGATATGAGAATTTCACCCTCGGCAAGGATGTGAGCGTGGAGCAGGTGGAGGAGATTTCGGCGCTTGCCGATAAGCACGGTTTCAAGCTGGCAGGTTTTCGCAGCTTCGAGAAATCGGTTTCGCCTGAGAAGATCGAGCAAACCAGGGAAAACGCTAAGCGGAAGCTGGCGGTTGGTGGTAGGTAATGCCTATCCAACTTATATCGGCATGGGAACATATGGTAGCTTCGGCAGCGCCGCTCCGCTCTGCCACCGAAGCATCGTGTTCCGGAATTCCCCTCCTTAATAAGAGCCTGTCCAGAGCGTAGCGAAGGAAGGGGTTAGGGGAGGTTCCGGGAGGTTAACCCTGCATATATGTGCTGCCCTTCGGGTTACCCTCACCCCAACCCTCTCCCGCTCCTTCGATACGGCACTGTCCTTCGATACGCCCGGCCATTCATCCGGGCTACTCAGGATTGAACGGTCGCCTACTCAGGACAAGGCAGGGAGTAGGAGAGGGGGCTTTCTGTGGCAATGCCCAATGCATTGATTATACAAACATCGGCTAGCCGTGATTAGCTACACCAGCGGCCGCATCATGAGGGCACGGCAAGCAGCGCCCCTACAACCTTTAACAAAAAAGCGCCCCGGAAAACCGGGGCGCTTTTCAATATGACGGGCTCCTACTTATGTCCCGGCTTTGCCCTTTTCGATGAGTTCCTTGACCTTCTGACCGCCCTTATGGCCAATCTCCTCGTAGAACCCATGTCCGTACTTCTTGCTGGTGGTCTGCCCACCCTTGGCCCCTATCTCCTCATAGAAAGGAGAACCGTAACGTTCGCTGGTGGTCTTGCCACCCTTCTTGCCGATGTTCTCATAGAACTCATGGCCGTACCGTGTGCTGGTGGTCTCACCACCTCGCTTGCCGGCCTCGCTTACTGTCATTGCGCCTTTGCTTTCCTTTGGCATTGTGGTACACCTCCTTTCATAGTCATGAGCTTGCTCATGAAATGGTTGTCACGATTCACCGTGACGATTGTATTACCGCTTAGCGGAGTGGGTTCACTACTATATACGTATGAACCGCACCGTAGGTTCGGTATTTGTACTATTTTTTTTTCGCCTGCTCGGTATGAACAGGGATTTTTCTATCTGAAGCCGGGTTATTCACCCTCTGCTTTCTTTCCTTCATCGATGAGTTCCTTGACTTTCTGACCGCCCTTGTGGCCGATCTCCTCGTAGAACTCGTGGCCGTATCGCTCGCTGGTGGTTTCTCCGCCCTTCTGTCCACCCTTCTTTCCTATTTCTTCATAGAACTCATGGGTGTGCGTCTCGGCAGTCTTCTCACCGCCGCGCTTTCCGGCCTCACTTACCGTCATGTCACTCTTGTCTTCTTTCATCTCCTTCACCTCCCTTGCAGGTCCCGCCTCGGATTTGCGGTTTCTATGCGATTGCATTGACTCTATTCATGCAACCTGGCAAAGTGCCGACAAACCGATTCACGATCTGAAACCGCAAGTCGGTGGAACCGTGCAATTGTATGGTATGCCACCCCCGGCTCGGTCGTTCATGCGTACCGGGGATGGCTAATAGGCGTTTACCTTATTGTCCCGCGGCGCGCTTACCTTCTTCAATAAGCTGCTTGACCTTCTGGCCGCCCTTGTGGCCGATCTCTTCGTAGAACGGTGAGCCATACTTTTCACTGGTGGTCTCGCCGCCCTTCTTTCCGATCTCCTCGTAGAACTCGTGGCCGTGGGTCTCGGAAGTCTTCTTTCCGCCTCGTCTTCCGGCCTCGCTTACGGACATATTGCCTTTGTTTTCCTCAGCCATGTAGTTCACCTCCTCATGCTCTCTGTTAATTCGAAAGTTGAATCTTGCCGGCGGGATCGTCTCCCGCCGGCACTGCCGGCGGTAACGGCAAGATAACTAAGCAGCTTACTTCGCCGCCTTCTTGCCCTCTTCGATCAGCTTCTTAACCTTCTGACCGCCCTTGTGGCCGATTTCCTCATAGAACTCATGGCCGTATCTGTTGCTGGTGGTCTCTCCACCCTTCTTTCCGGCCTCGCTCACGGTCATCGCGCCTTTTTTCTCTTTAGCCATTATACTCACCTCCTGCTTTTTCGCAGCTCCGATACGGCTGCACATTTTAGAATTTATCTGATGTCAAGCGCCGCCCAAATGGAAGGCGCAAGTCGTGTCCTCTTCGAGTTTACCCAGTTTCATGCGATTATTCGTCAACCGCGTGGTAGAAAAAAACAACAGGGTAATAATTCTTCAGGTTCAACGTCTCTTCCGTAGGGTCTCGGTGTGTCAAGACCACTCGTTTCGCATGGCCTTGCTTGGCGAGCATCCCTATCCCCTTCATGGGGGTTATAACCATTTGATAATGTCACCAAACATCTTGCCGACTTCCGATTTGAGTTTTGGAGAGAATCGGGCTTCAAAGCCCACAACTCGATGACCGTCCGGGTCAAAACGGAATCGTTTCAAGGCTTACCGCTAGGGCTTTACCCTGTGACGTTAACTTATAAACATTTGGGGGTTGGATTCCAGGCGTTTGAGGGACGGAAATGGGACGGATAGGATACATGGGACTAACGGAACATGCATTTACCATAGTCGGTGATCAGAAATGAAAGACTTCCTGGAGACCCTGGCGGATGAATTCCACGGCGATGGCGGCGAGAAGCATGCCCATGATCTTGGCAATGACGTCCGATCCCGTCCTGCCCAGCAGGCGGAAGAGAAGACCGATGTATCTGAAGATAATGAGGTCGGCGACCAGGTTGATCAGCACGGCGCCGACGGTGATCCAGAGGCCGTAGGTTCCGATGAGGACGATTGTGGTCGTGATGGCCCCAGGGCCCACGAGCAGCGGGACCGCGATCGGCACAACTCCCGGTTCTACGTTCCCATCCTGCCCGTAGTGCGCCTGCAGGGTGATGTTGAGGGCGATGACGAGCAGGAGGATTCCACCCGCGATCTTGAAATCGCTGAGGCTGATGTTGAAAAGGCCCAGAATCCACGATCCGGCGAATGTAAACACTATCAGCAAAACGTAACCAACCAGCGTTGCGCGCCTGAGGATGGTTCTGCGTTCTTCGTCAGTCTGATATTGGGTGAGGGCGACGAAAATCGGTATGAGTCCGATTGGATCAGTAATTATCAGCAGCGTAACCGAGGCTCTGAGCAGCGCAAGAATAACCGACATTGAATAAAGCCTCGTGCGGATAGGATTCAGGATTCAGGGAGCGGAATCAGGCGTTAGGGCCGGATTTCTGAACACCCAACACCCGATACCTGATACCTGCACGCCCAACGCCTATCCTGACTCGCCTTCCTCTTGCTCTTCGGCGGTTCGCATGACCTCGAAATCGTACTCGGCATCCTCTTTCAGAGCCTGACCCGCGAAGCGGTCCTCGATGCTGAAATCCTCCTCATCGGAGTCGGTGTCCATGGCTGTATCCAGGTCGATGGTATTGGAAGGCCGAAAGGGTTCACCGCCGTCGGTCCCTAACTCCTCTTTTTCCTCTTTGGTCGCGGTGATATCAGTCTCCTGCTCCTTATCCGATATAAATGTTGAACCAGTGATGTTCCCCGTATCGAAGCCCTCCATCCCGGCCATCTCCGAATCGAGTCCCATGCCTTCGGAGGCATCCGGATCGGTTGGGAGCATCTCCTCCACCGAGTCCTGCCAGTCGAAGCCTATCTCATTCTCGCCGGGCGTACCCATCAGTTCAACGTTGATCCCCTCTGCGGCCTCCTGATCAGACCGAGTATGTGGGTGAGGATACGTGAGCTGATCCGAAGGATCGAGCGCCAATCCCTCCGGGTTGGTGTCCTCCATCGCGTCAGTATCATCACTCTCGGCGGAGACTCGCTCCGACCTCGCGCGGATCAGGTCGGAAAGGTTCTCCACGTTGTCATAATCTTTGTGCAGGCGATCCCTATCCTCTGCTGCCATGGCATTTCTCCATGGGAATAGGGTTATAAGGTTTTAGGGTTCCAGGGTGTTAAGGGAATGAGCTATGTCTCATGACTCAAATTCCAGATTGGGCGGAAGGAATATGAGTATGATACATAAATACAGTCCTATAACCTTAAAACCTTAAAACCTTAGAACCCTTCCCCTACGTAAATTGAATAATCGTTCTTCCGTCGTCGGTCTCGATGTCGAGCGCCTGGGCATGGCCCTCATCGTCCTGTTTCACCCAAATGGTCTTGGGATTCATCACCTCGTGGGTGAGCGCGGTCGGATCCGTTCCCTCGTCACTTCCGGCGACCACCACGATGGTCGGCTCGATGTCGTTCTTCAAATCCGGCTCAATCCCCAGGAGCGGGCGGTTGTCAACCACACGCTGAGCTCCGAGATCGGCGCTCTCGATGTCGATGTTCACCGGTCGGGTCTGGTTGGTTGCGACGAATGCGTAGATAAAAGTCTCCCAGTTATCTCGAGCAATTTGTTGAGTAGGCATGGTGGTCTCCCTTCGGGATAGCAGTTGGCGGTTAGCAGTTAGCCGTTAGCTGGATTCTGCCGCCGCTCAACGTTTTGATTCGGTCCCCACTCGTAGGGCGGGGTTAATGGAAATCGAAACCCTGATACCCTGTGAGGAGCCTTTGCAAAACGCAGGGCTTGGATGAGGGAGGGGTGGTGAGCAGCTTCGGTGGTTCTCACGCAGGGCCGACAGTGCTAAGGGAAATGATGAACTATGAACCTTCGATACGCCCCGTCGTTCACCGGGCCTACTCAGGGCAATCGGAGGAGTGGTGAATGCCGGAGGGGAAGGACGGCTGACCAGCACACGTAGTTTAGGCCCCTGTGGGCATCCGGTGTGGGTCGGAAAAGCTCGCTTTAGCCTGCTTGAATTACTGAGGCTCGCGGATCTATTCCGAGTCCAAAGAGCGTCTCAGGCTAAAGCATGAGCCTATGGAATTGAAGCGAGCTAAAGCAGGCTGGGACCGGGTCTTGTCTCCCTCTCCCTGCTCGTCCTCCATAGCTTGAGCGAAGGACGGGCGGGAGTGAGATGGGGGGTGAAGGCATGCCGATCACTCGGCAATCGACTGCACACGTCCCACACGGCCGTCGGTCAGCATCACCTTGATGCCATGTGGATGTGTGGGGCTGTTGGTGAGCAGTCGGCTGACGATCCCCTCGGTGAGAGCGCCCGTCGGCTGATCCTGCTTCTGAACGATCTTCACCCGCAGTCCGGGTCGGATTTCGCTTCGGTTAGGTACGGGCATTTGTCTCTCTTTTCACAGAATATACCGGCTGAGGTCCTCGTTCTTGAGGATGTCCGAGAGCTTCTCTCGAACGTAATTTGCATCGATGTTGACTGTCTCGCCTGCGCGCTCGGAGGCTTCGAAGCTCAGCTCATCGAGGAGGCGCTCCATCACCGTGTGCAGACGCCGGGCGCCGATGTTCTCCATGTGGATGTTCACCTCAGCGGCCATGCGGGCGATCTCGTCGATCGCATCCTCGGTGAAGGTGATGCGAAGCCCCTCGGTGGAAAGCAGTGCCGTGTATTGTTTCACAAGGGCGTTTTTCGGCTCGGTCAGGATGCGCCGAAGATCGGCTTCATAAAGGTTCTCCAGTTCCACGCGAATGGGCAGCCTGCCCTGAAGCTCAGGGATCAGGTCGGAGGGTTTGCTCACGTGGAACGCTCCCGCCGCGATGAATAGAATGTGGTTCGTGCGCACGGAGCCGTATTTGGTCATCACGGTGCTTCCCTCGATGATCGGCAGGATGTCGCGCTGAACGCCCTCCCTGCTGACCTCCGGCCCGCTGCCGCCGCCTCTTTCCCGACCGGCAATTTTGTCCAGTTCATCCACGAAAATGATCCCCGACTGCTCCGCGCGGTCGATGGCCTCGCGGATGATCTGATCCTGATCCACAAGCTGGGACGCCGCTTCCTGCGCGAGGATGTCCTTTGCTTCACGAATGGTCACATTCCTGGTTCGGCGGCGTTTCTGCATCAGCCCGCCGAGCACGCCCTGCATGTCCATCCCCATCTCTTCCATGCCCTGGGGTGTGAAGACCTGCATGAACGGCGCGCCACTCTCCTCGACCTCTATCTCGATCTTGTTCTCATCCAGCACGCCCTCAGCGATCTGTTTCCTGAGCTTTTCGCGGATTCTCTTGCGGCGTTCAGCCTCTGCTTTGGCCGATTCCTCGGCTTGGGCGGCGGTTGGGGCGGCTGGCTCGGGCTCGATCACGGGCTGCTCCTCTGTATGAGGCTGCGGATGCTCGGAAAACATCCGGCTGACCATTTGCAGGGCGGACTCTAGGTCGCGCGGGCTCTGTTTTTCATGCTCATGTGGCGCAAGCGGTTGCATTATGTCGAGAATGCGGTCGATTGCCATCTCGCGAGCGGCGTCCTGCACCTCGGCGATCTTCTCGCCCTCTACCATGCGAACAGAAAGTTGAACGAGGTCTCGAACCATCGAATCCACGTCCCGGCCCACGTATCCGACCTCCGTGAACTTAGTCGCCTCGACTTTGATGAACGGGGCGTTCGCGATCTGTGCCAGGCGGCGGGCGATCTCGGTCTTGCCGATGCCCGTGGGGCCGATCATCAGGATGTTCTTGGGAATGACTTCGTCGCGAATGTCCTCGCCCAGCAGGCGGCGGCGGTGACGGTTGCGAAGCGCGATTGCCACGGCTCGTTTTGCCTTGTCCTGTCCGACTATATACTTATCGAGTTCCTCGACTATTTGTTTTGGGGTCAAATCTTCCATACGGCACCTGCCAGAGTTATGCGTGATGAGTTATGAGTGATGAAGTGCCGGACCAGCGCCCAACACCTAACGCCCAACGCCTTTCCCTGTCAGTTTACCCGAAAGGCGGGCGGGCAATCAAGTTTTCCACCGCTGGATTTGATTTACACATCGGTTGCATCTCGGTATAATGGCTTAGGGAAATGATGAATGATGAGTGCCCTTCGATATTGCGCCGGAGCGCCTCGTTAGGAAGCGACGCAGATCCGGATTGCCCTCACCCCTCCCTCTCCCGCCAGGGAGCAGGAGAGGGGGCTATGTGTGGCGACACTTTGGATTTCTGCTCGGCATTGGCCCCACGCAGATGGGTACACCTGCTACTCAGGGTTCACGGTCACATTGTTCTTTATGGTAACCTTGCTGTGGCAAGATCGAGAAGATTTGGAGGCGCACGATGCGAAGAATGTTCGGCAGGTTGTTGTGGATTATGCTTGTTATACTTGTAGTGTATAACACGTGGCAGGTTTGGGCGTTGCGAAAGGAAGTTGCGGAGATCCAGAAGCAGGTTGTCTCCGTGAAGGCCGAGCGAGGGTCGGCGGAGGAGGATGCGCATCGAAACTCCCTAATCGACAAGGCGCGACTCCATGCGGATGAGGCCCGAAAGGACATTCTCAAAGGCGATTTCAATGGCGGCAAGGCGGAACTTGACAAGAGTATGCAACTCTTGCAGAAGGCCGGAAGTGAATCGGTCGCTCCCGCGACCGGGGCCCTGGACAAGGCCCAGCGCTCGCTCGATCAGATCAAGGTCATGATAGATAAGTTCGTGCCGAAATCATCGAAATGATGAAGTATGAATGATGAATGATGAATCGGGATTCCGGACTTGTTGCTAGAGAGGCCGACGACCAGCTACCAACGCTTCTGCCTCGGCGAGTTGAGCAGGAGTGTTGGCGCCTTTGATCTCGTCGGGAGATGCTGAAACCGTGACCACGCGTTTCCCCTGCCGGATTGCGATGTCCACCATTTCGGTAAGGCAGTATTCGCCGGCTTCGTTTTTCGTCATGAGTTCGATGTTGTCCCATAGCCACTCCGAGTTGAATGCGTAGCACCCGCCGTTGACCTCCCTGACCGCCTTCTGTTCCTCCGTGGCCATCTTTTCCTCCGCGATTCCGCAAACCGAGCCGTCCGCATTCCTCAAGATTCGCCCGTATCCATGGGGATCATCCGGAAAGGCTGATGTCAGGGTGATCGTCGCGTCCTCGGCTACATGACGATCCATCAGCGCTCGCACTGTTTCAGATCGAAAGAGCGGGCTGTCGCCGCACATCACCACCACATGCTCCGAACCTTTTGCCGCTTCCCGGGCGCTCCTCACGGCATCGCCCGAGCCGAGTTGCTCCTCCTGAACGGCATAGGCATACGCATCTCCGAGGGTCTCTCGGATCGTCCCTCCATCCCTGCTGATCACGATCACTATCCGAGGCACGCCCGCCAGCGCCTCCAGCACGTACTCGATCATCGGCCTGCCGCAGATGGGAAGGAGGACCTTGGGCATATCGATCCCCATCCGCCGCCCTTTCCCCGCCGCCAGAACGATCGCGTGGAATGAATTATCTGTTGGTTCATTGTTGTAATTCACGCTATCTTTATCCTCTGCAGCCCAAGCCTACCACAGGTCGTCATTCAGAGCGAAGCGAAGAATCTGCTGCCGATCAATATTGTCCTTCTACGTAGGCTTACTGCTACCGAATCCTTCACGGAGTTGGTCCTCACCTGCGGACGGGTTCAGGACGATGTTTGTTTTGTTAGGGCGTGCCGGAACGGCCGCTCGCAAGCCAGGAACCTCCGGGATTCCGGAGAATCCAGCGCCCGGATAGGGAAATCCGGGCGGAACGTCGCTGGGTGGCTTACAATACCTCGGGATCGACCGTTTGGTCGGGTATTTGACATAGAACATCGTGTATCCAACGTCGGCACCCCGATTGTACCACCACACGCGCGGTGGAGCAAGCCGTTTTGATGGACATGGCTTCGGGTATCAGTTGAACACGGTTCTTTGGTATTCGATAACAGGCATTTACATGGAATAAACACAGTAAAGCGAGGTGTTGTCGGGATGACGGCTTATAAAGTGGTTGTTATCGCGCTGGCGCTGGTTCTTGGGTTCACCTTCTGCATCCAGAATTACGCGCAGGCGGCGAATCTGATTGGTGATGCGCTTAAGCTTTTCGGCATAGCATATGTGGTGTCGGCGTTCGGGCCACAGATAAACGATTTCATCAACAAGACTGCGGATCAGCGGGGCATAAAATGGGAAGGCACGACAAAGGTTGTGCCGATCATATCGATCGGAAAAGGCACCTACATCGGGGCCGCTCAGGTTGTTGGTCCGCCGGATCGTGTCAGCACGGTGCAGGCGGTAGGCCAGTTAGAGGCGAGTATCTCAAGGCTGGGCGGAAGATGGCTGATTCCGGTCAGCACGAAATCCCCCACGGCGACCGGGCTTCAGCAGGTTCAGGGCGTGGGGATATCCGGCTTGATCGACTTCAAAATATGAGTTCCTGGGAGCGCGGACTCCTAGTCCGCATCCAGGGGTTGAATTAGAAAGGTGAACGGCATGAGAAGCAAATTAGCACTGTTGGTTGCGCTATTTGTGCTGAGCGCGCTGGTGTTTGTGATGATCCTGGCTCAACGAACGACTTTCCCTCAGCCGCTCTATTCTCCCGCGATGGCGGCGGAGGTCCATACGGTTCAGTTCCAGGAACCTGTAACACAGAAGATAGTCCCGATCCTAAGCGTTGGATCGGGAACCAGGGTTGGCGGAGCGGTTGTGACCGGCGATCCGAAACAGGTTTCCAAAGTGGTCGCGGTTGGGCAATTGGACGCGTCCTACCAAAGCGTGGTGCGGATCCGGATCCTGGTGCCCGTGTCCACAACTAATGTGGTGCAGAACATCAGCCGCGTACCGGGGACCAGCGTTATCGGCCTGGTGGACATTGGGTTATAAGGTGGTAAGGGTTGTAAGTTTTTAGGGTTCTAAGGTTCTGGGGTTCTAAGGTTTTAAGGCTAGGGAATCGACCACGGACCTTCATCTCACAAGTATGGATGAAAATGACAGGAACTGAGATGGTGTATCCATCCGGGATTCCGTCCCTAGATCCTGAATCCTGCATCATACTTGTCTAAAATAGCGTTTATCCCACGCTCAACGTGAGTGCGAGTTAACAACGAGGGGTTGTTCTGAGTCACGACCCTGATGCATCCGGAATCGATCTCAGGATGGCGGTCTGATCCCCCTCTCCTGCTCCCTGGCGGGAGAGGGTAGGGTGAGGGCAGTCCGGAAATCGAAACCGGCAAATTATCTTGGACAACAGTGATCCTGAATCCTCAATCCTTAATCCTATCTTCCAGGGAGGGGGATCCGGAAACCCTATAACCTTATAACCTTACCAACCTAAAACCCTGGCCTCACCCCTGGCATACGTCAATCCGCTCGGCATCAACGGCGGGGCCGCTCACGTTTCCCTTGATCGCGACTCTATCGCCCGGTTTGAGCTTGTCGAAGCCGCACACATCGCCGTTTCGCCATATGCGCGCCCGCTCGGCATAGATGCTTCGCTCGCCCCTGGAGGTGTGTACCTGGAAACGTTGCGCGTTGTAGTCCACGCTGATTATGTTTCCCTGGATGGCATGGTAATCCCGACCGAGGTCGCAGAGACCGCCCCCTGAGAGGGTGATCTTGTCCGCAATGAAGCGGTCGCCGATCCATCTTCCACGGATGTTGATCACATCGCCGATGTGGATACTGCCGATAGAGAGTTTGCCGCCGACTCCGGTAATTGACGCCCCCTTGCCGCTTCGCACCTGAAAGATGTCGGGAACGCGCTCATCGGCGGTGACGGGAGTCACGCTGAGCGCCCGGTGAAAGAAAGAGGTCTCTTTGACGACCCGAACCTTGATGCTGGTTGGCCTCGCCGTATGGGTAACGTTCGTCGCCGAGAACGTTGCAGTAGCAGACCCGAAAAGTACGCACAGGCCGAGAATAATCGACCGTGTTTTCATGTGTCGCCCCCTGAAAGGAAATATCGGTTCTCAAATGGCAAAGTCACCGACTTCAATTTATAGCAATATTCTTGCTATGATATTACCTCTTTTCACGGTGAGAGTCAATGACCGGGAATCGTGGGCAAGGGTATGGAGTAGCCGGTAGCTCTTAGCGGGGAGCGCTCGAGAATCAGCGTCGCACAGGTACCATAAGTTTCATAAGCCCCATGGGACGAATAGGACGTATAAGGTCAACGCCTAACGCCTAACGCCTAACACCTAACACCTAACACCTAACACCTAACACCTAACACCTAACACCCGATACCACTTTCGCCCGGCTATTGACAACGTCACCCCCTCCGCATAAACTTGTGTAGTTGAAAGGGTGGTTGCTAATGCCAGTGTCAAATCGAAAAACGGGATCCGGCCGTCTCAGGAATCGTTCAGGGAACATAGGGATAATTATTATCGGGCTGCTGGTCCTCGCGGTCGTTTTCTTCATTATCGGATACGCGGTGGTCGGGCCGAAGATGAGCGCACCGCAGCAGCAGGCAGCCACCGTGTCGCCTGCTCCCCCGGCTCCCGCGCCTGTGCCGAAGGCGGTTCCCGATCAGCGGGTGAACACGGATCGTCCGAAAATCGGCGTGCCTGCGATCAACCTCAAGGTGACGGAGCATATTTCCAGCGATTCTTCCTCCCAGCCGACTCCGATGGCGGATCAGGGAGTGACGAAGGATGACAACGGCATCACGGTGACCCTCGATCCGAACACCGGGAAACCGAATGCCGGACAAGCCCAGAACCCGGCTCCGGCGGTTGAGAATCAGGCTCCAAAGCCTGCGCCGCCCGTGAATCCTACGCCACCGCCTGCTCCAAGCCAGCCGACGCCCGGCAGCGGAGTATACAGAGTGCTGGCGGGATCGTATGCGGATCGCGCGAATGCGGATCAGCTTGCCGCCGATCTCAAGGCTCATGGGTACAAAGTTCACATGCGGTGGTATCGGAGGAGCGGTCAGACGCTCTATCGGGTGCAGGTCGGGGTGTTCAAGAATCACGATGACGCCCAAAAGATGGCCAATGACCTGACCACCCACGGCTATGACGCCGGAGTTGTGGCGGACAGGTGATCCTGGATGCTGGATCCTGAGCTAGACTCAGGATGACGTTTACTCTTTGAGACACTTTTCTGTCATGTCTTTTCCAAGGCGCTGGACTAGCCTCCTCTCCTGCTCTGTGGCGGGAGAGAGGGGTGAGGGCGGTCTGAAAACCAAAGCCGGTATCCTGGACAGCAATAATCCAATATCGAATATCCAAGTATCTAACATCCGGCGCATGTTAAGGTGAAGTCGGCGACACCGTCTGATGATCACTCGATGGCAGGCTAAAGTCGGGGACTGTCAGGACGTCCGGGACCGCGGTCGATGCCGGCGAATCGCTCCAGCCGGTCGATCCTCGACCCGGTGATGCCGGTGCAGGGTTGATACGCCTGGCAGGATGGCGCTGCTGGTTTAGCAGTCCTGATGGTAGCGGGGGTAGCGGCTCCAGGGTCGGTATCTGAAGCGCAGGGCATAAATTCTTGGACAACCGAATGACCTTATCCCTCGGGGCGACGGTATCGTGGCTTACCTCTTCCGTGCTCACCAGTTGACCGTTCACCTTGAAAATGCGCATGGTCGTAACGTCATATCCGGTTGCGGCCTTCTGATCGACTATAAGCTGACCGTCGGGCAGGCTGGGGTCCTCTTTCATAAAAACCTGGTAGGGGGTTTCGACGTAATCCTTCGTAAAAACCTTTACCTCAAGATTCGATCTCTTTCTCCCGTAAAACGCCGTCACCAGTTCGCCATTCTGAACGACACAGCGAATGTGAATCGGAGCGCCGGTGTTGTTCTTGAACGCGAGGTCTTCCGATCCGAAGGCGACCGCCGAATCAAGCCCCGGTTCGGCAAAGGAGACGCGGCCGGAATGGTGCTCGCGCTCGACAATCTTGAGGCCGCAGTTCAAGGCGGCGTTGTACAGCGATGTGGCCACGATACAAATTCCGCCGCCGACCCCGCTGACCACCTTGCCGTTCTCATACATCAGGCTCGCTTCATAGCCCTTGGTCTGAGTCCGCACGCCAACTACCTTGTTGAACGAGAAGATTTCGTGTGGGTGCACGACTGTGAGGTCCACCGCGTCCGCGGCGATAATGACGTTTTGGAGGGTCTCGGCGCTCTGTCTGGCAAGCGGGATACTCCCCGACCAAAGAAGGTCGGACGACTCGATATCCGCGACTGTTCGTGCTCTTACCGAGTCCTCGGCAGCCGGTCTGTGAGATGGGAATGCGTCCGTCGCCCGGCTCATGTGCGAATGCCCGGGTCGAACGATCAACAGGGCCAGTGCGACGATGCCGCATAGGACGGCACAAATCGCCAGCCGAATAATTAAACCGATTCTCTCAAGAGCGTATTCCAGAATTAATCTGCCCACGTTAACCAACCTTTTTCAGAGTCATACCCCTCATTCTAACATATTTCACCGGATGTGTGCACGAGCATCGCCGTATGGAGACCGCTCTTATATCGGGAGTGCGGTGGATAGGACGGTGAACGGTATGTGTGGAGTTCGGACAGAGTGTTGGTTGGAATGATGATCGGCTGCTCGGCCTTCAATTATCTACTACAATATTACTGCTTGCATATTGCTGAGTTATGGGATATAATACCGATGTTATCGCTGAGGTTGCGGGGGTCGGCATGAGTATCCGGCGACGATTTGCGACCTCGGCGTAAGAGAAATCTGCATATGCAGCACCTATGAAAGGGGAAGAGCAGCGATTGTCCGGGGGCGGATATACGACTGCTCATGCTAAAGCTAAATATGAAAGACTTTCGGGTAAGTTTGATGTTGATCTGCGCGCTTGTGTGTCTCGCGCCCATAGGTTTGTGGGCCATGACACCCATGGGAACGCAGATCACGGCATCCAGCAGCGCTCTGTATTATTCCACTTCCGGCTCTTTGATGCCGGCCGCGACCTCCAACACCGTTATTACGACGGTGAGCCAGAGCGTCGGCGTTACAGTCTCTCCGACATCCACCACGCAAGCGGCGGATTCTACAGGTACGGCGAACATCGCCGTTACAGTCACCAACACCGGGAACGGATCGGACACGTTCTCCCTCACCGCAACGGCGGCGAACGGCTCGACGGTGGCGATCTACTCCTCCGGCACGACGGCAACCAGTTCCACCGGGAGCATCGCGGCGGGAGCATCGTACACGTGCACTGTTTCGGTCAAGATGACCGGATCGGCGACTTCCGATACGATCACCTTTACGGCGAAGTCGCAGGCGGATTCGACCAAGACGGCTGTCGGCACGTTCACAACCACGAAGCCTGTTGTTTGCGGCGTGTCGATTAATCCGACGTCCACCACGCAAGCGGCGGATTCGACGGGTACGGCGAGCATTCCTGTGACTATTACAAACACGGGAAACAGTTCGGACACCTTCGCGCTCACCGCAACGGCGGCGAACGGCTCGACGGTGGCGATCTACTCCTCCGGCACGACGGCAACAAGTTCCACCGGAAGCCTGGCGGCGGGAGCATCGTATAAGTGCACCGTTTCCGTCAAAATGACCGGCTCGGCGACTTCCGATACGATCACCTTCACCGCGAAGTCTCAGGCGGATTCGACCAAGACGGCGGTCGGGACTTACACGGTCCAGAAGCCGGCGCCTGCGTCCACATCGGACGCGTGCATTGTGAACTGGCTGCTGAACGGCTACTATCCCAACAGCAACAACACCACCAATCTATCCACGGACTATCTGAGCGGTGAAGCGAGTGTGTCGCCGTTGGCAGGGACCGTGACAGCCGGGAAGCCGTGGAACGCCTACACATCGAAGACCGACTATGTCGATCTGGCTACGTACTACGTAGATCCCACGTACTGCGCCGGATACGCCTTCGCATACGTATATTCGCCGACCGCACAGAAGGCGAATATGTGGATGGGGAGCGATGACGGCATCAAGGTCTGGATCAACGGCACGGTTGCATGGACCGATGATGTTCACCGACCGTGGGTCGAGGATCAGGACAAGACCACTGTGAGCCTGAACGCGGGCTGGAACAAGGTGCTTGCAAAGATATCCCAGTTCAGCAAGACATGGGGATTCTCGCTCAAGCTCTGTGATTCCAGCGGGAAGGCTGTGTCTGGTCTGGTCTATGCGCTTGCTCCAACGAGCATAGGAGACGTCACTCCGCCGACCATCGCGAATGTGGTTGTCACTCCATCGGCGGATTCAGCGAAGATCACATGGACAACCAATGAGCTGTCAAACACGCTGGTTGACTATGGAACAGGTACAACTCAGGGCACGGACTACACCGACGAGACGATGACGACATCGCATACAGCGACGGTCACCGGCCTTGCTCCGGATACAACCTACTACGCGACGGTCGGAAGTCAGGACGCCGCCGGAAACACCGGTTGGGGCAGCCAGGTCCAGTTCAAAACCACCGGTCAGACCGGAGCATATGTGCTGGATTGGCTCCTGAACGGCTACTATACAAACACCACCACCACCACCCGCATGACCACGGACTACCTGGGCGGTGAGGCGAGCGTGAATCCGACGGCGGGTAGCACATCGGGCGGCAAAACCTGGGTGGCATACACGTCGCTGACATCGTATATCGACCTTATGGCCAATTACGGCGCGGTGAGCTATGCGGCGGCTTACGGGTTCGTGGATGTTTATTCACCGACTGCACAGACGGTCAACATGTGGATGGGCAGCGATGACGGCATCAAGGTCTGGGTCAACGGCAACGTGGCCTGGGATAACGATGTCCGCCGTCCATATGTGGCCGATCAGGACAAGACCACAGTTGCGCTGAACGCAGGTTGGAACAGGGTTCTCGCCAAGAGCACTCAGTCCACGAAGACCTGGGGCTTTTCCGTAAAGTTCTGCGATTCCAATGGAAACGCAGTCCCCGGCCTGGCGTATTCGCCGGGTCTATAACGTAAGACACGATGGGCCGCCCCTACCGGGGCGGCCCGCCTCTTTTCAGGCATTACGCGTTAGGATTTAGTCTTGAGGATTCGGGGTCCGGATCCGGGGCTCCGCTACTTACTCCATTACTCCTTTACTCCATCACTCCACCATTTTTTTGCCCCCTGCTTGACAGCAATTCGGCATTTACCTTATCTTGTGTTGGGAACGGAGCGCGGGATACGGTAATGCCATACTCCTGCAACTCCTTCGACTCCGTGTACTCTTGTCTTTGAGAGGAAAAAGTGGACGAACTTGTCGGTAGAATAAGAATCAGCCCCGAGGACCTGAATCTGACTCATACGCTCACACCCGGGCAGTCATTTCGGTGGAGAAAAGACCGGCACAATGTATGGACCGGGGTGGTTCAGGGACGGATAATACGGATTTGGCGTGAGGGCGAGGACGTCGCGTTCAGCATGTATCCGGGAGTACCGGATGAGGACCTTATCCGCGACTACTTTCGACTTGAGGTGGATCTTCAGGAGGTTTATCGGAGTTTTATCGCTGCCGATCCCCGGCTCGAACCCGCCATCGAGCGGTTCAGAGGTTTGAGGGTCCTCCGTCAGGAGCCTGAGGAGGCGCTTCTATCCTATATCTGCTCCACATGGAATTCCGTCAAGAAGATTATCAGGTCAGTGGAGCAAATGTCCAGGCAATATGGTCGATTCATTGCAAATGTTGACGGCCATGATTACTATGCCTTTCCAACCGCCAGGGCACTGACCGAGGCAGATATACTGGATATGGCGGGTACGTGCGGGCTTGGATTCAGATGTGAGAATCTGTGCTCCGTGGCGCATCAGGTGTTGGAACGCTCTATCGAGTGGCTGGACGGTCTTCGCCTGGAGGATTACGAGACCGCCCGGGCGCAGCTTCTGGAGGTCAAGGGCGTTGGCCTCAAGATCGCCGATTGCGTGCTCCTGTTCTCGCTGGACAAGGACGAGGCGTTCCCGGTGGACACCCACGTCAGGCAGATGGCGGTGAAGCATTACCTCCCGGAGTTCAAACAGAAGACCATGACACCGGCGGTCTATAACACTATCGTCAAGTACTTCCAGGATAAGTTCGGACCCTACGCCGGCTGGGCGCAGGAGTATCTTTTTTATGATGACATGCTGGGGAGTTTCTATGCTTCAAATTGAAAACCTAACCAAATACTACAACACCACGCTTGCCGTGGATGATATGAGCTTCTCGGTGGCGGATGGCGAGATTGTCGGTCTGCTGGGGCCAAACGGGGCCGGGAAGACCACGATTTTACGGAGCATCGCGGGGATAGTGCGCCCCAATTCCGGGCGTATAGTGATCAACGGCTTCGATCTAGCAACTCATGAGATGCAGGCGAAGAGAAGCCTGGCGTTCGTCCCGGAAACTCCGAGTCCTTACGAAATGCTCACTGTTTACGAGCATCTCAGGTTCGTAGCCATGGCGTACAATACCATGGAAAAGTTTGAGGAGCGCGCCGAATCGCTGCTGGAGCGATTCGACCTCATCGAGAAAAAGGACGAGCTTGTACTGGGGTTATCCAAGGGGATGAAACAGAAGCTGGCAGTTGTGTGCGCCTTCGTCCACGAAACGCAGGTCGTGCTGTTTGACGAGCCGCTTATCGGAATCGATCCCAAGGGCGCCAGGGAACTCAAGGACATGATGCTCTCCGCCAAGAACGCGAATTGCTCCGTTCTGGTGAGCACGCACATGCTGGACACCGCTGAGAAGGTCTGCGACAGGATTCTGATCATCGAAAGAGGCCGCAAGATTGCGGAAGGAACGATGGCCGAACTTCATGAGCGCGCACACATGGGTGAGAATGCCAGCTTGGAAGATATGTTCCTGAAATTGACGGAGGAGAAGCCGGATGAATCTGCTTCTTGAGCTTGAACTTAAACAGATCGTGAACCTGGTCAAGCTTTCATTTAAGTCGCCAAAGCGGCTGATTCCCGTGCTCATGTTCTTCTTCTGGATCTTCTATTTCACGATTTCCCAATTCTTCATCAATCTGGGCCACCAGGATTACGGGAGGTATCCAACCCCCAACGGATACGCCGGCATATATCCGTCAATGACAGGGCTTGTGGATGCGATGCTCGTCGCCAGGATTGTGGTTTTCGCCATGGTGCTGGGAATCACGATCTATTTCCTTTATAAATCATTCTCTGAAAGCATGATTATATTCGCAATGCCGGATATCGATTTTCTCTTCGCTATGCCGATAAACCGCAAGCTTGTAATGGGCTTCAAGTTGATCAAGGTTTACATCACCACGGGTTTTGTCGCCCTTTTTCTAACCGTAACCCTGGTGCAGATGATCAGAATGCTTGAGGGATATCCCGGAAGCTCTCTTACGTCCGCATGGTTTTCGGTCCTCGTGTTCTCGACGCTACTGGTTAACACATGCACGCTGGTCAACCTCACATCCAGCTATCGTCCGGGCGGAAAGTGGTGGGTGCACATTGCCTTCAAGTGGTTTGTGATTCTCTTTCTGGTTGCTCTGGCGGCAGGAGCCATAATACTGTACAAGGTGACGGGCAGCGGGATATCGGCCGCAGTGACGCTTTTTACCTTTGCGCCGCTCAAGATTCTGCTGGCGCCGATACGCTGGACAACCGATCTCGTGGTCCTTCCATACGTAAAATGGACGAACAGCAATTTCACTGAGCTCGGCGGCCTGGCGCTGGCATCGCTTGTTACTTTCGCGCTGGTCCTTCTGCGAAGGGAGAATCCCTACGAGCCGTCCCTGAGCGTCAGCGCGAGAACGGCGGCTTTCCGTGCGGCATGGCGATCAGGCGGGCTGAGCAGGGCGCGAGCCGAGGCCAGACGCGGCAAGGGGATCGTTCGGGCGGTCAGGATCATCCCTCCGTTTGGGCGAGGAGCCGTTGCAATAGCATGGAAGAACCTGGAGATTATGCTGAGAACTTCCGGGCGTGCGATGATGATTGTGCCGGTTCTGGTGGTTGGCGCTATATATGCGGTCCGCATGGTCGGCCAAGTCAACCAGGATGAGATGGGCCTGTTCGTGGTCGGCGGCGTGGCATATCTGGTATTACTGGGCGCCGGGTTCACGCTTCAGAGTCTTCGCGGCGACCTCAAGCAGACGGATACGTTGAAACCGCTGCCTATTCCTGCCTGGCAGTTGATCCTGGCCGAAACGGCGCAGGGAACCGTGATCCTCAGCCTGCTCGGATGGCTTGCGTTCGGAGCCACGTGGGCGCTTTTCGGGCTGGGGGACCGCAGCCCGGTTATCCTGGCGGCATGGGTTCTGCCGTGGGTGGTTCACGCGGCCCTCAGCTCGCAATCAGCCGTCGCGGTGTTGTATCCGAATTGGGAGGATGTATCCCAGAAATACATCGGCGGAATCTTCAGCATGGTGGCCAATATGGTTTCGCTTGGCCCCGCGATCGGCTTTGCGTGGGGACTATACTACCTCAGATTTCCGGTTATTGTGATTGTAATCGTGGTGGCGCTTCTGGAATCGGGGATATCAGTGGGCGGCACACTTCTGGGAGCGACGGCCTACAAGCGATATGATCCCACGAATGCCTAAGAAGACAGGGAGACAAGAAGACAAGAAGACAAGAAGACAAGAAGACAAGAAGACAGGAAGACAGGAAGACAGGAAGACAGGAAGACAGGAAGACGGTTTTCTTGATATGGCCGGTTATTCGCCCGGCCTCTTGAGGTCGAATGGGTGTTTCAGATTCCGATAATGGCATAATGTCTAATTGCGACGGGCCGAATTCCCTCTCCTGCTCCCTGGCGGGAGAGGGAAAGGGTGAGGGTGATCCGACCGCTTTCTGGCCCGCATTGTCCCGACGCAGACGGGTACACTTACTGCCCATGGTAATCGGGCGGTTTCTTGTATGTTAGCTTTACCATCGCCGGCTAATTAGCGACGCCGGTTGAGTCTGTCCCGGGAATGGATGGCTGGGGCGTTCCGGCCTGTGTGTTCTTCTTCGTCAGGATAGTGATGGTTTTCGTTTTTGGATCCCAGCTCACCGTCGATCCGAGCGCCTCGGCAACGAATCTGAGTGGTACCATCGTTCGATCCTGGTATAACACTGGTGCCGCCGAGAGTGGTACGATTTTGTTGTCAACCTTGGCATGGTTTACGCCGACCCTCAGCCAGATGGTCTCGTCATCCTGGCGAATATATACTCTCTTGTCATCCGGATACCAGCTAATATCGGCATTGAACGCCTGGAAAATGAACCGAACGGGTACCAAAGTCTGCCCATGTATACTTATCGGTTGGACGTCGGTCGGAACCACTCCTCTATCCACCGTGATGGTGATCTGCTCCTTTGCAACAACGGTCGCGCCGGCATGAGCCTGTGCCGCGGTTAGTGCGAGGAGCGCTGAAATCGCTACTAAGACAAAGGCAGAACTCTTCATTGCAATTCCCTCCTGAAATCATCAATTTGAGCTGTACGGTGAGTTGATACCCGTGCGGCAGACGCCGGAAACGGAGTGATGGAGTGGGAGGTGTCGCCATTCGGATTGTCCTCACCCTTCCCTCACGCCAGGGAGCAGGAGATGGGGCTCTTTCGGCAATACCCAGCCACCTTATCATACAAATAATCGGATCTCTGAGTCCTCCCGCCCCCTTCTCCATTACTCCACTACTCCTCCCACTCCCTTTCCCTTAGAGGCGTCGGAGCATGACGGCATAAGGGTCGGGCCGGATGAATCCGAAGTGTTGGTAGAGCCTGTAAGCGGGGGCGCTCGTGTTGACAATGAGATCGACGCTCTTCAGGCCTCTCTCATGGAACTCCTTGATCATATGAGTCATGAGTTCGGTGCCCAAACCCCTGCCCTGGAATTCCGGCGAGACGGCGAATTCCTGGATCGTCGCTCTAAACGAGCCGTAAGAGGTGCAAAAGGCAAAACCGGCGATTAGTCCGTTCATTTCGATGAGTCGGCAGCTTTCGGGGTCGCGATCGAGCAGGCCGGCGAGCATGTCGCAGGCTGAGTTGGCGGTCCATCTCCCGTCGTAAGGTGGCCCACTGAAGGCTCGGGCGTAGATTTCGCCGCAGGTCGGAAGGTCGGAATGTCGGACAGGTCGAATGAGCATGTGATTATCGGAGGAGGGCGGGAGTAGCAGGAGTAATAGGACTAATCGCTCTATGCTACTAAGTTGCTCCTCAGTTAGGATTTAGGGCCGGAATCCGGACGCGTACCTCAGGAAAAAACGGCGGTTCCGCAAAGGAACCGCCAACATCAGTAGGAAGGGTGAAGAGCGGACATGCCGCTCTGGATGAAAAAGACTCATCCGCTTATTACCCCTAACTCGGATAGTTTAAACATTGGCGGCCCGCAAGCGGCCAGAAAAAAAGCGGCGGTTCCTATCTTAGGAACCGCCGAGAGCATGAGGAAGGCAATAGAGCAACGATGGTTGCTCAATGCACGCAAAGCGCACTGCATGGGGTATATACCCTCACATTACAGGGCTTAAACATTCATGGAAAAATATTTTTGCGCTTTTTTTCCTGGGGCTTGCTGTGCAAGGCAAGCCTCGTCAAATCAGCTTCACCATGATCACCAGGGCGACGGCGTAAAGTATGATTTCAAGCACCGAATCCAGCCCAAGCCGGAAAAGGCCTTTGCGAATCTTTCGGATGAACGATATCGCGTAAACCGCCATCATAATGACACCGGCGTATGCAAAGAGCATGCTCACCTTGTCGGATGAGGCGAATGATAGAACCGGTTTCTTTGCAACCAGGTCCGCCAGCAGGAAGATCACAAGCATGAACGCGTTGCCGCCCATGATATCGCTGATTGCAAGGTGGTTGTCCCCGATCCAGATTGATTCGATACCTGTGCTGATCTCCGGAAGGGCGGTAACAAGGGCGATCACTGTTGCGGCGAACAGGGCACTGCCGATATTGAAATGTGTGGCTATTCGCGTGCCGGTTTCCTCCAGGAGATAACCGGCGATCAGGGTTGCGATTGAGGCAACCAGGAAGATGAGACCAACATGGAGCGTCGATTTGCCTGCATAGAATACGTGGTTCTCCACCTTCCGGCGCTCGCTGTGCGTGCGCCCTCTGGCCGGGCACACTTCCTCTTCGCACTTTTCCACCTTGTTGTATTTCGGATTCATCCTGATTTTGTTTATGATGAAGAGTCCCAATACCCAGGCCACGACGATCACTATAGTAAACGGGTTCATGTTGAAGACGGCGTCGCGAGCAGGCGTCATGGCTCCGAGCAGCGCGAAGACAAGAATTCCAATGGCAAACAATGTCTCGACGGACAACTCGATCGATCCGGCAAGAAACGACAACGGAGTCTTGCCGCTCGCATAGTCGAAAATGACTATCAGCAGGGTCTGTATCGCAATGCCGCCGATGAGGTTTCCCGTGATGACCGGAATGTCCCCATGCCTGGCCGCCGCATAGACAACCGCCATCTCCGGAAGGCTTCCGGTAATGCCCAGGAGTATCAATCCTCCCAGGGCCTCGCCGATCTTCCAGCGGGTATCCAGTGTATCCGTTGTTTTCGCCAGTGCGATGCCGGCTATCCAGGTCACCGCTGAAGCTGCCGTAAATATGAGAAACAGCATCGGAATCGACAAAGCATCCATTTGTTCATTTCCTCCTGATTGTTGCGATATGCGGGATATTTAAAAAGGCTAAGACGCGGTGACAGGACCTTGCTGCCTGAAGCAAATCATGATGCTTTGCGCTGCTCTATTCTCGATTCCTTAATCTTGCGAAGATCCTCCCCGCGCTGTTCCCAATAGGCCACTCGCTCCTCGTGGGTCATTCCCGCAAGCCGCGCCTGAACTTTTTCCCCGCCGCGATGTTGCAATTCTAGGCAGTCAAACTTCTTTCTCATAATCTATCACCTCCGCTGGGGTAATGATATCAATGGTTTTGAATTCACTCAAGACATTGACAGCATTGTACTTAGGTTTCTTGTCATAATGGACGATATGCTTGAAGTTCCAGCTTACTATCATATCGCATTCCGTTACGGTTGCGATTGCCACATGCAGGGCATCATCCGTCGATTTAGCTGTAACTATTCCGGCTTCCAAGTAGGCTTGGTGCAGTATATCCGCTTCGCCGGATGCAGTGACAATTTCCGCATAGTCGGCAACGAAATCGAGGCGCATCGGAGATCTCGTCAAGAACCAATGCTGACAGCACTATGCTGAACCTTCCCTCTTATGCCTGTTCGAAGAACGCCAAAGTAGGTTTCTTAAATTCGTCGTCGAACACGCCGCCGAGCGCGCTGGTATCGATGTAGATTCTCAATTTGCGCATGATTGTCTCCAAACACATTATATATGGATTATCGGAAAGGGGCAAGCGAGTGGGCGGGGCGGAGCGGATGACGGGAGGACGGACTGCAGGGACTAAGCGACTGAGAGAGTTTTAAACATGGGGACGTGAAGAGGGGAGGACAAGAAGACAAGATTACGGGATGACGGGAGCAGGAATTCTTCTTGTCATCCGGTCGTCTTGCCTTCAAGTCGCTCTGTCTCAAAGTCACAAAGTCTTTACTTTCACCTTTGTTGAGGAGGTGTTGCCCGCCTGGTCAAAGGCCTTGATCTCGATGTTGTGCTCGCCTTTGGAGAGTGGATCCGTAGTGAAGGAGAAACCCTCCGTATTGCTGTCGAACATCCCGTCATTGGGAGTCGCAGCGGTCCAATCTCCGGTGTCTGTCCTGTACTGAACTGCGGTGATCGAGATCAGCTTCTGCTCGGCAATACCTTCGATGTGTACGGTTCTATCAGCGGCTATCACTTGTCGCCTGGAGAAAGTCATTATTGTCGGCGGAGTGTTGACCACCATTATCGGCTTCGAGATGTCGAAATCCGATAGAGCATCCGTGGGATTGCTCAGTTTATCGGAGGCAATCACCTTTATAAGATAGCTGCCATCCTTGAACTTGGTTGTGTCCCAGCTCAGGCTCGTATCTTTGGTTGTTGACGGTTTGTCGGATGCGTCTGCGTTGAGCATGAGGGTTTCCTGGCTCTGTTGATCGTTGACCATCCGGTTGGCCTCGGCTATTATGACGTCTTTCGAGGCCTGATCGAGGTCCGGGACTTCCTTCAGCGCCGCCTGGAGATCGGCGAGGTCTTGTTCAGGATTCGCTGAGGTAGGATCGAGCGAGACGCTCACGGTTGTGGGCTGTGAAGGATCGGTCGCCGGTGCGGTCGAAGGCTTCGGCTCGTCCGGTTTGCCTGCGGGAGTCTTATTGGAGGTCGTCTTGCCCTCCAGAGCCTTCCAGTTCGTGCCTCCATCCGTGGAATACTGAACCTGATAGGTCAGCGTGTCCTTATCCGGATCGGTACCCGTCCATTTGATTGTCTTGGTCTTGGACCAGAATTCCCCGCCTTTAGGGCTGGTAAGGTTTACATTCGGAGCCTGGTTTTTCGTCAGATATGTGATGCTCACGCTCTGGAGCTTGGGCTCCGATGATGGTTTGTCAGTGTGAAGTGAGGCGCGATACTGAATGAACCGCCCCGTCGGGTTCAGGATGCGCGATCCCGGTTGTGTGATGACCGGCGACCATGAGCTCCAGGTTGCGTCCGGCTGCCCGGAAGTCCCGGTACGCGTTTGCACAGAAACCTGGGATCCTTTGGGCGTATCCGAGGCCCAGGAGATCGTTCCCCATCGGGAGAGAGTGGTGCAATCGTGAATCGGCGATTCGTATGTGGCATCCATCAATCCGGCGATGTCTGCCTGATATACGGAACCCTCGTTTTCCGTTCCGAGGTACAGCTTGTTGCCGCCGATCGATCCGGTCAGGAATTGAATGTCCTGAGGATTATCGATGGTCGCGATGGTCTCATCAGGAAAAACCTTATAGACAAGGTTCGTACTGACCGCATAGATGTTTCCCTGGGC
>Ga0326727_10005831_pt1 | contig 34673 bp, 27 predicted proteins | sample MB2enrmetagenome_FD_207643 | JGI IMG/M metagenome (GOLD analysis project Ga0326727, IMG submission 207643) | Lab enriched peat soil microbial communities from McLean, Ithaca, NY, United States - MB29MY | ecosystem: Environmental > Terrestrial > Soil > Wetlands > Peat | place: USA: New York...
CAAGGGCCAAGACCCATGTTGGCCGCGACGACGTAGTGGCCATCCCGCTGTGAAGAAAAACTCGCGCTACTGCAGTATCCGAAGGTGAAGGAAGATCTCCTTCGGAAGCTCCTTTTTCAACACCCACCGGCGATTACACCAAGTATCGGATTCTGATCCAACGTCGCGCCACTTACAAAGCGTCCTCCAGTCAAAATTCCTTGCTCGGGGGCGCTTGATCCGCGCCGACGCGGCCTACGGTGACTTCGGCTACGAAATAGTTTTCGCCTTTCATCGGGACACCGGCTATCCTCCGCCTCTCAAGGCGTCACAACCAAGGGCAGTTCGATGAAGCTTGCCTGGTCGGGCGTGTGGTAGAGACGCTGCTCGGCTTTGCGGTAATCCGCTGGCTTGGCCCAGAAGATGTTGGGGACGAACGTCTGCGGATTGCGGTCGTACAGCGGAAACCAACTGGACTGGATCTGCACCATGATGCGATGGCCGGGCAGAAAGACATGGTTCGCCGTGGGCAGGGCGAAGCGGTAAAGCAGGGGCTGGCCGGGCGCGATGGGTTTTGGCGTCTCCAGGCTCTCGCGATAGCGGCCACGGAAGATGTCGGCTGACACCATCAGTTGATATCCTCCCATCGCCGCTTGGGCGGCCACTTCGTCGGGGTAAACATCAATCAGCTTAACCACCCAATCGGAATCGGTGCCGCTGGTGGAGGCGATCAGATTGGCCACCGGCTGACCGCCGATCTTCACCGGCGCGGCCAAGACGTCGGAAACGAACGCCACCACATCGGGGCGGCCGGACGCTTCGCGCTGGTCGTCCGCCAGCCACCGCGACCACGATGAATCGTCAATGGGGCGGGCGCGGAAGGGCACGGGCTTCGACGGATCGGAAACATACTCGTCGAATGCCGCATCGCCGGGGCTGGGCGCCGCAAAGCTTAACTTCAAACCCGCATTCAGATAGAGCGGCGCCGGCCTTACGCTGCAACCCGTCGCGCATCCAGCCGGCCATGTTGGCAGGCGCAGCCACTTGTTAGTGCCGGTTTCGAAGGCGGAGACGGGCGCGACATCGGCTTTCGGCGCGCCGTCTTTCAGATACTGACCGAGAAATGGCCGCAGAATCTCCCGCCGAAAATAGAGCGCAGTATCGCTGCCGAATTTCAAGGGGCCGAGCGTGCTGCCGTCGCCGATTTCCTGGGCGTGATGCCAGGGACCCAGCACCAGGAATACTTTGTCGTTGGTTGTGTCCTTCGGCTTGATGGCCTTGTATACGGCGATGGCCCCGTAGATGTCTTCCTGGTCCCAGAGGCTGTGCACGAGCATCACCGGCACCTTTAGCGGCTCAGCGGCCAACACGCGGTCCACCGCCTGTTCGCGCCAAAAGGCGTCGTAGCTGGGATGCTCCAAAATCTTCCGCCAGAAGCCGACCTGCTCCAACCCGTGGAGACGCCCGAGTTCGCCCGCCGATCCCGCCTGCATAAACATGTCGTAGTCGTCAAAGTAGCTCTTCCACCACTTGACGTCGGAGCCTCGTGTCGCCTCCTGCTCATAGATGTAGGGCATACCCTGTTCGCGGAAGGCGCCGTTGTGAAACCAGTCATCGCCCATCCAGCCATCCACCATAGGATTCATCGGCACCGCAACTTTGAGCGCGGGATGCGGATTGACGAGCGCCATCAGGGGCAGAAATCCATCGTAAGAAATACCGAGGATGCCAACCTTGCCGTTCGTCTCGGGGATGTTCTTCACCAGCCAGTCGATGGTGTCGTAGGTGTCGGTGGCGTGATCGACGGGCGTAGGATTTTGCGGGCCATGCAACGGCCGATTCATGACATAGTCGCCCTCGGAGCCGTGCTTGCCGCGCACGTCCTGGACCACGCGAATGTAGCCGCCTTCGACGATCACGTCGGTGGCGTTGTCATACCCCTGCAGGATGGGGCCGAGATGCGTGCTATCCGCATGGCTCGTGAGTGCGCTGGCATCGTAGGGCGTGCGCGTCAGAAGGATGGGCGCGCCTTTGGCTCCCTTGGGCACGATGATGACCGTGTGCAGCTTGACCCCGTCGCGCATGGGAATCATGACGTCGCGCCTGGTGTAATCAAAGCTGCTGGTGACAGGCTCGATCTTGGCCGGCGTTTCGCTGGGCAAGGCGGGGTAGGCGATCGGCGGTTGGGCGGTCTGGGCCGCGGACGATTCGACGAAGATTACGCTGAAGGCAACCCAGAGACAGATGGTCATCCCGCGCAGGAAAATCCTGGCCCGCGAACTGCGCACCTTGGAACCTGGAACTCTGCTCAACCTTCTCATATACCCCCTCACGCCAAGCAGTGTACTGGGGAAGAACGGCGCGAACAACTTTTCGAATTATCGTTGCGGTTGAAAAGCAGCGGTCGCGGCGATTGAGAATTGCTAGAGTGTGTTTCATAAACCAGTTTCAGAGTGGGCGGGCAGTTCCCTCAGGGGCTAAAGCCCAGTGTTTATGCGGCTGGTGGCGGCACGGCTGAAGCCGTGCCCTACCCAAAAGCCGATTTAGGAAACACGCTCTAGTCAAATTCCTTGCGCGGGGGCGCTTGATCTGGGCCGACGCGTCCGACGGTGATTTCGGCTACGAAATAGTTTTCGCCTTTCATGGGGACGCCGGCCATCCGCCGCAGCATTGCGATCTGGCCTACGTGGGTGAGGGCGTCGGCGATTGGGCCTTGAAACAATCTTTCGGCGGAGGCTTCGAGCGGCTTTTCCGACGCCAGGTAGTCGTCGAACTTGTTCAAGGCGGTGAAGAAGCGCTCGCATTCCTTTTCCCACGCGAGCGGAGAGGAATCGTGCCATTCGCGGCGGCCTTCGGACATGGCGAGGCCCCAGTCCATCAGGTCGCCGATGTGCGCGAGAATTTTCGCCGGAGTGCGCGAAGTTTCGGGCGAGCCGTATTCGGCGAAGTCCGGCCCAGCGTTGCGGATGGCTTTCCCTCCGCGATAGGCGAGGGTCGAGAGGGTGTGACGCAGGAACGCGCGGGAGTCGGTCATGGTTCAGTTCTCAGTTCTCAGTTCTCAGTTCGCGGTTCGCGGTTCCAACTGCGAACCGAGAACTGGGAACTGAGAACTGGTTTTACAATTTTCTCCGCCACAGCGCTCCGGCGGAACGGACTCCGGCTTTGAGTTTCTCTCGCAGCGGTTGGGCGTAGAGCAGGTCTAGGAAGCCTTCCATCTCGCTCGCGAATCCACCACCGTAGCCGAACCACCAGATTTTCTTCATGCGCGGAAGCCGGTCGCTGTCGAGATACTTCACGCGCACCATTTCTTCCAAACCCCAGCGTCCATGCGTGCGGCCCAGGCCACTCGACTTCGCACCGCCGTGGGGAGCTTCGCTGATGCTAAAGCACGACACGGCGTCGTTCACCATCACTGTGCCGGCATCGAGCTGGCTGGCCAAGCGCTCGCCGCGGGCGCGATCTCTAGTCCAAACGCTGGCGGCGAGTCCATAGTCGGAATCGTTGGCCAGGCGCACCGCCTCGGCATCGTCGGCGAAAGGCGCAATCGGCAGCACCGGGCCGAAGGTCTCTTCCTGCATCACGCGCATGGTGTGATTCACGCCAGCCAACACGGTGGGCGCAAAAAATGTTGGGCCGAGCTCGCGCAACCGTATGCCTCCGGTGAGCACGCGGGCGCCGCGCTGCCTTGCATCCTCCACCTGCGATTCCACCACACGCACTTGCCGCTCGTGGATCATGGGGCCGATTTCGGTGGCCGGATCCATGCCATTGCCGACGCGCAGCTTGCGCGCTTTCTCGCTGCAGGCATCGAGGAACGCGGGATACAAGCTCCGATGCACGTAGCAGCGCTCGACCGACAAGCAGGTCTGCCCCGCGTTCACGAACGCTCCCCAGACGGCGCCGCTCGATGCAACATCGATGTCGGCGTCTTCGAGCACCAGCATGGGGTCCTTGCCGCCCAGTTCCAGCACCACCGGCAGCAGGCGTTCGGCGGCGATCTGCGCGATTCGCCGGCCGGTCGCGACGCTTCCCGTGAAGACCAGCTTATCGATTTCACTTCTCACCAGCGCCGCGCCAGTCTCGCCCTGGCCCGGGAGCATCTGGAAAACGTCGCCGGGAACTCCGGCCTCGCCGAGCAGCGCCTGCAGTTCGAGCGCTATCAGCGGCGTCAACTCGGAGGGCTTGAGCACTACGGCATTGCCCGCAACCAGGGCGGCCATGGCCTCCGTCGCCGGAATCGAGAAAGGATAATTCCAGGGCGAGACGATTCCGACTACGCCATACGGCTCGTGCAGAATGCGCCCCGACTTCGCCTTCATCGCGAGATTTCCGTGCGGCAGCTTTTCTTCGCTCAGGATCGCGAAGGCGTTGTCGACCAGGAAGCGCGCCGCGTCGAGCACGACCAGAACTTCGGTGACGAGGGCTTCGACCCGGGGCTTGCCCGCTTCCTGCGTGATGCGCCGCGCGATGTCGGTCTTGTGCGTGAGAAGAATCTGCTGGAAGCGGCGCAATACCCGGACGCGATTGCGGATTCCCCAGGCGCTCCAGTCCGGCTGCGCGGCGCGCGCGCGGGCCACGGCGGCGCGCACTTCGGTGGGACCGGCACTGTCCAGTTCGCCCAGAACTTCACCCGTCGCCGGGTTCACGGAAGCGATGCGGGAGACTGCGAATTCGACGTCGGTGGCCATCTCGGAAGAAGTGTACGCGGGACGGAACGGGCGCGCCAGAGTCTTTATCTTGCTTGTAAATCGTCGGATTGTTCGCGTAGCGCGGACACTCTTGTCCGCGAACGGCGGCAGGATTGCGACGAGCACGCGGACAGGAGTGTCCGCGCTACACTAGTATTCCACCTCGACCAGATACAGGCCGCTGGCGGGCGCGGTCGGGCCGGCCGCCGTGCGCTCCCGCGCGTCGAGGATGCGGCGCAAATCTTCCAGGCCCACGGTTCCCTTTCCCATCAGCAGGAATGTGCCGACCAGGTTTCGCACCATGTGATGAAGAAATCCGCTGCCGCGAACGGTATAGATCAATTCTTCGCCTTCGCGCGTCCAGGTGGAGGAGAAAACGGTGCGAACGTTGGTGGTTCGAATGTTGTCCGGCCGACCACTTTCCTCGGCCGCCATCCGATCCACCCGCTCCGGATCGACGGCCGCGAACGACGTGAAATCGTGCTCGCCGACGACCACGCCAGCGGCCGCGATCATCGCCGGCTCCTCCAGCGGATACGGGTAATGCCAAACATAGCGCGCCAGAAACGGCGGACAGATCGCACCGCGGTAAACGCGGTAGCGATACGTCTTGGCGCGCGCCGACTTGCGCGGGTGGAACTCCGGCGCGGCCGCAGTCACCTCGAGCACCCGGATCGAAGCCGGAAGAATGTCATTCAGCGCCCGCATCCAGTTTTCGGCCGGAATTGCCGACGCGGTCGGGAAACTCGCCACCTGGGCCAGGGCGTGCACGCCCGCGTCGGTCCGGCCCGACCCCTGGGGCAGTACATTTTCGCCGCTCAAGCGTCCAATGGCTGAAGCCAGTGCGCCCTGCACCGTCGTCCTGCCGGGCTGCACCTGCCAGCCGGCGAAGTCGGCGCCGTCATAGGAGAGGATCAGTTTGAGATTGCGCACGTTGTTTTTCGAGTCCTAATCTGCGCGAGCATCATCGTTATTGTTTGCAGAGTTTTACCGCTGCGGCCAGGGAAAGCGCGGCGGCGTGTCAGCTATACTATTTTACTTACGGCCACTTTTGCTTACGATCACTTTTACTTACGATCCATGAAGATCGATGAAAAAGTTTGCCTTTCCCCAACGTTGTTCGGAGAGGCTGGCGCGAAGAAGATTGCAAGGAACTCTTGCCGTTCGTTCTACGTATCAAGAGTGTGAGCAAAAGTGCGTATCAGTCGTCCGTTCCGCGTGATCGCTTCAGTGTGATCGCTTGACTGTGACCCTTTGAATGTGACCGATGGAGATTATGCGAATGCAACGTTCTAAAGTGTTGACTGCGTTTCCACGTGCCGCCGCTTTTTTTCTAGCCGCCGTTTTGGTTGCTGTAATCATGGCGCCTGCCGGGTGGGCGCAGGATGCCTCGCCCGTGCCCAGCGCGCCGTCGGCGCAGATGCCAGCCCAAAGGGCGGTGCCGTCATCGTCGCAGCCGTTTGACGTGCGGGAGTACGCGCACCCGAAGTCGTACTTCCCCAACCCGCTTGGTCCTTATACCGCGCGCCACGTAGCGCCGCCGAACCTGGCCAACACGCCGCGCATCGACCAACTTATGCACGACGGAAAACTTTATATCTCGATGAATGACGCGGTCGCGCTGGCGCTCGAAAACAATCTCGATATCGCCATCGCGCGCTACAACCTGAACATTGCCGATACCGACGTCTGGCGCGCCAAAGCTGGCGCCAGCACTCTCGGAGTTAACAGCGGTGTCGTGCAGAACACACCGGGCGGTGGCGTAGGCGGACTCGGCACACAAGTTGGTTCGGGCCAAGGCGGAACTTCAGTCGCGGCTGGTGGCGCGGGCGCCGGCTCGGGCGGCATAGTCGTTTCAACTTTCGGGAGCGGCCCGCAGATCACCAGCTTCGATCCCATCCTCACGGGCACGTTACAAATCGATCACCTCGGAATCGATTGCACCTCGCTGTTTTGCGGCCCCCATCAGAACACAGGAACCGGCAATTTCACTTATACCCAGGGATTCCAGTGGGGCACGAATATGGCCATTGGGTTCAACAATACCCGGGTAGCTTCCGATAACCCTTTCAATGAATTCACTCCGGTCCTGAACTCAAGTTTTCAGTTTAAGTTGACGCAGCATCTGATGCAGGGCTTCGGATTCGCTCCGAACACGCGCTTCATTCAAATCGCCAAGAACAATCGCGAGATTTCCGACGTGGCCTTCCGCCTGCAAATCACGACCACCGTCGACCAGATCGAAAACATGTACTGGGATCTGGTATACGCCTATGAGAACGTGAGGGTTCAGAAAGAGCAGCTCGCTTTCGCGCAGAAGACTCTTTCGGATAACCAGAAGCAGGTAGAAATCGGGACGCTCGCGCCCATTGAGGTGGTCCGGGCACAGAGCACCGTAGCATCCGACCAGCAAACCCTGACCGTAGCGCTGACCAATCTTCAGCTGCAGCAACTCCTCATGAAGAATGCACTCAGCCGCACGCTCGTCGACCCGGTGCTGGCCGACGCCGAAGTGATTCCAACCTCCACCATGGAGCTGCCTGCGGAGGAAGCGGTCGCTCCCACCCAGGACTTGGTAAACGATGCGCTCAGTCATCGCCCGGAACTCGCGGAACAGCGTATTAACCTCTCCAATACGGAAATCAGCAATAAAGCGATCCGTAGCGCTCTGTTGCCGTCGCTGGACCTATTTGCCTATTACGGCGGCGCGGGCGCGGGCGGCAATTCGAATCCCAACTACATATGCGTTACCGAACCATCATTCTGCGGTCTTCAGGTTGCTCCCACTCTTCCACCCCCCGTCTCTTACGGTGCGACCTTAAACCAACTGATCAATTCGACTGCGCCGGATAAAGGGGTGGGGCTGAGTCTGAACATTCCGCTTCGGAACCGCGCGGCGCAGGCCACGCAGGTGCGCTCGGAATTCGAATACCGGCAAGCCCAGTTGCGCATTCAGCAGATCGAGAACCAGATCCGCATCGAGGTGCGCAACGCGCAGTTCGGGGTGCAGCAGAATCGCGCCAGCGTCGCGTCCGCCCAGGCCGCTGTGGACCTGGCGCGACAGTCTCTCGATGCTGAACAAAAGAAATACGCGCTGGGCGCATCGACTTCAACTCTGGTGTTGCAGAATCAGGCGGCCATGACACAGGCCGAAGTCACGCTCGTCTCCGCCAAGGCACTGTACGAAAAAGCAGAGGTCGAACTGGATCGGGCCATCGGTGTTCTGCTCGATCACGCTGGCATCCTGATCGCCGACGCCGAACGGGGCCAGGTCACGCACGCACCGAACATTCCGCACGTAGCGGCGCGGCCAGCCGACCAGATGACGCCGGCGAACCCTCCGGCGCAACCGCCGCAGTAGCGCCGCAACCGTGGCAGGAAATTATTAGATGGAGCGCCGGGCGTCCTCGCCCGGCGTTTTCGTTTCGCTTTTGCAGCAAGCCGTCTCTCGCGTATGCTCTCTTCGTGAAGCTCACAGGCACTGGGAAGATTAGTTTGGAGAAGGCTGGCAGCGGCAGGAGCCTCGCGTGATTCTCAGCGTCGTCATCATAACTTACAACGAGGAAGCCAACATCGGGCGCGCGCTCGCCAGCGTGCAAGCGCTCGTTGCCGACGGCAAAGGCGAGATCGTCGTCGTCGACTCCGGTTCGACCGACCGCACCGTCGAGATTGCGAAATCCTTCGGCACAAAAGTCTTCATCGAAGAGTGGAAAGGCTACGCGGCGCAGAAGAACTCGGCGATCGACAAAGCGGAGGGCGATTGGATTCTGAGCTTGGATGCGGATGAGGAAGTCAGCCCAGACTTGGTTGCGCACATTGGCCGCGCGATGACCGAGGAAGAGCACGGGCCGTTCGAGTGGAATGTTGCGCCGGCATTTGACGTTCGATATGCGGATCTTCGTACGGACGTTCGTTTGCTTCCTCAAGCCTTTTGGATTAATCGAAAAAACCACTTTCTTGGCCGATTGATTGGGCATGGCGGCTTTTATCCCGATCGCAAGCTCCGCCTGTTTACGCGAGGTAGTGCCCGCTTCGACGAGACTCGTGTAGTCCACGAAGACGCTCACACCAACCGCCGAACTGCAGTTGTGAAGGTCGGCGCCATTCTCCACCACTCCTACCCCACGCTCGCCGACTACATCGACCACATGAACCGCTACTCGTCTCTCGGCGCGGAGATGGTTGTCGCCAAAGGCCAGCGCGGTTTCAGCTTCTTCAGCATCGTCTTGCGCCCGCTCGCAACTTTTATCTACAACTATTTTTTCCGCCTCGGATTTCTCGACGGCCGCGAAGGCTTGCTTCTGCATCTGTACCACGCCGTCTATGTTTCGTGGAAATATTCCAAGGCCTGGGAACTGGCGCGCAAGAAAGAATCGCGATAGAAAGGCGCTTCGCGATTTTTTTTCTTTTGCATGCAACTTCCCGCCGCCAGGAGTGTTTGACTTGAACGAAGCTAAGCAGCTTCCAGGTTGGGATCCCAGCAGTGAATCGTGAGCTGCCCTGAAGCAGTCTGTCTGTGGGGACGGGCGGCTCATCCATCAAAACCAGTTCCGAGCTTTCACACAAATTGAGGAGAGACTTATGAGACTTCGCACACGTGTCGTTTTGCAACTTGCAGCTTTGTTCCTGGCTCTGGGCGCTTCCGCCTTGGCCGACAGCAACGCTTACCTCTACATCGTTCACGGCATCCCCGGACGCGACATTGCCGATAATCTCAACCCCGGCCTGCCGGTGGACGTTCTGATTAACGGCAAGTCCTGCTTGATCCACGGCCTGACCTTCGGCAACACCAGCGGGCCCTTCACTCTTGCCGCCGGAACTTACGACGTGCAGATCAGCCTGGCCAACACACTGGCGCCCTGCACGAATGCGGCGGTGATCGACTCTCAAGTGACTCTTACTACCGGAGAAAGTGTATCTGCTGTAGCCGCCATCAGTGCGACCCAGCCTACGCTGCTGCAATTCACCGACAACCTGTCGCCGGTAGCACCGGGGAACGGGCGCTTTGTATTGGTTAATTCCGCCGATGCTCCCGCCTTGCAAGCCACGCTGACGCAGGTGGGCGTCAAGAAACCGCAAACGTTCACGGTGTCGGCAAATCCGGGCACGCAAGCGTCGATCGGCGTGCCGGCCGGCGATTACCTGGTGCAGATCACCGCCGCCGGCAGCACGACCGTGCTGACTTCGGAACAGATCGGTCTGGCCGACCAGTCTGTGACCCTCTCCTATGCGAGCGGTGAGGCACTCAACAATTCGGTGGGATTGGTCAACCGGGTAATCCGCGACGTATTCTAGTCTGAGCAAACCTCAACCGGGCCGTCTTCGGGGCGGCCCTTATTTCATGTGTAGACGCGAATGTAAGGACGCGGCTAGCCGCGTCTCAGGCAGCGTGCGCTATCCCCGCAGCGTGATGCGCATGATGTCGAACTCCACTGCCACCGACCGCTCGGGGAACTTCGACTCTACATACGCCTTCACGTCGCTGATTGAAGGAATCCCGTCCCGGCCCGTCAATCCACGCGCGTCGTCGAGCAGGATGATGTGCGGGAACGGATGGCTCAAAATCATCTCCAGTTCCACCGAGAGGCGCTGGTCATCCGTCCGCATTCCCACCCAACCGTAGTAACCGGCGTCCAGCCAGAACAGCGCCGGGCCTTTCAGTAATGCGAGCACTTCGGGCATGACCAAGCGGCTGTCGCCGCAAAAAATTCGAACGTGCTCGTCGCGCGCGAATTTGCGCCTGGCCCGCTCCGCCAGCGCGGGCACAAATTCGATCGAGTAGACGCGGTCGAAACGGCTCTTCATCGCGGCTACCATTTCGCCGTAGTAAGTTCCGGTCTCGACCAGGGTCTTCAGCCCAAATTTCTCGCCATATTCGCGCACGACTTTCTGTTTCAGCAGATGCGGAGATCGCGGCGGCCGCCCGCGCAGTATCCAGTACCAGTAGTCGGGATAGTGGCCGAGCGCCTTGTACGCGCCGTACACCGGAGTACGCTGCAACAACCGCCGGAATGCTCTCAGAATTCCTCCGCCTAGCGAACGTCAAGAATAGGTGCGTGCGAAAAGCGGCGTCAAGGAGGGTAAACCTTCAACTCCACCAACCGCCCGGTCGGTCGCACCATTTTGCAGCATGGCGATCCTCCTCTATCATCGAAGTCAAACGGGGAAAGCTGAGTGCCTGAGAGCAAACTGAAAACCGACCCGCACCAGACCGTGGCGGAGAGCGCGATTTCGGACGTTTTTGAAGACCGCCATCCCGCGGCGTCGGAGAAAGAGTGGGCGGAGAAGACGCTCGCGCCTACGCTGGAAAAGGCTCCTGAAAAGCCGATCGGCGCGCCTACGGGCACAAATCTCGATGAGCGTGGCCACGCGCGTTTCAGCACGATTTCGAACGTGCCGATCCGGCGCCTCTACACGCAGGCCGATCTTCCTGCCGACTGGAACTACGATCAGTACCTCGGCTATCCCGGCGAACCGCCCTACACGCGCGGCATTCACTCGACCGGGTACCGCGGCAGGCTGTGGACGATGCGCATGTTCTCCGGCTTTGCCTCGCCGGAAGAAACCAACCAGCGCTACAAGTATCTTCTCGAAAGCGGCGGCGGCGGACTCTCCGTGGCCTTCGATCTGCCCACGCTGATGGGCTACGATTCCGATCACCCGGCGAGCGAAGGTGAAGTCGGCAAGTGCGGCGTCGCCATCGATTCACTCGAAGATATGGAGATCCTCTTCGACGGCATCAACCTCGAACAAATCACCACATCGATGACCATCAATTCACCGGCCAGCGTGCTCTGGGCGATGTACCTGGTCGTGGCGGAAAAGCAAGGCGCCGACTGGAAGAAGATTTCCGGCACTATCCAGAACGACATCCTCAAGGAGTACATCGCGCAGAAGGAGTACATTTATCCGCCCGCGCCCTCGATGCGCCTGGTGATTGATACGTTTGAATTTGGATCGAAATTTACGCCGCGCTTCAACACCATCTCCATCAGCGGCTATCACATTCGCGAAGCCGGATCGACCGCGCTGCAAGAACTCGCGTTCACCATCTACGACGGCGTCGAATACGTCGAATGGGCGCGCCGGCGCGGCCTCGACGTCGACGACTTCGGACCGCGCCTCAGCTTTTTTTTCAACGCGCACAACGACTTTTTCGAAGAGATCGCCAAATACCGCGCCGCGCGCAAGATCTGGTATCGGCTGATGAAGGAGCGTTTCGGCGCGAAAAACGACCGCACCCGCCTGCTGCGCTTCCACAGCCAGACCGCCGGCGTCTCGCTGCCCGCGCAGCAACCGATGAACAATATCGCGCGCGTGGCGTTGCAGGCGCTGGCGGCGGTGCTCGGCGGCACGCAATCGTTGCACACCGACGCCTACGACGAAGCACTCGCCTTGCCCACGGCCGAAGCTGCCCGCATCGCGCTGAGAACCCAGCAGATCATCGCCTTCGAGTCGGGCGCGGCCCAAACGGTCGATCCGCTCGGCGGGAGCTACTTCGTTGAGAAGCAGACCCTCGACATGGAAAGCGGCGCCTTCGATTACTTCGAGAAGCTCGACCAGATGGGCGGCATGGTCAAAGCCATCGAGCGCGGATTCCCGCAGAAAGAAATTGCCGAGGCCAGTTACCAGTACCAGCGCGCCGTTGAAGCCAACGAGAAGATCACGGTCGGGGTGAACGATTTCGTCATCGAAGAAGAGCGGCCGAACATTCTCTATATCGGCGAATCGGTAGCCCGCGCTCAGGAAAAGAAGCTCAAAGCCCTGCGCGCGCGGCGCTCGAACGAAGAAGTTCAGCGCCGCCTCGATGCCCTGAAACAAGCCGCCGCCAAGACTCCCACTGCGGGCACCAATGGCAGTATCTCAGACGTCAACACCATGCCCTACATAGTGGACGCCGTCCGCGCCTACGCCACGGTGGGCGAAATCTGCGAGGCATTGCGGCAGGTCTACGGCACGTATACGGAAGTGAGCATCACATAGACTCTGTTTGAGGTTGCAAATTGCAACCTCAAAGACTTGTTCTTGAGTTTTGTGCGCTCCTTCGGTTGGGCGCCGACGTTCGAGCTTCGTTTTCATCACATTCGGAGCGCCCATCTATCACAGCTTCCGCCGGCTGCGATCGCTACGATGGCGGAATGCAAACCCGTTCGCCAAAACTCGAACGCCCACGGCGACCGTCACCAACTCGTCGAAGAGCAGCCGTGGTCCCCATCGAATCCCGAATCACGATTCTGCGCCATCAGAAAGTCATCCTCGATACCGCTTTGGCGGAACTCTACGGAGTTCCAGTGAAGCGTCTCAACCAGCAGGTGCACCGCAACCGGGAGCGGTTCCCTTCTGATTTCATGTTCCAGATCACACCCCGCGAGTTCGCCGATTTGCGGTTGCAATTTGCAACCTCAAAAAAGAAACGCGGTGGCCGGCGTTCGCTTCCATACGCCTTCAACGAACACGGCGCGATCATGGCAGCGACTGTGCTTAACTCGGAACAGGCAGTACAAATGAGTGTTTTTGTGGTGCGCGCTTTTGTCCGCTTGCGTCAGATGCTGGCCGCAAACATAGAATTCGCCGCCAGAATAGAGGAATTGGAAAAGCACCTGGAGACACACGACAGCACGATCCAGGAAATCATCAATGTCGTCAGGAAGCTGATGAACCCGCGACCCGGGCGCCGAAGCAAGATTGGATTCGCGCTCCCGCCGGCACAGACAGGGTAGTCGCGAGCTGAATTCCGCTGCACATTCTCGCCGTTGGATTCGAAGAAATCATCGGCCGCTGGATGCCGCGGAATGCGTCCGAATAGCAGGCCTGTCTTCCCTGCCCCGCGCTACTTCATGCGATTGCGATACAGGCTTCCATCCACTTGCCGAACCATGGCCTCGATGTCGAGCGGCACCTGCAAGAATGCGGCAAGTTCCTCGGCGACTGCCTTCGGTTCGCGCAGCACGCGATGATAATGCACGCGTGAGACCTGCACGTTCGCCTGGCCCGCGAGCCACTTATTTACGTCGATCAGGTGGCGTTGAAAGGCCTCTTCGATCGCGGAGGTGTCGGCGTTCGAATCCGCATTGCCGCGGCGGCGCAGCATTTCTTCCTGCGACTTCAGCACCTCGGGCAGCGGACGCTGCATGAAGACGACGCGGTACTCATGGTCCGAGGGCAGCGACAGAATCAGTTGCGAAATGACCTTCACCACCTTGCCTTCGGCCTCCGCAATCAGACTGGGATCTTTCGGAAGCTGCTTGATGCGCTCCCACTCGAGATAGCCCTTGGGGTTGTCGGTGTCGGCTTTGCGCTCGCCGTCGGAGAGAACCGGCAGCCCGCCCGCATCCAGCATCTGCATCATCAACGATGTGCCCGATCGCGGCAGTCCCGAAACAATGGTGATCATCAGTGCCTTTCAAGAGACGGGAAATAGCGGAGGGGGATTACCTGCTCCGCCGTATTTAGAATCTCGTACTTGAAATGATAGTGCGAACGTGGCCGTCGGGCAAAGACGATCGCTGCACACGCGAAAAAAGGAAGAAACCACGGACTCCAAAATGCCCGCCATGCGGCCATTGCGCCCCGGCGAGCATTCTGATAACTTGCCTCTCGTCTCTCATCGTCTCTCCAAGGAGGCCTCAATGGCTTTTTGTGCAACCTGTGGAACGCAGATCGCGGATGGAGCGACCTGTCCGAAGTGTGCTGGCGGCGCCGCACAAGGCACGAGCGCGGTCGCACCCGCGGCCGGTGGACTCACCGATAACGTGGCCGGCGCGCTGGCATACGTGACCATCATTCCGGCGATCGTTTTCCTTCTGCTCGAGCCGTACAATAAGAAGCGCTTTATTCGCTTCCATGCCTTTCAATCGATCTTCTTCGCGATCGTCTGGGTCGTGATCAGGATCGGCCTGTCATTCATTGGCTACGTTCCATTCCTCCTGACAGCAGTCGGCCTGGCATTCTTTGTAATCTGGCTGATTCTGGTGCTCAAGGCTTATCAGGGGCAGATGTTCAAGCTGCCGGTAATCGGCGACATAGCCGAGCAGCAGGCTGGCAAGTAGGCTGGCCGGCATACGAATCGCTGCCAGGAATGCGATCGGTGGCAGACGGGCGGCAACGCCCGTCTGTGAAGCCTTTTCTCGCTTTGCACGTCAATCGAGTAAGCTAGTAGTGTTGTGTTCACTGGTCTTCAGCCCACGAGTTCGGGATTCCGGCGCCATCGTGCGGTCGGAGTGTCGGTGGCCGCGCACCTGGCGGTGTTGGCCGTGATCGCATTCCATAATCCCAGGGTGATCGACCTGAGCCCCGCCTGGCTTGCCTATGGAGACGGCGCCCACACCTACAAACTAATTTACTTTCCCCCGGGCGCAAACGATGAGACGTCCCCAGACGCGGCCAGGCTGCTGTTCCCGTCGCGGACGACGAAGCCGCGCCTGCGCCCCCAGTCCCAGCCGCCAAAGGCTGCGCCAGAGCCTCAGCACGTAATTGTCAATGCCGGCGCGGAGGCCGGTGAGCACAATTCCCACGCCGGATCTCCGCTGGGCCGCATGATTGACGGACCGATTACCGGCCACGAAGTCCACGTCGCGTATCCGGTCGTGTATCCAGATCCTCCGGTGAACCGCGCCGAGCTGCCTCGGGACGTGGTGGGCGACGTCGTCATCGAAGTCACGATTGACTCCCAGGGCAGCGTCGTCGAAACCAAAATTGTGCAGGCGATCGGCCACGGAATCGACGAAAAGATCGAGGCCACCCTGCGCCGCTGGCACTACCAGCCGGCCACGCTCGACGGCACGCCCGTCGCCTCCAGGCACGACGTGCATTTCCATTTTCCGTCCTGAATCTGCCCACGCGCCTGCTGCATTCGCATTCGCTAGTCCGGTTCTAGCGCGCTGGTCGCGGCATCTGATCCAGCCACAGGATCCCGGAGATTGTTTTGGCATCGCGGATGCGCCCATTGAGCGCCATCCGCTTGGCCTCCGATAAGGTGAAAAACTTGATTGCGATCCTTTCGTCCGCCTCGGGCTGGGCCTTGCCGGCCTGGAGGCCGCGAGCCAGGTAGATGGTCATGGTTTCGTCGAGAAAACCGGGACTTGCGTAGAAATGCAGGATTCTCTTCCAGTGGCGGGCGCGGTAGCCGGTTTCCTCGAGTAACTCGCGCTTGGCGGCGGTGAGCGCCGTTTCGCCATCGTCGATGCGTCCGGCGGGCAACTCCCACATCATCGACTGCGCGGCGTGGCGATATTGGCGCTCGAGGAGGACGCGCGGCTCGGCCTTGCGGGCTGCTTTCGCCGAATCATCGGCAGCCAGATCGTCGACGGCCAAAACGACAATGGAGCCGGAATGCCGGACGACATCGCGGCGAGCGCGCACGCCTCCTGGCTCTTCCACTTCATCGGTGGTGACACTGAACACCGGGCCCTGGTAACGGACCCGGGAAGAGAGCACGCGGGCTTGCGCCGATTTCGTCCGTACTGATTTCGTTCCTGCCGATTTTGCCATGACACCAATATAAGGTATGCTGCGCCGTTGAGCCGAAAACCGATAACCGCAAGAACGGGGGTAGCCCGAGGGGTAGAATCCCTAGCGAGGGAGTGAAGGAGTACCGCTATGTCGGCAGTTGCCACGTTCGGCCCGCTACAGACAGCTGATCGCCTCTACACGATGGTGAAGAGCCTCAGTGAGTTCGACAAAATGGAAGTCCGGGGGGTGATTGAGACGCTCCTCTCAACGTCAGATCGTGAGCGATGCTTTATCGGCACCTACCATCGCACCACCGCCAACATAGCAACACTTCTAGAGCTTAAGCAGCCAAGACATTTCCAAGCCGTCGCCATGCTAGCGAGAGGGCTGTTTGAGTTGGCTGTTGACATCCGGCTGATAGACGCAATCCCCGACGGTCCGAGGAAGATCTTGGAATTTACCGATGTAGAAAAGCTAAGGTGTGCCCGCAGAGTCTTGCGATTCAAGGCGGCCAATCCAGCCGCCGAGGTTGATACAACCATATACAGTTCATTCGTCGCAAACAATGAGAACAGAATAGATGCTGCGAAGAGCATGTTGTGGCCGACAACAAAGAGTGTGTCCCACTGGTCAGGGCTTAAGTTGCCTGCGCGGGTCGCGTTGGTGAAATCGCCGTTCGAGGAAATCTATGAAGTCAATTACCCGCAACTTAGCTGGTACGTTCACTCGGGACTGACGGGCGTCGTGAATCTGAAAGCAGAAACATTCACGCTCGTGTGTGGATCCGCCTTTAAGCTGGCAGCCGACGCATACTGGGAGGTGCTCATAACCATGATTCGCGAATTCAAGATAGCGAAAGCAAATGAGAAAATAGAAGGCAAGTTAAAGGCCGCAAAGCTGCTCCCTTTCACGGACACTCCCGAGCAAGTCAAGCAGTTGCTAGAAGCTCTGACACGATAGGATGACCGGAAAAACAATGACCGCAAGAACGACCGAAAAACCCACTGTGGCCATCGTCGGAGCCGGGAGCCTGGCGACTTTTCTAGCCGTGGCGCTCGACGGCGCCGGTTTCTCGATCACCGAGATCGTCGCGCGCGATTCGCCTCGGTCGCGCCGGCGCGCACGCTTGCTGGCCGCGAAGGTGGGCGCGCAGACAGTCACCGCACATTCCGCCGCGCTCGACGCCACCTTGCTGTGGCTCTGCGTTCCGGATGGCGAGATTCGCGGCGCGGCTTCGGCTTTGTCGGATCATCTGATTGCTCGCGCGCTTCTTCAGCAGAAGGCGATAGCGCGTTACGCTCTGCACTCCAGCGGTGCGCTATCCAGCCGCGTACTCGATCCTCTGCGCGCGGCAGGCGTCGCCGTCGCGTCGGCGCATCCGCTGATGACGTTCGTGGCCGGAGCGCATCCCTCTTTGGCGGGCGTGCCTTTTGCCGTGGAGGGCGATGACGAGGCTGTGCGAGTTGCGCGGCGGATCGTCCGCGAGCTGGGCGGCGGGAGTTTTTCATTGCCCGCTAAGCGCAAAGCTGCATACCACGCGTGGGCCACGCTGACTTCGCCGCTGCTGCTGGCTTTCCTGGTGACGCTCGAAGAAGCGGCCCGTGCCGCCGGACTCACGCCTCAGGATGCGCGCCGCAAGAGCCTGCCCATCATCCGGCAAACTCTGGCAAACTACTCGCGCCTCGGTCCGGCGCAGTCTTTTAGCGGGCCGCTGGTTCGTGGAGACGCGGAGACGATCGCGAGACACCTGGCGGCGCTGAAGAAGCATCCCGGAGCGCGCGAGGTTTATGTAGCGCTGGCGCGAGCCGCGCTGCGCGGCCTACCGGTGAAGAATCGGGATAGACTGAGCCGGTTGCTGCGGGACTGAGACGATGCAGACAGGATGCCGGGCGAGAGCCCGCCCTGAGAGAGGGGAGGGGAAGCATGGGAAGGGTACCGCAAGTCACAATTCTCACATTCGGAGTTCTTAGCCTCTTGTTTGGGGCTGTGGGGTTGTATCTGTCAGTGGAGACATTCGCCCATCCAGGACACCTATCTGACAGTCAGACTTCCCCTTTCCTGGTCGAAGTTTTCTATACCATGAGCGCTATAAACCTCGTGTTTGTTTTGGCTTTGGCGCTATCAGGGCTCCTTCTTCTTCGGACCGGTGTTAGGGCCATCACATTTGCCAACGTCGTGCTCGGAGGGGAGATGGTGTATTTTGTCGCGTCACTTTTGCCTATCCAAGGGCCTCTGAGGCTTAGCATCTGGGAAGCCTACGGCATCGGAAACACACCTTTGGCGGCGCAGTTGATAGTGGGCTACCCAGCGATAGCGTTGATTGCGTTGAATGTGGCAAGACGCCGTTTGAGGAAGCGAGACAACCCGGTGCCCGACGCTTCCAGTTTTCCGGGGCGCGGGTAAACAGGGCTGCCGGTCAATGCTGACCCCTGCGGCCGCTGAACAAATGCCCCAGCTTTTCCTGCTTCGTCTTCAAATATTCGTGCGTGTGTTCAGTGGGAGCAACTTCGCAGGGCACACGCTCCGTCACGTGAATTCCAGCGCGTTCGAGCGCGGCGACTTTATCGGGATTGTTCGAGAGCAGGCGAACCCGCTTAATGTCTAGCGCCTTCAGAATCTCGACCGGCATGAGGAACTCGCGGTGATCGGCTCTGAAACCGAGGCGTTCGTTGGCTTCCACCGTGTCGAGTCCGCTGTCCTGGAGGGCGTAGGCCTGCAGTTTCGCCATCAGTCCAATGCCGCGGCCCTCCTGCTGCTCATAAATAAGGACGCCCGCGCCCAGTTCGGCGATCATCGAGAGCGCCATTTCCAGTTGCTGGCGGCAATCGCAGCGCAGCGAACCAAATACGTCGCCGGTCAGACACTGCGAGTGGATGCGCACCAGCGGCGATCCCGAGTGCACCTCGCCCATCACCAGCGCCACGGCCTCTTCCGTCTTGGCGCCGTCGCGGGATGCAGACGCCCTGGTCGCAAACCCGTGAATCAGAAAATGCCCCCAGCGCGTCGGGAAGTCCGCGGAAGCCACTTGTTTTACCTTGGAAGAACTCACCAGTAAATTATAGCCTTCGATTTCAGGACGCAGCGCTGCGCGGCGTCAATGCTTCGAGTGTTCAACTGAGAGCGCGGCGGACACCATTGCAAAAATCACGTGTATAGGCGAAATCGAGCGACCGCTGGTAAAATCGAGAAAAGCAGACCCGCCGCCGTGTGGGGCTATAGCTCAGCTGGGAGAGCGCATCGTTCGCAACGATGAGGTCGTCGGTTCGAGCCCGACTAGCTCCACCAATCTTCAATAAGTTACAGCGACCGATTTTGCGTTTACGCCCCATTACGTCCCAATTCAATTCACTACCGCACTCTCAGAGAGCCTTGCCCGTGCGATGCGCTCGTCCACCATTTCCATCGTCCGTGCCGACGCCCGCCGCTGAGATTCGCCGGTCAATTACAATCCCTTGCCGAGGGGGATTCATGGCAAATCTGAGCGGGCGGGCGTCTATTGTGTCGGAGTTGACGGTAGAGCGAACGAATCTGGTAGATCGGCTTAGGCACCTCGATGCGGCTCTTTCAGTTCCAGGCAAGTTGTATGGAGGAAGTTCGGGGCACACGGTGTCAGCGTCGGCTCGCAGGCGGATGAGCCTCGCGCAGAAGGCGCGCTGGGCAAAGAGAGCATCGAAAAACGAATCGGCTCCGATCAAACCCAAGCGCACCATGTCAGCATGAGCCCGTAGAAAGATCGCGGCAGCACAGCGGACACGATGGGCAAAGGTCCATTCGTAATACCATGCCCATGCCATCTAACGTGTGAGGGCGTGGCTTCAGGAGAAAAGCTTATGTCGCGCAATGCGCCGATTATGCGGAATGTAGACATCGCACTGGCCTCGATCTTCGTGATCGTCCTGCTGCTGGCGCCGTCACTTGCCGGACAAATTGGGGCTACCTACTTTGTGTCGAAAAAGGGCAGCGACAGCAATCCCGGCACAATCGGCTCGCCTTGGTTAACCATCCAGCACGCGGCGAATTCGGTCTCGGCAGGCGCCACCGTAGACGTATTCGGGGGGGTCTACAACGAGTCAGTAAACTTTCCGGCGTCTGGAACGGCGTCGGCGCCGATCACATTCCAGAGCTATCCCGGCCAGACCGCGGTGATCGACGGGACCGGCTTGAGCGTAACCGGCACACAGGGGCTCATCAATATTGTGGGAAGGCGAAGCTACATCACCATCAACGGATTTGAAATCCGCCATTACACGACGAGCAACGAAAACGACGTTCCGACCGGTGTCTGGATCGCCGGATCGGGCACGGGAGTTAAGATTCTGAACAACCGTGTGCACCACATCACGACCAGGTCGGAAGCGAACGGCAACGCTTTTGGCATCTCCGTTTACGGCACGTCAAAGACTCCCATCACGCAGTTGGTCATCAGTGGCAACGAGGTCTACGACTTGAGGACCGGGAACAGCGAATCCGTGGACGTGGATGGAAACGTGACCCATTTTAAGATCACCAATAATCTCGTTCACGACAACGACAACATCGGCATCGACGCGATTGGATACGAAGGCGTCGGTCCCGTCGGCTACGACGAAGCTATGTACGGGGAAATCAGCGGGAACACGATCTACAACATCAGCGGCATCACGAACCCCGGCGAGGGCTACGGATACGATGCCGACGGACTCTACTGTGACGGGTGCGCCTATGTCACGGTCGAGCGAAATGTGATTATGCAGACCGACTACGGCATTGAGACGACCAGCGAAAATCAAGTCTGCCAATCGAATGGCACCGAATGGTCTGGTCCCAACAATACCGGGACCGCCGCCAGAGGCAAGTTCCCCTGTTATGGCAGGTACGTTACGGTGCGCAACAACCTCTTTTACAACTCCAATGCCTGCGGTAACTCCATTGGCGGTTATGCGCCCGCGTCCAAAAACGGCGGCCATAGCAATGGAGGAGGCAGCAGCTACCACGACGTCTTCGTCAATAACACTCTGTACAACAACGCTACCCAACCCGGCAACGATTCGGAAGGCGGCTCAACCGGCGAATTCCAGATTCAATACCAGGTGGGCAACGCTCAAGGGAACATCTACGAAAACAACGTCGTCTATGCCGGCGCCTACAATACCTGGATCTTCAGCTACGTCCCATTTTCGCTGACGTACCCTGCCCCGCCGGCGACGCTCAATTGGAACCTGTACAACTCGGCGGCGGGTTACGTGGAAGGAACGTCCATCTGGTGGGGTAACGTGAGTAGTTATACGAGTTCTTAAGTTGGCAGACTTCCAGCGGCGAAGACGGCAACTCCCTCAACGCGGATCCCCTCTTCGTCGATCTGGGAGACGCACCGCCAAACTTCGACACCATCCCTGCTTCGCCGACTGTCGGTGCCGGCAGCAGCAGCCTCCCCTGCAGCGTCGGCTGGTGTGATCCCAACGGCAGTTCCCCCAACTCCATTTATGGCAGCACCGACTTCATCGGGAATCCTCGAACGCACGGCTCGAACATTGACATTGGCGCCTACGAAAACACTGGAGTCGCAATCGCCAACTCATTGACAGTGCACCTGACTGCCGGGAGGCATACTCTCGGACCAGGTCAGGCGACCACTCTGGCGGTCACGGTGTCGGCCAATCCCGGTGGTGGCGGCGTGCCCAGCGGTACGGTGAACTTCATGCTGGGGTCAACCTTGCTGAAAAAGCGGCCGCTGCTGCCCACCAGCGCCACGGAATCCGCGGCAACTCTGCCGCTCAGTGCGTCACAGCTCGCGCCAGGCGCCAACACGCTAACGGCAGTGTATTCGGGGAATTCGGTCGCGCCGTGTTGTCCTGTATCGGGACCGCCGGTTACGGTCTACGGAAGCTCAACCTCGGCGCCAATCACCGTGACGAAGAAGCGGTAAGTCGCCGGGCTTGTTTCGACAACGATCCTTTTTAGATCATCGCCGACAGCACGCGTTGTAAAGCCTCTGTTCGTCCGCGCTCGGTATGAACTCCTGCACCAACGCATGCCGATTGGTGAACTTGCTGTATTCGAGGACTTGCTTGCGCAATGTCGGCTTGCAGATCGGCTGGAGCCGCCGCTTGAGTTCGGCAAAATCCGCGTCGCCCGTGAGCCGCGCAAACTGAGCGCGGAAGCTTTTGAGGTCGCCAAAGGTGTGATCGTGGTCACTTACGAAATTTCCTGTCACACAAACGCCGATCCTATTCGTTCTCTATGTACAAGCGCTTTTATGAATTCCACTAAGTAAGAGCGAAGATCCTGAGGATGAGGAATGCAGCGGACGACCGCAGTTTCGGCAGAAGGAAGTGTCGTTTCCCGGTTTTCCGTCCTGGTCCAAGCGCGGCTGCCCATGGATGTGAAACAAGAAGTTGTACGGGCCTATGAGTCCCTCCGGTCTCTCCTGCGCCAGTATTTGGCAGCAGTGCTTGGCGATTCATCGGAAGTCGGAGTATTCTGCGCAGGAAACGTTTCTGCTGCTTTTTGTTCATTGATCTGGCCGTGGGACGATGGCCCATGAACAACTTCGGTCGTGGGTTTTTCGGTTGATATGGATTCAGGAAATCGCTTGGGGTGCTTCTGTCGGCAGAAAGTATCGAGCAGAAGCGTGAATCTCAAGCGGTTGGGGAGCAAGGCCATCAGGCACTGGGATTGGAGGGCGGTGGTTTGGATCGGCAGCGGGCTGAGTCTGCTGATGACGGCTTGCGGCGGCGGCAGCTCTCGCTCCACCATCACTTCGGTGACGGTGACGCCGAGCTCCGCCACGGCAACCATAGGAACCCAGGTGCAGTTCACGACTAACGTAGCCGGAACGGGCATCTATAGTGGTTCAGTGACGTGGTCGCTGGCCGGGCCTTCCGGCAGCTCCCTGAGCCCAGGGACGCTCAGCTCGAGCGGTCTGTACACTACACCGTATCCGGCTCCGCCGACCGTGACGGTGACGGCCACCAGCACCCAGGACACGAGCAAGAGCGGCAGCGCGACCGTGACTCTCACCGCTCCTGCCGCAGCCGCCGGGCCGGCCCTGACCGTGGATGTGGGCAACCAGACCCGCGCGATCAGCCCCTACATCTACGGCATGAACGATTACTTGTTAGACGCCGACACGATTACGAGCACAAACCTCACGATAACCCGCTGGGGCGGTGATAATACCTCACGCTATAACTACCAAACCAATACGTCCAACTCCGCCAGCGACTGGTACTTTGAAAACTCGAGCGGCTCCGTCGGCCAATGGCCTGACAGCAACTTCAACGATCTTGTCACGGCCGCCAACCAGTACGGCATCAAGACCCTGGGCACGGTGCCCGTACAAGGCTATGTGGCCAGCGGCAATCCGACCGCCTGCAGTTTCACCGAATCGTCGTATCCCGGCCAGCAGTCGTACAACGGCGCCTGCGGCAATGGCGTATATCCCGATGGGAGCAATGGCTGTAGTAACACGCAGGGGTGCGACCTATTCGGTCCAGGGACGTTGGCGTTTGACGAGATTACCAGCATCGCTGAGCCTCCTCCCGTCCCGCCCGCCGCCAGCGCGGCAACGACAGCGTGGGCGGAAGCCACGTGGACCGGCGGCTGGGTGGGTTACCTGGCAGGCAAGTTCGGCACCGCAGGCAGCGGCACAGGAGTCGCCATATACGATCTGGACAATGAACCCGACTGGTGGGATTACCAGCACCGCGACGTGCATCCAGTGGCCTCCACTTATGACGAGGTGACCAATGGCGGCATTGGCACGGCGCTGGCCATCAAGGTTGCCGATCCGAGCGCTGAGGTCAGCGGGCCTGTGATCGCCTTTTGGTGGAATTACTTTTACTCCAAGAAGGACATCGAGTCCGGATGGGATTCGGGAAGTCCCTGCTATGCGCCGTGGAGCAACCCAACCGATCGCGAGGCGCACGGCGGAGTTCCCTTTATCGATTACTACCTTCAGCAGTTCAATAACGCGGAGATCACCTACGGAAAGCGCCTGCTGGATTACCTGGACATGCACACGTATTTCGCGGCCGACTATCCCAACCCCACCGACAGCGGCGACTCGGTTGCCTTCACCACTGCCGGCGATACGGGCACACAGCAGGCGCGGTTGAACTCGACGCGTGTCTTCTGGGATCCGACCTATACCGATCCTAATTACTCGCAACCGAATTACATCACGGACCCGAACTATACTCCAGGCTGTTCGACGCCGTTGCAAGCTCCGCAGCTGATTCCGATGATGCGCAACTGGGTTGCCGCCGACTATCCCGGCACCAAACTGGCCATCACGGAGTACAACTGGGGCGGCCAGGAAGCCATCAACGGTGCGCTGGCGCAGGCCGACATCCTGGGCATCTTCGGGCGCGAGGGACTTGATCTGGGGACGATGTTCCCGACTGGGACAAACCAGCAAACCGACTCCTACACGCAGGGCCCCGTCAATTTTGCTTTTGCAATCTACCGCAACTACGACGGCGCAAACTCGCAGTTTGGGGATACGGCCCTGGCATCGACCAGCGCCAATCAGGGCCAGCTCTCGGTCTACGGCGCGATCCACACCTCGGGCTCCGCGAATGGCACAGTAACTGTGGCGGTGATCAACAAGACTTACGGCGATTTGACTTCAACCCTGTCGCTGGCCAACCTGACGGGTTCGAGCGCCATGGCCCAGGCGTACCTCTACAGCAACGCCAAACTGAACGCAATCGTTGGGCCGGCCAGCGTAACCGTGACACCGCCCGCATCGGGGAGCACGACCAGCACCATCACCAACTACACCTTCCCAGCGCAGTCGATCACCCTCTTCGTTGTGCCCAACTAGCGTAAGCGCTGCGTGAACCACGGGCTGGTTGCATCTACTGACACCGATAAACGCGCAGTTGCCTCGCGGTTGACTTCCGGCTGACGCAGGTAGATCAACCGATCTTTGCAGTGCGGCCCGAGACGCTCCCGCAAGACCTTGGTGTTCTTCCTCTCCTCGTCATAGAGCCAGGGCCCAGCTCTCACTTATTTCAATGAATAGTTTTGCCAGGAGAAAACAAGGAAGGAGGCCACAAAATCCGCCGCATTGCTGAAATGTTAGCCACCATTACCAACCCATTTGGCTCATCCGCTCAAGGATGATAGCGCTGTACTTGTTCATGCGCTCGGGCCGTCGCTTCAGGGGAGCCGGCAGAATTGCAGCGAGCCGTGCCGCCTGTTGCCGGCCGATATTCCGGGCTGAGGTTTCGTCGTAGTACCGACACGCCGGCTCTGCACCATAAATACCAGGGCCCCATTCGACCACGTTGAGGTAGATCTCCAGAATGCGCCGTTTGCCGAGGACGAATTCGGCCACCGGTACCAGTGTGACCTCTGCGCCCTTGCGGAAGACAGAGCGGCCGGTTCCGAAGAACAGGTTTTTTACGAGTTGTTGCGTAATGGTGGAAGCTCCGCGCGTGCGATCGCCTTCCATATCCTCTTCGGCGGCGACTTGGATCTCATGCCAATCGAATCCATGGTGCTGGTAGAAGTGTGCGTCCTCGGCGGCGATTACAGCGTGCTGAAGATCGGGCGAGATCTGACTGAGTGGAATGAATTTGTAGCGTTCGCGGTAGGGCCTGTTTTGGCCCCACGCCTGCAAGCGGCGCTGGATGTGTACAGTGGTTGTTGGTGGGTCGATCCACCGGGCGGCCACAAGGATCAGCGCGGCCAGCGACCAAAGAAGCACCACCCCTATGACAAGCCCCCGAATAAAGGATCGGAGAAGGCCCGTCTGCAGCGGGGTCTTGGTAGGGGTATTCGGCATTGCCGTCACGTTTCAGAATAATAGACGGGCAAGGGTTGCCGCTGATGGATGATCTTGCGCGCGCGTGAACAATGTACCAGGGCTCGCCCAATCGGCCCGGATTGCTCCCAAAATACGGGCATGCCGGAGATTACGCCCAAGGGCGTCGCTGGCCCTGCCTTCTTCACTACTCCGCTGCTGAAGAGTCTCGGGAACCCAAGAAAGGGTGGGATTGAAGAGCCGCTCTTTCCTAAACTTGGTGCCCGCAATCTCAAAATGTTTACTGGTGTAAAAGATTGAAAGCTCAGGGTGCCGCGCTCAGAAGTCGCAATCGCGGCCGTGTTCGTGTGCAGCAGACCGTCAAGTTCCGGATTATTCTATTGATCACTTGCAGACAAAGTTGGCTGCATCGTTGGTATTGCCGCTGCCCTTATACACGGCTTCCTGTGGATAGGAGCATAAGGGACGCTTAAACGCGATGCCCTGAGCGGGATCGTTGTTGACATAGTGCGTCGCAAGAATTCTGTCGGGCGCGATGTCATGCTCGACCCAATGGACAAGCGGGGTGAGCATGTCGAATACATTTGCGCCGGGGCCGCCCTTGCAGTGGTTCATGCCAGGTACCATGAAGAGCCGGTAAGACTCATGAGTCTGGTCCAATGACCCGCCGGGAAAGTTCACGACGCTCTCGAAGTAGTTGATGCTCGTCATCGGCGGCACCTCGGGGTCGCTGAATCCGTGGTACTGAATGAGCCTGCCGCCGCGCGCCCGGAACCGTTCCAGCCTGGGATCAATCGAGTTCAGAACCGACGCCAACGTCTGACCGGGAACCACTACTTTGTTGTCGACGTAAGCGGGTCCAGAGATCCAGTCGAAAGTTCGAAAGTCCCAACTGGGATCGTCAAAGACAAAGTACTCGAAAAAAGGAATGCCAATCCGCGCGTGATCGTCAGTTTGCGGGGCAGGCGGCGGTTGCGGAGAGATAGTTGACGGCCAGCCATAGGCTTCGCCGCCCCGCTCAAAAGGCGGATAATAGCCCCGCTGCTGCACCATCTGATTCGGGCCAGTCCACAAATGTCGAACTGATTTGACCTGCTCTGCGGTAAGGCAGTTCGGGGGCATCTGCGAGCCTGTGCACAGGAGCGCCACTGGATCAAAGTGGCAGCGTCGAGGATTATTCAGAACGCCATCCACCACTCCATCAAGAGCGTCGCACGCAGCGTTGACGGCATTGCCGAGAAGTGTGTTCTGCGTCGTGAAAACCGTGCTGGCGGGATTCTCAAACATCTGCCACACGACCCACAGATTGCCGCCGACATGATGATGGGTGTAGTAAGCGACCGGATCACCGGCAACAATCCCGTCGTAATCGTCCGGGAAGCGTTGCGCCTCCATCAGGGCCTGTCGTCCGCCGGTGGAGCAACCGGTGAAGAAAGAACGCTTCGCATCCTCGCCGTAGAAGGCAGACGCAATCTGCTTGCCGATGACGGTCATCAAATGGATCGAGCGATATCCAAAATCAATGATCTTTTCCGGGTGTCCAAGCGCGAAAGACCCATCATAACTGGAGGATCCAACGTGGCCGGTGTCCGTACCGACGGTGGCGTACCCAAGTGACACGCCCGGCGCAATCGCACTGTAAGGGATCGATCCCGCATAACCACCGTTTCCTACGCCCTCGAGCCTCCTATTCCAGCGATGCGCCGGCATCCAGATTTCAATTCCGATCTCCGAATCGCTGGTCGGCGTGAGCGTGGCGGCCACGCGACAGAATGCAGGCATATTTTGGAAGACCTCGCCGTCGGGCGCAGTATAGGTGCCCGCAGGTATCGACTGGGCTGCCGTGATCGTGGTGTGGGACAGCTTAAGAGAGGCCAGACTCTCGCATGTCGCCGCCGCGACGTGATCGACGGCAAATGCGGCAATTACAAAAACGTGGGCCACGCATGTCTTGAGCAGGGACGTGCTGGCTCGTCCTTTGTTCATTGGGTCATTATAGAGTCATGTCCATGGGGACCGGCACACTGCAATTTTTTGCATTCCTCGGACGGAAGAAAAAAGTTTTGTACGAAACGGCGAGTCATTCATCCAATTAACGGGTTATGAGGAGTTGGAGACCGTAGGTGGATTGCGCCCTCGTCGGCGCTGGTTCACCTCGCCCGCCCGTCAATTCCGTATGAAGGAGAATCGTTATGAAATCCAACCCCAGGGTTTTGTTGCTTTTCGTCACCGCGCTCGTGGCAACTGCCGCCCACGCCCAGTACGGGACCACTCCGATTCAACACGTCGTCGTGATCTTCCAGGAAAACCGCACGCCCGACAATTTGTTTCAGGGATTGTGCGCCGCCAACGGTGGCGTACCTGGATGCAGCGCGACAGGCGCTGGGGGCACCTACGAGATTGTATCGACCTACGTGAATGCCGACGGTCAGACCGTGCCATTAACCCCTGTCGGACTCGCCACCAACTTTGATCTGGATCACAGCCACGGCGGGCCGAAGCTCGATGGAACCATCAGCGGGTGGGATTTCGAGTTCAAAAACCAGGGAACCGGCAACAAGAAGGCAGCCAACGTTCCGACAGACTGTGGGGCCAATGTCTTTGGCTGCGTGGTTCCGGCCAACAACTATTCTCAGTTCATGTATGTGTACAACACGCCGGTAACGAACAGTAATGGCAGCAAAGGTGGCGTTCTCGACCCCTATATCACGTTAGCAACGACTTATGGTTGGGGCAATCGAATGTTTCAGACCAACCAGGGCCCGAGCTATCCGGCGCATCAGTTTATTTTTGGCGCTACCTCGGCGCCCACTGCGGCAGACGACCCGCTAGGTATCTTTGTCGCGGAGAATGGCCCGAGTACGAACTATGGCTGCGGCTCGGGCAACTCGGTACAACTGATCCGGCCGAACGGGAACTCGGAACCACCTTTCGGCACGGAGACTCCCGGCGACGAAATCGCGCAGTGCTTCACCCGTAATGCCATGGACTACCTGTTTGACCAACCCAGTCCCAAAATCACCTGGACCTACTACGCCCAAGGGCAGAGCAGCCTTTGGGTAGCGCCCAACTCGCTCTCGAACCTCTGCATACCAGAGTCGGGTGTATGCACGGGTTCAGACTGGACGAAGGGCGAGTCGAACGGTTACGTCGACACGACACCGCCGGATGTCTTGAACGACATCTCCAACTGCGCGCTCTCGCAAGTAAGTTGGATCACGCCGGCAGGACAGTATTCGGATCATCCGATCAACAGCGGCCAGGGACCGTCGTGGGTGGCGGCCATCGTCAATGCCATAGGTAATAACGCAAATTGCGACGACGGTACCGGCTACTGGAAGGACACGGTCATATTCATTACCTGGGACGATTGGGGAGGATGGTACGACCACGTGCGGCCCATTTTCCAGACCGGCGCCAACCAGAACGACTATCAACTCGGGTTCCGTGTTCCGCTGGTGGTGGTTTCGGCCTACTCGACCAAGCCCGGATATGTCAGCAACCTGGAATACGATTTTGGCAGCATCCTGAAGGGGATCGAGGGTATTTTTAATCTCGGCAGTCTCGGGTTTGCCGATGCCCGAGCGACGAATGATCTCCACGACTTCTTCAACTTTAAGCAGACGCCCACGACGTACAAAACAGTTCCCGCTCCGCTGCAGGGAAGCTTCTTCATTAAGAACGACGAGATTGAAAGAGATCCGCCGGATACCGACTAGGCAACATTTTCCGTGGTCGCAAGCTCAGGTACCGCACCGTCGCGATTGCAGGGGCGCACAGGAACAGATTGGATCCCGACAGCAGTTCCCGATGCCGGTGGCCGTTTGAAGGAAGCCGCTTTGTTCGCGGCGGACACTATGGGATTTCAATCGACTTTGGTTTGGAAGCTGTCGAAAAGGAAAATACTTGCGGGGAGACCTTCAAATTGAAGTTCACCGATCTAACCATCAAGCCGAGGCTCACGATCGCCTCATGGTAACGCTAGACAGAGTGTTCTGCGAGACTCCTAGTCTCAAATCTCCGATGTCGCTTGCTCCGGGCACGCGATAGCGTCCGCCGCAAAGCGGCTTAGTTCAAACGGGCTTCGAGGAGATCTATGGCCATCTCCCCGAAGAGGACTTCGGGCCCGGAATAACTTCCGGATTGCCCGTGATCCATGAGTAAAGCGCATATTTAACACCGGAATGGGTACCTTCGTTTACAGATGTAGTTTCGGGGCCTTGAAATCCTTCTCGGGAGCAATACAATGCGGGTAGTTCAGAGCGAGAATAAGGAGATCTCCGAGAGACCTACAGCTACTCGGTGAGGCATAAAACAAGAAGGAATCTGGGACCCATTAACTTGCCATCGAGGATGCCCTAAATGAGGTACCATGCTTGGCTTCGCTTTCTGGCGCTAACCCTTGTCTTGTCCTTATCTGGCGTTCTCCCTCCTCCGGCTGCAAAAGCACAGAACGTGCAGGGGCAATTTTCCGGAACGTCGAATTGTTACGTGAACGGCAAGTGGGTCACAGTTCGAGGAAATTGTTCGACACCGAGCGGCGGCACTGGAAGTAGAGCATCCGGCAGAGGCGGTGGAATCAGAGCGTACAGCAACGATGTCGCCGCGTATCAGTATCAATTAATGATGGCGGAGCTGGCGCGCCGCCGGGCTGAGGCCGAGCGGCTCCGCCAGGAAGAGGAAGCGCGCCAGCTCGCCGAGATGTGGAACCGCCTGGCGAACTTGCTGATCCATCGGGACCTTCCCAATCTTCAAACGAAAGAACGAGGCGGCGGCTCCGGCCTGCAAATCAAGATGCGGAGCGACAACTCACAAGGATACGGGATTCCGGGCTTGCCTGGCACATACACAGGAGGTCCCGGCCCTGGATCAGGCATGACGCCGCAGAACGAATCGAAGCTTCAACTGAAGACCAGAGATGGCGGCGATCCAAACCACGCCGGCATCCCCGATCTCCCCGGTTTAGAGCTCAATGATGGCGATCAAGCTTACGGCATACCGGGACTGCCGGGCATATACGTGGGCGGCCCTGGGCCAGGTTCGGGGATGGCTCCGCAAGGTGAGCCGGGACCAAAAACGCAGCAGGGACAAAGCAGCACAGCGCCAGCCGGGCAGGCCGACACCTTCGATCCCAGCAAAATGACTCTTCAGCAGTTGGCCAATGTGGTTGAGGTCTTGAGCAACCTTCCGCCCGAGCAGCAGCAGATCATGGACGCCGTGCAACACAAGCCCGCGGTCACGCCCGCGGGTCCCGGCCCTTCCGGCCAGCCCACGGCGGCAGCGCCAGCCTCGCTTCAACCGCAGGCTGCTGCATCGCAATCTGCCGCTGCGGCTCCGGTTCTGGAGGATGCCTCGGCCAAGGCCCGGGCCGGCTTCGACCAGCCGCTCCCGTCGGCGGTTTTAGAACTTCACCTCAACTCTTCCACGCCCGCGCTGCTTTCACAGCCTCAGCCAACTGCTCCCTCGCTTCGCGTCGCTCCTCCACCTCCGCCTATGCCATCTGTTGCCAACACTCAACCGGCCGCAACCACGCCGAAAAGCCCGGTGTCTTCCAAAGGTTCGGGCACGGACCAGCTCTTAGCTACCCTGTTTCCCTTCACGCCGCCCGCTTCCGGACCGTTTCCGTCCAATCCCAACCCGCCGCTGCGCAATCCCCTCCTCGACGATCAACATGTGAAGGCGGAGCTCAAGGGCTGGGACAAGTGGGCTAACGAATGCTTCCTTCACATGAGCGATGCTCCAGCCGACCCACTGTATCCACAGGCCACGGTGCGGATGGATCTGAATTCCTCGGTAATCAAGCAATTTGCACCCGAACTCCTCGTCCGTTACCAAACCGACGCGGCTTTCCGCCAAAACCTCGACCAGCGGATCCAATTCGCGACCGAATCCGTCGGGTTGGACTATTACCGTTCGCTCGCGCAGGCTCACAAGGACGCCATCCTCGCTTTGCAGGCGGAACTGGAGAAGCTCGCCGCCGCCGGCAAAATAGACCGGCTGGTGCCGCTCGAGGAGCAGTACCGGCTACATCCCGAGCGGCGGGCGCTGGTGCAGACCGTCCAAGATACCGTCAACGCCAACGGGCAGGCCGCTCTTGAAAAAGCGAGCGCCGAAGGCAACCAACGGCTGGACAGCGCCTATAACGATCTCTTTCGCCTCATCCGCGACCAGGCCGCGCCGCAACCCTAACCCTCAGGAGACTATGCGATGAAACGATATATTCTGCTTGCGCTCCTCATGACCGCCCTCGGCCCCTGCGCCTGTGCACAGCGGCCGGTTATGAGCAACGGCCATCCTGCCATTGCATGTACCTGCACGGTCCGTGGTGATGTCACGTGGGGAATTGAACAGGTTGAGCTCGATGGACAACCAGCCTTCTCTGTAGCTGTCTATCAGCGTAGCGGATTTCCTCCTCGACCTTCCGGAAATCTCGGAACCCTTGTTATCTCTGCCGGCCGAATCGCTTTCCATTCACCAAAGCAGCAAGAAGACTTTGATGAAGGCAAGCCAACGGTCCAGTGGAAGACGGCAAAGGAGAGTCCCTGGACCTTGAGTGTGAAAACCTCGCACCGGAGCTACAAATTCTGGGCTTCCGCCCCCATTTCTGGGGACAACGGATGGTTTGTTGATGGTTTCCCAGCATGCAGAAGCCTGTTGGATAGCGCCTTTACGAACTTCCCTGCCGCATGGACCCAGTTTTATGGATTGACTGCCGTCCTACCCGTGGTCCGCGACGTCCAATTTCGCGCCTTTCAGCCCCAAGCCGCCGCCTGGCGCGCGCTTCCCACGAAACCTCCGCTCTCTCCCGAGGCCGACAAATATTGGATCCTGGCTGAAAACGCTATTAAGGAAAAAAACCTTCCCGCCGCCACCAGCCACTATCTTGCCGCTCTCCAGGCGCAACAATTGCTGTGGCCCACCGGTTGGTATAACCTCGCCATCGCGGTTGCCCAGCAAAACGACTTCGTCGGCGCCGCCGATTGCATGCGTTACTACCTGGAACTGGTTCCCGACGCGCCCGACGCCAAAGCCGCCCGCGAACAACTGATCATTTGGCAAGAGAAGGCTCAATCGCAACTGCCGCCGCAGATGAATCTTGTTCCGGTTCTTCAAACCCAGAGATAGAGATAATGAGGCCTTCCGCTGAGGATTGGGGTATCGTCAACAGGTGTGAGCCTGGTTGCGATTCCTGTCTGTACGCTTGCATGAACCCTGCCAGTTGTGAGAATCAGTAGCGATCAATGCACTGTCGCTGTTATTCCTGGATGGTCGGTAAACCTTACCTAATCGCGTTACGTCAGAGTAGCCCGTTATTCATCCACAAAGGTCGTTCTATTCCCGCTTCTCGCTCCCAATCTTGCGTCGAAGATATGCCTCGATTTCCGTCCTGCCTGCATGTCTCGCCCAATCGGCTGGCGTAGCTCGCCAGAGAATGTCCTTCAAGTCCAATCTTGCACCGCGTTCGACGAGAAGCCGGACTACTTCATCATGGCCGCCCCCGGCAGCCTGGTGCAGCGGTGTCGTGTGGGAATGCCCTCCCACCGGGTTGTATCGGTTTGGATCTTCGCCCGCGTCAAGCAACAATCGAACGATGTCGACATGACCAAAATCCGCTGCCAAAGTGAGAGCCAAATGGCGGTCCTCACTGCTGGCGCCTGCAAGCAACCGACGGGCATCCTCGATGCGCCCCAGGGCCGTTGCCACCGGCAAATCGATTCGAGCGCCGCGCCCGATCAAGGCGTTCACTGCCTCGAACTCGCCGTGCAAGGCCGCCGCTTGTATTGCGCTGTTGGGATCCGCTCCGTAATCGCACAGGAGATCGATTAACGGAAGTTGCGCGCGACATTCGCGCGGTACACTTCCAGTCGAGACGAGCATGAGCGTCTCGTTCTGTGCGGATTGGCTCGGGCCAGCGTCGAGAATGACCTTGGTCACCTCAACGATGTTCGCCGGTAGAGTGCCATGGCGAACCGGATTCTCAGCGACGAATTCCAACAGCGTTGGATCTCGAAAGTAGTTCCCGCCCTCGAAAACGACGTGCTGATGCACAAGATTCGGATGCTGATTCAAGTGCGCACGCAAACCAGCTACGTTACCTCTATCGAGGAGTTCGACGGCACGGCGAAATGTTGCATTTTCAATCCGCTGTTGGTGCGGCAAATCCAATCGATCGGAGAGCGTTGGTCTTTCAATGTGCCGTTTCAGCCTCGCCCAGCTCGGAAATCCATATTCGCGGGCGATTGTAAGTTGCGCGTCACTGAGGCTAATCGGGGCGTCGAAGATTTCAGCGTCCGTGGCCCGACGAAAACGCGGGTGAAATTCCCTGACCCGCTGGGCTACTCCCGGAGTGTGGGCGGTACGCTCTTTTAGCAAGTCCTTCGCTTGATACTTGAGATGATCGAGGTTCGGATTCGATGGGAGGCGTCTTACCGGCATGACGAACTTCCTTTCATATGCCCGAGGTCCGCAATTTATGGGCAGAAAGTTAGTTCGTGACAACGAATTGCAATCAGGTGGACTTCTGTCCTTTCCGCGGACCGGATGCGCCCTTCGCGCTCCGGTGAGCTTATCACGAGGGCAGAGATGTCGGCACTACGGTCGCACCAGCCCAACGGCCCCGAGGTTCGCGCTCCCTCCGAGCCCGAAAACTCCCGGATGGTCCGCAATCCGGAAGTGATCCCGAAACGCTAGTGCTGTATCGGACGCGCCCCGGAGGAATCCCGAATCAACGTGCCACTGATTACAGGGCGCGTCCGATACAGCTGTTTGAAGGAAGCCGCCGGTGAGGAAGCATCTATGCAAAT
>Ga0326727_10005832_pt1 | contig 34671 bp, 27 predicted proteins | sample MB2enrmetagenome_FD_207643 | JGI IMG/M metagenome (GOLD analysis project Ga0326727, IMG submission 207643) | Lab enriched peat soil microbial communities from McLean, Ithaca, NY, United States - MB29MY | ecosystem: Environmental > Terrestrial > Soil > Wetlands > Peat | place: USA: New York...
GCGGCAGCATCTCCGCCGCATGCACCGGTTTGCGAGCCATTTCCGCCGATCCCATCATGTGTCGCCTCCCTTTCGGGAGACCGCAGATTTTCCGGAACCGGGGGCCGCAGATTTTCCGGAACCATCATTTGCCAGCTCCGCGATGCCGCGGACACGCAAGACGAACATGCTCGGGACATGAGCAAGGTTTGTGCGCGTTCGCGAATCGTCACCGCGCGATCGTGCGCGCAACCCGCCCGACGTCGACGCAGTCGACTGCGGTCCTCCGTAAGGCCTCACCGGGGCTCTCGCGTCTCGGCCGCAGACACCGCCTTCGGAACCGTTGTCTTCGCAGTCGCCCGGAGCTCACCGGTCAGCATCGGCCGATCATCGAGCGGTGTCTCGAGGTTGTTGTACACCAGCTGCACGGACGATGGGCCGTCGTCCGCCTCCGCAAGTCGGGCCTGGATGCGATAGGCGATCTCCGCCCTCGGCGGAAGCTCGAGGACGCGCCCCTCGACGGTGGCGCCGCCAGTCCGCGAGAGTTCCTCAACCGCCGATACAGGGCTCCGTACCCAGGGATGGGCGCGCGGATCGCGGTCTTGCCACGCGTCGATCGCGAGCCGGCCGGCTTCCTGTCCCATGAGTGACGTCGGAACGCGGCATTGAACGGCCTGCGGGCCAGGGTTCGACAGAACAGCAACGGCCTCAAAACCACGCTTCTCGTCCACGGTGACGTGCTCCAGATCGACGTGCAGAACGCGGATGGCCGAGCCGAGCGCGACCTTCGCCAGAGCGTCGAGGCGAGCCATGATGCGTTCGAGCCGTGCATCGACCGGCTCCGCCGTGTTGACCGTCTTGGTCACCGTGCGATGATCGAACGTCACGACGACGCGCCGCTCCCTGCCGTCGACCGGGAGCCTTCCAGAGTGGTCGGGCAGGGTGTCGAGGGGCGGATCCGAAAGCGCCGACTCCAGCTCCCGCAGCGACGCTTCCGGGATGGTGGTCTCGTACATTCCGATGTCCTGCTGCGCGGGCCGAAACCCGTTCGTGTGAGACTCGTAGCGGAGCGTCCCGTCCGCGCGCACCGTCAACGTCTCCGGCGCGGCGTACATCAGCTGGGTATCCGTGTAAACGAGCGTCTCGATGCGCAGGATCGCTTCGCCGGCGCGACGGTTGGGCCCGTGGCAGGCCATCGACAGCACCGTCGCGCAAGCGACGAGCCTCGCCGCATCAACGCTGAACGGTCTTGTAGGCATCGCCCGCGGTGTTGCTGTTCAGGAACCTCAGCGCCCAGCGGTAGTGTCGCGCGAAGAGGTGCGTGCTCGCGCCGGACATCAAATTCTCCTCTCCTGCGGGTGGAGGGTTGGGCTGCACGCCGGTCGGGTCGTGCACGCCGGTCGGCGAGTACTCGTCGAACTGCCCGAGGATGTGGCCCACCTCGTGGGCGTACTCCTTGGTGTCCTGGGGGGGATCTGCCCAGGTGCCCGTCGTGTCGCCCGTGTTGCTGAGAAATAGCCCCGCGTCACCGCTCGGATGGAACGTCACGAGAATGTGCTGCTGGCCGGTGGGCACGACGCTGACGTCGAGGGCCCACGAGACCTTGCAGCAGTCATGTGCACAGTCGCACCCGTCGCCCCGTCCGCAGCCGACCCGGTGAAAGAACTTGTCCTTGAAGCCGTCGTTCCACACGTTCTGGATGTTCGCGACGGCGGCCTGCGCAGCGGCGCTCGGCGTGGCCGCCTCCGCGATCCGGAGCTGGTAGTGGACGCGATCCGCGTCCAAGCTCGCGTCATGGTTCTCCACCACGCCGACCGAGGGCGTGACAATGGGGCCATGCAGGGGCCGAGCGGCCACCGTCGGCCGACCCTTGAACGTGAGGACATTCGTTGAGTCGCTCGTCTGAGATGCGGCACCGAGCAGGATGACCCGAAAGCGCATGCTGTCGGTGCGCCATGTCGCGGTGGCTGTCTTCGCCGGCCACTCGCCATTGATCTTCCCCCCGTTTATCGTCACAGCGATCAGAAAGGCCCTGTCTTGAACGGGAGAGCCACCGTCCACAAAGATCGCCACGGTCGCCGACGTTCCGTCTGCAGGAGCCGGCGTCACGGTGGCCGTCATCTTGGCGACATCGCCGCAGAACACCTGCGTATCGACCCACTGACCGACGATGACTCGCGGTTGGTCCAGCGGGATGACGAACGTGGCGCCACCCTTGGCAGAGATGTCGAGCGTGTTCGGTAAAAATCCTGGGTGCTCCGCGTGCAGTGACCATACTCCGGCCGAAGGAAGGATCACGTTCGCCGTTCCGTTGCTCTGGGTGGTGGCGTTGATGACCGTGGACCCCTGAGTGAGGCTGACGAGGCTGGAGCCTAGCCCCGCCTGTGCTGCTGGCGCATCAGGATTGGTCACGCGGATGACGATCTTGATTCCCAAAACGAGCGTCGGCAGAGTGTCCATGTCGACGGTGTGGATCGCTGCGAAGCCCATGATTAAGGAGCCCCCTCTCGGCTCATGATGCGCCCGCCGTGTCGGCTGCTGGCGCGGTTGCCGGCGGATCTGTGGGCGCGGCAGCCTCCGACGATCCACCGTCGTCTTGCGCCAAGAACTTCAGCACCTGTTCGTATGTCAGGTCCTTGAACAGCGCGTACGTCGTGTCGCCATTGTCGCACTGGAGCGTGTAGGTGTGCTGCTCGGTCATGTCCTCGAACGTGACCATCGACGTGCCGTCGACACCGCCGGGCTGGCTATCCGATGCGAGCGTAAGGGTCTTCGTGTAGCTGCCGTCGTCGTTCGATAGCGTGAGCTTGTGCGGGAGCTGCGTGGCCTTGTCGGTCGAGTATGGGACCCTCACGGCGAGCTTGATCGCCGCCGTCAAGACGGCGTGAGCAGCGCATGGGATCTCCGCGCAATCGCCACTAGTGTCCGTCGCTTCGGAAGACGCACTGTCGGCCGTAGCAGGGCTACCGGCTTGGTCGGTTGGCGCGTCGGTAGTGGATTCCGTGGACCCGTTCGTGGGAGCTTCGGTGGACCCGCCGCCGGCTCCGTCCGCCTGCGCGGCGGCGGGGTCGGCGGGGGCCGCGGCAGCGCCGGCGGGAGGGTCAGCGGAAGCAGGCGATCCGTCCGCGGGAGGATCGGTGGAAGCGGCTGGCTCTGTGGCCGGGTCGGTGGTGTCGTCGGTTGAACCGGTCTGCGCCGTCGGGGGGGCGGTCTTGGAAGGGTCCCCAGAGCTCATGTCGCCCCCTGGGATGCGGGGGCTGGCGCTCCGGCGCCCATTGCGGGCGCGCTGCCGTCACTTGGTTGAGCCGACCCATCCTGGCCCGTCTGGGCCCGACCGGGTGCCACCCTTGCCCCGAGAATCGTCTTCGCCGTCGGGTAGGTGAGCTTCGTCGCCGTCACGGGGCGCCCCGTTTGCGTCGTGGCGCTCATCGTGTAGTCGCCCGCCAGAAGCCCGAAGAACGACACGAAGCCGTGTTCGTCGGCGGTCGTATCCTGCGACACCGGGCCCTGAAGGTGCACGGTGGCAAAGGCTACGGGCTGCTTCGCCGTGTCGACGATCTGCACGTGGATCCCGTGATTTTCGAAGTCCAACGTCTGCACCGTGCGCATGCGCCACGCAGGATACTCAGCCGAACCGGGTGACGAGGTATCGCCCGACGGCTCCGGCTTCATGTCGACGTCGAAGAAGAGCACTTCCATGCGCCGATCGTCCGGCTGCAATCCGTCGTCGGTCAGCGTGTCGTCCTCGTGCCCCGTGCAGCCGTGGGCGACCGGCGTAACGTCTGCCGCCAGCGACGTGTCCTCGAGCCCCATGTACTTCGTTACCAACGCCTTGCGCGTGGCCGGCCCCGGCTTGCCGTCGACGGGCAGCCCGTTGCCCAGCTGGAAAGCCTTGATCGCGTCCGTCGTCTTGTCGTCCATGACGCCGGGCGCCGAACCGGCGTAGTACGGCGCCCCCTTTGGACCGGGCAGCGCCGACAGCATTAGCTGCACTTCGCGCGCGCCCCACCGCTGCCGCTGCGACTTGTCCGCGTCGAACCACGGCATCCAGTCGTCCGGCTTGCTCGTGAGGTACGCAGCGAGCATCTTCGCTCGAGCGAGCGCCATGTCGAGCCCGCCCGTCACCTCGTCGCCCCCTTCGTGGCCGACGATGAGCACCTTGGCCGCCGGGTGCGCCTGGTGCATCGCGACGATCGACCGGATGCCGTCGAGCGCCTGCGGGATGAGGAAGCACTTGTCCGCGTCGAACAGCATCCCGACCATGCGCACGCGCCAGATCGGAGGACGCGTAACCACCAGCGTCACCAACCAGTCGCTCGGTACCTTCTGAGGGGCGAGCGGCTGGCCCACAGGCACCTGGATGATCTGGTCACCCTTGGGGGGCTCGCCCGCCAGCGGCTTCGACCACTGTGGCCAGAGCTTGTCGCGCAGGTCGTCCAGGTTCGTCAGAATGACCGTGGCGGTGTCGGAGACGGTCTTTTCAATGGTGACCTTCCCCGAGCCGTCAGTCGTCTTGTCCTGCTTGTCGCCGGCGATGTTCAGGTTCAGCTTCGCGCCCGCGACGGGCGCCCCCGTGTCGTCCACCACGCACACCTTGTAGATGTGGATGGTGGTCTCATCCGGGCCCAGCGCCGAGTCCTCGCCTAGATCGCCCGAGAACGCGACGGAGCGCTGCGCCTCGCGTCGAAGTGTCAGGACCCCCGACCTAGCCGCCTGAAGAAGCTCTCGGCGCATCGTGCTCGCCGCAGCCACATCATCAAGGGCCCGCACCGGGAGCCCCCGCAGGCAAGAGTAGAGTTCCTGCAAAGTGCGGCTCACGTCCGGCCGGTGACTGGAGAGTCTCCGCAGCAACTGGTCCAGCTCCACGACCGATCGACTCCGCTCATCTGTGCGCGGCGCACGACGGCCGAGCGCGATCTCGATCCGGTCAAAGCCGTCCCAGAGGCGCCAGGAAGTGACGCTCACCGGGCCCATCCTAGTCGAGAGCAACCGCGACGCTCTTCCCGCAGCCCCCTCATTATCGTATCCCTCCGCCTGGCGATCTTCTTCGGATCCCGCTGGCGGGTACCGCGCTCGGGCGTTCGTCGCCGAGAGGGCAGGCAGGCGCCGGCTGCGCCAGGGCGCGTCGTACCACCAAGGTTCCACCGGTCGCCGCCGACACCAAGTCCTCGCGCATCCACGCGAGGAACGACAGCGAGTCCACGTTGGACGCCTGCTGCCCCGCAAGGCGTCCGTGGACGTCCAGCATGACCGTACGAACCGCGACGTCGGCTGCAGCGAAGCGGTGAAGCAATTCGCCCAGCTCCATCAGGGATCGGACGCGCTGCTCCGGGTCCACGCATCGTGGATATGCCTCAACCTCGATGTGATCGCCCCCGTCGCGGAGCCGCCAGCATGAGTCGATGAGCGCCATGGCTACGAATGCGGAAGGTGCGGCGAACGCTGAGCAAGTGTCGCGCCGACGCCGGTCGCACCCCTTCGACGCCGTGCGCCGGGCGTCTGATTCGTCTGCCGCCGGGTGGCGGCGGTCCGATCCTACCGCCCCCCCTGGGACAATCATCCTCCCTCCGTGGGCTCGCGGGCCAGTAGTACGGCCGCCCGTTCGGGGCCCTGGCTGCTCCCCATGATGAGGCAGGTATCTGCCTCGGGATCGCTGCGCCGAAGTCCCTCGATCGCGATGACGGCGGCGGTCGCCATCGTGGCGGCCCCGAGATCGCCAAGAAGCGGCGGGAGGAACTGAAACTCGGTGCCCTCCCGCGATACGCCCGCCGAGGCGCGCGGGTACGCGAGCTGCCACTCGTGAACGCGGTGGTTCTCGTTCGTGACGTCGGCCAGCCATAGGTCCACGAAGCGGCGCTCGGCCGCGATGCGATCGGAGATGGAGCGCATGGCCCGAGACAGGCCCAAGCCCATCGACGGGAGCCCCGTTCCCCAGTGGGCCGGCTCGTCGTTGGTCGCGACCGACTCCACGCGAGCGAGAGGCCCGGACAGTCTTCTCGCGACATGCGGGCGCGACAGAACCAGGAACGCCGCACCCTCGCCAGGAATGAAGCTATCGAGCTCTTCTCCGTCGAACAGGCGGCCCTCTTGCAGAAGAGTGTCGACGACATCGGGATCGTAGTAGCTATCCACGCCGCCCACGACCACCGCCTCGAGTCGACGGGTGACGAGGAGGTCGATAGCCTCGCGCAAAGCAAACCCGAACGAGGCATGGCCCCGTGCGTGGTGGGTGATCTGTGCGCTCCTCCCCACGCGAGCAAACGACGCTGCGACTGCACGCTCGATCGTCCGCCGCTGCGGTGCTCTGCCCGCCTCGTCGCCCGCAAGCCGGTCTGGCAGAGAGAGCACCACCGGTACCTCCTTCACGGCGCTGAGCGCCTTCACCGCGTCGGCCACGCTATCGAGCGCCTGGGCCGTGATGAGGGCCATGCGCTCCGCGCCGATCGCCCGCGGTGGCAGCGTTCTGACGAGCGCCATTGTCGCCCGGAAGCCGTTCTGACAGAGGAAGGGCGCCTCCACAAAATTCGTCACCTCCGCGCGCCGGAACGCCCACGTCTGGTGCGCGCTGAATGCGATGGCATTGACGGCGCTCGTCGCCGCGACGACTGGCGCAGCGCCCCACCGGCCGCCCCAGTGCGCGACCTCGAGCGTCACAGGATCTCCTTTTCGTGGACCTGGACGTACCGCAGCCTGCGCGCGGGCGCGGGCGTCGGAATCGCCGAGCGCCACGTCATCTCGAACCGCCGGGCGTTGGGAAGTACCAGCACCGTGTCGAGCATCGGCCGGAACTCTTTCAGCGGTCCGTCATCGAATCGGGCGCCCACGAAGAACGCGATCCGGGGCAATTCGCACTCGATGCTCCCTTCCTCGCACATGTTTAAGACGTGCAGAGGTTCCCCCCCCACGAGGGGCATGGGCGTGATCAGCTCGGGGGTCGCGAGCTGGTTGTACCGATCGTCGAAGTCGTGCGGCAGGAGCGGGACGCGCTCGCGTAGCCACCTCTCGTCCATCGTCCCGACGTAGCGACGCCGCGGCTCCCAGTGCCGCCCGAGCGCGCCGACGCCTGCGGGCGCGGGCCGCGTGCGCTCGCTCGCGATCAGGTTGGCGGGGTCCTCAATCCGTGGCGCGGCCTTGTCCACCAGCGAGGCGCCTTTGCGGGTGACGCCACACCCCACGGGGTTGCGCGGCTCCTCGAGCGGATTGGCGGGGTCGCTGCTATCGAAGCCCCCGTACGCGTACTCCCAGCGCAGCGGAAGGCTCTCGAACGGCTCGGGGGCTGTCAGGGCGAGGCTCGCCGCGCCCCTGCACCAGACGCGCTGACCGAAGACGCGGAGCGCCTTCAGGACGGGCCCGACGCGCACCAGGACGTCCAGGTGCGTGACCCGCGGACGGTAGACCCCTACCGCCGCGCCCACGACGACGACGTCCGTGCTCGGCTTGCGGATGCACACGTCCGACGGCAGTCGCACGCTCGACGTCTCGGGCGAGTCAGGATCCCACGGCTCGTCGGCTAGCCGGATCTCCGCGCCGCCCACCCGGGTCACGCGACCACGACGATCCACGGCGAACATCTGCTTGACGATGACGACCATCGCGACGCCGCCATCGAGCCCGAGCTGGGGAACGATCTGCACTGTGGCGCTGGTCGCCTGCTTCAGGGACGGAGTGTCCATCGCTCACCTCACGTACTGCACGGCCCACCCGTCCTGCAGCGGCCGTGCAAGATGATGACCCAGGCTCTGGCGCAACGACCGGAGCTGCTGACCCTGCTGCCAGACGAACGCTTCCGGGTCGAACGGCGCGGTGACGCTCGTCCGCGCGACGATCTCCAGATACGCGATCCACCGGTCGGCTGGCCGTGAAGTCGGGCTTTCGAGCTCCCAGAGGTTGTCATGCACGCTCCATCGGTGCCCGAAGCGATAGCGCGCCCTCTCGTCTGCCGAAGGCCGGTGCCTCCGCCACCATGCCGACCATGCGTCGGGGTCCTCGGAGAGCTGCGCGACGGCGGCTGGCGGCCGATAGCCGCGAGTAAATGGCTGCTCGTCCGGACCGTAGGAAGGGTCCGGGCACTCCTCCGTCAGACTCGCGCCGGTGAGGCGTTGTAGGGCCTCGATGGTCACGCCTACAAGACCAGGGTCACCGTCGCGCAACTGATCAAGCAGCGCATCCATCAGGGAGGCGTGCCCAAACCACCCGATGGCGCGGATCAACGGCGCCGACTTCGGGCCGGACATCGCCACCGTCAGCGCGTCCAGGACCGCTCGCCCGCGTCCCGCGACGGCGGCCAGCGAGGCTGCATGCGCGTACTCCGCGTGGCCCCCCCGCGTCAGCTCGGTGGCCCGCAAAGCGCCCGCTTCGATCCGCTGCAGGATGGCGCTCGTGACGGCCGCGATGGCAACGCTCGGCCTCGGATCGTGGAGTACGGCCTCCATCTCCAGGGCGCTAGGGCGCCCGTCGGCCCTGCCGATGCCCTCGGCTCCAGCCAAGATGACTCGCTCATCGCTGTCGTGCGTTGCGCGCAGCGCGTCCCACAGCCCGAGTGCCCCACGCCGCGCAAGGACGGACACGGCGACCGAGCGAGCCGCGGCGTCTCGGTCGGCCAGCCAGCTTCGCATTACGTCGCTGACTTGCGTGTGCGGCGCGTGGGCCAACGCGTCGACGACAGCGCGGCGCACGGGCTCAACTTCGAGGGTAGAGGCCCGGACCACACGCACAGCCTGGTCGAGCGCATCGCTGCCCGCGATGGACCCGAAGAGGAAGATGGCTGCCCACGTCAGCTCCGGATCAGGAAGTGGACGCTCCCCCAGCATCCTCACGAGGTGAGGAAGCACCCACAGACCGCACGCCACGATGGCGTCCACACGCGCGAGCAAGCGCCGCTCCGGCTTGTCCCGCCCCGTCCACGTCTGATCTTCCAGTGGGCGTCGCATCCACCCGAACGTGCCTAGCTCCTCGAAACACACCCGTGCGGTGTCCAGGAGGACATCGCTTTCCGAGAGCTGCGTTCCGACGTACTCGCGCTCCAGCTCCTCGTCGACGGGCGGACCCATTTCCGGCCGCGCCTCTGCTGGTTCAATCCGCGGCTCGGTCGGCTCGTCTCGCTCCCGGTCCGCCTCCGAGGCGGCGGCGAGCGCTCGTGCGAACAGGACCTCGATGTCGGTGGTTTCCTCGGAGCCGCGATTGGCGCCGGACGCCTCCGGACCGGGCTCCTCTTTCTCCTCTGGAGGTAGCGGCACCGCGGGAAAGATGTACGCGCGGTCGAGGTGTAGGAGCGTGGGGACGCGCTTGGAGGCGCGCAGGCCGTCCGTGTCCCGCTTCCGTGGCGCGCTGGCGTCCTCGCCGGCCTCTCGATCGGAGCCGTACTCGACCCTCCGCAGATCCCGCACGATCTGCGCGAGGACCACCAGCTCGCGCGCCGCCGCGCCGTCGTCCGTGTCGATCTGCCCGAGAAGATGGAGGGCGGCCCGAGCGCGCTCGAGGGCATGGTTCAGGGCATCGTGAAACTCGCCGTAGTCGTCTCCCGACTCCATCGCGCGATAGACATGGACCAAGGTCGCGGCGATGAGGCGCTCGGCCTCCCGCAGCGGGACGGCGCGATCGGCCACCTCCCGAAGACGAAGCAGCGCCTCGTCGAGACGGGCTCGAATGTTCGCCAGATCGCCGCGTCGCTCCGAAACAGTCACGTCCACTCGGAAGGCTGGAGAAAGCGATGCATCCATCGCTTCGTGGCCCTGTGTTCGGCGAAGCCACCAAAGTATTCGGGCGGCTCCGCGAGGATGTACGGAGCGAGGCGCCGGGCGACCTCCGCGTACGGCGCCGGGTAGGCCAGCCGGTTTCGGTCGCCGAGGTCCGGCGCATCCCCCGCCCGCAGCAGGATGCCTCGTGCAAGGCGGGACACCGACACGTCCGTCTTCCACGCGTGCTTCTCCAGGGCGGAGGTGTCGACCTCGAGCGCGTCCGCCATGCCGTCACCCACGAACGTCAGCCAGCTCGTTCCGGGCAGTCCGTGCGAGACGTGCGCGCTCGCCGCGTCCGGATCCTGAGCGTCGAGCCCCAGGTAGCGACGGCACCACTCGTAGATGTGCCAGAAAGCCGTCGGTTTCTCGTACTCGTTCCAGGTCGCCAGGTGCCCACCAACGGCGCACAGAACCGGCCACGACTCCCCGATCTCCAGCGCCAGGTCCAAGAGAACCGCTGCGTCGTGCTGCTGCGGTAGGACGAGTTGCACAAATCCTGCCCGGCCAGCCCGCTCGCTGTCGACCTCTCGATACGAGAAGCCGACGGAGGGCGCTCCGGTGTCGTCGACCACACGCGCCCAGAGAAGATGTCGGGGCTTGACAAGCTGCCACTGGGACAGACCGTCCACCAGCTTCCCGGCGCTCGCATGACCGACGCGTTGCCAGTCCGAAAGAAGCGACGTCGTGTACCAGACGACCTCACCCTCAGGAGCTCGCGCGAGGAAGCTCGACAGGACGGCCGCGGCCGCCTCGCGTGCCCAGGTCAACGGGTCGTCCACGTACACGGTGAGGCCCAACGCGACGCGCGCAACCGTCACGTCTGGCATCGAGGAGAGGTGCTGCGTCAGAATGCGCGCGGCCATGGTCACGCTCGCTCTCGGGCGACCAACACCCCATGCTCCAACCGCGATGATCGCCCGCTCGGCAGGCGAGCGCCTCGGGCGCCAAGCGACTCTGCCTTGGTGGATCCAAGCTTGATCGCAGTCATGTGGCCGCAGCGCCACCGGTTCGCTGGGGTCCGCGCTGCGAATTTTTTGGCTTGCGTCGTGCTCATGCCCCCGCCTCGCTACCCCTCATGTGGTGTTTGCAAACCCTGGACTTCCGGTGATCGCCACCGAGGAACCCTCGAACATGACGGTCGGCGCTCCTACAACCGCGAAGGCCTTTCCGTCCGTCTTGAACGTGATGATGTCCTTCTGGGTTCCGGGCTCGTTCCCGTGGACCGTAGCGACCTTCGCGTCCATGTTCATCGACTTGCCGCCATCGATCTTCGTATCCTCGCATCCTGGATCGAGCGAGCTTGTGTTGCCGGTGATCGGATACGGCATGGGCACAGGGCTGGGGGCGCAGGGCGTGATGCACATGTTCGGCGCGAGAGGAACCACTTGGTGGTTCGACTTCTCGCACGCGACGTCAAAACCGCAGGCTGTCACCCCCATGATCCCCCACCCTTCCCGCGACCTTCCCGGCGCGTTTGCCCCGTCACGGGTTCACCTCCTGTGCGAACTGTTCGTAGGCCTCGCGGATGCCGTCCACCTCGAGAGACTGATCCCGGCTGTCCACCACGAACACGCGCTGCGCACGCACGTCGACCGACGAGATATTCTCGAACTTGCCGAGGATACGGAGTCGCGAACCACTTACGCCCACGACCAAGAGGCGATCGGTGCCGCGAGCGTTTGGCGCGAAGACGACGACCACTTGGCGCTCGTGAGCCAGCAGAAGTTGCATAAAATACCTGGCTTCATCGACCTTTCCACCGCACTTGAGCTTGAGCGAGTCAACGACGGCTCCCGCGTCCCCGCTGACGTCCAGCAAGAAGAGCTGTTTCGCTGTCAGCACGGCCAGCGTGGCCTCCCCCACGTAAGCAAGACCGACCAGCGATCGGTGTTCCGCCCAATCGATCGCGTGCGTGAGGCGCGTCTGCCCGCTGAGCAAACTGATCACCACGATGGCCGGGCCGGCCGTGCAGACGGCCGCGAAGGATCCGTCCGGTGAGACGTCGAGATGGTGTCCGACGTGGGGAAGTCGGGCGCTTCGCAACTCGCCCGCCTCATCGTGCCACTGCACCATGATGCTCTCGCTGATCGCGGCATCGCGTCCTGACGCTCCGATCGCCACCGCAGTCCCGGTCGGGTAGCGGTCAGGAGCCACCGGCGCGTCCGCCGTCGGCAGAGAGTCGACCGCACAAGGGCGCAGCTGCATCGATGGTGTCGCCGGCGGAAACTTTTTTCGAGGGGGTGCCTTCGGGGAGAGACTCTCGTACGCCTCAACGGCATTGAGGAGCTCGAATCGACCGTCCGGGCCCGTGACGAACATTCGGCCATCGCGTTCCTCGGCGTGCCACACGCGCGCGTCGAGCACCGCGAGCCGTTTCAGAGCTCTGTCGAGGACGGCCAGGACCACGAGTTTCTCCCTGCCCAGACCCAGAACGATGCGTCCCTCGGAGAACACCGCCAGGGACATGGCGACCGAGGGGACCGCGCTGAGAGGCTCTCGGTCAAACGTCGTGGGGTCGAAGAGAAGGACGCGCTTCGACGTGGCTGCAACAGCAAGACGACCCGCGAATGCGACGGCCTGGATCTTCTCCGTGGTAGACGACACCTCGAAGGCGAAGCGCGCATCTGTCTCGGGTAACACCACGGTGCACACACAGTCCGAGGCCGACTGCCCGAACGCCGAAGACACGTTCACGCCTAGCAGAGCGGAGCGGCCGTCGGGGGCGAGGTCCACGCTGCACACACGGCACCCAAGCCCTCGCGCGGGAAGCTCTACGGCCGCGGGATGACCTTCTGCGGTCACCACCCGTGCGACGCCTGACTCCAGACTGATCGCAGCGTTCTTCCCGACCCGCACCAGGCCCTGGTCGCCGAGTATCCCGCGAAGCTTTTCAATCTCCGGCGACTCGGTCGCCTCTTCCGAGAGGTCGGCCTCGTCGATAGGAGCGAGGTGCACGGCTCCGGAGCGCGCAGCTTGCTCCGCGCGCCCTCCCGCCTTCTTGCGGCGTCCCGCGGCCAACACTCCTTGCTTACGCTCTCGGGCGGCGATCCGTGCGGCCTCGAACGCAGCGTTCGCCGTTGGTTCGGCGAGGCTCTGGTCCCCCGTGCCCCCGTAATACGAGACCGACCGCATCACGCGCGATGAGGCAGGCCCCGGTGTGGGCTCGCGCCGCTGAAGAAGCGACCATGGCTCCCACGTGTCCTTGCTCGGGGCGCGCGCGCCGAGAAAGGTCACCTGCTCGAGCGGCGCCACCTCGTGAATCGCTAGAAAGAGAGCTTGCACGGCGCGAAAGAAGACGGCCTCACTTCCCGTGTCAAACCGCTCCCCCACGCACAGATGTGCCCAACAGCCCGACCAACCCCAGGGCGCGGACGCCGCGTTCACTGGTCCGGTAGCGCAGCGCTCCTCGAACAGACCTGCCAGCTCCACGAGCGTCCCGTCGTCCGGGGGCGAACAAAAGCAGAGCTCGTACAAGTGCGCGTCGTTGGCCCCTTCCAGCCAGTCGGCGGGCTGACTTCCGTAGAATCGAAATGGGAAGGTCTCTTCGGTCGACGCGTCCGGCTTGGTTTCCATGCTGCCTCGGGTCACCGTCAGTTCAGCTTGATCATCCGGGCCAAGATCCGAGCAAGGCCGCGAGCTCGCGCCACGACCTGCTGCCCGTAGAGTTCGACCTCATCCCCGACGATGCGGGCAAAGGCTCCTGGCGCACGCAGAAGAACCTCGCGTTGAGCGGTCACACGGAAGCTGGCGACCGTGGCGTCGACGACCCCCTCGCGGTTAATCAGGAGTGTGCGGGACGTCGTGAGGACGCCGGCGATCCTGAGCTTCCCGTCGGTCGTCTCGAGGACGACGCGCCCACCGTGTCGAGCCATCTCCTCGAGCAGGAGAGGATCGACCGCCGCGTCAGGCGACGCGATGCACTCCTCGTCCGCGACGCGCACGAGCCATCCATCACCCTCACGTTTGAGGATCTCCCCTAGGATGAGCGGGGGCTGGGTGTAGACAACGCGAGCTCTCGGCCTGCTCTCGGAAGACTCTCCCGGCGTGGGCGCTTTTCTGAGTGTGTGTCTCATGGCTATCCTCATCATCCCGGCGAGATGTCCGGCGCGGTGACGTCCATTTTTCCGGAAGCCTCGATCGTCACGCTCGATGCTCCTTTGATCTCGATGCCGCCCGGTCCGATGACCACCGACGCCTGGCCGCACTTCAGGGTGATCTTGCTGGATGCTTCGAGCTTCAGCTTGCTCACCGTGACCGCCGCGCCGCCCGACGCGGTGATCCCGTAACTCTTGCCGATGTTCTGTTTCATGCTGGCGGCGACGTTCATGGCGACCGCGGCTCCGGCGTCCACGGCGATGGCTTGTGCGGCATTCACCACGTAGGCCCCGACAGTCTCGAGCTTCCGCCCGCCCGTGCTCTCCGCCTTCCCGCCTCGCACGAGCTCCACGCGCGCGGCTCCCACCATCTCACTCGACGATCCGCCGATGGCAAAGGACACGCCGGCAGCCGAATTGATGGCCGCAAGGCCTCCGATCGTCTCGGTAACGGCGCCCCCGACGACGACGCTCCACGCGCCGCCACCCCCCCCTCCCCCGCCGCCTCCACCCCCACCCCCGCCGCCCCCTCCCGGCGAGCCCGGTACCGCGTCCTTTCCGAGGGCGCCGCTCAGAATCGCGGCGGCAGCTCCGGCGGCAAGCCCCCCCGCCGCACTCGATGGGTCCACCGGAGTGGTCGTCCCAGCGCTTGCCGTACCCTCGGCGGCCCCCGCGCCAGCAGGCGCTGCGCCGAAGAGGGACGCTGCGGGCCCGAGAAAGCGCGAGGCCGCGCCCCCAACGTGGGGCCCCGCCGCCGCAAGCGCAGGACCGATGGGGCCAAGGAACTCCCCCTGCGCCTTGGAGGCGGCGCCCGCTGCGGCACCCGCCGCAACCTGGATCGCCGCCGATGCGATGACCTGAAGCACGGCCGCCGCGGGGCTTCCCACTTGCATCATCTCCATCGCTCCGACCGAGAGCGTCAGGCTGCCCGCGATCTCCTCCGAGGCGCCACCCGACACGGTCACCGAGCGCGACGCGCCGATGGACTGGGTATGCCCCGCTCCGACGCTACAGCTCTGGCTTCCCTGAACAGCGGTCGTGTCGTTTCCACCCACCGACACGATGCGAGCCGTTCCGACCGTGCGCGTCGCGTTGCTCGTGACCTTCGCGACCTTGTTGTTGGCCGCGTGGATGGTCACGTCGTGCTCAGCGTTGATCGCCACCTGTTGGCTGCCAGCCCCGTCGTCGAGCTTCACCTCGTTGACGCCCTTGGCCCCGGGCAGCGAGTTGGAACGGTGGCCCGTGACCGTCTTGTTCTGCGGCAAGGCGTAGGAGGGCGGGAAGAGCGGATTGTAGACCCGTCCCATGCACACGGGACGGTCCGGGTCGCCCTCCAAGAATTCCACGAGCACCTCCCAGCCGACGCGCGGGATCATGATCGACCCCGTCGTGTGCGCCTGGGTCACCCGGATCCAGCAGCTCGATTTGTCGTCCAGCGCTCCGTCGCGATCCCAATGGAACTGCACCTTCACCCGACCATGCTCGTCGCAGTGAATCTCCTTGCCCTGCGGGCCGGTGATCCGCGCCGTCTGCACCCCATAGGCACGAGGTCGAGGCGTCGCGCGCGGAGGACGGAACGGCCGCGCCTTTGGAAGCAGATCCAGCGCGACGTCAACCCTCTCGGGGCCATCTTCGACCAACGGAGCGTGGCGGTCCTCTGCGTGGAGCCTAAGGTCGAGAGACACACCACGGACGAAATAGTCCCCCGAGGCCGTGGGATGGCCCTCCACGCTCAGGAGTTGGCCCGCCTGCACGTGAATCGAATTGCCTCGCACCGCGGCGGTCGACCGTTCCACGCGCGCCTCCTCCAGCCGAGTGCCGGCCAGCCTCCGACCGTCGGGCGGCGTCGCGAAGCGCGCGGGGTACTCGTAGAGTTCCCGCTCCACGAGCTCCGTGTCCGACGCCGTCGAAACGAGGGACAGCGCGGGCTTGAGCATGTTGTAGTCGTTCACGGTCACGCGGCCGACGCACAGCGACGCGTCGCTGGCGAGATCCCAGACCTGCGGCTCCGTGCCCCGAAGCCGCGCCGCCTCCACGAAGGGAACGCTCGGAGGGGAGACAGACGTCGCGACCGAGCTGTCGTCCGCGATCACCATGACATGGCCGTCGACGTCGTGACGGAATGAGAAGAAGATGCCCTCTTCCTCAAGCAACCGGCATACGAAGGCCCACTCGGACTCGTCGTACTGCACGCAGTATTCGCGCGGCGGGTACGTCCCGGTCAGTCTCCACTCGAAGAGCGCAGGATCGAGGGCCGCGTTCTCGAAGACGCGCCGCACGACGTCTGGTGCCGACAAGTCCTGGAAGATGCGAAACCCGCGGCGGTAGGCCAGCAGGTACGGCCTGGGAACGATCGTGGCGCGGAAGCGTGTCCACTCGACATCCCCGGCCGACACCGCGATCGAGGCCACGACTCCGTGGACGTACCTCTCTCGACCGAACGAATCTCTCAGCCAAAGCGATGCCGCCTGACCGCGCGCCTCGTCGAGAACCACATCGTACGCCGAGAAGTCGACGACGTAGCTGTAGGAAGCAGACACGCGCTCCCGCCCACGCACGGCGTGGATGACGTACTCCCCGGCCAACCCTGCCAGGGACAGTCGCCCCACGACGTTGCGCGCTTCGTCGCCCATCTCAGTTGCTCTTGTGCAAGATCTGGGTGAGAGCCTTGACGCCGGCGAGGTCGATCGACGGTGCCTTGATGCTCACGCTGCCACCGCTCGACAGCTTGATGACGCACGCGCCCGCGGTGAGACGCAGGCTGCTCTTGGCCTCGATGGCGATGTTGGTCGCCTTGACGCTCATCCCGCCGCCCGCGGCGATCGAGACCGCAGCCTTGGCGGAGTCGGTACGACCCCCGCCGCACTGCGTACTGTAGGCGCCGACCTCCGCCGTGTAGGCCGTGCCACACGACACGGAGACCTGCTGCGCCTTGATCAGCTTGAGCGCCCCGACGGTCTCCGTCCGCCCCCCGCCACACATGCTCGAACGGCTCTGCCCCGCGATCTCCGCCCAAACGCCGCCCACCTTGGTCGTCGAGGCCCCCGCAATCTTCCGCTGGTACCCGGCGATACCCGTCACGGACTGGAGCCCGCCGACAGTCCGGTGCAACGTCGCCGCGCACCCCTCGAAATGGTTGCCGCACTTCACGTGCCGCGAGCCGCCGATGGTCACGCTCTCGCTGCCCCCCACGCCGTCGGCGTAGTCGCCCCCCACGTCGATGGTCTGAGGCCCGCCGACCGACAGCGCCCGCGAAGTCTTCACGTTGGCGAAGTGGTTGGCGCCCACGCTGAGGACCAGGTTCGAGCCGACCGTGAGCGACTCCTTTGCCCCCGCAAGCCAGCTCGAGTTGTTGTCCACGCCGATGGTCAGGTCCTTCGACGCGTTCAGCATCATCTCTTCGCCGCCCGCCGAGTCATCGAACCGCAGCTCGTTCGCCCCGGGGCCGCCGCCGGTCGTGGCCGACTGGATCGAGCTTCGCGCGGCGTGAGCCGGCAGCTCGTAGGGCGGCTTGGACAGACCGTTGTAGAGGTGACCGGTGACCAGGGGCCGATCGATGTCCCCGAGTTCGTAGTCGACCATGACTTCGAAGTCCTTGCGCGGCAGGATCATCGACCCCCCAAGCGCGAGCTGCCCGACCCGAAGCCAGGTCGAGCTGGAGTCGTCCGTCTTGCCTGCCCGGTCCCAGGGAAATCGGACCTTCACCCGGCCGTCCTTGTCGGTGTGAATCTCTTCGCCCGTGGGGCACGTAACGAACGCGATGTGCACGCCCCCGAGCTCCGGCGCTGCGAGCACCGGCGGCCTGTACGGAAGGGCTCGCGGCATGGCCATGAAGTGGTTCGCGTAGGCGGTGTCGGTCGTGTGACCCGACTGCGAGTCGAACTCGATGCTCGCCGAATGCGTGACCACGAGAATCACGTGCTCGCCGTTGAGCTTGGCCCGCGGGTGCTCTCCCAGGGTGAACGTCCTGCCCGCTTCGAGCCGCGGGCAGTTGCTTCGACCGCTGAGTTGCCACGTGGACGCGCGCAGCCCTTCGAGGCGCAGGCGCGCCAGCCGCTTGCCGTCCGCCGGATCCGAGAAGCCGCCGGGGTGGAGATACACCTCGCGGCCCGTGCTCGCCTCCGTCTTATCCTTCGCGCTCAGGTCGAACGCGGGCTTGTCGAGGTCGTAGTCGCGCAGGTGCACGGCGTCGGGCGCGCTCCTGCGCCGCTCGGAGCACTCCCAGACGCCCTCCTCACCGCGGGACTCGCGGTACGACAGCGTCGAGGCACCCCCGATGGACGGGAGGGACCCGCTCGCATCGAAGAACACGATCTTGCCCGTGCCTGCCTCGTGGTGAACCGCAAACCACATACCCTCCTCGGCCAGCAGTCGACGGATGAAGGCAAAATCGCTCTCGCCGTACTGCACGACGTTCTCGCGCGGTTTGTACGTGTCCGAAAGCTGCCACTCGACGTCGACGAGCCCGGCCTCCGCCAGCACGACCTTGATGATGTCCGGGACGCTCTTGTCGCGAAAGATCCGGCTGTTGGCTCCCAGCCGAAGCGGCTCGAGGTGCGATCCGAGCGTCAGATGGAGGTGCATCCGGTCGCGGACCGCACGCCGCACCCGCGCGTCGAGCACGAGTCCCTCGAAGTGACGCTTTGCTTCCCCCGCGAACTGCAAGGTCACCTTCGCGTTCGTGCCGATGAGGGTGTTCGGGTCGACCAGGCGCCGACAGAAGGCACCCACGCGGGCAGTGAAGCCCTCCGAGAGAGTCTCGGTCACATGGAGGTCATGGGCGCGAACCTCCTCCGTCCGCAGCCCCTCGACGGCAAGGGCGAGCTTCCACAGTCGAGCGCTCATGGGCAGGGGGCCTTCCGGGTCATGGCTTGTAGTTGATGGTCCCCTTGAGCCGGAGCTTCGGTCCGCCGCTGGCTCCAAGGCTCGATGCGTTGACGGTGATCTTGCCCCCCGTGAGATCCATCTTGGACCCCCCCGCCTTCATGCTGGCGCTGCCCGTCGTGATCACAATCGCCCTCGCGCCGAGCATGAAGTCCGCGCCGCACTTCACGACGAGCGGACCGCCGACGTTGATGGCGATCGCGCCCTTGGCCGCGTAGGAGACGTCCGTCCCCGCCTTCTCCTTCACGAAGCCGGCGATCAGCGTCTTCGCGCCCCCGATGGTCTCGCTCTTGCCCTTCGTGACAATCTCCAGCTTCGCGCCGCCGACGAGCTCACTCTTGGCGCCCGCCACCGCGTCCACGATGGACGTCGCGCTGTTTGTCGCGAAGGCGCCGCCGACCGTTCGACTGCACGTGGCGTTGAACGTCTCGCTCACCGTGTTGGCGAGCACGTTCATGAGACCACCGATCGTGTCGGTGCGCGCGCCGCCGCTCGCGATGCTGAACAGCCCCGACACGCCCCAGTTGTCGCTTGCCGCCACCGTGACGCTCTTGGCGGCCACGGTCTCGTGGCCACACGAACCGGCGACGCTGATGCTCTGCTTGCCACCGACGTGCACGCTCTCGCTGGCCCCGACCAGCGACTTCAGCTCTTGACCCACCTGCTCCATCGCGTCGACGTCGATCTGCTCGGTCACGTTGTTGCCCGCGACGAGAGAGAAGTCCTTCGAGGCGTGGATGAACGCTTCCATCCCGCCGTCGCCATCCTGCAGCCGAAGCTCGTTCGTGCTGCCCCCGCCCGGCGACGTCGAAGTCTGGAGCGCGCTCTGCGTCTTGTTCGCCGGCAGCGTGTAGGGGGGCATCGTCAGCCGGTTGTAGAGCTTCTGCATGACCACGGGCCGGTCCGGGTCGCCTTGCAGAAACCCCACCTCCACCTCCCAGCCCACGCGCGGCAAGATCATGCTGCCGCTCGTGTTCATCTGCTGCACGCGCACCCAGCAACTCGACGTGTCGTCGTTCTTGCCCTCCCGGTCCCAGTAGAAGTGCACCTTGACCCGGCCGTACCGGTCGACGTGGATCTCCTCGCCCGGCGGCCCCGTGACCACCGCGATCTCCTTGCCGAAGATTCGCGGCCTCGGTGTTTGCCGCGGGGGCCGATAGTCGTGGTCGCCCGGGATCGCTACAAAGAGGACGTCGTGCGTCCGCGCATCCGCGCGGGTCATGTCCACCTCGTGGCGCACCGAGAGGAGGGTGTAGTCCCCCGCGAAGTAGTCCGGCGAGACGCTCACCACGGCGAACTTGCGGCCGGGACGAAGACGCCGGCAGTTCGAGCGTCCCGTGAGTACGTGGGCGTCGACCGTGGCCGCATGCAGGCGCCTGGTGCAGAGACGGCCTCCGAGCTCGTTCTCGTCGAAACCGCCTGGAAACTCGTACTGCTGCAGGGATGGGCTCGGTGCCTCTTGCGCCGCCGCGCCGCGCGGTTGTCCTGGTTTCTCCCAGTTCCAGTCGCTGACCGACAGGGCGTCGGGACACACGCTCGCTTCGAGGACGAGGTCCCGAACGCATTCGAGGCCGATCGCTTCGCCATGCGTCCCGCCTACCGAAGGGAGCGACGGATCGCCATCGATCGAAGGATGCGCCCCGTTCTCGTCGGCGATCACCATCACGTGTCCGGCGTCGCCGTGCTCGAACCAGAAGAAGATGCCCGCCTCCTCGAGCAGCCGAAGCACGAACGCGAGCTCGCTCTCTTTGTACTGGACGACGTACTCGCGGCTCGGGTAGTTGACGCCCAGCTTCCAGACGAAGAGGTCGTCGGGGAGCCCCGCGTCACGCAGTACCGTCTTGACGACGTCGACAAGGGACTGGTTCTGAAAGATGCGGCTCCGCTGGCGGCAGAGCAGGCCATGCAAGCGTGGCCACGCCCGAAGTCGGTAGACGAACCGCGAGGCGCTTGTGAGTACGTACTCCGCCTCCTCGATCACCCCGTGGAACCGAAGGCCGGATCCGCCGTCGGCGTCGTCGACGCCGACGAGCAGTTCGGTCCAGACCATCGCCTCGAGATCGAGATCGGGCTCGTCGCAGACGAACTCCACGTCGATCGCGAAGAGCGTCGACAGACCCTCGTCGACCGAGACGCGCAAGACGTCCAGTCGCTCGGGCAACGCGCTCTGGGCGAGCCAGGCGCTAAGGCGCACGCGGCGCGTCCCCCGGCGCTCGGACAGGCCTCTCCTCGCGCTCCCACACCTGGAAGATGTGGGCCCGCGGCTGCGACAACGGCCCCAACAGGGGCCGGCTCTGGCGACACCAGGTCACGACTGGCGCGAGGTTCTTCGTGGCGATCACACGCGCGAGCGCGTCGAACACTTCGTACTCGCGGTAGCGGAGGTTGCCCTGGGTGTATACGTGCATCAGGTCGCCCGCGCCAATCGCGAAGCCGTAGCCCGTGCGGCCCCCGTGCGACAGCCGGTCGATCCGGTGCTTGGTGCCATTGTGATCCCAGGGTGCCGGACGCCACTCCGGCATGTGGGCAGGGTAGAAGATCGGCGAGAACGCCTTGTCCAGCGCGTCAGCCAACGCCTCTGCGATCTCCGACGTCCGTTCATCGGGCTCAACAAACGCGTCGGGCGCGAGACCATAGCAAATACGCAAACCCGGCCAGTAAAGAGGGGCGCCGCGGTCCTCGAGCAAGAGACTTTGGTCTTCCTTCTCGAATGCGCCCCGCAACTCCCAGTCGTACTCACTCGGCGGTGGCTCCTGTGAGAGACCGAACGCTGCCGCCATGAAGGCCTCGGGTGTATCGAAATGCGTCTGCCCCACGCGTGCTCGGGGATCCGGCACGGGACCCCAGATCTCCATGTCCGGCAGCTGCCTCCAGCGCGCGAAGAAGGCCTCCTTGATGTCTACGCCATGCGCCTGCACCAGCGCCAGGAGAGCCATCGCGGCCTCCCGTGGGGCCCGCAGATTGGTTAGGCGCGCCCGAAGCGCCTGACGACTCAGCCAAGGCTGTTCCGTGAACCAAGACGCCTGCGGATCGACCCGCTCCAGCGTAGCCGACCAGGCCTCGATCTTTTCCCACAGCCCGTCGATGATCTCTTTCGGGTATGCCGCAGGAAACTGGAGGACGACGAGGACGTCGTCTTTTGCTCCGGTCCCTTGGAAGACGGGATGCTCTAGGCCTCCGACCGGTACGAAGTGAATGGTCATGTACTGTCCTTTCATCACTCAGCTTGGACGACCGTCACGGCCTGTTGTTCACGCGTCCCTTTCGCCCCGCGCGAACCCGGCCCGGCATCCGGCCTCTGTTTGAGCGACGTCATTGCTCCTTACCGTTTCGAGGCACGCCACGGTTCGACGCAGCGGCCGAGCGTCGTCGCGTCCCGGGTAACGAACGCGTTCCCGTCCGTCGAGAAAGCCACATCCGTTGGGCTCGAGACGAGCAGGCCAGAGCGAGCGTCGAACCCGCTCGCCTGGAGGTCCGGTCGTAGAGGCACGAGCGTGGCGCCCTTCAAGACGCTCAGCCCCTCGAACGTCGCTCCCACGTAGACGTCCTCCTGGTACTTCGAGACGCAGGTCACCGGTCCACGTGCACGCAGCACTTCGCTCCAGCCGTACGCGCTGCCCACGAGGACACCCGCGCCGTGGCCAACGGCATACATCTCGTCGGGGCCTGCGACGTGGATTCCGGAGATCGTCCAAGTCACCGACGAGGGGACCCTCGTCCACGCCTTGCCGTCCCAACGCGCGATGAGGCCGTCCATGCCCACGGCGTAGAGAAGGTCGGGCGCTACGCCATGAACATCGACAACTACGGCCGGCGGAGGCGGCATCGGTTGCCAGGTGCCTCCGTCCCAGCGGTGCATGTGCGGCGGGTTCTTGAACCCGCCACCCCATGCGACCGCGAACGAGTCATCAAGCCCCCAGATCCCTGCGCAGCCTCCGATGGGGTAGTTGTCGAAGACCCCCGCCGCGACCGACCCGGAGTCCTTGCTCACGAAAGCGCCGCTCGTGGACGCGCTCAGATAGACGCGGCCGGTGGGCGACCGCCACAGGCCCGTCAGCCACCCTTGTCCCCCGAAGATGCAAACGGGCACGTCGCCGGCGACTTGAATCACATAGGACTCGTCCTCGTACGGGGAGAAGCTCCGCCGGGCGTCGCGGCGGTAGCAGAGCACATGGCAGTCCTCAAGTGACTTGCCGCTCGCTCGTCCCAGGTCGTGTTTGGCCTTCATGTCATCTCCTTCACGCCCGCAGGCCGCGCGCCTGGCTGATACCGTCTATGGCACATCGCCTGCTTGTCTTCCGAGGGGTCGATCTCAAAATACAACACTAGCTCGTCCTCGTCTTTCCCGAGCGCCGGGTGAGCCGTCATCTTGGTTTCGTCCCCATCCCAGTACTCCGGTCGCCCGATCTTGTACTTGCTTTAGGAAGGCACTAGCGACATCTACGGCATCCGCACGGTCTATATTTGCTGTAGCGCCATCACGGCTCTCCTTCCGCCCACTTCTGCTAAAATTTTGGATTTGGCGGCACCACGCCGCCACCGCTTCCATAGTTTCCGTTGGCGATTTGGTCGCCTTGAACGGCTCTGCAAGAGGCTCGCTGAGCTGCGGTTGCATTACTCTGGGCACGCGAAGCCGCTTTCTGCGCTTCTGGATTGTCCGGGTCCTTGTCTGCCCGTTCCCTCGCGTCCTTCGCCGCCTTCTGGAGTCGCGCGCGGTAGTCCACTCCCCCATCCTTGTCGCCATCGGGGTTGGCCCTTGACCAGTTCTTGGCGCGCTCCTTAGGATCGGCACAACGGTCCTGCATTGCTTGGACACCGGCTTTGCGAAAACTCTCGATGCAGTCTCCTGGTGTCTTGCCCTCGGCCGGGGCCTTCCAACCTGTCGACGGAGCGTTCGGCTTTGTGGGTGACACCGATCCGGCTCCGCTAGCGTCTCCACCAGACCCCGCACCCCCGCCAGCTTCCGCCCCCTCCTTTCCAGGCGGCCCCGTGTAGTTGCGTCCGCACTCCACCGCCAGCGACCCGTTTTGAGCGACCAATTTGGCTCGCTCGGCGCAATCAAGATCGAGCTGCTCCTTCGTGTAAGGCGTTCCGGGAACACCGACGGCACTGGCGCAATCCTGTTCGTGACGGGTCGCGAGACCGTGCTCGCCGTTTGGGTCCGAGGCCGCCCCAAACTGGGGCATGCAAGGATACCAGTCCTCGTCGTAACCCGGCACCCCAGGTACATTGCTGCATGGATCGCCACGGCCGCTATTTTCGTTCTCGGGGTCCTTTGGCTGAAAAATCGCGTTCTGTGCCAGATGTCCGGATTGGCAATTCCCTAGATACCACTCGTCTCCCGTGGGTTTGTCAGCTTCTGTCGCTGTACCCGCCTTCACCTTCGCCATGTATTTCGCGACAGCGGCCCGTGGGCCCTTTAGCAGCGCATTAACGTGGTTGTACGAGCCGAACCAGTTCGGCTTGTATCCCGCGTCCGCGAGAAGCTTGACGCACTCTTCTGAAAAGACAGCTGTCGCACCTGCTTTTAGGAATTGGCACGGCGTTTGAGCGGGGCCCGCGACGGTCATGCTGCGATCTCGCGCACGTCTATTTCATGCCGATAGCTCGTGAGTGAGCTGGAGCGCGCGTCCGCGCGACTGCTGTCCGACGTGTTCACTTCGATACATCGTAACTAATGTTGTAGGCCTTCATTTCGGGGTGGGCGGCGTAGAGAGCTTCCATCGCTTCCCGAGCGAGTTCATGGATCACTGGGTCGTCTGCACTTTCGCTGTCCGCAACACAGAAAAATACTTGGAAACTGTTCGCGTCGCCCTTTGCGGCGCATTGACACCACAGCCGGGGATCATTGCCCTCCCAGTACTCGGGGCGGTCGTTCGTATACTGTTCTAGGAATTGTTCTGTCGCACGACGAGCGTCCGTCTCGTTCATGACCCTTCTCCCTATTACTCCTGTTCCACGATCAGAACTGAACGACGGCTCCCGCGGAGCCCGGGACGGCGGCCGGCGAGCCCCCAGTGCCCGCACCACCCGCCGTGCCGACCGTCACCCCGGTGAGAGTCGACGCAGACGGAGTGCTGGCGCCGTTGACCGTGGGCGCGGTGCCTGTCCACATGACACCGGCCGAGACGCCACCCGCTCCGCCACCTCCGCTACCGCCGTTGCCTCCGGTTCCACCGAGTCCGCCGCTGCAGACGCCAGTGCCACCGGCACCACCAGGTTGTCCGGATTGCCCGCCACCTCCGTTCCCGCCTGGCCCCGCGTTCGCGGACTGCAGCGTGCAGGCTTCGAGGTCGATGGTTGAGTCGTACGAGAGAACCGCGATGCTGGAGCCGCCCCCCCCGCCCCCGAGTCCCAGCGCGCCCCCGCACCCGCCCGCTCCGCCTCCCGATCCGGCGACAGTCACACCAAGGCTCCCGCCACCACCCCCGCCTTGACCCACGGTCCCCGCGGTCCCAGGCGAGCCGCTCGCAGGGGTCCATCCAGTGGCGGCAAACGCTGCCAACGAAGAGGCTCCCGCTCCCTCCTCTCCGGGGTTTCCGTTGGCCCCCAGGTCGGACGTATGGTCGCCATTGGAGCAGCCCGTTGGCGTTTGGCCGTTCCCCAGCCCCGGCTCGCCAGAGCCGCCGTTTGCTCCACCCGCAGTGGCAGGCGCTCCTGCTCCGCCGATGCTGGTCGAGCAGGATGGATTCGCGGTTGTCACGCCACTGGCGGAGCTCCCAACGGGCGCAGAGGACGGCCATCCACCGGCTGCACCATAGCCCTGCCCAGGCTGACCGGCGCCTGCCTGAACCGTGCAGCGCTCAAGCAGCACATTGGCAGACCCGCTCGCGAACACCGCGATGCTCGACTGCCCGGTGGAAGCTCCCGCGATTGACGTGAACGCGAAGTCCTCGAACGTCACGCCCGCCGTGAGCCCCGTGAGCTGCAGCGCGTAGCCCGCCGTCGTGGGTGCGACGGTCGCCTTATCGGCGGCGTTGTACGCCCATTGCGTTGGCGTGGTGGTGCAGTCGAGTCCCCCGAAGACGTCCACGCCGTCGCGCGACGTTCCTACGACGAGGTTCTCGGCCGTGTAGCTGCCTGCGTTGCCGCACGCGTAGACCCGCTTGTTCGCCGCCTTCGCCAGATCCATCGCATGCCCGATGGTCTTGACCGGCGAGACCTGGGTGCCGGCGTTGCTGTCGCTCGCCGTCGAGGCCGCCGACACGAAGATCCCGAACTGCTCGTTGATGATGCAGGGATCGGTCGTGACCGACGGCAGGTCGGAGTTGGGCAGGCACGATGCCGCGCACGTGTGATAGGCGCCGACGCAGGTGAAGCCGCACGCGGGCGTCGTGCCCGTGCACGTGGCCTGCCCGTTCGCTGGGGCGGTGCACGCCGTGCACGACGGGCCGCACGTGGCCGGGCTGGTTGGGTTCACGCAAGCGCCCGAGCAGTCCTGACTCGTCGGCGCCGTACACTGCAATCCGCAGGTACCTCCACCGTCGGCGTCCAATGTGCAGGTCGCCGTACCCGTACCCGCCGTCGGAGCAGGACAGGCGGTGCAGCCGCCGCAATGCGCCGGCTGGCTGGGGTCGAAACATGCCCCACTGCAATCGAGCGAGGTCGTTCCCGTGCACCCGATGCCGCATGTGCCGCCGCCACCATCGGCGTCGAGCGTGCAGGTGGCGTGTCCCGTCCCCGAGTCGGGTCCCTCGCAGGCGTTGCCACACCCACCGCAGTTGGCAGGCTGCGTCGGATCGACGCAGCCTCCATCGCAAAGGAGAGACGTCGGGGCGACACACTGGGGGCCGCTCTCGATCGCACCTTCCGCGCCCGCGTCCCCCGGGCTCGCTCCGTCGTGCGGGGTCGAGGTCTCCCCTGCCCCGGTCGAGTCCGTGACGGAACCATCCGAGGTCACCCCGCCCTCCTCGGGCGTGCACTCGGGCGAGCCAGGCGAGCAGAAGGCGGCCACACCCGATCCGCAAGCTGCCATCAGGCCACACGGGATCGCAAGGCACGCAGCGAGAAGAAGTCCCAGAGAAGTTCGCATCGTCAAGCCCCTCATCAGAAATCGCCGGCTATGCCGACAGAGCCAAGCCCCACCACGGGAGTCCATTCCACCGAACCAGTTCGAGCCGCGGGCTTCCCTCCACCGAACACGATCAAGCCGAGGGATGCCGCCGCGGCAACGCCTCCGACGACGAAGCTGACGGTAGACAACGTCGCGTCCTGGTTGGCCGCGTTGATCTTGTTCTCCACGTTGGTGCAGGCAGCCGAGAGTGTTGCCGTTGCACAGGAGTTCGGAGGGACGCTCGCCCGTAGGGAGTTCGCTTGGTTCGCATTGCCGGTCGATGCGAAGTGGAACCCGATGCCACCGCCAATCCCGACCGCAGCGACGACCGCAGCGCCGACGCCGATCGTGCGCGCGGGGGTCCACCAGGATGTCGAAGCCCCGTCCGCCGGCGACGCTTGCGGGGAAAGGGGAGCCAGGGGAAGAGGCGGCACGACGGCGGGAGGCGGCGCCGCGTCCGAAGGCGCCTCGGCGAGGGTGACGTGCGCGAGCTCGCCGGCGGCGGGCGAGGTCCTCGCGACCAACGTCTTGCCGTTGATGAGCGTGGCTTCCAACTTGTGCACGCCCGGCGCGACATCCACGGGATCCACAAATGGCGCCATGCCGACGTCGGTCCCGTCGACGCGCACGGGCACCCCCGCCGGCGCCTCGATGGCGATGCGGGCGGTGGACCTCAGCGCCTGGTCGAGAACCGCCGTGAACTCGGGGCTGTGCCGCCGCGGATCCGCCCCCTTGCGCTTCTCGTAGGTGTGCAGGTGCCGCAGGCCGTCGACGAAGCGGTCGGTCTTCATCTCCACGACGAGCAAGTTCCAGAGGATCCGGTCGTCCGGGAAGATCGCGAACGCTTGTGAAAACTGCAGGTACGCCGCTTCGTAGAGCGCGCGATCGTGCCTCTGCTCGGCCTGGTTGAACAGCCGGTTGCCGCGCGCGTAGCTCTCCTGCGCCGCCGCCTTCGGCGTGGTGGGGGCGTCGGGCGGAGGGGCTGCGCTCTGCGCCGCTGCGGGCGACGTGAGCAACATGGAGAGCGCAAGCAGCGGGAGGAGTCGGACCCTCATAGCGGAGACTGGTTCATCAAGGACGACGGGGGGACCTCGGTGTTGGCGGGCGCAGGCCTCGGCCGGGGCATGAGGCTCGCCGGCTGCGGCGGCAAGCGACCGACGCGAGGCGTCGACGCGGTCACCGACGCGGCGACTGTCGTGATCGACGCTGCGAGTGTCGTGACTGGAGGGGGCGGCGGCTCGACGGGCACAGGAGACACCGACGAAGGGCGCGGCGAAGGCGTCGATACAACGGCCGCCGACGCCGACGTCGGCGCCGCGGCGACCAAACGATCGTCACGGGTTGTCGGGCGCATCACCACGGCAAACGCGACCGCGCCCCCGATGGCGACGACGCTTGCGAACGCCAGCATTGCGACCTTGTTTGCGCTGAGGCGATGCCGGGGGATCGCCATCGTCTCTACTTGCAGGCGAGGCAGCGAGCCGTCCTCGCCGACCACTGGGCGCGCGCCAGGCTCCGTGGTTGCTTGCACGAGAACGCGCTCAGCGAGCTCGGGCCTTCCGTACGGCGCCGCGGGGGCATGAGTGGCCTGGTAGGCGATGCCCGGCTCGAGGGAGTTCGGGACGTCCGGCGTCGCCTGGACGACCTTGCGGAGGAGGAGGTCCATCGGCTCGGGCTCGGAGATGTACTCGCGCGACGCGGACTTGGCGGACGATCCTCCGGAAACCCCGGGATCGCTCGAATCGCTCGACGACTCCTGCGGCGGCCGCGGATCCGGAACGGTGTCGTTGTCGCGGGTCCTCATGCAGCAACCGTGGAGGTCTTCGATGCAGATCCTGGTCCGAACCCTTGCCCACGTGGGGCGGCCAGACTCTAGCGCAGAACGGTGGGGCAAGGCCGCATCCATGACGTTTCAGATCGATCGAGGAGCGTGGTCGCCCGCTAGGCGGCCAGAATCCCGAAGCGCAAGAAGCTCCCGCTCCCCTCCACCACCGGCCGATCTGGCAATGAACATCCGAAGCGAAGACCCGAGGCGCTGGACACCATCCGCAAGCTGCGACGCCCGGGCCGGGTCTCGCGCGACCGCCTGTTGAAGTAGCGCCTCGAGCAGCCCGCACGCCTTGCTGTAGTCCTCCAGCGCGCGCAGCAGCTGCGTCTCGAGCGGCCCCGCTCCACTCGATGCACTGGGGGGAGGCGGTACGTCGGCGACTGGCGCGGGCGCGGACGGCGGAGGGAGGCGCCGAAACGCGATGGCGTCGTCGGCGCGTCTTCCAAGGTCGACCGTGCCTGCCGTGAATCCTTCCGTGGACGGCTTGATGATCTCCGTCGCCACGTTCGAGATCGCCACCATCTCCGCGCGGAAGTGCAGCGCACCAACCTGGAACTCGTACCCCACCGAGGCCAGGTCCAGCGCCGTCTGCGGCTTGAGCCTCTCCTCGCCGCCTCGTACCCAGGTCCCCTGACGACTGTCCTCGTCGCGCAGCACGAGGCGGCCGTCTTGGACGTCGAGCTGGCACTGACGCCGGCTCACAAACGCAAACTCCAGGCGGCACTCGTTGCTCGCGTCCCGGCCGATGTGGACCGGCAGCTTGTCGAAGGTGAGGGTGCGCTCCTTCCCGTCGTGCTCGATGATCAGTCGTAGCTTCGTCATGGTCACCCGGGACCATCGCAAGCCACGTGCCGGTGTCCCGGGCACGCCCTCCGCCAGAACGCGCGCGATTTCACCGATCTCCGCGGACCGAGCCTCCGCTTGCTCATGGAGGACCATCCGCCAGGGGGGTACAATCGGGCCGCCAAATGGGGGGCTCCGATCGAACAAACCGACGTACATCGGCCCTGGTCCGGGCCTTGCTGAGCGCCGATCTTGGCGTGCGTAAACGTCGATGGCCTCTCGTCCGTGTGGTGACCCCCCTCCCTGCGCGGCGGGAGAGGCCGTTCCGTTTCGCGCACGCCACTTCCTTCGGCTCAAATCCTCTGCCGTCATGCTCGCCGAGGAGGTGCGTGCTATCGGTCAGGAAGGGGTCGGGAGCCGCATGAGATCCCGCACCGACAGACCGCCGTACAAGACCGACGACGTCATCGGCGGGAAATACCGGATCGTCAAGGTCCTGGCGGAGGGCGGGTTCTCGGTGATCTACGAGGCGGTCGACACCTCGGTCGGTCGGAAGGTCGCCGTCAAGATCCTCCGGCCCGGCATCGCTCGCGCGCGCTCCTACTCGCGCGACCAGATGCGCCGGGAAGGCGAGGTGCTCGTCAAGCTACGCGAAATCACGGACCACGTGGTTGACGTCTTGACGGCCGGCATCACCGACGACAGTCACGCGCTCCCCTACTACGTGATGGAGCGGCTGAGCGGCTCGACGATGCGCCACATCATCGAGGAGAAGCAGCGGCGCGCGGAGCACTACACCATCGAAGAGGTTCTCAGCTTCGGCATCACCATCGCCATGGCCCTTGTGAAGGCCCACGGGATCAGCGTGGTCCATCGCGATCTCAAGCCCGAGAACGTGTTCATCGCCCTGACCCACGGCGGGGCGGTCGTCATCAAGCTTCTCGATTTCGGCCTGTGCATCGACCTCGGAGACGAAGCGGAGCTCTCGGTGCAGGCCCGCTTCACCTGCTCGCTCCCCTACGCGGCTCCCGAGCAGCTCGAGGGACGACGCGCCACCGCAAAGACGGACGTCTTCACCTTGGCCCTCATGCTGGTGGAGCTTCTGACGCTTCGGTTGCCGCACAAGCGCGACAGGCTCGGCCTGACCCCGGAGCTCCTGCAGCTCGCGATGATGGACGAGCCTCTTCCGGATCTGACGGCTCTCCGGCCAGACGCGCCGGTGCGCCTCGTTCGCCTCATCAATCGCTGCTTGGCGTCCACGCCGGAGTTGCGGCCCGATGCTCACGAGGTTGCCAAGGAGCTTCGCGACATCAAGTTCCAGATGGAGGGACGCCCGATCTCCCGGGAGGCCTCGACCGACGTCGACGAGCCCACCATCGAGGAGCTGCATCGGCGGATGCAAGCCGCATCCGGAAATGCGGCGGTCGAGGCCCAGGTCGTAGCGGGCGCCGGCCATCTCGACCTGGATGCCACCACCGAGCCGCCGCCGTCGCCGCGCGTGGGCGAGGAGGTGTTCTTCGTGCGCGCGACCCCGACCAGCGCGCGGTCGACTGCACTTCCGATACCCGAGACCGCTCACGTCCCCCGCCCTACGCAGGATCTGACAACGCCCGACCCACTCGCTCCCTTTGCCGCCGCGGCTGCGCACCAAGGCCAGGGGGCCCCCGCTCCGTCGGCAGCGATCAGCGTCATGCCCGTCGTCGCTCTCGCGGGACAAGCAGTGGGCCCGCGGCCGTTGCCATCTGGCGCGGCTGAGTTCCTCGCGCCCCCCGCCGCGGCGACACCTCCGAGCGACACGATCTTCTACGACCCGGACAGGGCCGGCCGACTGTTGGACCGTGCACCGTTGGTAGCTCCCCCTTCTCCCGTTCGCGCGGCACCTTCGGAGCGACGTCAACGGTCCTTCGTCAACAGCGGTCCCATGATCGCTCGGCCCCCCGAGGCACGCGCCGTGACCCCGTCGCCGCAACCCGCCCACCCCCAGACTCTACGAATGCCCGGGTTCACATCGACATCCGAGCCGGGGTGGCAGACACCAGCCCCCAAACCGCCCCGACGAGTCGCTCGCCAGCGCGTGGTCCTCGGTCTGGCGTTCGCAACGCCCATTCTCATCGGCCTCGCGTTCGCGCCCCTCGTTCTTCCGGGCAGGCCCGTCGCTTCGCAAGGTGACACGATCCCACCTGCTTCTGTGTCGCCGCCCGTCCACGCGCTCGCCTCGGCGACCGCCGAACCGGTGTCGGCACCGTCGGTCGCATCCGCGACGGACGTTGCGGCAGCCACCACGCCACAGCCATCCCAGTCGCAGGCGCCCGTCGTGCCCGCACGCTCCGTCGTCAACGTCACGAGGACGGCGACGACGAAGCCGAAGGGGCCAGCCCCAGCGAAACTCGACGACGAGTGGCGCCTGCTCACCGACAAGCCTTGAACCGGCCCGCTCTCGTCAGAGCGTCCCATCCGGCTCGATCATTGTCTCGTCCTTGTCTTCCGTTCCGGCGAGCCGCCGCCGGAGCTCGTCCACGTTGGGCGTCTCAACCGCGACGGCGTGGCGCCACGCGTTCAGCATGGCCGAAGCGCTTCGGAAGCGGTCATCGGGGGTTGGCGCCAACACACACTGGAAAAACCCTTCGAGCCCCTCCGGCCAAGGCGCAGCGGTTGTCTCCGCGAGTGACCGCGGTTGGTGCTTCGCCTTGGCCTGCAGCGTCGCCCCGCGCGTCTCGCCGTCAAACGGGATCGTCCCCGTCAGGAGCTTGAACGCCAAGACTCCGGCGGAGTAGAGGTCCGCGCGCTCATCCACCCGCGCGGCACCGTTGTACTGCTCGGGTGGCATGTAGTTCAACGTGCCGAGCGTCTCTTGCTGGGACGTCAGGTGCTGGCTCGTCGCTGCTCCATCGAGGGGTCGATATTTCGACGCTCCAAAATCGAGGATGCACGCGCGCGCGCCACCGTCGACCCGCTCGAGGAAGATGTTCGCCGGCTTGATGTCACGATGCAGCACGCCCTTGGCATGCGCCGCTTGGAGCCCAAGGAGCACGTGCTCCATCACGACCCGTGCGCGTTCTCTTTGGAAGACTCTCTCTCGCCGAAGCGACACGGCGACCGTCTCCCCGAAGAGCCGCCGGTAGGCAATCCAGTAGACCTTCGACTCGGTCCTGCCCGCCGCCAGAACCGGGGCGACGTGCTCCGACTCGATCTTCGCCGCGAGATCCGCTTCGCGCCGGAACCGCGCGACCATCTCCGGCACTTCCGTGAGGTAGTCGTGGAGCAGCTTCACCGCGACCGGCTGTCCGCTCGGATCCGTGGCCGCGTACACGGCGCCCATCGCACCGCTGCCGAGGAGCTCGCCCAGGCGGTAGCGCCCCTCGCCAACCCCGACCTCCCCCGGCGCCTCCATCGTCCCGTTCATAGCATCGCCCCCCATCGATCGTCAGCGCCCACCGGCCCCCTTGATGCGATGCCGTTTCAAGTGCGCGCGCACCGTGTCCCGATAGACGCCAGATCGCCGTGACATGTCGCGGATGCTCCCTCCGGTCGCCTCGAAGAGCGCGGCGAAGTAGGCGGCGTCGTGCGCGGTCTTCGACGCCTCGTACGTGAGATCGACATCGACCCCCGTGGCCGCAGCGGGGGCGCTCAAGCGGGCCTCGGGCGAGAGGTACTCCGCCAGATCGATCGGTCCGCCGTCGTCGTACGCAAGCGCGCGCGACACAACACTCCTGAGCTCGCGTACGTTGCCTGGCCAGCCATACCGGGCGAGTTGGTCGAGGGATGCTGGCGTCACGCGATCGAAGGAACTGCCCTTGCCTTGGTCCACCATCATTCGCTGCGCCAGGAGGGGAATGTCGTCGAGCCGCTGCCGAAGGGACGGAAGCTCGATGCGCTCGTCCGCGAGTCGAAAGAACAGATCGCTCCGGAACCCCCCGCCCGCGATCTCCCGGGGCAGATCCCGCCAGGTCGCCGCGATGATCCGGACGTCGATCGCGACGTACTTCGTGGACCCTACGGCCTTGATCTGGCGCTCGGCAACGGCCCGGAGCAGCTTCGGCTGCAGCTCCATCGGCAGCTCGCCGATCTCGTCGAGGAACACCGTTCCGCCGTCCGCGGCGGACAGCTCGCCCTTTCGCCTCTGGTCGGCACCCGTAAAAGCGCCCTTCTCGTGCCCGAACAGGATGCTCTCAGCGAGCGTCTGCGGGATACCTCCGCAGTCGATGACGACAAACGGCTGCTTGGCGCGCGGGCTCGCCTCGTGAATGGCCTTGGCGACGAGTTCCTTGCCGGTCCCGGTCTCGCCAGAGATGAGGACGGACAGCCCCGTGTTCGCCAAGCGCTTCAGCCGAGCGAAAAGCGCACGCATGTGCGGCGTGCCCCCCACGAGAGGCCCGAACTGGTCCGTTGCCGAGAGCGCGACGCGCTGAGGCTTCCCCGGTTCGTATTGCAACACCGTGTCGCCGCATCGAACATGGGTGGGCTCGGTCAGCAGAGCGTCGAGGACCCGACACGCGCCCACGAACGTGCCGTTCTTCGACCCGAGATCCCGAACGCGTAGCCCGTGCTCCGTGGCGACTAGCTCGAGGTGCGTGCCGCTCACGCGCTTGTCGTGCAGAACGAGCTGGCAATGCGGATCACGGCCAACGATGCAAGGCGAGGCTCCCACCTCGATGGACGTGTGCGCGTGCCCAACGACGGAGACTCTTCCCCCCCGCACGATCGGCCGCACGGACCCGAGGATCGTGGGCTCCATGCCGTAGCTCTCTACCACGGCGCACCGCCAGGGAAGGTTCTGCATGACGCACATGAGGCCGAGCAGGTCACGTCAACACTCCTACGGGCCGAGCCCGAACTTGCGCCGCGCGTTCGCCTGCGCCTCCAAGAGGCCAGCAAGCTGCTCATCATCAAGTCGTGACCGCGACCCATCTCCTGCCGGTGAAGGGCTGCTCGGCTCAAGCTGCCGCAGAACAGTCAGGATGCGGGCCGCACACTGGGCGTTCGACACCGCGGGCATGACGCCGTCTGGCGCGCCCCTAGAAGCAGGAGAAGAGCCACCCACGACCCCAGGCGAGGCCGCCGCGTTGGAAACGGCCCTGACCGCAGGCGTCGAGAGCGCCACCGAGGCGTTCGCGGAGACGCCTGCGCGCGCGTCCCCCGAGAGCACGAGAGGCGCGCCCGCTTCGCTCTGCGAGAAGCCCGTGACCTTCTGTCGGGTGGCTTCGGAGGAAGCGCAGCGCTCCACCGAATCGTGCTCGCTTCGAGCAGCGCTGGGGATGGGGGATAGATCATGTTGCTCGGGAGGGGACACACCTAGCCCCCCAGTCGGTCGCG
>Ga0326727_10005835_pt1 | contig 34663 bp, 43 predicted proteins | sample MB2enrmetagenome_FD_207643 | JGI IMG/M metagenome (GOLD analysis project Ga0326727, IMG submission 207643) | Lab enriched peat soil microbial communities from McLean, Ithaca, NY, United States - MB29MY | ecosystem: Environmental > Terrestrial > Soil > Wetlands > Peat | place: USA: New York...
CACCTCCGCTTACGCGGGTAAAATGCGGCGCCGGGGAAAGACGTTCGGCTACCGGCCGGACTGGAAGAAGGCGTACGTGAAGCTGAAGGCCGGGGAGAAAGTTCCGGAGTACGTTGAGAGTGAGTAGTGAAGTGGCGCAGGCACTCATGCCTGTGTCGAACGTCGGACAGGCAAGAGTGCCTGTCCCACAGCAAAGAAAATGCTATGGGAATAAAAACCTACAGACCCTACACCGAGACGAGAAGGTTCCAGACGGGCTTGACCTTTGAGGAACTCTCCAAAGTGCCTCCGCACAAGCCACTTTTGGAGCCCAAATCGCGCATCTCGGGGCGCAACAACCACGGTGAATTGACGATTTGGCACCGCGGCGGCGGGCACAAGCGGCACTATCGGGTGGTCGATTTCAAACGCGACAAGATGGGGATTCCGGCTCGTGTGGCCAGCATCGAATACGACCCGAACCGCTCGGCTTTCATTGCCCTCCTGCATTACGCGGACGGAGAGAAGCGGTACATTCTTGCTCCCTCGGGATTGAAAGTGGGGGACAAGGTCGTTTCCGGTCCGGAAGCGGATATTGTCACCGGCAACGCGTTGCCGCTGAAGAGTATTCCGGCCGGCACCCTGATCCACAATATCGAACTGCGCCCGGGAAAGGGCGGCCAGATGGTGCGCAGCGCCGGAAGCTCCGCCCAATTACTTGCCAAAGAGGGCGAATACGCGCAGATTCGTCTGCCGTCCGGAGAGGTCCGGAAAGTTCTCATGGAGTGCGTGGCGACCATCGGGCAAGTGGGGAATCTCGAGCACGAGAATATCTCGATCGGCAAAGCGGGACGCAAGCGCTGGATGGGCATTCGGCCCACCGTACGGGGCGTGGCGATGAACCCGGTCGATCACCCGTTGGGAGGCGGGGAAGGGAAGACCTCCGGAGGGCGCAACCCCGTGACCCCTTGGGGCCAGCCCACGCGCGGTTACAAGACGCGCAACAACAAGTCAACGGAACGGTTCATTGTGAAGCACCGCGAGAAGAAATAAAGGGAGGAAGCCTTGGGAAGGTCGTTGAAGAAGGGTCCCTTCGTGGATGACCACTTAATCAGGAAGGTCGAACTGCTCAACCGGCGGTTCGAGAAGAAAGTGGTGAAAACCTGGTCGCGACGTTCCACTATTGTTCCCGAGATGGTGGGGCATACGATTGCCGTTCACAACGGCAAGAAATTCATCCCCGTGTACATCACGGAGAACATGGTTGGACATAAGTTGGGCGAGTTCTCACCGACTCGCACCTTCAAGGGTCACAGCGTCAAGGTGGCGATGGAAAGGGCCGCCGCTGCCGCTCCACCCCCCGTGGGAGGCGCGAGGCCGGCCGCCGCGCCGGCGCCGGCGGCGGGAGGAACCGCCAGCTAATTTGTAGGGGCACGCCATGGCGTGCCCGTACGGGAGTAAATGACAAGTTGGATTGAGAAAACCTATGGAAGCACGAGCCACACAAAAATACATCCGATGTTCGCCGCAGAAGGCACGCCTGGTCGTAGACCTGATTCGCGGCAAGAACGTGGGCGACGCGCTGAGTACCCTGACCTACACGAAGAAGCGCGTGACGGAGGCGGTGGAGAAGATTTTGCGCGCCGCCATCTCCAACGCCGAGCAGAAAGCCGAGCATGTGGATGTGGACCGGTTAATCGTCTCGAAGGCCTACGTCAACGACGGACCGCGCCAGAAGCGGATTCGCCCCGCACCCATGGGCCGCGCGTACCGCTACCAGCGGCGCACCAGCCATGTCACCATCGTGGTGGAGTCGCCTGAGGCGAGGGAATAGGGAATAGGGAAGAGGGAACAGGGAATAGGGAATAGGGAATAGGGAATAGTGATCATGGGGCTGGGAATTTGGACATCGAATTCGACCGGCGGATGCGAGGCGGATTGCAGGGTCTGTTCCCTGTTCCCTATTCCCTGTTCCCTGACTGAAGGAGGAGTGGATGGGCCAGAAAGTACATCCTTACGGATTCCGTCTTGGATATAACAAGACCTGGAAGTCGCGCTGGTTCGCGAAGAAGGATTACAGCGATTTTCTCCACGAGGACCTGAAGCTCAAGAAGCGGCTGAAGGATCAACTGCAGGCGGCGGGAGTGGCGTCCATCGAAGTCGAGCGGCCGGGCAACAAGCTGAAGATCACGATCCACACCGCGCGGCCGGGCATCATTATCGGCCGCAAGGGCGCGGAGATCGACCGGCTTCGGCAGGAGATTCAGAAGCGAACGGGGCGCGAAGTATTGCCCATCAACATCCAGGAGGTTCACCGCCCCGAGTTGAACGCCCAGTTGGTGGCGGAAGCAATTTGCTTGCAGCTCGAGAAGCGTGTGGCCTTCCGGCGCGCCATGCGAAAAGCGGTTGATTCCGCGTTGCGCTTCGGCTGCAAGGGGATCAAGATTCGCTGCGGCGGGCGCCTGAATGGGGCTGAGATTGCGCGCTCGGAATGGTACCTCCAGGGGCGTCTGCCTCTGCACACCCTGCGCGCGGACATTGATTACGGATTCGCGGAAGCCAGGACCACCTATGGCGTGATTGGCGTGAAATGCTGGGTCTATAACGGGGAGATTCTGGAACAGAGGAAGCGGCCGGAGAAACCCAAGGTTGAGGAAGCTGTGGCGGCGGTTGCGCCTGCGGCTCCCCAAGCGCCGCCGGCCCCGGCCCCGGCAGCAGCTTAGAAAGTCGAGGAGTCGAGAAGTCAAGAAGTTGAGAATTGCGGGATGAGAGGGCGGGAAATCGAAGGCCGGGAACGAAAGCGCTGGGTAATTGCTTTCAAACTTGTCGGCTCCTCGCCTGCTCAACTTCCGGACTCGCGAGAGTGAGTTGACCGTATGTTAATGCCGAGCAAGGTAAAGTACCGAAAGCAGCAGCGCGGCCGCATGCGCGGCAAGGCCTGGCGAGGGTCGCGCCTATCGTTTGGGGACTATGGGTTGAAGGTGCTCGAGCCGGGCTGGATCACGGACCGCCAGATTGAAGCCAGCCGCGTGGCCATCATGCGCTTCATCAAGCGCGGCGGAAAACTTTGGATTCGCATTTTCCCGGACAAGCCGGTGACGAAGAAGCCGGCGGAAACCCGCATGGGAAAAGGCAAGGGCGCTCCGGAGTTTTGGGTGGCGGTGGTGAAGCCGGGACGAATCCTGTTCGAGATGGAAGGCGTGCCGGAGGCGGAAGCCCGCGAAGCGCTGCGCCTGGCCGGCCATAAGCTGGCTTTGCCGACGCGCTTTGTTACCCGCAAGATCGGCGCCGTATAGGGGCACGCCATGGCGTGCCCGTACAACAAGAGAGATGGTCATGAAACTGGAAAAAGACAAGAAGTGGAAGTGGCCGGCGGAGAAGATGCGCGAATGGACTGACGACGAGGTGAAGGCGCGCGCGAGCGAGTTTACCGGTCAACTGGGCCGGTTGAGGTTCCGAATGGCGAGCGGGCAGGCGGAGAGTCTGGATACGCTGCGAGCGTTGAGAAAAGGCATCGCTAGGGTGAAGACCGTGGCGCGGGAGCGGCAACTGAAGGCGAAAGGGGCGGCTTAAGCTATCAGCTATCAGCCGTCAGCTTTCAGCAAACGGGTTGTGGCAGGCTGGAAGATGTTCGCTGATAGCTGAGAGCTGAAAGCTGAAAGCTAAGGACCATGCAGAAACGACGACAGGAAAAGGTCGGGGTTGTCACCAGCAACAAAATGCAGAAGACCGTAGCGGTTACGGTGGAGCGGCAGATTATTGACCGCTTTTACAAGAGGGTGGTGCGGCGCTCCAAAACTTTCCTGGCCCACGACGAGAAGAGCGAGTGCCGGCCGGGCGACAGGGTGCGAATTCAGGAGACGCGGCCCCTCAGCCGCCAGAAGCGCTGGCGGGTGGTGGAAATTGTGCATAAGACCGTGGAAGTGGCTCCGCTTCCGGAGGCGACCGTATGATCGGAATGAGGACGATTCTGCATGTGGCGGACAATTCCGGAGCGCGCCGGCTGGCCTGCATTCTCCCTGTGGGAGGCGATGTGGGCTTGCAGGCGGGGCTGGGTGATGTGGTGACGGCTTCGGTGAAGGAAGCGGCTCCGGACAGCGCCATTCCAAAAGGCAAAGTGGTCAAGTGTGTGATCGTCAGAATGCGTAAAGAGCAGAGGCGGCGGGACGGCAGCTACATTCGATTCGATGAGAATGCCGCCGTGCTCATCAACGAGGCGAACGAACCGGTGGGGACTCGCGTCTTCGGGCCGGTGGCCCGAGAGCTTCGCGAGAAGAAGTTTCTGAAAATCGTTTCACTCGCGCCAGAGGTTCTGTGATGGGAATTGCATTGGATATTCGCAAGAACGACCAGGTCAAGGTCATTGCCGGGCGGGATAAGGGCAAGGTGGGACGGGTTCTGGAAGTCGAACCGCGCAAGCGGCGGCTGTACGTTGAGCATGTGAACATGATCAAGCGCCACACGCGGCCCAATCCGAACAAGCAGATCCGAGGCGGGATCCTGGAGAAAGAAGGGCCGATCAGCGTTTCCAATGTGGCCCTGGTGTGCAGCGAATGCGGGCCCACTCGCATCCAGCATCGGGAAATGGCCGGCAGCAAGAAGGTGCGCATCTGCGCTAAATGCGAGAAGTCTTTGGATAAGTAAGGGTAACCTCGTAGGGGCGGCCCTCGTGGCCGCCCCAGGCAACCACAAGGGTTGCCCCTACAGAATGGAAAGGGAAAATGGCGCCGCGGTTGAAAGAGAGATATAAGAACGAGATCGTGCCGGCCTTGTTGAAGGAATTCAATTACCCGAATATCATGGCCGCCCCGCGTCTTAAGAAGATCGTGCTGAACATGGGGTTGGGTGAAGCCATTCAGAATGCCAAATTGCTGGATTCAGGGTCGGGGGAGTTAGGCTTGATTACGGGGCAGAAGCCGGTCATCACCCGGGCGCGCAAGTCGATCGCGAATTTCAAGCTGCGCAAGAACATGCCGATCGGTGCGATGGTGACTCTGCGGGGCGACCGGATGTACGAATTCTTCGATCGCCTCACCAGCGTAGCGTTGCCGCGCGTGCGCGACTTCCGGGGGCTTTCGACCCGGGCTTTTGACGGGCGCGGGAACTACACGATGGGTCTTCGCGACCAGATGGTGTTCCCGGAAATTGACTACGCGAAGGTCGAAAAAGTGAAGGGACTCAACATTTCTATCGTAACGGACGCTCGCAGCGACGCGGAAGCTATGGCCCTGCTCCGGCACTTGGGGATGCCTTTCCGGACCGAGGCACAGCGGCGGAAGACCGCGGCGACTGACAGCAAAGCGCCGGCGGTTATAGAAAAGCAATAGGAGGTTTTTCGTGGCTCGATCTTCCATGATGGCCAAGTTGCGCAAGAAGCCGAAGTTCGCAATCCGGCACAGGAATCGCTGCCTGATTTGTGGCCGGCCTCGCGGTTACCTGGGGAAGTTCAAGATGTGCCGATTGTGTTTCCGGCAATTGGCTCTCAAGGGCGAGATCCCGGGAGTGGTGAAGTCGAGCTGGTAGCTGGTAAGTGAGCATTCGTCACCCCCGCGGAAGCGGGGGTCCATGGCCAGTCCAGGAACCAAGGGATTCCCGCTTTCGCGGGAATGACAGGGCGGGGATAGAGACGGAAATTCAGGTGGCAGGAGTTTTATGTCAGCGGTAACAGATTCTATAGCGGACATGTTTACGCGAATTCGGAATGGGATTCAGGCCCGGCACCAGCGGGTGGACATGCCCTCCTCGAAGCTCAAGGCTGAAGTGGCGCGTATCCTGAAAGACGAGGGATACATCAACAGCTACAAAGTGAATGAGGAGGGCAAGAAGAAGGTTCTGCGAATCGTGCTGCGCTACGGGGCCGACGGGGAGAACGTCATCAGCACGATCGACCGTGTTTCGAGGCCGGGACGGCGCGTTTACTCCGCGGCGAAGGACATCCCCAAGGTGCAGGGGGGACTGGGAGTGAACATCGTCACGACCCCGCGGGGAGTGATGACCGGGAAGCAAGCGCGCCGTGCCGGCATCGGCGGCGAGATTCTGGGCGTCATATCCTGATCGGGGTAGGGGCGGTTCGCGAACCGTGCCTACGCTACAGAACTAATGGAATAAACGTTATGTCGAGAATAGGAACCAAGCCAGTTCAAGTGCCCTCCGGAGTGACGGTGCAAGCGGAGGGGGGAGCGATGGTGGTCCAGGGGCCGAAAGGGACTCTGCGCGTGCCCGTGCCGCCGGGTTTCCAGGTCGAGAAACAGGACGGCCAATACGTGGTGAAAAGGGGAGTCCAGGAACAGGCTGCATTGCACGGTTTGACGCGCAGCCTCTTGGCCAACGCGGTGCGCGGTGTTGTCCAGGGCTTCGAAAAACACCTGGACATCGTGGGGATCGGATACCGGGCGGAGCTCAAAGGCTCGACCGTAGTTTTTACCCTGGGTTATTCGCACCCCATCGAGGTGCCGATTCCCGAAGGGATGGCGATCACCGTTGAGAAGCAGACCCACATCGTAGTCAAAGGCGCAGACCGGCAGCGCGTGGGACAGTTGGCGGCGGAGATTCGTGGCTTGCGGCCTCCCGATCCGTATAAGAACAAGGGCGTCCGTTACACGGGCGAGCGGCTGAAGAAGAAGGTGGGCAAGGCCGCCGCAGCGGCTGGAGGCGGCGGAGCGGCCAAGACTGGGTAAGAGTTGCTGTCATTCCGAGCGGAGCGAGGAATCTGGCCCTGCTCTCGGGCAGATTGCTTAAGGACGAACCAGAGCGAGATTCCTCGCTCCGCTCGGAATGACACAGTGCTGTAAAGATTCTGGAGAGAACGCAACATGTTGCAACTGGTTTCCAAGGACACGGCGCGGCGAAGGATTCACGTGCGACTCCGAACGCGATTGGCCGGGCGAGCGCAAATGCCCCGGCTGAGCGTTTTCCGGTCCCTTAATCATATCTATGCGCAGATCGTTGACGACGCACGGGGCCAGACGATGGTGTCCGCGTCGACGCGCGACAAAGAAGTTCGGACGACGCTGAAGACGGGCGGGAACGTTGCGGCAGCGAAAGTGGTCGGACAGGAACTGGCGAAACGGGCGGGCGCGGCCGGAATCTCGCGCGTGGTGTTCGATCGCGGAGGCTACGCCTACCACGGGCGGGTCAAGGCCCTGGCGGATGCGGCGCGCGAAGCGGGATTGAAGTTTTAGGATGTGGTGCGGGCGGGACGCTCGCGCCACAAAGCAGCGGTAGGGAGGAAGCGTTGGGAAATCGGATTGATCCAAATTCGTTGCAACTCAAGGATCAAGTGGTGGCGATCAATCGTGTCACCAAGGTGGTCAAGGGCGGCAAGAACCTGAGCTTTTCGGCGTTGGTGGTGGTGGGCGACGGCGCGGGCACGGTCGGATATGGCTCCGGCAAGGCTCGCGAAGTCCCCATGGCCATTCGCAAGGGCATCGAAGCCGCTAAGAAGGCGCTGGTGAAGGTTCACACCACGGCCATCTCGATACCACATACGGTGATTGGACATTACGGGGCCGGCAGGGTGCTGCTCAAGCCGGCCGCGGCTGGAACCGGCGTCATCGCCGGCGGGGCCGTGCGCGCCGTGGTCGAGGCCGCCGGGATTCAGAACGTACTGACGAAATCGCTCGGCACAACGAATCCCTATAATGTTGTGAAGGCAACCATGGATGGCCTCCTGCAGCTGCGCGGCGCCGCGGAAGTGGCCGCGATGCGGGGCAAGACCGCAGAAGAACTTTAGCAGGGTGACGAAAGAGGGGTAGCGGCGGCTTTACGCCGCCATCGGACGTTGAGGAGATGGGTCATCTGGCGGGCTAAACCCGCCGCTACACCAGGGGGTCAAGCAACTGTGTCTGACAAGGCTCAAAAGACCGTCCGAATCAAATGGATTCGCAGCACAATAGGCTTCACGCATTACCAGAAGCGGATCGTGCGAAGTCTGGGATTGAGGAAATTGAATCAGGAAGTTGAAAGGCCGGACACCCCGCAGATTCGCGGCATAGTGGCGAAAGTCCCGCACCTCGTTAAGATTGTGGAAGCGCCCAGGACACCTGCCTGGAAACTGGTGCCGGAATACACGATTCACGCTCCGGCGAAGCCCGCGGACACCGCTCAGGAAACTCCTGCGGTCGAAAGCGAGAAGATCGAGGCGCCCATTGAAGCCGGCACAGCGACTCCGGCGGAACCCGGCCCAACGCCCAGCGAGCCGGCAAACACTGCTGAAGCGGGAAGCGGTTCAACGAGCGCAGGGCCTTCGCCGAGCGAAGGTTAGTCTTAAGTTTGAACGAAGCAGGCAACAACTTTATGGCAACGCACATCGGAACACTTCGCCCGCCTCGCGGCGCCACTCACCGCCGAAAGCGGATTGGCCAGGGGATGGGCTCAGGGCACGGCAAAACCGCAACGCGTGGCTCCAAGGGACAACGCTCGAGGACCGGCGCGAGGTTTCGCCCCGGTTTTGAGGGCGGGCAGATGCCCCTGCAACGGCGCCTGCCGAAGCGCGGCTTCACGAACATCTTCAAGAAGCACTTCGCGATTGTGAATTTGAAGGACCTGAACGACTTCGGCCCGGAGGACAAGATCACTCCCGAACTGCTCATCGAACGCGGGTACATCAAGGGTCTGGGCAGCGGTTTGAAGGTACTGGGCGACGGCGAGTTGAAAGTCGCTTTGCAGATTACGGCCCACCACTTTTCCAAGTCGGCACTGGAAAAGATCCAAAAGGCGGGGGGCACGGCGGAGGTTATTTCCGCATGATGGAGTCCCTCAAAAGTATCACTGAGATTCCGGATCTGCGCCGGCGTATCCTGTTTACTCTCGCCATGCTGGCGGTGTATCGCCTGGGCGCCGTCATCCCTACTCCCGGGATCAACGCCGAAGCCTTCGAGCAATTGTTCAATCAGTCATTGGGCGGCGGGCTCTTCGGATTGTTGGCCATGTTTTCCGGGGGCAGCCTGAAGCGCATGACGGTTTTCGCCCTGGGAATCATGCCCTACATTACGGCGTCCATTATCCTTCAGTTGTTGGGCGTGGTCTCACCTACCTTGGAAAAGCTGAAGAAGGAAGGCGAACTGGGCAGGAAGAAGATCACGGAATACACGCGCTGGCTCACCGTGGTGCTGAGCGCGTTTCAGGGGTTCGGTATTGCGTTGGCTTTGCAGCGCCAGGGTTCGCAGTTGGTTGCCACCCCCGGGCCGGGCTTTATTCTAGCTACGGTTTTGACGCTCACCACGGGCGCGGTTTTCATCATGTGGCTGGGCGAGCAGATCACTTCGCGGGGAATCGGCAATGGCATGTCGCTGCTGATCTTCGCCGGGATCGTGGCGGGTCTGCCGCGCGGGGTCGCGGACCTCTACGAGAAAGTGTTCGTCACGCGCGTTTGGAGTCCGCTGGCGCTCCTCCTCTTGCTGGTGTTCATGGTGGCGATTGTCGCCTTTATTGTGCTTGTGGAACGCGGGGAGCGGCGCGTGCCCATCCAGTACGCGAAACGCATCGTGGGGCGAAAAGTGATGGGGGGCGTCTCAACCCACCTGCCGCTGAAAGTGAACAGCGGGGGCGTGATGCCGATCATCTTTGCCGTCTCAATTCTGACCTTCCCGCAAACCATCGGGTTATTCATGGCGAAGAGCAGCATCGTGGGGAAGCTGATCGGGAAGTTCGTCACTTTGTTCGCCTGGGGCGAGCCCCTCTATACAATCAGCTACGTGCTCTTGATCATGTTCTTTGCGCACTTCTATCTCTCGATTGTTTATAACCCTGATGAGGTCGCCGACAACGTCCGCAAGCAAGGCGGCTTTATTCCCGGGATTCGGCCCGGCAAACGCACTGCCGACCACTTGGACGATGTGCTAACGAAGATTACCTGGGTGGGCGGACTCTACTTGGCCCTGGTCGCACTGATTCCGGAAGTCATGCTGGCGGGCCTGCGGGTTAACCACTTACCGGTTTGGCTGGGGGGAGCGTGGTTTGACGCCAACTTTCCCGCCTGGCTGTTGCACGGTTTGAATGTGAATTTCTATTTCGGCGGAACATCGTTGTTGATTGTGGTTGGCGTGGCTATGGACACCGTCCAGCAGGTCGAAGCGCAATTGATCATGCGCCACTACGAAGGCTTCCTGAAGAAGGGCCGGGTGCGAGGGCGGAGAGCGTACTGAAGACTTGGGGGGTCATTCCGGGCGGTCATGTGTCTTCGACCCACCCAAAGGAATGAAAATCACGGAGGTCGTCATCCCCGCGAAAGCGGGGGTCGATGGTGGCTCCGTAAGACAATGGATTCCCGCTTGCGCGGGAATGACGCGAGCGGTAAAACAGCCGCGAGACGTTGAGGACGTGGATGAGGTCGCAGGCTCTGATATTTCTGGGTGCTCCTGGAGCAGGGAAGGGGACCCAAGCGCGCGAGGTCTCGAAGCACTTCTCGATTGCGCAGATTTCCACGGGAGACATGCTGCGCGAAGCGGTGCGAAATGGGACTCCCATGGGACTCGCCGCTAAGGTTAAAATGGAAGCGGGGGAGTTGGTCCCTGACGAAGTGGTGTGCGGAATCGTCGAGGAACGGATCGGCCAGCCCGACTGCCGGAAGGGTTTTATTCTGGACGGTTTTCCCCGCACCATCGCGCAGGCGGAATTCGTGGGTCGCATGCTGTTCGCCAAGGGGAGAGGAAACCCCTTGGTGATTGACATCAAGGTCGATCAGGATCTGCTCCTCAAACGGCTGACCGGACGGCGCACTTGCTCGCTGTGTGGCGAGATTTACAACATCTACTTCAACCCGCCGCGAGTCGAGGGCGTTTGTGACAACGACGGCGGAAAGCTTTTGCAGCGGGCCGATGACAGCGAAGAGACGATTCGCCAGCGGCTGGTGGCGTATGAAAAGCAGACCAGTCCCCTGATCGAATATTACCGGGCGAAGGGCCTCCTTCACGAGGTGGATGGCAACCGCAAGGCGGAAGTGATTGCGGAGGAGCTGATCGAGTTTTTGGGGAAGGCATGATTATTTGCAAGTCACCGGCGGAGGTTGAAAGACTCCGGCGCAGCGGCAGGATGGTGAGAGGACTGCTGGAAGAGTTGCGGCAGCGCGTGCAGCCGGGAGTCAGTACGCTGGACCTGGAGAAGTACATCGACAAGCGCATCACCCAATCAGGCGCTCGGCCGGCATTCAAGGGCCATCGAGGTTACCCGTGTTGTTTGTGCGCTTCGGCGAACAGCGAGGTGATCCACGGGATCCCGTCCGAACGCCCGCTCAAAACAGGCGACATACTAAGCCTGGACTTAGGTGTGATCGTCGACGGCTTCTACGGGGACTCGGCGATCACCGTCCCCGTGGGCGAGATTCCGGAATCAACGCAGAGGTTGCTGCGGGTCACCCAGGAAGCCTTGCAGCTTGCCATTGAGCAGGTTCGGTTGGGAAATCGCCTGGGCGATGTTTCCGCGACCGTGCAGCGGCACGTGGAAAAGAACGGCTATTCGGTGGTGCGGGAGTTCGTCGGGCATGGGATCGGGCGGGAGCTTCACGAGGAGCCGCAGGTCCCCAATTTCGGGCAGCCCGGACACGGACCGGTTCTCAAGCAAGGGATGGTTCTGGCCATCGAACCCATGGTGAACGAAGGTGGACCTGGGGTTCGAGTGCTGGACGATAACTGGACTGCGGTGACGGCGGACGGGAGATTGTCGGCCCACTTCGAGCACATGGTGGCGGTCACCCGTAATGGCCCCGATATCTTGACGCTGCAATAGCGTTCGGGTAGGGCACGCCGTGACGTGCCCCTACGGAGTGAGTATGGCGAAGGAAGACGCAATCGAAGTTGTGGCGACGGTGCTGGAAGCTCTGCCCAATGCGATGTTCCGCGTGGAGTTGGATAACAAGCACCGGGTGCTGGCGCACATCTCGGGCAAGATGCGGAAGAACTTCATCCGAATTCTTCCCGGGGACAAGGTCGCCGTCGAGCTTTCTCCGTACGACCTGGGGCGCGGCCGGATCGTGTTCCGGTACAAATGAAGAGCGAAATTCGAAAAGTTGCGAGGAAGAAATGAAGGTTCGTTCGTCGGTGAAAAAGATCTGTTCGAAGTGCAAGATCGTACGCCGTGCCGGCGTGGTGAGGGTGATCTGCGAGAACCCGAAGCACAAGCAGCGGCAGGGATGAGGCCCGAAACTCGAAAACCGGACTTCGAAATTCGAGTTTCGGTTCTTGATTGAGGTGATGGATGGCTAGAATTTCCGGTATCGACTTGCCGCCGAAGAAGCGTGCGGAAATCGGGTTGACCTATATCTACGGAATCGGCCGGGCGCGCTCCATGTCCATTCTGGTGCGCGCCGGAGTGGATCCCGACAAAAAGATCAAGGATTTGACGGAAGACGAGGTTACGCGCATCCGCCAGATTATTGAAGAAGAAGGGGGCGTGGAAGGCGACCTCCGGAAAGAGTTGGCGATGAATGTCCGCCGGCTGATCGAAATCGGCTCCTACCGCGGCATGCGGCATCGGCGCAGTCTGCCGGTGCGTGGACAGCGCACCCATACCAACGCGCGAACTCGCAAGGGACCGCGGAAAGGCACCATCGCGAACAAGAAGCGGTCGATGGCGAAGACGTAGCGGCGACTTCCCGCCGCCATTCAGGTTGGATCGAGGTCGGGGCGGTTCGCGACTCGCCCCTACATCAAACGCAAGCGAGGATACATGGCGAAAGCGGCAGCAAAGCCTGGCAAGAAGAAGGTCTTCAAAAAGAAGGAAAAGAGAATTGTCCCCACGGGAATCGTTCACGTTCAGGCGTCGTTCAACAACACCCTGGTGAGCATCACCGACTCCGACGGGAAGCTGATTTGCTGGTCGAGCGCGGGTTCGCTGGGTTTCAAGGGTTCGCGTAAAGGGACGCCGTTCGCCGCCCAGCAAGCGGCGTTGCGCGTGGCCAACGCCGCGCGCGATCACGGAATGCGAAGTGTGGAAGTGCGGGTCAAGGGGCCTGGATCCGGCCGGGAATCCGCCATTCGCGCTCTGGCGACCGCCGGGCTGGAAGTTCGCACCATCAGGGATGTAACACCCATACCGCATAACGGGTGCCGGCCACCCAAGCGGCGCCGAGTGTAAAGGGGAGTGTAGAGTGAGCAGGCTATCAGCCATCAGCTATCAGCAAACGGGCTCTCCTCGCTGATAGCTGATAGCTGACGGCTGATAGCTTGAAGGAGGTTTGATTGGCAAGATATCGCGAAGCAGTTTGCAGGCTTTGTCGGCGCGAGGGGACAAAGCTGTTCCTTAAAGGGCGGCGCTGCCTCACTGACAAGTGCGCCATCGAGAAGCGCAACTTTGCGCCGGGCCAGCACGGCAAATCGCGCCGGCCTAAACTGATCGGTTACGGACTTCAGCTCCGCGAGAAGCAGAAGGTCCGCCGCCTTTATGGCATTCTGGAGGACCAGTTCCGCTCCTATTTTGAGAAGGCGGCTGCCATGAGGGGCGTGACAGGCGAGACCTTGCTGCTCATGCTGGAGCGGCGTCTGGATAACGTCGCCTATCGCCTGGGCCTTGCCACCTCGCGCGCCCAGGCGCGGCAACTGGTGCGGCATGGCCACATTGAAGTGGGAGGGCGCAAAGTCGACATTCCGGCCTTTGAGGTCGCGCCCGGCCAGGAGATTGCGGTCCGCGAGAAGAGCCGTCAACTGCCGGCCATCCTGCAGGCGCTGGAATTGACCGGCAACAAGGCAGTTCCCCCTTGGTTGGAGTTCAATCGGGAAGCGCTGCGGGGAAGGGTGATCTCTTTACCCAAGCGGGAAGACGTGAACTTCCCCATCCAGGAACAGATGATTGTGGAACTCTATTCGAAGTGAAGACGGTGATTGATCGGGGTAGCCTTTGTGGCCGCCCGGGCGGCCGGAAGAGCCGCTGTTACGAGGATCAGGGCAGTCAGCAGCAGGAGGTCCCGACGGATACGGGCCTCCGGGAGGTGCGAACGCGATGCTTTGGAAAGGCTTTCAGAAACCCAAGCGGTTGGTTTGCAACACGGATACGCTGACCGAGAAGTACGGTCAGTTTTCGGCCCAGCCCTTTGAGCGTGGGTTTGGGACCACGATTGGAAACGCCCTGCGGCGCGTGCTGCTTTCCTCCATCGAGGGAGGCGCGATTACCGCCGTGAAGATCGAGGGCGTGATGCACGAGTTTTCTTCCATCCCGGGCGTGGTGGAAGACGCGACGGACATCATCCTGAATCTGAAACAAATCCCGCTGAAGATGCACACGGGGGGCCCCAAGACGTTGTATCTGAATGTGGACAAGCAAGGGGAAATCACCTCGCGGATGATTCAGGAAGACGCGGACGTGGAGATTCTCGATAAGGACGTCTACATCGCCACCATCAGTGAAGGCGGCAGCCTGCACATCGAGATGCGGGTGAAGGTCGGCCGAGGGTATGTCTCCGCGGAGAAGAATTTCGACGAAGACCTTCCCCTCGGCTTCATCCCTGTGGACTCGGTACACTCTCCCATCCGCAAGGTGAACTACACCGTGGAGGCAGCGCGCCTGGGGCAGATGACCGACTACGATAAGCTGACCCTGGATGTCTGGACGAACGGCGCGGTCACGCCGCAAGACGCGATTGGGCTGGCTGCCAAGCTGCTCAAAGACCACATGGCCACCTTCATCAACATCGAGGAAGAGCCTGAACTGGAACAGGCTGCTCCTGAGAAGCCGTCCGCTGTCTACAACGAGAATCTGGATCGCTCGGTGGAGGAGTTGGAGCTTTCGGTACGCTCTTACAACTGCCTCAAGAACGCCAACATCACGACCATCCGGGAATTGGTCCAGAAAAGTGAGCAAGAGATGCTGAAGACGAAGAACTTCGGGCGCAAATCCTTGAACGAGATCAAGGAGATCCTTAGCGCCATGGGTCTAAGCCTGGGCATGAAGACGGACGAGAAAGGCAACCCGCTGATGCCGCCTGCTCAGCCTGCCGTGCAACCCCCGCAACCCGACAAGGGACAGGATTGGGAAGATGCGACATCGTAACTACGGAAGAAAACTAAGCCGGAAGACCGAGCACCGGAGGGCGCTGCTGCGCAATCTGGTCACCTCGTTGATTCTCACCGAGCGCATCGAGACGACGGTGGCGAAGGCCAAGGCGGCGCGCCCCGTCGTCGAGCGCATGATCGCTTTGGGTAAACACGGTGATCTGCACTCTCGGCGCTTGGCGGCGAGCTACCTGCTCAGCCCTGAGGCGCTCAAGCTGCTCTTCGGAGTTCTTGCCCAGCGCTACGCGGACCGCAAGGGCGGTTTTGCCCGCATCGTGCGTACCGGTTGGCGAAAAGGCGACGGCGCTGACTTGGCCGTGCTCGAATTGGTTGGTTCCGAGGTCCTCCAGAAATTGGCCGAGAAGCGCGCCAAGCGGGCGGAAGCTAAACAGAAAGCCGCCGAGAAGGCCAAGGCTGAGGAAGAAAAGCAAGCCCCACCCCCAGAAGGGGACAAGGACGAGAAGAAGTAACGCGGCCGATGAGGTGGCATAGCAGAGCAACCCATGCAATGCCGACTGCGACATAAGCAGGGCCCAAGGCAGCGCGGCAGATTGTTCGCCAGATTCTTGCCACATTCCCTCCTCTTTTCCGGCCAACACCCATTGTATTCGCCCCTAGTGGGGGAGGGCAATTCCTACCCGTACGGCTGTAGGGGGACGGCTTGCCGTCCCCTTCGTGTACCTGCGGCCTGAATTTCTTGACTTACCCCCCCGTTTCTATCCGAAGATACGGATAGTGATGGTGACTACCAATCGTCAGGACGTAACCAAGCCCGCCGGCCGCTTGCCCCGCAACGTCTGGGCGCTTTCCTGGGTGTCGTTTTTTAACGACACAGCCACGGAAATGAGCTATTGGCTTCTGCCCCAATTCCTGGTTGGCGTGCTGGGCGCGGGGCCCATGGTCTTTGGGTTGATCGAAGGAGCTGCCGAGACGGTGTCCAGTTTTGCGCGGCTTCTGTCGGGTTGGCTTTCGGACCGCTTTCGCACGCGGAAGCCGCTTGTTGCGGCGGGCTATACGGCCGCCAATATCGTCAAGCCTTTCCTGGCGGTGGCGGCCTCCTGGGGGCAGGTATTCTGGATTCGCTTCACGGACCGTGCGGCCAAAGGGTTCCGCGGAGCGCCGCGCGACGCCTTGCTTGCCGACTCGGTCTCGCCATCGCAGCGTGGTTCAGCATTTGGTCTGCGCCAAGCTATGGACACAGCAGGGGCATTGCTGGGCCCGCTGGCGGCGCTGGCTTTGCTGCCGGTGTTCTCCGGCAAAGTGCGCGCGGTGTTCTGGCTGGCAGCGATTCCCGGGGCGGTCGCGATCCTGCTGGCGTGGCTCGCGGTTTCGGAAGTTCGTACGGTAGGGGCAGTTCGCGAAACGGCCCGGCAAGTTCCCGGCCAGTCTGTAGGGGAGGTTCGCGAGTCGCCCCGAGCTAGCGTCTGGAACCAGCGCCTGACCTTGATGATGGTCGCCGTGGGCTTGTTTTCGCTGGGGAACTCATCGGATCTCTTCCTGATACTTCGGGCGCAAAACCTGGGAGTCCGCGCCGCGCTGGCGCCCGGCCTGGGTTTGCTGTTCAACCTGGTGTACACGTCTCTGAGCTGGCCGGCGGGCAAACTCTCCGATCGAGTGCCCCGGCGCATCCTGGTGGTGCTTGGTTACTTCATCTACGCAGCCGTGTATCTGGGGTTTTCACTGTCCAGGGGAACGCAGTTGGTGTGGGTCTTATTTGCGGTGTACGGAACGTACTACGCGCTGACAGAAGGCGTGCTGCGCGCCTGGATCGCCGACCTGGTGCCCAGTGCCTCCCGGGGCTCGGTCTATGGAGTTTTTAACTGGTTGGCCGGCGTGGCGACATTCCCGGCGAGCCTGATGGCGGGTTGGCTGTGGCGGCACTACTCTCCCTCCACGCCTTTCTTTGTCTCCGCCCTGCTCTCGTGTGCGGCCGCCGCCTTGCTCTTGTTGGCCTGACCGATTCTACGCTGTAGGGGCAACCCTGGTGGTTGCCCTCGGGCGGCCACAAGGGCCGCCCCTACGGCGAGACGGACTTTGTGCGGAGACGCTGAATGCGCCTTCCAACATAGAGAAGGATCATCCCTACCAGCGCTCCGAACGTGTCGATGCCACAGTCCTTAATGGAGGCGGTCCTGCCGGGCACGAAGCTCTGGTGGTATTCATCGGTCAAAGAAAAGAGGCCGGCAACGATTACCGCGCCGACGGCGCTTCCTGTGTTCCAGCGTTCAGGCTGCCGGAAAGTGAAGGAATGGTAGAGAAACAGCGCCAACATGCCATATTCGGTGCAATGTGCGAGCTTGCGGATCAGAAAGTGAACGATCTCGAAAGTCGGGCCGGCAAGATGAATGTGTACCAACGACAGCAGATCCTTCAGGAGCCAGCCCGTCACGGAGGCGCCGTAGGATCCCGTGGAGAGGAAACTGATATTGCCCGCCCAGGCAAGAGTGATAGCCCAGGTGATGATCACGCGTGGCCGCAAATAGGCGGGGGGCTGCCGCGGCCGAACCTCAGTCGAGCCAGTAATTGGGGGCTTCCTTGGTAATGATGACATCGTGAACGTGGCTCTCCCTCAGGCCGGCGGCAGTGATGCGGATGAAACGCCCCCGGTTTTGGAGTTCTTCGACGGTGGCGCACCCGCAGTAACCCATGCCGGAGCGCAGTCCTCCCACAAGCTGGCCGACGAGGTCTGCCAGGAGGCCTTTGTAGGGCACGCGGCCTTCGATTCCTTCCGGCACCAGCTTGGTCACTTCGCCGCGGGCAACGGTCACTTCCTGGGCGTAGCGGTCTCCGGAACCGGCCGCCATGGCCGCGATGGAACCCATTCCGCGGTACGACTTGAAGCTGCGCCCCTGGTAAAGGATCGACTCTCCCGGGCTCTCTTCGGTTCCGGCAAACAGGCTGCCGATCATCACGCAACTGGCGCCGGCGGCGATGGCCTTGGTGACATCGCCGGAATACTTGATGCCGCCGTCCGCGACGAGAGGCACCCCGGATTCCCGCGCGGCGCGTGCGCACTCTGAGATGGCCGTGATCTGCGGCACTCCCGCTCCGGTCACCACTCGCGTGGTGCAGATGGAGCCGGGGCCGATGCCGACTTTCACCCCATCCACTCCCAGGTGGATCAGATCGGCCGCCCCTTGGAAAGTCGCGACGTTGCCGGCGATCAGGTCGATATCGGGGAAACTCTGCTTGACCCGGCGCACAGCCTCCATCACCCGGGCGGTGTGACCGTGAGCGGTGTCGATCACCAAAACATCAACTTTGGCCCTCACCAGTTCCGCCGCGCGCTCCAGAAAATCGCCTGTCGCCCCAAGCCCCGCGCCGACTCGCAGGCGGCCCTTTGAGTCCTTGCAGGCGTTCGGGTATTTCAATCGCTTCTGGATGTCTTTAACAGTGATCAGGCCCTTGAGATTGAATTGGTCATCGACCACCAGCAGTTTCTCCACCCGATGCCTATGAAGGATCGCCTCCGCATCCTCGAGCGTCGTGCCTTCCGGGACGGTGATGAGATTCTCTTTGGTCATCACCTGTTCGACGGGCAGGTCGAACCGGCTTTCAAATCGCAGATCGCGGTTGGTGAGGATTCCCATCAACTTGCCGTGGCGAGTCACGGGAACGCCTGATATCTTGTACTTCTTCATGATTTCCTGGGCCTCGAAGATTTTGCTCTCCGGACTCACGGTAACCGGATCAACAATCATGCCGCTTTCAGAACGCTTTACTTTGTCAACTTCCATGGCTTGCGCATCCACCGGCATGCTGCGGTGAATGATGCCGAGGCCTCCCTGCTGAGCCAGCGCAATGGCGAGCCGCGACTCCGTGACGGTGTCCATCGCGGCGCTCACGACGGGCAGGTTCAAAGCAACGTTCCGTGTCAGTTTGGTTTGCGTGTCCACTTCGGTGGGCAGAACGGAGGAAAGGGCGGGCAGGAGTAGAACATCGTCGAAAGTAAGCCCGTCCGGGATAGGTCCGTCAAGCATAAGGCCCCCTTCTCGCTTCCGCGCTCAAGGATTAAATGAACCATTTTAACGGCCACGGCGGTAAGTGGTCAAGCAATCGAAGGCAAACTGGAATCGGGTGATCGGGAGATCGGGTGAACGAATTAGGGTCGGCTATTGGTGAACGGTCCAATCACAAATCCCAAATCAAGGATCGCAAATCAGAAATCACAAATCCCTCACCTGATCATCCGATCTACCAGAGGGCTTTCCAGATCCTATTGGCAGCGGCTTTTGCTCCCCTCCCGGCAGCGCCCGGCGCGGAGACCACGTCGGTCCGCACTACGCCTGTTCCGTTCTTCAAAGCCGCGCGTGTCGCCCTGCCTGCATCTTCTTTGACGCTGAAACTTAAACGGGGATTGGCAAGTTGTGCCAAGGCAGCCACGAGGGCCGCCGCTACAATCTCCGTTCCGCGAAAATTGACACTCCTGAGTGCGTATGCTAGGTTGAAATTTAGTTCGACCGTTCGGCCATCCGAGGGAGCGATGGGGGCGGCGGTTCAGGGAGAAGGGTGCTGCGACAGCAGCGCAGCAGCAGGAAAGCATGGCGAATATTGAGCGTTTCTTTTTCGAGCATTATGGGCTGACGGAAGCCGGCCTCTCGCGCTATCTTGAGGCGGCGCTTTCGGAGGGCGGAGACTACGCCGACCTCTATTTTGAGCACACCACGACAGCTTCGATCCTTCTCGACGAATCGCTGGTGAAGACTGCCACGGAAGGCATCTCGATGGGCTGCGGCATCCGCGTGCTGTCCGGCGAACAGACGGGCTACGGCTACACCGATGACCTTGCGCCGGAGAGGATTCTCAAGGCGGCAAAAATCGCGGCGCGCATTGCCAGCGGCCCCGCGCAACTCTCGAGCGTGGGGCTGACTACAATTGCGAACACCCACGATTTCTATCCGGTGGCGTCGCCGGCCACCGAGCGCGAACTCACTGAAAAGCTGGAACTGGTTTTCCGAGCGGACCGCGCGGCGCGCGCTTACGACCCGCGTGTCAAGCAAGTCCGCGTCAGCTTTGGGGACCAGGTTCGCCACGTGCTGATCGCCGGCTCGGATGGCCGCGCGGTGACCGATTTCCAGCCTCTGACGCGGCTGGGCGTTTTCACCATTGCCAAGGATGACAGCAAGCTGCAATCCGGCACGAGCGGCGGCGGCGGCCGAGTGGGCCTGGAGTTTTTTCAGAATGACCATTCGCCGGAACACTTCGCCGGCGAGGCGGCGCGGCAGGCCATCGTTCAGCTCGAGGCCCGCGAAGCGCCGGCGGGTGAAATGGAGGTGGTGCTGGGACCCGGCTGGCCGGGCATCCTGTTGCACGAAGCGGTCGGGCACGGCCTCGAAGCGGACTTCAATCGCAAAGGGATTTCCGCCTTCCGCGGCCGATTAGGCCAGCGCGTAGCCTCCGAACTTTGCACCGTCGTCGATGATGGAACTATTCCCGGGCGGCGCGGCTCGCTGAATGTGGACGATGAGGGCGAGCCCACGCAGAAGACCGTGCTGATCGAAAATGGGATTTTGCGTTGCTATCTCGAAGATAAGCTGAGCGCCGGAATTCTGAAGACCACGCGGACGGGCAACGGCAGGCGCGAAAGCTACGAGCACATTCCCATGCCGCGCATGACGAATACCTACATGCTGGCCGGAAACGATGACCCTGGGGAAATCCTCCACTCCGTGAAGCGTGGGCTCTACGCGGTGTCTTTCGGCGGAGGGCAAGTTGACATTACCAATGGGAAATTCGTCTTCTCCGCTTCGGAAGCGTACCTGATTGAAGATGGCAAGGTGTCCGCCCCGGTAAAAGGCGCAACGCTGATCGGCGACGGGCCGACCGTCCTCACTCGGGTGACCGCCGTTGGGAATGACCTTAAGCTCGATCCCGGCATCGGCACCTGCGGAAAAGACGGCCAGAGCGTTCCGGTGGGGGTCGGAATTCCCACCCTCAAGATAAGCCGGCTGACGGTGGGCGGAACGTCCGTCGGGCGGCTTCAGTCGTTTCAATGATGAGCGGTTGTGCGATGAATTATAAATTATAAATTCTAAACGATGAGTTCTTGCTGTGGCGTAAGCTTAGCACGCGAAGCAATTCATAATTTATAATTTACAATTTAACATTTACCACTCTTATGAGCGATCTCGAACAAATTGCGAGCGATCTGGTCGAGCGGGCGAAGCGCGCGGGCGCGAGTGCTGCCGATGTTGTGGTGAGAGAGGCCGACGAGTTCTCCGCCAACCTGCGAACGGGGAAGATCGAGAGCCTGAAGGAGGCCGCGTCCAAAGCCTTGGGATTGCGGGTGCTCCTGGGAATCAGGAGCGCGACTTCTTTTTCCAGCGATTTCTCGGAGCAGTCGCTGGCGCGGCTTGTGGCCAGGACGGTGGCCATGGCCAAGGTGACCTCTGAGGATCCGGCCAGCGGTCTCCCAGAACCAGGGCAAGTGGGACGCTACGAGGGCGACCTGGATCTCTATTCGAGCGATGTTGAATTGCTTTCGACCGGCGACCGAATCCAATTGGCGCGCCGCGCGGAAGAGGCGGCGATGGCGGCCGACCCGAGGATTCAAAACTCCGAGGGCGCGGGGTTCGAGGCGAGTCAGGGGACCAGAGCTTACGCCAACTCGCTGGGTTTCGCGGGAAGTTATCGCTCGTCATATTGCGCCCTCTCTGTATCGCCGATTGCCCAACAGAACGGCAGCATGCAGCGTGACTACTGGTACACGGTGGCGCGGAGCGCGGCCGCGCTGGAGGCCCCGGAGGCAGTAGGGCGGAAAGCGGCGCAGCGCGCCTTGCGCAAGCTTGGGGCGCGCAAGGTTTCAACCTGCCAAGTGCCGATTGTCTTTGACCCGGAGACCGCCCGCTCCCTGCTCGGCCACATCTTCGAGGCGGTCCGCGGGGACGCGATCTATCGCAGCGCGTCATTCCTGGCCGGGAAGTTGCATCAGAAAATCGCGAACGATAACGTCACAATTCTGGATGATGGGCTGCGCCCGGGCGGCTTCGGTTCACGCCCGTTTGACGGCGAGGGGATACCTTCTTCGATGACCCCGGTTATCGAAAAAGGGGTGCTTCAAAACTACTTGCTGAATTGTTACACCGCCCGGAAACTGGGGAGGCAGACCACCGGCAATGCGGCGCGCGGGATCACCGGCCCGCCCGGCGTGGGGTTCAAGAACTTCTACATGCCGCCCGGCTCGTATTCCCCGGAAGAAATACTGCGGTCTGTGCAGAATGGGTTTTACGTCACCGAGTTGATCGGCTTCGGCGTGAATACCGTGACGGGCGATTATTCGCGCGGCGCCGGCGGGTTGTGGATCGAAAAAGGGGAACTCACCTACCCGGTGGAAGAGGTTACGATTGCGGGCAACCTTGCCGAGATGCTGCAGCACGTCGAGATGGTGGGTGCCGACCTGGAGTTCCGCAGCGCGCTGGCCTCCCCCACTTTGTTGATTTCCGGGATGACCGTGGCGGGGACGTAGGGTAGTCAAGAGTCGAGAGTCAAGAGTCAAGCGTCGAACGAGAAGGTGCAGGAATCTGGCAAGGCCGTGAACGCTGTCATTCTGAGCGAAGCGAAGAATCTCGGCAGTTGTACTTTCAGCGAACTGCGGGGATCCTTCGTCGCTTTGTGCTCCTCAGGATGACACTCAAGTGCGAATTTCAGCGCCCTGCGAGGAACCCTATCGTTATTGCGTCGCGGCTGTGCTCCTTGACTTCTCGCCCTTTCCTACGCACAATTCCGCCATGCATTCCAATGACAAAGGCATCTCAACCCTCCAAATCATTCTGATTGTTGCGACGGCCATGGCGGTAGTTCTTGGCCTTCTACTGTTTTTCTGGCACTCCCACCGGGGTGCCGAGCAGTCCGCCGGCGCCGGCACGATCCTGACCGAAGAGCAGAAGGCCTACTTACCAGAGCTTGAATTCACGGATGCGCACATGAGCGCCGCGGAGAATTTCCTCGGCGACAGAGTGACCTACCTGGACGCCCGTGTGACCAACAAGGGGACGAAGACGGTGCGCAGGCTGGACGTGGATCTGACCTTCGTTGACACGCTCAACCAGGTGGTGCTGCGCGAGCGGGCGCATCCCGTGAGCCCGCACACGCAACCTTTGAAGGCGGGCGAAGCCAAGGCCTTTCGGATGAGCTTCGAGCATATGCCGGCGGACTGGAACCAGGCAGTGCCCAGCATGGTGCCGGTCTATGTGGAATTCTAGTTAAGAGTCGAGAGTCGAGAGTTAAAAGTTGACCCCGCGAGATTGGCCTCTTGACTTTTGACTCTCGACTTCTAGACTGCCCTTCTCACCGGCCATGTTCCAGTCGCTCGATGAGCAAATGCGGCAAGCCTGCCTTGCGCATTTTCGCTTGTGTGCGCTGAAGGTCGTAGGAGGCGCGGAAATACTGAACCGTTCGTTGAGCGGGGTCAATGACAGCGAAGGCTGCGCGGGAATCGCCGTCCCGCGGCTGTCCGACCGAACCAGGGTTGATCAGATAGCGTCCCTGATCCTCCAAGGGGAGGGTGAGGATCAGTCCGTCCTTCTTCATGGGTGGGTGAAGCGATTGGTAGCGACCCTGGGGCGAAAACATGAACCCGCCTTGGTGGTGCGTGTGGCCAAAGCAGATGACCTGTGTTTCCGGGCTGCGAAGCAGAGGTAATGCCTGGCCGGGCCCCAGGATGTAGTCGTCCTCGTCGAGGGGCGAGCCATGAACGACCTGGAAGCCATCCAGTTGCACCGGGCCGGCGGGTAGAGACCTGAGGAAGCCAAAATGCTCGGGAGTGAGCTGATCTCGAGTCCAGTCCGTCGCCAGGCGCGCCAGGCGATTGAATTCCTCGGCCACGGGATCGCCGGTACAAGCCTTATCGTGATTGCCGCGAATAATGACTGAGGCTAGAGGCTGGATCTTCTCAATGACGGCGTTGGGGTCGGGGCCGTAACCGACAAGATCCCCAAGACATATAACCTGCTCGTACTGCCCCTGCGCCAGGTCGAGGCACGACTCCAGCGCTTCCAGGTTCGAGTGTATGTCACTGAGAAGAAGGTAACGCAAGCTGGTTCCCAAGCAATCTCCATTATAATCCGCCTGAGGACTGGAGACAATTTATGAGGCGCTTTGACAAGACCGAAAGCGCGCGGGCGGGACGCCCGCAGCACATCGCGCCTTTTTTTCGAGACACGCGAGGTTCAGGAAGGGTATAATAAGAGGCTGTAACACGATCAGGGGCTCAATCAAATCTAAGGTGGCGAGCGAGGCAGAGGGGCGACCCTGCCATCGCCCGGGGCGGCCAGACGGGCCGACCCCATAACAGACCCGCGCGTGTGCGGCGCATGGTTGGAGAGGAGCGAATATGAGCAAGGTCAGAGTACTGGCCGGGACGCGAAAGGGAGCTTTCATTTTGGAGTCGGACGGCAGGCGCAAAGACTGGGACGTCGCTGGACCGTATTTCGCAGGTTGGGAGGTCTACCACATGAAGGGTTCACCCGTGGACCCGAACCGGCTTTACGCATCGCAGACGAGTTCGTGGTCTGGCCAAGTCCTGCAGCGCTCGGATGACGGCGGCAAAACATGGGAAGCGCCGGGGGGAGGAGTAACGAAGTCTCCGCAGGGCTGGCCGGTCGGCGAGAGCAATCGCTTCGTCTACGACACGTCGCCGGAAACCGGCAAGCCGCTCACCACGCACCAGTTCTACGATGGTACGCAGCACCCCTGGGAGTTCAAGCGCGTCTGGCATCTCGAGCCGTCGCTGACCGACCCGGACACGGTCTACGCCGGAGTCGAGGACGCAGCCATCTTTCGTTCCACGGACGGCGCCCGGAGTTGGCACGAACTGCCCGGATTGCGCGGCCACGGTACAGGTCCCAAGTGGCAACCCGGGGCCGGAGGGATGTGCCTGCACACGATCATTCTGGACACGAAAGACCCAGGCCGCATCTATATCGCCATTTCGGCGGCGGGCGCCTTCCGCACCGACGACGGCGGCCAGACCTGGAAACCGATCAACCGCGGGCTCAGGTCGCAATTTCTTCCCGACCAGGATGCCGAGGTGGGCCACTGCGTTCACCACATCGCCATGAACGGGTCCCGCCCGGGCGTGCTCTTCATGCAGAAGCACTGGGATGTTATGCGCAGCGACGACGCTGGCGACTCCTGGCATGAGGTCAGCGGGAATCTGCCCACTGATTTCGGATTCGCCATCGACGTTCATGCGCACGAGCCGGAGACCGTCTACGTGGTGCCGATTAAGAGCGATTCGGAGCACTTTCCGCTGAATGGGAAGTTGCGCGTCTATCGCAGCCGCACAGGGGGTAACGAGTGGGAGGAACTCGCTGACGGTTTGCCGGAACGCAACTGCTACGTGAACGTCTTGCGGGATGCGATGGCTGTCGACTCGCTCGACGATTGCGGAATCTATTTCGGCACCACCGGCGGGCAAGTCTACGTTTCGCCGGACGCCGGAGATCATTGGTCGCCCATCGTCCGCGACCTTCCGCCCGTGCTCTCCGTCGAAGTGCAGACGCTGGCGTGAAGGCGGCAGGTGCGCGACGCCTATGCACCCTCGAGCCCTTTGAAGACGATCTTCTCATCGGTATGAAGGGTGGGGCAGCGGAAAGAGGCATTTTATGGTTCGCGTGGTTCTTCCCTTTCATTTGCGGACTCTGGCCCACGTCGATAGCGAGGTGGAGTTGGAAGTTCAAGGCGTGGCCACCCAGCGCTCGGTCCTCGACGCGCTCGAGGCTCGCTATCCCGTGTTGCGCGGAACGATCCGCGACCACGTCACGCGCCAGCGCCGGCCCTTCATCCGCTTCTTCGCCTGCGAGCAGGACCTCTCGCACGATTCGCCGGACTCGCCACTTCCGGAGCGAGTTGCGGACGGAACCGAGCCTTTCCTGGTGATTGGGGCCATCGCCGGCGGGTAAGCGGGATTGGTCAGCCGAGTGGTGATGGACCTGCCGCCCGCTCGCAGAGCTGAAAGTCTGCATTCGTCACTCGTGCGGAAGCTGGGGTCCATGGTCAATCGAGAAACCAACGGACTGCCTTCTTCGCGGGAGTGACGTGATTTTCGACGGGGCGAAAAGGGTGGGTTTGGAAGTCCTCACTTTCCCCAGAAGAGCTGCCTTTCACCTACATCTTTTACCTTAAGACCCCCGGGTAAACGCGGTGGCGCGCCTGGAGCGGGCTGAGGTTACTCGTAGTACCTGGGTTTCGGTACTGTGATATCTATGCGTTGTTAGGCCAAAAGTTCTCCGATCTCCCACACGTGGTCTGTCAGTCTAGCCTCCATAGCCGGAGTCACCCGCAATGTTTGGTGAATGCGGCAGAAATTGTACCAAGCGAAGTAGACGGCCAGCATTGCGTAGAGCTTCTCCCATTTCTTAGAAAAGGCATTAGTCAAGCGGGTGAGTCTGCGCATTTGCATTCTCATAGTGAGATTCTGGCGCTCAACGTGAGACGTGCTAATCATGGCTCTGTCGGGATTGCCGAACACGGGAACCGCTTTGCATCCGATACATTCAGCGGGCGAGTAACGCGTCTCACTCTCGGGATTAGCTGCGTACAGTTTGACCAACTGTGCGAAATCTACGCCTTGCGCTCCCAAGCTAAGAACAACGGCGTCTTGGTAGGGTTTGAAGCCGTCCGTAGTGATTTGGAAGTTTCCTTCGGTTGCTCCGGCCAACTTTTCCGTGAAAGCTACGGTATCCCTTTCGGTCCTTCGCCCCAGGTGCCAAGCAAGTACCACCTTGCTGTGACCCTCGATAGCAACAAACGTGTAGGCATCGCCGACCGTGACCTCATCTCGTCCCTGCCGAGCTTTAGTCTTTTCCTTCATGCCAACGTATCCCCAAAGCTCATCACACTGAACGTCCTTGACGCGCAATCCCTTGATGCGTTCAGTCATCATCCGGTCGCATTTCTCGCCTGCCAGCGTCAAGAGATTCAGGATTGTCCGGGGATGCACGCCAGTGATTCGGGAAGTAGCGCGGACGGAGCAACCCTCAACCAAATGCTGCAAGACGCTCATAGCCTTTCCTTCGGCCAAGATCATGTCGCCGAGTGGCCTCTCGTGCGGCTCCGTGAAAGTCTTATTGCAATTCACGCAGCGATAGCGTTGCAGGCCGTTTCGGTGCTTGCCGAACTTCTTCGCTGGCTGGTTGCATGTTGGGCAGTTCATTTTGTCACCTCATCTCAGCAACGCAAGAATATCATATACAGCAAGCATTGTCAAGAGAAATCGACAGGGAAGGAAAATATTTTTTCTGCCCACACTGGTAAGCGTAAACTCTTCAACCAGAAGCTGGATCGTGATGATCGCGATGAGCGTGATGATTCTGAGATCGAGCATCCGCCGGATTGGGGGGAAACGGTGACTCTTTGTGTTGCAGGAATATATAACCAAGGACTGAAGTATTCTCCAAAGATAGTCATGGTTTCAGACACCATGGCAGCGTTCGATATTTTTGCTGGAGACAATTTATCTCTGAAGCAGGAGACTGTAGGTTTCCGATGGTTTGCGATGGTGGCTGGGAATGATGTAGGTACTTCACCGCTTGTCGTGGAAAGTATTAGGAAAAGATTCGGAGATTCTATCGGCAAACTATCGCCGCAAACCCTGACTTCTGCAACGGATGTGTTTCGAAGTGTATGCCAAGAAGAGATCACCCAAAAAGCTGTAGATAAATACTTAAGCCGATTCCGAATAAGGGAAATGCAAACTTTTATAGAGACAGGAAGAAAAAGGTTTGGCTCTATTATTTTTGAGGATGTGTGTGAAAAGATTTTTCAGGTTAAGCTAGGCTTCAGTTTTTTGGTCTGTGGCTTTTCCGAGGACGGAGAACCGCACATATTCTCTGTCGCAGATACGGGCGAGATCGCAGTTCACGATGCTTTAGGATTTTGGTGTATCGGAACCGGAAGGAGTCCAGCACTGACCTCGCTATTGCTGAGCGGCTACAAGCAATACAATGAATGCGAACGAGTCATTTACAATGTGCTGGAAGCGAAGTTTGTGGCCGATTGCGTTACAAACACCGTCGGGAAATCTACTTTCCTCCACGTGACATCTTTTACAAAATGGAGGATTAATAAAGATTTAAGGCTCGTTTCGCGCGTTCGCAAGGCATGGGAAAAGAATGGAAAGCCGAAGATACCAGACGGAATTCTTAAGGATATTCGGAGAGACATATTTGATTCTAAGCCGAAGAAAGCTATTTAGATTTTCCCCAGCGAGCCCGAGCCGCTCGTTTAGCGATTTGGCGTCGTTTTCGGAGACTCAAGCTCTCAGCCCGAGCGTGACCACCTTTAGAGGCTAGAGCGATGCGATCCTCTACTTCAGCGATGTCTGGAACACGAGCCATGTCGGAGTTTGGGTCATGTTTGGAAAGGAACTCCCCAAACATGTGCTTGGCGACTTTAATGGGATCGGCCATGCCTGAAGCGTAGCACGGGCAGCAAAAAAGTCAATGAGCGAACAACGCACCGATATCACACTACCTGGGTTTCTTGACAGTTTCGGGCCTGGCGGTTAGAATAGAAAGTGGAGGACCGTAGGCTCTAGAAAGTTGAGGCCTCGTGACTCAGGCTGCAAATGAGAAATCGTGAGGAGCTTCCAAGACGCGAGCGGGAAATCCTGGTTGCCTTGGTGCGCCAGTTTATTGAGACCGGCGCGGCGGTAGGCTCAAAGACGTTGGCGGAGAGGCTGACGGAAGCCCCCAGTTCGGCGACCATCCGCAACGTAATGGTCAACCTGGAATCGTTGGGCTATCTGTCCCAGCCGCACATCTCCGCCGGGCGCGTCCCGACTGAGCGGGCGTATCGCTATTACGTGGACCGTATGGGGAGTAGTTCCCGGCTGGCACCCGCCACCCAGGAATATATCCACCAGAGATTGCAGGCGGAGGGCGGCGCCCTGGAACACATGATGTCCAGTGCTTCACGGGTTCTTTCCGAGGTGTCGCATAACGTCGGACTGGCACTGGCTCCGCCGTTTGAGGAGAAGGTGCTCGAGTACATTAAGTTCGTCCTCCTCCCGGACCGCCGCATCCTGGTGGTGATTAACTCGAAGCCGGATTTGGTCGAAAGCAACGTGGTCCGCCTGGAGGAAAGCCTGTCGCAAGAGGAACTCGAGCGGACGGCTGAGTTCCTTAACGCCGAATTCCGCGGCTGGTCATTGGGAGCCATTCGGTTGGAAGTGTTCAAGCGGATGGAAGAAGAGAAAATCCTTGCCGACCGTCTGCTGAATAACGTCGCAACGCTCTTTATGTGGGGCTCTTCAGCCGCCGAATCGCCTGGGTCTCTGTTTGTTGATGGCACGGCGAAGATGCTTGACCATCAGGAGTTCGACGATATCCGCAAGATTCAGGCGTTGCTGGAGACCTTTGAAGAAAAGGCCAAGCTGGTAAGGATTCTGAACGCATGCCTGAAGACGCGGGAGGCGGGGGTCCGCATCCTGATTGGGCGCGAGAATTTGGAAGGCGGGATGCCCAATTGTACCTTGGTGGTGGCGCCTTTGCACTACCGGGATCGTACCGTAGGAGCGTTAGGGGTTGTCGGTCCGATGCGCATGGAGTACGACCGTGCCATCAGCACCGTGGACTATATCGCCCACCTCTGCAGCCGACTCCTCAGCTCGAACTGAGCGGCGTCAGGGTTGGCATTTCAGAAGGCTAGAGTTTGAATACGTGGTCGAATTGAGTGGTCGCATCAGTGCACCCACCAACAAAAGGTATAAAATCGAAGGGTTATGGAGAACGAAAAAGAACAGCTCGCTACACCCCTGCCGGAAGCTCGAGGGAAATCCAGCACAAGTGATTTGAGGGAGAATGCTGCACCTGTTAGCGAAGACACAGGAGCAGACTCGGCCGGCTCGATGGGCGTTGAAACGCCGGCCACGATCGAGAAATTGAAAGGGGAGATTGCCGCTCTCTACGATCGTTTGCTGCGCAAGCAGGCGGAGTTGGACAATTTCCGCAAACGCGCTCAACGTGAAAGAGAAGAGTTTCGGCAGATCGCCAACGAGAGTTTAATCCGTGAGCTGCTGCCGGTTCTGGACGGCTTCGAACGGGCCTTGGAACAGCGCGCCCCGGCGGTTCCCGAGACTTTCTACCAGGGAATGGAATTGATCCATCGCCAGTTGCTCGATGTTCTGGGACGGGCCGGACTGGAGCCGATGGAGACTTCCGGCCAGTTGTTTGACCCCCACTACCACCAGGCGGTGGAGACCGTTGAGGACCCGGAGCGGCGGGACCAGGAGATCGTGGAAGAGTTGCAGCGCGGCTATATGCTCAATCGCCGCCTGCTGCGTCCTGCCATCGTGAGAGTGGCGGTAAAGCGCCATGGTGCGCGGTCGTCGGCGAAAGACGAGATCGAGGGTTGAGGAAGGGGATTGGCGGAACGGTCTGTCATTCTGAGCGAAGCGAAGAATCCCGGCAGTTGCTTTTTGCGAAAGTTACTCCCTGCGGACCGCAGAGATTCTTCGCTTCGCTCAGAATGACAGCCGACGGGATGGTTCGACAGGCCCGGACTCAGGATGACTTGCATGGGCTAGGGTTGAGTGGGGTCGGACGCTCAGTGAGGTTGATCGTTGAATAACAATAAGCGAGATTATTACGAGGTCCTGGGTGTCGATCGCCAGGCACCCGAGCAAACCATCAAAAGCGCTTACCGCAGGCTTGCCATGCAGTACCACCCTGACCGCAACCCCGACAACAAGGAAGAGTCAGAAGAGAAATTCAAGGAAATCACGGAAGCGTATAGCATACTCGCAGACACGCAGAAACGGGCCGCGTACGATCAGTTCGGCCACGCGGGCGTTAGCTCCTCAGGCGGCTGGACGCCCGACATCAATTCCACGATTTTCTCGGACTTCGAGGATCTGTTCGGCGACTTCTTCGGCTTCGGAGGATTTGGACGAGGGCCTCGCCAACGCCCTCGCGCTGCTCGCGGCCCAGACCTGCGCTACGACCTGGAGATTACTCTCGAAGAAGCAGCCCAGGGGCTGGAGACCAAAATCAAGATTCCCCGGTCGGAAACTTGCACCGAATGCCGTGGCAGCGGTGCAAAGAAAGGCAGTGAACCGACCGCTTGCCCAGCCTGCGGCGGGCGCGGGCAACTCCGGCACCAGCAGGGTTTCTTCTCGGTTTCGCGCACTTGCCCGCACTGCCAGGGAATGGGGCAAGTAATCCGCGAGGCGTGCCCGGTCTGTATAGGCAAGGGACGCGTTCAAGAGGAGAAGGTTCTGGGCCTCAAAATCCCGGCTGGGGTTGAAGAGGGAACGCGCCTGCGCGTCAGCGGCGAGGGTGAAGCGGGCGAGATGGGGGGCGTGCACGGCGATCTCTATGTGGTGTTGCGGGTCCGCGAGCACGCCTATTTCGACCGCCAGGGCAACGACCTCTACTACACTATTCCCATCTCCATTACCCAGGCGACTCTGGGAGCGGAAATCAAGGTCCCCACGTTGAAGGGTCAGGAAAGGCTTCGAATCCCGGAAGGAACTCAAAACGGAACGGTATTCCGTTTGCGCGGCCATGGCATGCCCAGTGTCGACGGGCGCAGGCAGGGAGATTTGTACGTCTCGGTCTACGTCGTCACGCCCACACGGCTGTCGCGCGAGCAGCGGCGCGTGTTCGAAATGCTGAACCCGGCGGTACGGGTGGACAATCAACCCTTGGAGCGCCGCTCGTCCGAGAGAGCCAGGGACACTTTCCGGTAGCACCGCAACCAGGTGGCGCCAGGCAAGGTGCAGCCGTTGAAAACGGAATCCGGAGTTTAAGAACTCAAATTCGAAACCCCAAATCCAAAAGGCAGTGTCTCCGTTCGAGGTGATACGGGCATCCTGCCCGTGTAATTTCATGGCCAAGATAGCCATGCCCCTTCAATCTGAGGCACTACCATCCAAAATCCAAAATTGCCCGCCATCGCTCATGTGGTATAGAATCGAAAAGAAGACAATGCAGCGACAAGAGACATCTCCAGAGGGAGTGAACGACGGACGGGAGAATCAGCGCGGCCCGCGACGCCGGTTTTTTGAGACTCGTTACTGGTTGCGGGACCTCATCCTCTCCATTCTGCTGGCCTTCATCGTTATTGTTTTCCTCTACCAGCCCGTGCAGGTCGAGGGAACCAGCATGATGCCGCGACTGGAGAACCACGAGCGCATTTTCATTAACAAATTTGTTTACCGGTTCGAGCCTATCCACAGGGGTGATATCGTGGTTTTCTGGTATCCCCTGGATCCGTCGAAATCCTACATCAAACGCGTCATCGGATTGCCGGGTGAGTCGGTAAGCATCGAAGAAGGCCGGGCGCTGGTGAATGGGACCGCTCTGGCGGAACCCTACCTCCCATCGTATTACCTGGATCACCAAAGTTACCCGCCTGTACACGTCGAACCGAACCACTACTACGTGTTGGGGGACCATCGAGATTCATCCAACGACAGCCGAGTCTGGGGAACCGTCGATCGCAAATACATTTACGGAAAAGCCGTCTTCGTGTATTGGCCTTTCAGCGAGTTTGGACCGTTGGAGTGAAGAGCAGTTAACAGTTGACGGCCGACAGTCTACGTCTCCCGGGATGCGAAGTGAGCTATTTCCCGGGGCGGCCTACTCAGAACTGTGCGCTCTGGACTGTGAACTGTTGACTCTCGACTGTAAACTGTTGACTGCCGGCTGTTGACTCTTATGGATGCGATTCTTGCTTTAGAAGATGGGAGAGTATTCCGAGGGCGCGGTTACGGCGCCTCGGGCGAATGCTTGGGCGAAGTGGTCTTTAACACTTCGCTTTCCGGCTACCAGGAAATCCTGACCGACCCGTCCTACGCCGGTCAGATTGTTATTCTGACGTATCCTCACATCGGGAATTACGGAGTGAACCCCCTGGACTCGGAATCCGCGCGACCCTATGCGGAAGGCTTGGTGGTGCGCGAACTGTGCGAACTGGCGAGCAACTGGAGGTCAGTTGAGGAGGCGTCGGATTTCCTTGCGGAATACAATCTCCCGGTGATTTCTCACATCGACACGCGGGCCCTGGTGCGCCACTTGCGCACACATGGCTCAAAGCGCGGAGTGCTATCCACGATTGATTTCGACGAAGCCGCATTGATAGCCAAAGCCAAAGCTGTGCCGAGCATGGTGGGGCTCGACCTGGCCAGCCGCGTCACCACGCTTTGGCGTTATCAGTGGACGGAACCGACACGGGACATCTTCGCGGCCGGTAGACAAACACCCGGGCCGGCCCGGTATCACGCGGTGGCCTACGACTACGGAATCAAGCAGAACATCCTGCGCAAGCTCGTGGATGTGGGCTGCCGCGTAACGGTGGTGCCCGCAACGATGACGGCGGAAGACGTTCTGACCCTGAAACCCGATGGAGTGTTCCTTTCCAACGGCCCGGGCGACCCTGAGCCTCTTGAGTACGCGGCGCGGGCCGTGCGAGGTTTCATGGGTAAGGTGCCGGTCTTCGGAATCTGCCTTGGCCACCAGATTATCGGGTTAGCGCTGGGAGGGAAAACCTACAAGCTCAAGTTCGGCCACCACGGCGGCAATCAGCCGGTGATGAATCTGGAAACCCGGAAAGTGGAAATTACCGCCCAGAATCACGGCTTCGCGGTTGACCCCGACTCACTCAATGCGAATGAAGTCGCCTTAACCCATATGAATCTGAACGACCAGACGCTGGAGGGCCTGCGGCATAAGTCGCTGCCGCTTTTCAGCGTACAGTATCACCCCGAAGCTTCGCCCGGCCCGCACGACTCGGCGTACCTTTTCAACCGGTTCGCGGAGATGATGGAAGAATTCAAGAAATAGCTAATTTTGAATTGCCAACAGTGAATTATTGAAGTAACGGTTGAAGTTCTAAGTTGGCGTGTCGGAAGGGCGGGCCTTTAGGCCCGCCGTAAAGGTGGCAACCAAATAAGGGGCTTTAGCCCCTGAAGCAGTATTCGGACCAAGCGAAGAAGAGAACCGTGCGAGAGGGCGCCGCAATTAGGTGGGACCGGGCCTAGACGAGCTTATCGAAAGAAGCGATGCCAAAAAGAACTGATCTTCACAAGATTCTGATCATCGGCTCCGGCCCGATCATCATTGGCCAGGCGTGCGAGTTTGACTACTCGGGGACGCAAGCGTGCAAGGCGCTGAAGGCGGAGGGTTATGAAGTTGTGCTGGTGAATTCGAACCCTGCCACCATCATGACCGACCCTGAATTTGCCGACCGCACCTACGTCGAGCCGCTCACTTGCGAATACCTGAAAGCGATCATTGCGCGCGAGCGTCCGGACGCGCTTTTGCCGACCGTAGGCGGTCAGACGGCTTTGAACTTATCCGTCGAGCTGGCTGAGAGTGGCGTACTCGACGAATTCAATGTGCAACTCATCGGCGCCTCGCTGAACGCCATCAAGATGGCCGAGGACCGGCTGTGGTTTAAGGACGCCATGCAGCGCGTGGGGCTCGACGTGCCCAAAAGCGTCCTGGTCAACAACGTGGACGCCGCGCTCAGCTTCTCCCAGCAAGTTGGTTTCCCGCTGATTATTCGACCCTCTTTCACGCTGGGTGGGACGGGGGCCGGCATGGCCTACAACCGAGAAGAGCTGTCGGAAACGGTGAGGAACGGACTGGAGCTCAGCCCGGTGCACGAGGCTCTGGTGGAGGAATCGGTGGTGGGGTGGAAGGAGTTCGAGCTCGAGGTGATGCGCGACCACATGGACAATGCGGTGGTGGTCTGCTCGA
>Ga0326727_10005836_pt1 | contig 34659 bp, 23 predicted proteins | sample MB2enrmetagenome_FD_207643 | JGI IMG/M metagenome (GOLD analysis project Ga0326727, IMG submission 207643) | Lab enriched peat soil microbial communities from McLean, Ithaca, NY, United States - MB29MY | ecosystem: Environmental > Terrestrial > Soil > Wetlands > Peat | place: USA: New York...
CAGCTTCCGCATCGAGGACTATCTGACCAAGGTGCGAATCCTGCCCCAATCGCCGCTGATCGGCGCCACCGTGGTTGAACTGGAACAGTTGTTCAGCGGTGGTGCGCTGACGGTGGCGACCATCGTGCGCGATCACGGCCATCGCTACATCCCCGGCGGCGACTGGGAGTTTTCCGAGAACGACATCCTGGTCGTCGAAGGCGACCCCCATGCCATCACGCCGTTGCTGGCCACCGCCGGCCTGGCCGTGGTCGAGGAGGACGCGGAACGCGCGGAGGCCGCCCTGGCGGTCCTGGAGGCCGTGGTCATGCCGGACTCCGCCCTGGTCGGCACCACCTCGGGACAAAGCGGGCTGCGGCGACGGCACGGCATCGCCGTTCTGGCGGTGACGCGGGGAGACCGGCACCTGGTCGAACGCCTGCGCCAGCTGGAGTTCCAGGCCGGTGACGTCCTGGTCGTCGAGGGGACCGCCGAGAACCTTGCCAGCAGCCTGTCGCGCCTGGGCTGCCTGCCCCTGTCCCAGCGCGGCGGCCCGCGCTTTGCCGGGGCGGCGCCGTCCCTCCTGCCGGTGGTCATCACCGGCGCCGCCATGGCTTTCGTGACCGCCGGCATCCTGCCGGTGGCCGCCGCCTTTTTCCTGGCGGCCGTCGGCATGGTGCTGCTGCGCTGTTTGCCGCTGCGCGCCGCCTATGAAGCCATCCATTGGCCCATCGTTATCCTGCTGGGCGGCCTGATTCCCATCAGCGACGCGTTCAAGACCACCGGTGCCTCGGATTTGCTGGCCGGCTGGCTGTCGCTGGTCGCCGCCAACCTGCCGGCGCCGGTCGCCCTCGGGCTGGTCCTGACCGCGTCGATGCTGCTGGCGCCTTTCCTGCATCACGCCGCCACCGTCCTGCTGATGGGACCGGTGGCTGCCGCCATGGCGGTCAAGCTGGGGTTGGCCCGCGACCCCTTCCTGATGGCGGTGGCCGTCGGCGCCGGTTGCGATTTTCTGACCCCCATCGGGCACCAGTGCAACACCCTGGTGATGAGCATCGGCGGTTACCGCTTCGGCGACTATTGGCGCCTGGGCCTGCCCTTGAGCCTGATTGTCGTCCTATTGGGAACACCCCTGATCCTGCTGGTCTGGCCGATCCACGGCTAACGAGCGCAAAGCGCCGGATTGGCAATTCGACGAGACGAAACTGTCGGCGTTCTTTACAGATCAAAGACAACTATTGCGCGAACACGGCGAAAACCGCTTGTCCGCTGGCCCGGCACAGGAATTGCTTACCTGATCCTTCGTGCTACACTAACCTACTCGATAAGAAAAGAATCGCAACCATGCCGCTCTTGATCGAAAACTCACTGAAACTTTTGGTTTCATTTGTCGCGATCCTGGCAGGAGCCTGTCTGGTCGCCCTGCCGGCGCGCGCCGGGACGGTGTCCTTTGACAGCCAATTGGGAATCTCGTCGCAGCTGAACCTGCTGGTTTTCGGGAACTTCACCCCCACCGGGTCCGACGTCGAAGGCCAGGTGGCGGTGGGCGGCAACGCCACCATCGGCAGCGGCTACTCCATCAACGCCGTCAATGGCACCGGCACGGCACTGACCGTTCAGGGCAACCTGTCGTTCTCCAACGGCCAAATCGACGGCAATGTGGTGGTCGGCGGCAATTACGCCGCGACGTCCGACGGCAAAATCCTTGGCAACCTGCAAGTGGGCGGCAACCTGACCATGACCAACGGGACGCCGGTGCAGCCCCCCCACGTCGCCCAAGTGTGGGGCAACGTCAGTGGCGAACCCAGCGGGGAAACCAATATCACCAAGATGAACGGCAAGACTCAGCCGTTCTCGCTGGGCTTCGATTTCGCCAAGGTGCAAAAGGCCGCCGACTCCCTGACCACCCAACTGGCCAACAGTCGGGCCACCGGCACGGTGACCAGCGGCAACGGTGGCTATATCCTCAAGGCCAGCGGCAAAGCCACCGAGATCTTCAACCTGACCGCGGCCCAGGTGGCCTCCAACCTGACCATCACCGGCCTGGCGCCCGGCGCCTCGGTGATCATCAATGTGTCGGGCAGCGCCGTGGATTTTGGCAATCATGGTTACACCATCGACTTCGCCAACGGCACTTCGGGCGATTTCGGTGCCGATGCCGGCAAGATCCTGTTCAACCTGGAAGGGGCCTCCACCATCACCGGATGCTGCTTCGACGCTTCGCTGCTGGCGCCCTATGCCACCGTCGACTCCGGTTGGGGCAATATCAACGGCCAGGTAATCGTCGCGGGCTGGGATGCTTCCACCCAGGTCAATATCGAACCCTTCTCCGGCACCGTGCCGAGCGAAGCCCCCGAACCGGCCGGTCTGCCGCTGCTGGCCGGCGGCATCGTCGCCCTGGCCGCGCTGCGCCGCAAAGGCGCTCGAATAACGACCGATCCGCTGTAAGATTGCACCACCAAGAGACCAAGACCTTGTCGTCATAAGACTAATCACCACGAGGACACGAAGATCAGGAAGAAGAAAGATAATAGATAATGCCGGCTTCGCCGGCTTTTATCCTCTTCTGGTGTTTCGCGTCTTTGTGGTGGCATTTTTTCTATTAATGACCTGTCGAGAGATCGGCGCGCGGCACTTCCTGATGTCACGCCTGGGGCAGCGTCGCGGCTAAGTCGGCAGGCAGGGATGACGCCGATCCGTTCGGGTGCGATGATGCCCGGCGCTCACTAACGGCATTGGAGTCATCATGGAATTCCCCTTTGGGACGGTTCTTGTCCCGATCGCCGGCCTGGTCGTCGGGCTGTTCGTGCTGTCCATCGTGTTCGGCAGCTTCTTCACCGTCAGTACCGCCCAGGTCGCGGTCATCGTCCGCTTCGGCAAGTTCCTGCGGATTGCCAATCCGGGCCTGAACTGGAAGTGGCCATTCATCGACGCCATTACCGGGCGGGTCAGTCTGCGCGTCAATCAGATCAGCCTGACCATGGAGACCAAGACGAAAGACAACGTCTTCGTCACCATCCCCATCTCGGTGCAGAACAGGGTCCGCCCGGAAAAAGTCTTCGACGCCTATTACAAGCTGGCCAATCCGGTCGAACAGATCCAATCCTATGTCGAACAGGTCATTCTGGGCCATGTGCCCGGGATGACCCTGGACGAAGTATTCGCCAGCCAGTCCAGCATTGCCCAGGCGGTGAAGCAGGAGCTGGACGCCGACATGGCGGCCTTTGGCTACGAGATCGTCAATGTGCTGGTCACCGACATCATCCCGGATACCAAAGTGAAAGCGGCGATGAACGACATCAATGCGGCCCAGCGCGAACAGGTGGCGGCCGCCGCCCGCGGTGAGGCCGAAAAGATTCTGGTGGTCAAGAAGGCCGAGGCCGAGGCCGAAAGCAAAGCCCTGCAAGGCCAGGGCATCGCCAACCAGCGCCGAGCCATCATCGAAGGACTGCAGGGATCGATCGAAGCGTTCCAGAAGGTGGTTGCCGGCACCACCACCGCCGAGGTGATGCAACTGGTGCTTGTCACCCAGTATTTCGATACGCTGAAATCCATCGGCGAAAGCGACCACAGCAACACCTTGTTCCTGTCCCACGCCCCCGGCGCCGTCAAGGACATTTCGGAACAGATCATCCAGTCGGTGACCGCCGCCGGGAAGGTCGCCGGCCGCTGACGGGCCGGATTTATTCCCATTGGCGATGGGAATGGCGGTAGGATGGTGGCCACGGTCGCAAAGACGACGCGACCGTAGCGGCCCGGACGGAGGCAACCGGTTCTCGGCCGACCGAACGGAGGACGGAATGCGTCTGCTGCTGATCAATCCGAAGGTCCCGGACAGTTTCTGGAACTTCAAATGGGCGGTCACCGCCATCCTGCCCGGCAAACGGTCCGTCAACCCGCCGCTGGGTCTGGCCACCTTGGCCGCCCTCTGCCCACCCGACTGGGACGTCGAGATCATCGATGAGAATGTCGAGCCGATCCCGGTGGCGCCGATCGCCGACATCGTCGGAATCGGCGGCATGGGCGTGCAGATTCCCCGGCAGAAGGAGCTGTTGGCCTATTTCCGCAGCCGTGGCCATTATGTGGTGGTGGGCGGGGCCGCCGCCTCTCTGCTGCCGGAAACCTACGAGACCCTGGCCGATACCGTCGTCGCCGGCGAAGCCGAGTACATCTGGCCCGAATTCTGCCGCGATCTCCTGGCCGGGCAGCCAAAGCCGCTCTATCGCGAGACCGGGACGGTGGATCTGGCCGATTCCCCGGTACCGCGCTTCGACCTTCTGAAGCTGCCGCTTTATTCCAACGTCACCTTGCAATCCTCGCGCGGGTGCCCGTTCCGCTGCGAATTCTGCGACATCATCGTGATGTTCGGACGCAGGCCCAGGGTCAAAAGCCCCGAACAGGTCGGCCGCGAGTTGGACGCCTTGCGCCGTCTTGGCCTGCGCAGTGTCTTTTTCGTCGACGACAACATGATCGGCAACAAGACCAAGGCCAAGGAGCTGATGCGCTATCTGATCGACTATCAGCGCCGCCATGACTACCGCTTTGCCTTCGGAACCGAGGTCTCCATCGACCTGGCACAGCAGGAAGAGCTGCTCGATCTGTTTCGCGACGCCAATTTCGGCTGGGTCTTCATTGGGATTGAAAGCCCCGATGCTGCCAATCTCAAGGAAACCGGCAAGTCGCAAAACCTGCGCGAGGACATCCTGGTCTCGGTGCGCCGCATCTATTCGCGCGGCATCGATATCCTGGCCGGCTTCATCATCGGCTTCGACAACGACACGCCCGCCACCATCGAGGCCCAGTATCGGCTGATCTCGACGGCCGGCATCCAGACTGCGATGATCGGACTGTTGGCCGCCCTGCCCCGCACCCCCCTCTACGCCCGGATGGAGCGGGAGGGTCGTCTGCGTCCGGTCGAAGAGGATTCCGACAACACGCGAATCAAAAGCAACATCCTGCCCAAAACCATGACCGACGACGAGATGTCCGAGCTGTACCGCAACATCTACCGTCGGCTGCTGACCGACGCCGGCATCGGCCAACGCATCCGCAACAAGATGCGCCATCTGACCGCTCCCAACTATCAGGGCGGCTATTCCCTGCGGCAAAGTGCCGGAATCGTGGCACGGCTTCTGGTCCGCGGCATCCTTCCGGGCGGCATCGGCCGGCTGTACCATTTCCTGCGCTCGCTCTCGCTGACCCGGCCGGCCCTGTTCCCTCTGGCGGTGTCCGACTGGATCGTCGGCCTGTCGATGCGATCCTTCGCCCACGAACATCTGTGGGCGCCCCTGTCGGAAAGCATGGCCGATACCCGGCTGCTGGATCAGGTCCAGCACGCCATCGGCCGCTATCTGCGCCAGGGTGAAATGTGGATCAATCGCAAGGCCGCCTCGGCGACGCCGACGCTCACGATTCACCTGGGCGACAGCATGAGCAAGACGTTCTTCCGCAAGGCCGCGCCTCAACTGCGGCGGCTGATGGACCAGTCGCGCACCCGCCTGACGCTGGCCGTCGACGGCATGCCGACCCAATATCTCAGCCAGTTCGAACGCTTATTGAGCCGTCTGGCGTCACACGGTGACCGCATTTTCGTGGTCCTGGGCGACGGTCTGCGCGAACGGCTGAGCATCGACCTGTCGGCGTTCAACCTGGTCATGGACCCCTCGACCGTCCCCGGCCTGCCCCCGCCGACACAAGCCTCCTGACCTGCGTTATGCCAGGTGATTGGCCAGTTCGCGCAGCGACACCACGCCGATCACGGCACCATCCAGCACCACCGGAAGATGCCGGAAGTTGCCCGCCAGCATCAGGTTCTGCGCCGTCTGCAGGTCGGTGGAGGGATCGACCGTGATCGGCGCCGGCGTCATGGTTTCGCAGACATCGGTCACGTCGGCGTTGCGGCGCGTGGCAACGAAGAACTTCAGGGCATCCCGCTCGGTGAAAATGCCTTCCAGATGATCGTTCTCCAGGATGACGACCGCGCCGACGTTGTATTCCAGCATCTTGCGGGCCGCTTCCCGGACCGAGGTCCCGCGGGATACGGCAATGGCCGACCGTTCGCGAACCAACTCCCCTACCGTGTTTGCCATGACAGCCCCCAATCAGCACCGCGGCGCAAACAGGATTGCCAATGCCCGCCGGCTTCGCCAAAAGAACGAAAGCAAAAGCTACGAAAACACCGCCCGACATTTGACGGCTGTTTTATATTGCACCACAGCACCCGGCATCACCTATATGTCTTAAGTAAAAGTTATGGCGCAATAAGATCACTCAAATAAACCCATAGTGACGCGGCAGCCACAGAGACAGTTCTGGAAAGGCGATGACCAGAATCAGGGTCAGGAGCATCGTCAGAATCAACCACAGGACCCATGGAACGGTCGATTCGATTGTCGCCCCGGTGACCCGGCAGGTGACCATCAGATTGACCGCCATGGGCGGCGTGAACTGGCCGATGGCAATTTTCAAGGTCAGGATGACTCCGAACCACACCAGGTTCCAGTGATAGTGCTGTGCCACCGGCAGCAGCAACGGCAAAAGGATGATGAACGTCGACACGCCGTCGAGGAACGTCCCGATGACGATCAAAAGCACAATCAGGATGGCCATCACCACATACTGGTTCAGCCCAAGTCCGGTCAAAGCGGTGGTCAGCGGATCGATGATGGACAGCGTACTCATGGCCCAACCGAACACACTGGCCAAAGCCACGACGGAGAGAATCACCGCGGAAATTTCCGCCGCCTCCACCATCATGGCGTAGACGTCCCGCAGCGACAGCGTCCGATAGATCACGATGCCCAGGAACAGCCCATAGGCCACGGCAATCACGGCGGCTTCGGTCGGGGTGAACAAGCCGAAGCGCAGACCACCCAGGATCACCACCTTGGCCAGCAAACCCAGGAAGGCGTCCTTGAAGCTGGCCCAGAAGGGCGGTCGCGGCTGGTCCTGCCGCGCACCACCGAATCCATGGCGCCAGGACAGCCACCAGGTCGGCAGGATCAGGGCCAGGCCGGCCAGCGTGCCGGGCACGATGCCGGCGGCGAACATGGCCGTGGCCGGGGCGGAAGGAACCAGGACGCTATAGATGATCAGGGCCACCGACGGCGGGATCAGGATGTCGGTCGCGGCGGCTGCGGCGATCACGCCGGCCGTGAAGGACCGGGGATATCCGGCCTTGATCATGCTGGGGGCCATCACGCCGGCGACGGCCGCGGCGATGGCCGGACCCGAGCCGGAGATGCCGCCCATCATCATCGCCACCACGACGGCGATCACCGCCAGCGAGGCGCGCCCCTGCCCGATGATGGCGGTGGCGAAGCGCACCAGCTTCTGCGCCACCCCCGACCGGTCGAAGATGGTCCCGGCGAAGACGAACATGGGAATGGTCAACAGCGGGTACTTGGCGATGCCGGCATAGACGTTGGTGGGGACGGCCAGGACGCCCAGGTTGGCGGCGGCGATGGCGGCGCTGCCGGCCAAGCCCAGGGCGACGGCGATCGGCACTCCGGACACCAACAGAAGGAAGAAGGCTCCGAACAGTCCGAGGGCGATCATCGCCGCACCAGCCGGACCGCCGCCCCGATGGCCCGCAACGCCACGGCCAAGGACAGGACCGGCAGCCAGACGCTGTAGATCCACTGCGGCAACCCCAAGGCCGGCGACGTCACCTCGAAGCGATAATCGTCATAGGCGAACTGCGCCCCCCAGACCACCAGGATCAGGAACATCAGGGCGACCGCTCCTTGCGCCAGCAAGTCGGCGCGGCGGCGCCAGCGAGGCGACAGTCGGGCGACCAGGAAGGTGATACGCATATGCCGGTCCCGCACCACCGCCACCGAAGCCCCCAACAAGGTCATCATCACCATCAGCGAGATGGAAAACTCTTCGGTGAAGGCGAAGGAAAAATCGGTGAAATAGCGCGCCAGCACATTGGCGAAGGTAATCAGCGCCACCATCCCCAGGGCCGCCGCCGACAATGCCTCCTCGATGGCCATGGGCACCGCCGGGCGGCCGGTTCCTTCGCCGGGAGCGTCCGCTTGCGGATCGGCGCTCATCGCCCGGCGACCGCCGCTTCGGCCTTGGCGGTCAGCGCCGCGCCAATCGCCGCGGCCCACTTGTCGAACACCGGTCGGGTCGCGGCACGGAAGGCCTGTTTCTCCTCGGGTGTCAGACGGACCACGGCCACCCCTTCGGCCTCGATGGCCTTCAGCAGACTGTCGTCGGCCGTACTGATTCCTTTGCGCGCCAACGCCACCTCTTCGGCCGCGGCGTCCAGGGCAGCCTGGCGTACCAGCGCCTGATCCTCGACCGACCAGCTGTCCCAGACCCGGCGCGACACCACGAAGATCAAGGGATCGGCGACATAGCCCCACAAGGTCAGATGCTTCTGGTTGACCGTCTGCAGTTTGGCGGCGGCGAACACCGACAAGGGATTCTCCTGTCCGTCGACGGCACTGGTGGCCATCGCCGGCTGGGCATCGGCCCAACTCATCTGCACCGGATTGCCCCCCAGCGCGGTCAGGGTGTCGACGAACAGCGGACTGCCGACGACACGAATCTTCAACCCTTTGAGATCGGCCGGGGTGCGGATGTCGCGCTTGGCGTTGGAAATCTCGCGAAAGCCGTTTTCCCCCCAGGCCAGGGGCACCACGTCCTTGGTGGCCAGGATAGAGAACAGATCGGCCCCCACCTCGCCCTTGGTCAGGGCATCGATGGCCTTGTCATCGGGCATCAGGAACGGCAGGGCGAACAGGTTCAATTCCTTGACCTGGGGCGACCAATTGATGGTCGACCCCACCGCCAGGTCGATGGTGCCCTGCCGCAAGGCGGTGAATTCCTTGGTTTGATCCCCCCCGACCAGGCTGGCGCCGGGATACATCTTCACCATGATCCGCCCGCCGGTGCGCTCGCGGATCAGATCGGCCCAGTGCTGGGCCCCGGCCCCCCAGGGAAAACTGGCGGGCAGGACGGTGGACAGCCGGTATTCGGCCCGGTAGTCACTGGCCGACGCCGGCCGGCCCAACAGGGCGGCCGACGCCGCCAAGATCGCCACAAGGAGAACATTCTTCACGAGACCGCCCCTTTATCGATTCATTTATTTCATGAAAGGGTAGCAATTTCGTAAGTTTATTCAAGTTCCACGGTGATTGGCCGCCGCCTCTCGCACCGTTGCGACAAAATTGCGAACCGCCGCCGACCTCTCGGTCCGGCGATAGACCAACCCCAAGGGAGCCTGCACGCTGTCCCCGGCAATGGGGTGATAGCTGACGCTGTCGGCATGGACATGGTTCATCGAGGCTGGCACCACGGCGACCCCCAGCCCGGCCGCCACCAGATTGACGGCCGATGACAACTGGGGCGCCTCCTGCCCGATCCGCGGGCTGAACCCGGCCTTCTGGCAGGCCGAAATGATCCGGTCATAGAGACCCGGCCCAACGGCGCGCGGATAGAGAATGAAGGTCTCCTCGGCCAAGGCGGAGATCGGCAGCGCACCCTGGCCGGCCAAGGCATGGGCAAAGGGCAGGGCGATCAGCATGTCCTCCTCGAACAACGGCAGGACCGTCAGATTGTCGCCATAGTTGAAGGGTGGACGGACAAAACCGACATCCAGTTGCCCGTGGCTGACCGAACCGTTCAACCGGGGCGTCGTGCTTTCCACCAGCGACAGGGACACCGCCGGGAAGCGTTCCTTGAACAGGCGCAGGGCGTAAGGGACGAAGATATTGAACGAGGCCGAGCCGGTGAAGCCGACGCGGATCTGCCCCTGTTCGCCGCGCGCCACCCGCTCCACCGTGGCCTTGGCATGGTCCGCCTGAGCCAGGATCGCCTTGGCCTCTTCGAAGAACACCTGGCCCGCCTCGGTCAGTTCGACGCCGCGCGACAGGCGATGGAACAGCTGGCCTCCGATCTCCTTCTCAAGCTGCTGGATCTGCTGGCTCAACGGCGGCTGGCCAATCCCCAGCCGTTCGGCGGCGCGCGTGAAATGTCGTTCCTCGGCGACGGCGACGAAATAACGGAGATGTCGAAGCTCCATCTGCCATATCTTTCATATATGGATTTCGTCTATCCCATATATTGGACATACGGTCCTGTCGAGAGCATTTTGTGCACCGACAGCAGTGACCGACCATGAGATCGGGCACCAAATTAAACCGCAGATTATTCAGGATTTCGATCATGGACGTACTCCACAAAGCCCTCTCCTTCACCGTTCTGGCCTTCCTGGCCGTCGGCATCAGTTCGACGCTGGCCGTCGGTGCCCGCACCGTGTTCGGTGCGCCCCAGACCGTGCAGACCGCCGAAACCACCCAGGCCACACGCTAACCCAAAGCCCGCCACCCCAGGGGATCGCCACCCACGCGATCCCCGGCGGCGCCGGCTGGTTGACCGAACAGGACAACCGCCAGGCTTCCCGGCCACGGCCGGCATCCAAGACCCGATCATCCCTGCCCGACACCGCACCCGGCCTCCCTTTGGGGGTATGCCGGGATAGGTTTGTTTCGGACGCATCGATTACGGGGAGATGCATATGGCAGTCGCGCATCTCGTGAAACAGCGCTATAGAATTATCAACCGACCAACCAGCGGGGATGGCCGACATCTGTCGACCATTCCGGAAAAACGATTGGTCACGCGATAATCGGAGGAGACCAAACCATGGCCCACAGCCTTTCCATTCGCGCCATTCTTGGCATGGTCATCGGTGCCATGGGACTTCTTCTGGTGGTTCTTGGCCTCACCAACGTCATCGACTCGGTCGGCCGCAACGCCGACGCCCATCGGGTCGCCGAGAAGGCATCGATCAGCCGCAGCCTGTTCAAAACCCTGATGGCGACCCGCCTGGAACGGGGTATCGCGCTGTCGGCGCTGGCCAATGACAATCCCATCGACGCCGGGTCGGCATCGGACATGGCGTCCTACCGGCACGCCTCGCAAGACAGTTACGCCGACAGCATCAAGGCCCTGGGCAATGTGGACGTCCCCGGACTGCCGCAAGCGGTGGAGCGCCTGCGGACCGTCGAACAGGCCACCGAAGCCTTGCGGGCCAAGCTGGACGACGCCGTCAAACAGGCCAAAGGCAGCCGTGACGCCACGCTGGCCGGCGAATTTTCCAAAACCAGCCAAGCTCTGCTGGACGGATTGATCGCCACCGGCGACATCCTCGAAGCCTCGATGAAGCTGGTCGACCCGGTGGTCGACCACTTCCTGTCGGTGAAACGGGCGGCCTGGACGACCCGGCTTTTCCTGGGCGCCTCGGCGGTGCGGATGCAGACCGCGGTCGCCGGAGGAACCGCCTGGACGCCGGCCGACATGGTTGCCTGGCGCGAAGACCGGGCCCGCGCCGCCCTGGCCTGGACCCAGGTCACCGAGGCGGCGGCACGGTCCGACGCGCCGCCCGATCTGGTCGAGCGCGTCGGCAAAGGCAACGGCAACTTCACCGGCCCCTATTTCGACAAGGCGAAGGCCCTGGCCGATCGGCTGGTCGCAGGCCAGCCGGCCGAGATCGCCATCAACGACCTGCGCCGGGGTGAGACCGAGGTCAACGGATATGTCGTCGACGCCGTCAATCTGGCCCTGGACCAAATGGTCAATCGCGCCGATCAGCAAGCCCGGAAGGCGTTGGAAAGCCTGATCGTCAGTGCGATCGTCCTGGCCATCGCCCTTGCCTTGACCGGTGCCGGCTTCATCATGGTCAGCCGCCGTGTCAGCACGCCCATTGTCGGTCTGACCGCGTTGATCGGCCAGTTGGCGCACCAGGACTACGCGGTTCGGATCCCGCCGGCCGAACGCGACGACGAGATCGGCAAGATGACCGAGGCTTTGACGATATTGAAGGAGAACGGCCGGCGCGCCCAGGACCTCCAGGACGCCCGCGCCCGCGAACAGGAGGAGAAGGCCCGCCGCGCGGCGCTGATGGAACAGAAATGCCACAGCTTCGACGGCGCGGTCGGAACGACTCTGGCCTCGGTGGAACAGACGGTGGGCAAGCTGGTCAGCGTGGCCCGGACCATGACCGACGCCGCCGGTCATTCCACCCAGGTCACCCTGTCGGTATCCGGTGCCGCCACCGAGGCATCCGCCAGCGTCAATACGGTGGCCGCCGCCACCGAGGAGCTCTCGGCCTCGATCGCCGAGATCGGACGGCAGATGGCGCAGTCCACCCAAATTTCCGATCAGGCCATCGCCAAGGCCTCGGACACCGGCCAGACCATCGAAGCCTTGGCCGGCGCCAGCCAGAAGATCGGCGAAATCATCGCTCTGATCAGCGGGATCGCCGGCCAAACCAACATGCTGGCGTTGAACGCCACCATCGAGGCGGCCCGCGCCGGCGACGCCGGAAAGGGCTTCGCCGTGGTCGCCGGCGAGGTCAAGTCGCTGGCGACGCAGACCGCCCGGGCAACCGACGAGATCGGCAAGCAGGTCGCTACCATCCAGACCATGACCGAGCAGGCGGTGGCCGGAGTCCGGGCCATGTCCGGGATCATCGGAGAGATGGGCGGCATCACCGCCAGTATCGCCGCCGCCGTCGAGGAGCAGGGCGCGGCGACCGGTGAGATCGCCCGCAATGTCCAGGAGGTCGCCCATTCGGCCGGCATGATTACCACCCTCATGAACGACGTCCGCTCCGCCGTCGATGAGTCCCGCGCGGTTGCCGACGATGTCCGTGCCTCGGCCGAGACGATGAACGAACAGTCCGGTGGCCTCAAGCAGGTCGTCGCCGAATTCCTCGCCGGCATTCAGGCGGCCTGACGGGAGAAGACCGCCATGACCGGCAGGCCCCTGGTCATCGGACTGGGCAATCGGATGCGCGGCGACGACGGCGCGGGCGCCGCGATTGCCCGCCGGCTGGCGGCCGAACCGACGGTGTCGGCAACCATTGTCCTGCACCGCCAGCTGTTGCCGGAGATGGCCGATACGGTGGCCGACGCCGGCAGCGTGCTGTTCATCGACGCCTCGCGCAGCCTGGCCCCGGGCAGGATTGCCGTGCAAGACCTGCCGGCCGTGGGGACGGATGGGTCGCCGCTTGGCCACCAGCTGTCCCCGGCCGGCCTGCTGGCCCTGGCCGAGCGCCTGTACGGTCGGCGCCCGCCCGCCATTCTGCTCACCATCGGCGGCGCCCGCTTCGAACTGGAGGAAGCCCTCTCGCCGGCCGTCACAGCCGCCCTGCCCGACGCCGTCGCCACCGCCCGGCGATTGTTGGAGGCCGGTAAAAGAAGAACTCAGTAGCGCCGGCGTCCCCGCCGGTATTGCCGGCACAGAGGCCGGCGCTACTGCAGTCATACAACCCTTCAACTTAACGGAAGCGGCCGACTAGTCGGTCGATTCACCATAAGTAAAGTTGGTAGGTATTGTCAGTAGCGCCGGCGTCCCCGCCGGTATCGCCGGCAAAGAGGCCGGCGCTACTGCAGTCATACAACCCTTCAACTTAACGGAATCGGCCGACTAGGACGACGCGATCCGATCGAGCAGGGTGCCGTCGGCGTCCACCAGGTCGATCAGCAGGGGCAGGGTGCCGTCGGCGTGGGTCGAGCAGCTGAGGCAGGGATCGTAGGCCCGCACCACTGCCGACACCCGGTTCAGCATGCCCTCCTTCAGCCGCTTGCCCTTGATGAAATGGCGGCTGACCTGGTCGATACTGCGTCCGATGGCCAAATTATTGTGGCCGGTGGCGATGATCAGGTTGGCCCACAGCATCGATCCCTCGTCATCGACCTTGTAATGGTGGATCAGGATGCCGCGCGGCGCTTCGGCCACGCCGATTCCCTCCCGCGCGTTGACCCCGGCCTCGGCCCGCACGTGGCGGTCGAGGATGGCGGGGTCGGTCAGCAGCACTTCCAGCCGTTCCAGGGCGTAGAGCAGTTCGATCAGGCGCGCATAGTGGTAATGGAAGGCGCTTTGCACCACCGTCCCCAGCCGTTGATGGTACTGGGCGAACTCGGCATCGGCGGCCTCGGTACCGCACCGGGCGGCAACGTTCAGCCGGGCCAGCGGCCCCACCCGGTACAACCCGTCGGGATAGCCCATCGGCTTGTAGAAGGGGGCCTTGAGATAGGAGGTCGGCATGACCGCCTCGCCGATGACGCTGGCATAATCGTCGCCCGGCAAGGGATCGGCAAGCCCGGCCCCGGCGGCATCGATGAAGCGGATCCGTCCATCGTACAGGCGCAGCTCGCCCTCGGGTCCCACCAGGCCGGCATAAAGGGTCGGCAAATTGCCGAAGGCGGCGATTTCCTCGGCAAAGCGATCCAGGATATCCTTGAAAAAGGCCAGGGTCTTGAGAGCGGTGGCCTTGGCGTCCGGCAGCCCCTTCAGGATCTTGTCGCGGACCGGGCGGCGCAAGGGGGCGTTGACGCCCCCCGGCACCGTCCAGGAGGGATGGACCCGTTCCTTGGCCAGACCCTCGATCACCTGCTGGCCGAACTTGCGCAAGGCAATGCCGTCGCGGGCCAGCTCGGGATGGTCGGCCAACACCCCCAACACATTGCGCCGGGCCGGATCGCTGTCCATGCCCAAGAGCAGGTCGGGCGACGACAGATGAAAGAAGCTCAGGGCGTGGGACTGGATGAACTGTCCGCAATGCAGCAGCTCGCGCAGTTTCGCCGCGGTCGGGGGGATGCGCACCGCCATGATGGCATCGCAGGCTTTGGATGCGGCCAGCAGATGGCTGATCGGGCAGATCCCGCAGATGCGCGCGGTGATCGCCGGCATCTCGTAATAGGGCCGCCCTTCGACGAATTTCTCGAAGCCGCGCAGCTGGGTGACATGAAAGATGGTGTCGGCAACCTGGCCGTCGTCGCCCAGCCGGATGGTGATCTTGGCGTGGCCCTCGATACGGGTCACCGGGTCGATAACGATGGTCTTCATGGCGGGCTCCTCAGCCGAACCGGGCCTTCTGGGACAGATCGGGCAGACGTCCGTCCAAAAGCTCGCTTAGGGCGAACAGGATGGTGGCGGCCGACGGCGGACAACCGGGAACATAAAGGTCGACGTCGATCACCTCGTGCAGCGGCACCGCGTGGCGCAGCAGCGCCGGCACCCCCTCGGTCGGCACCATCGGATTGACGTCACCCGCGTCCAGATAAACCCGCTCCAAGATCTGGCGCACCGGGATCGGGTTGCGCATGGCCGGCACATTGCCGGTGGTGGCGCAATCGCCCAAGGCCACCACCAGGCGACTGCGCTGACGGACCATCCTGATCTTTTCCAGATCGTCCTGACTGCTGACCGCCCCCTCGACAAGGACCACGTCCACCCCGTCCGGGTAGGTCTGGGCGTCGACCAGGGGGCCGTACACCAGGTCGGCCTTCTCCGCGACAATGGCGATGGCTTCATCGACGTCCAACAGCGACATGTGACAGCCGGAACAGCCATCCAACCACAGGGTGGCCAGGCGGACTTTGCTCATGGGTGGCCTCCTTTGCGCGCCGCAAGGGCTCGGACCGCACCGTCATGCTTGTCCATCTCCTCGACGGCGAAGCCTTTCTCCACCAGGGCGCCGGTCGGACAGACCTTGACGCATTTGCCGCATCCGGTGCAGGCATCCGAGGATCCCCAGGGCCGGTTCAGGTCCGAGACCACCCGCGAATTGATGCCGCGGAACCCGATATCCCAGACGTGGGCCCCCTCGATCTCGGCACAGACGCGGACGCAGCGGGTGCATAGGATGCAGCGGTTGTGGTCCAGGACAAAACGCGGATGGCTGACGTCCATCGGCAGGCGGGGAAAACTGTAGGGGAAGCGGATGTGGGTGACGCCCAGGGTGCGGGCCATGGTTTGCAGTTCGCAATGTCCGTTGGAAACGCAGACCGCGCAGAAATGGTTGCGTTCCGAGAACAGCAGCTCGAGGGCCATTCGTCGATGGTTGATCAGTCGTTCGGAACTGGTGGTCACCGCCATGCCATTCTGCGCTGGCGTCGTGCAGGCTGGCACCAGGCGTCCCATGCCCGACACCTCGACCAGGCACAGGCGGCAGGACCCGGCGGCGCTTAAGCCCTCGAGATGGCACAAGGTCGGGATGGCCTTGCCGTTGGCCTTGGCAACGTCGAAGATGGTCCGGCCTTCCTCGGCGACGCACAACTCGCCGTCGATCCTTAAGGAGATTTGTCGGGACTGGGACATCGTCTTCTCCATTGAGACGGATCCGGAAGGGTTCGACTACCGGCCCACGCCGCCCTCGGCCGTCGCCTCGCGGACATCGCAGCGCAGACAGCGTCCGGCCTCGGCCGAAGCCTGGTCGGGGGCCAGACCGATCACCGATTCCTTGAAGCTTGACGCCCGTTCGGCCGGCGGCAATTCGCTTGGCCGATGCCTGGGCTCGCCGCCTTTGGACGGCGGCACCGTCATGCCATAGGTGAAGGCCGGGACCAGGTCCGCGAAATGATCGCCCCCGGTCAGGAAGCGGTCGATGGCACGGGCCGCATCCTTGCCGTGGCTCATGGCGTTCGAGAGGGCCGACGCCCCGGTAACCAGGTCACCGCCGGCATAGAACTTGGCCCGGCTGGTGGCCAGGCTGTAGCGATCGACCTCGATCATCCCGTCGGGTTTCACGGTCAGACCGGATGCCGCACAGAAATCCCGATCGACGGTCTCGCCGACCGCCAGGATGACGGCGTCGCAGCGCATCATGATGATCTCGTTGGTCGGCTCGGGCCGCCGGCGTCCGGACGAGTCGAAGGCCCCCAGACGGGTCTTGACCAGCTCGACGGCCTTGACGGCACCGTTCTCGCCGATGATCCGGTGCGGCGCCGCCAGGAATACGAACTGAACCCCTTCCGCTTCGGCGGCATCCACATCCTCGCGGATGGCCGGCATGTCCTTGCGGTCGCGGCGATAGACGACGGTGGCCGATGAGCCCATGCGCAAGGCGGTGCGCGCCGCATCGATGGCGGAATTGTCACCGCCGATGATGACCTTGCGGGTTCCGCCGTCGACGGTCTGCCCGCTGGCGACGGCGTCAAGGAAGGACAGCGCCGGCATCACGCCCTTCAGTTCGGTGCCCGGCAGGTATACCCAGGAGGCTTTCCAGGTGCCGATGGCCAGAAAGACCGCATCGAAACGACTGTCGAGATCGTTCAAGGCCAGATCGACGCTGATCCGCGTGTTGAAGACGAAGGAGACGCCAAGGCGCCGGATGATCTCGACCTCGCGGTCCAGCACCGCCTTGGGCAGGCGGAACTCCGGCAAGGCATAGCGCAACATGCCGCCGGGCTCGGGGTGGGACTCGAAGACGGTGACCTGGTGACCCAGCAGGGCCAGATAGAAGGCTGCCGTCAGTCCCGCCGGACCGGCCCCGGCCACCGCCACCCGGAAGGCCGTCGGCGGCCGCCGGCAGGCCAGCAGCCGGTCTAACGCCGGCGCGAAGCGTTCGGTCAGCAGCACCTGGTCGGCGATGGACCGATGCACCTCGCGCATGGCGATGGTCTCGTCGAGTGTTCCCCGGCGACAACGATTGTCGCACGGGTGCAGGCAGATCCGCCCGGTGGACGCCGGCAGCGGATTGTCCAGGATCACCGACAGGAAGGCGTCCTCCAGCCGGCCTTCCCGCGCCAGCTCCAGATAGCGCGGAATGTTCATATGCAGTGGACAAGAGTTCTCGCAGGGCGACAAGGCCAGGTCCCGACACACCCCGGCATGGCAGCGATGGGCCCGGATATGATCGTCCAGCTCGTCATGAAAATGGCGCAGCGTGGTCAGCAGAGAATTCGGCGCCGTCTGTCCCAACCCGCACAGCGAGGTATCGCGGATCATCCGCCCCAGGTCGTCCAGGTCGGCCAGATCGCGATCGCGTCCGCGCCCGTTGGCAATCCGGCTTAACGTTCCCAGCGCCTTGTCCAGGCCGACCCGGCAGGGAGTACATTTTCCACAGGATTCCTTGTGGGTGAACTCCATGAAATAGCGGGCGACGTCGACCATGCAATTGTCTTCGTCCATCACCACCATGCCGCCCGATCCCATGATCGATCCCAGCTTGCCGAGACTTTCATAGTCGACCGGCGTATCGAACATCTCGCGCGGAATGCAGCCGCCCGACGGGCCGCCGGTCTGCACCGCCTTGACGGAATGGCCGGTGTTGCTGCCATCGCCGGCATCGAAGACGAAAGCCGACAGCGGCGTGCCGAACGGCATTTCGACCAGCCCGGTGTTCTTCACCTTGCCGACCAGGGAAAAGACCTTGGTCCCGGCGCTGGCCACCGTGCCGGTGTCGCAGAACCACGCCGGCCCCTTGGCGATGATGGGAACGATATTGAACCAGGTTTCCACATTGTTGATGTTGGTCGGATAGCCCCACAGGCCCTTCTGGGCCGGGAACGGCGGGCGTGGGCGCGGTCGCCCGGCGTGCCCCTCGAGCGAACTGATCAGCGCCGTTTCCTCGCCGCAGACGAAGGCTCCCGCCCCCTCCACCAGAGTGATGTCGAAGGAAAAGCCGCGCCCCAGGATGTCCTCGCCCAGCAGGCCGTACTGATGGGCCTGGGCCAGGGCTTCGCTTAAGCGATGCACGGCCAGCGGATATTCGGCGCGCACATAGATGACCCCGTGCGAGGCCCCGGTCACGAAGCCGCCGATGATCATCCCTTCCAGCAGGGCATGGGGATCGCTTTCGATCTCGTTGCGGTTCATGTAGGCGCCGGGATCGCCCTCGTCGGCGTTGCAGATCAGGTATTTGCGCGTCGCCTCCGCCTTCCTCAGGAATTCCCACTTGGTCCCGGTGGAAAACCCCGCGCCGCCGCGCCCCCGCAGCTTGGACGCCTTGATCTGTTCGATCACCACCTCCGGCGTGGCGTCGATCAGCACCTTGTAAAGGGTCTGGTACCCGCCGATGGCGATATATTCCTCGATGTCGCTGGGATTGATCAGCCCGCAGTTGCGCAGGACGATCTTCTTCTGCCCACGAAAAAACCCGATCTCGCGCCAGTCCGGAATATCGGGAAAGCCGGTGCCATAGGTGATCTGGGCGGTCAGGTGATCCCATTGCTCGATCTTGCACAGCGCCAGATCGTCGGGCAGGGTCCTCGCCATCATGCCGTCCAGGATGCGCGGCACCTGTCCGGTCCGCACCCGATGCAGGATGACCAAGGGCAATCCCGGCAGCCACACATTGACCAGCGGCTCTTCGGCACAGAAGCCGAAACAGCCGGTCCTGACCAGATCCACATCGAAGCCGCGGCGGTCGATGATGTCGGCGAAGGCATGGAAGACCCCTTCGGCGCCGTTCCCCGATCCGCAGGTGCCCATGCCGACGGCGATGCGGGGCCGGGTCGGTTGAAACTTTGCCAGGCCGGCGGCACGAACCTCGTTGAAGCTGTTCAAGTCGCGGATGCGGGTCATAGCGGTCAGGCCTCCAGCGCTTCCAGTTCACGCAGCAGGGTCCGTTCGTTCACATGGCCGAAGATCTCGTGGTTGATCTCGACCACCGGCGCCAGGGCGCATTGGCCGATGCAGGCGACGGTCCGGAGCGTCGTCTTGCCGTCGGCGGTGGTCATCGGCTTGTCCCCGTCCCTGGCCGGCTGCAACCCCAGGGTCGTGACCAGGGTCTCCAGCAGATCGCGCGATCCTCGGGTGTGGCAGGCGGTGCCGCGGCAAATCGAGACGACATTGCGTCCCTGCGGATCCAGGCTGAACATCGTGTAGAACGTCACGACACTGTAGACTTGAGACAAAGGAATAGCGGTCTTTTCCGCAATGTATTCCAAAGTCTCTTTCGGCAGATATTTGTTGGGGTGCTCATTGCGGACGGTCTTCAGAATGCCCAGCAATGCTCCGGGACTGCCTTCGAATCCCATTATTATTTTGTCGACGACTTTTCGATCGACGATCAATGTCTCAACGACAGAACCATCGACAACCGGCGGCACGGACGAGGACGCTGTCTCCATCGGTCAACTCCTGGGCTGACAGGCGCGCACAGATGACAAGGATGTCGAACCGGCCGAACAGGGATGGATTGGTTTGGTTGGCCCCATGCGGCAGGACGGGAAACGCCACACCACGCAAATCCTCGCGAACACAGTCTCTACGGGGCCGACAGAATCGCTCGCGGGTTGATTTGCCATGCTAATCCCACACGGTGCGTAAGTCAAAACGACGCCGATCCAATCGGCACCGGTATCGTTAGAAATTGTTAACGCAGCGGTGATAGCGTCGGCCGTTCCGACATCGTTCGGGCACCGGGCGGTCGCGCCCCTTGCCACCCGGCCCATGCCGGCAAAAGAAAGAAGACCCGTCGCTCCTTGAGGGGCATTGCCTCGCAACCAGACTGTTGAAGAGAGCGTTCGGTCTATGGTCCTCTTTCCAAATCCATATTTCAAACGGCCCGGCATTGCCGGATGCCGACGCATCGGCCCAACGCGACGGGTCTTGGCGGGACGGGCCTTGGCCCCACTCGCCGCGGATCAGGCCAGAACGCCTGATCGACTGTCTTAGTGGGACGAAGGGACGACCCAGCATGCGCACAGTGGCCGACATCCATCAGGACATCCTGACCCGGCATGGAAAATCGCCCTCGAAGTTCAGCTACTTCTTCCTGCAGTGGATCAAGTTCGCCAACAACTCCGACGACCTGTTCGCGGCGCGCGGCGACGACAACGAGACCTACCTGCAATTCCGCCTGAAACACCAGAACGTGGACGCCGCCGCGGTGATCTTCGACACGGCCCTGACCTACTGGCGGGAAAAGGAGCAGGAGGGGCGGATCTACACCTATCTGACCCAGGAGGACAATGACGGCAACGGGATCTGGCACTACCTGGCCGGAACCCTGCAAAGCCACGAAGGGCTGGCGACCCTTCGCATCGCCAAGGCGTTGCTGTCGATGGACATCGACTTTTCCCGGCGCAACAAACATGGTCAGTCGCCCCTGTTGAAGATGCTGCTGCCGGCACCGCGCTGGCAGTCGCTGAACGCCCTGATACAGACCAAACACCTGTCCATCGAGAACATCGAAGGCGCCATCGCCGAGCAGGCCAAGGAGGAAGGGCCGCGCAACCAGCTGATGTCGTACCTGTTCTCCAGCGACATCCAGAACAACAATGGCCTGTTGTCCCAGCATGTGCTGCATCAGTCGGTCCAACCGCAGGCCGATACCACCTTGCGCGCCGCCACCTGCCGGCTGTTCTTCGATTACACCGACCAGGAAAACCACAGCCCGGCCTTCTTCAAGCTGATCGGCATCACCAACCACGCCATGTTCGATGACCTGATCCGCCTCTTGATCCAGAACACCGCCGAAACCGTCTCGCAGATGGGCGCCCCCGACGTCACCACCCGCAAGGCCTACGCCCAGCTTTATCTGGCGCGGCGCCTGCTGAAGCGGGACAAGAGCGGCGAAGGGACCTTGTTCAAGGCCCTGGCCGCCGGCAAATACAACCATATGGCCAAGATCACCAGCCTGCTCAGAAACGACGATCTGGTGATCAACACCCTGGTCCGCGGTGAAACCGTGCGCAAACCGGTGACCGTCGACAAGACGTCGCTGGCCCCCACCAATCCCCTGCTGTCGTTGCTGCTGCAGCGGGACCTGGACGGCAACACCGTGTTCCACCACGCCGTCGCCCGCAATGACCTGCAGGCCTTGAAGCGGCTGCTGTCGGGGCTGGCCTCCAACGACCTATACGCTATCATTCAGTCCCTGCCGAACAAAGCCGGTGTGACCCTGATGCAGATGATCTGCGATGCCGAAACCGCCAAGCGACGGCTGTTCAAGGCGGCCGTCGACAAGATCATCTCGCCGCCCAGGGCCAAGGCCATGGTCGATGGGCTGGCGGCGCTGGACCCCGACATTCGGGATTTTCTGCTGGCGCGGGTCAAGGAAATCGACGAACTGGCCAAATCGCTGGGTCGCAAGGCTCCGTTGCCGCCGACCTTCCGCTTGCCGGCCGGCGCACCGGGGCTGATGTAAGCGGATGCCCGGATGCCGCCGATGACGCTGCCGCCCAAGCCTCCGCATCACCCACCGGCCCACCTCGGCCTCAGCCCGTCGGCACAGGCGATGAACAAGCGGATCGCCGACCTGTTGACCCGCTTCGGGGTCAACGGCGCCAAAATCCTGGCCGACGCCGCCGCCGATCGCAGTGGCGCATCGCAGCTGTTGAGCAATCCGGCACTATCCAATCCACAAGGGCTGATCCGCCTGCAAAGCATCGGCACCATGGACGCCATGCTGGAACTGGCCACCGGCGGCAGACCGGCGATCACCCTGCCCGCCAATCCCAAGGACGGCCTGCTGGCCATTGCCCTGTTCCTGCGCCTGAACCATACGCCAGAGTTCACCTGGCGCGAGAAGGATACACCGTCGGCCTGGTCGACCCGGATCATCGACGCCTTGTTCGCCGGCCTGGCCAATCGCAAAATGTTCGGCCATGCCGATTTCCTGGCGCTGGACCGCCTCAGCCGCAATCTGCTGTGGCAGGGCCTGTTCGCCAACGCGCTTGACCTGTTCTTGAACGCCATCGCCGATCCGGCTCGCGTCGCCGCTCTTGATCGCGGGACCTCGCAGTCGGCGGTCCAGGCGTTCAGGGCGTCCTCGGCGGCGCGCCAGGCCCGCCTGCCCAAGGTGAAATACGGCAATCCGCTGGCCAGCTTCAAGGAGATCGCCGAATACGCCATCGGCGAATATCTGGAAGGACTTGACGTCAACGAAGCCCTCGAACGCACCCTGGTGCAGGCCCAACTGGGGCTGGGCGATGATTCCGGCCGGCAGCGCTTCGAGGCGTTCCTGCGCGACAACCGCATCGAGCCGGACACCTTCCCGACCACGGTTTCCGTCCTTTACGAACGGGTGCAAAGCCAGGTGCGCTTCCGCGAAAGCGAGGGCGAGGTCGCCGCCGTCTGCTATGCCTATGCCTCGGAAAACAAGCAGACCATGCGCGTCGAGAAGCTGTTTTCCAATTTTGCCGACGCCATCTTCCCGGTCGCCGCGAAGTGCCGCCGCCACTTCTTCTTCGGCGGCATCTCGCCCAAGGACGGTGCCACCGTGATCGCCCGCTGGGCCGGCCGGTCCCGTCTGCTGGCGGACTTGCGCAAGGGTGGCATGGCCCGGCAGGTCGCCGGCCTGGTCAGGCAGATGAGCAAGGAGGAACGGCGCGCCCTGTTGGCCTTCCGGGACGGCCGCACCGAAGCGAAGACCTTGAATACGGCCGATGTCGAGCGCTATGTCCGCGCCCGGTGCAAGATGCTGACCCTGTCAGCGCAACAGGCCAAGATCAACCGGGTCGAAGAGCTGATCCAGGACCAGATCAACGGCGCCGAGCAATTCATCATGCGCCCCGGCCAGCCCGCGCTGCAGGACATGACCTATGGCGTCGACGTGTTCTTCCGCGCCCTGCGCACGGTGATGGAAGACATCTGCAGCGGAACCGGCGCCATGCTGCGCGACCAGATGAAGGTTCTGCACGAGTTCCAGCGGCGCTACGGACCGCTGGCCACCATCGCCCTATTGTGCCCGATGGAGCCGGGCATGCGGCCGGAGAACTGGCTGCAAAATGCGCGGACCGCGCTGCGCGACGTCGACAACGACTACTTCGAATCTCCGGCCGGATAGCGGCGGCCCGAGCGAAGCGGGAGAGGTTGTGAAGAGACCGTGGGACAGGCCTCCGCGCCTGTCATTCGGCGCAGCCGAAATGGCTTAATTCTGCCGATTTTCGGGAACGGCCGGCATGGCCGCGTATCCCGGTAACCCGCATCGCCACCTGCTTGCAGGCCAGGTTGACGGCCACGATCTCTACGGCCACCCCCTGTTCGGCCGAGAATTCCTCAAACGCCTTGTATTCATCGACGCGCCAGTTGCGGTTGCCGACGAACTCGTCGAAGACCAGGACCGAGCCGGGAATGATGCGCGGGGCGAGGGCTGCCAGGACGGTCCGGGCCGAGGAATAGATATCGCAGTCGATGTTGACGAACCGGACCGGACCGGGATGGGCAGCCAGGAAATCCGGCAGGGTGTCTTCGAACCAGCCGGCATGGAGCGTCACATCGGATGCCACCGACGGCAGGGCGTGGCCGGTGGTCAGCACTCCAGCCGGCGCGCCGTTCCAGCCCTCCGGCAACCCCGCGAAGGAATCGAAGCCGTGCACCGGCTGGCCGGCAGCGGCGGCAATCACCGCCAGCGAGGTGCCGCGCCGCACCCCGAATTCCAGCACCATGCCAGGGACCAGCGCACCGGCGACCGCATGGCGCAGCAACGCCGCCGCCACACCGAACAGGCGCCACTGCGATGCCAGCAACGGCACCAAGGCGGTCGCTCCGTCAACCAGATAGGCGTGCCGGCGATGGAAGCCCCCCACGGGACGGCCCGATAAACGATCGTACGCCGCCGCCAGGGCGCCATATTTGCCATTGGCCCCCGGACAAGACACCGCCTGGTCCAGGCGGCGGCGCGCCTCGGCCCAACCGGCAACCTCCAGGGCGGGACCGTGGCTGCCATACCACGCCGCCGCGCGCCCCGGCAGCAGACCGATCACCCGGTCCCAGGTGGCCAGGCTGGCGGCAGCGTCCCCCAGCGCGGCCTGGCTCATCGCCCGTTCATAAAGCAGTTCGGCATCGCCGTCCGCTCCGGCCACCGCAATGGCATCGGCGTAGCGCGCATCGGCGCGGTAGGCCGCCGCCAATGCCGCCGCCGCTCCCTCGCCGCCCCGGGCAACCAGGGGCTCGAGCAGGCGCACCGCCCCGGCGGGATCGGCCGACAGCAGGTGGGCCCGCGCCAGCAGCAACCGGGTCCGATCGTCGGACGCACGGGCAACGGCGTCCTGCAGGTGCCGCAAGGCCGGCACCGCTTCCTTTCGCCCCAGATGAGCCTCGCCCAGCAGGCGATCGCGACCGGCAACATCGGCCGCCAGCGGAGTCAGGCGACGGATAGCCTGATCGAACCGTCCTGCCGCCACCTCCTCCATGGCGCAGGCGACCTCCCGCTCCGGCGACAGGGCGGGCTCCTGCGGCGGCGGAACAGGCGGCAAGGATGGCATGGCGATATCTTTCCCCGAGGAGCAATCACAGTGACGGTGACGGAACCTTAGCAGTCTGTGGAGAAAGTAAAAGGATCCTCGTCATTGCCCCGAAAGAGGGGATGGCGCAAGAGGGGCGTCGGTGGACATCCAGGCCAGGACGCGATCGAACAGCAGCGGAGGATCCACCGGCTTGGCGATGAAATCGTTCATCCCGGCATCCAGGCACCGTTGCCGATCCTCACCGAAGGCATTGGCGGTCATCGCCAGTATTGGCGTCGCACTGCGCCCGGGAAGCGCCCGGATCTTTCGCGTGGCGTCCAACCCATCCATCTCGGGCATCTGCATGTCCATCAGGATCAGGCGATAGTCGACGGCAGCCGCCATCGCCACCGCCGCACGGCCGTCCTCGGCGATCTCGACGCAAAGGCCGGCCTCGGTCAGCAACATGGCCGCCACCTCCCGATTGATGGGATCGTCCTCGGCCAGCAGCACGCGGGCCCCGCCGTGCCGGTTGCGCAGGCGCTCTTCCACATCCGCCGCCGGAACCAGGGCCGTCGCGGCGGTCACGGCACTGCCGACCGGGAAGCGGGCAGTGAACCAGAAGTCGCTGCCCCGTCCCGGCGTGCTGTCGACGCCGGCCACGCCCCCCATCAGCCGCGCCAGCCGCTGGGTAATGACCAGTCCCAGACCGGTGCCGCCGTAACGGCGGCGGGTCGTGACATCGCCCTGTTCGAAGGGCTGAAACAAAGAGGGTAGCCGTTCGGCAGCGATCCCGATGCCGGTATCGATGACGTCGAAGCGGATCACCACGTCGCCGCCCGGGTAGGCCATCGGCCGCGCCCGCAGCGTGATGCGGCCCTGCTCGGTAAATTTCACCGCATTGGCGGCAAAGTTCAGCAAAGCCTGGCGCAACCGCGCGGCATCGCCGCGCAACCAGATCGGCACGCCGGCGTAGTCGACCGTCAGCGTCAATCCCTTGGCCCGCACTTGATCCCCGATCAGCGAACACACCTGATCGAAAACCGACGGCAGAGCGAAATCGGCCACTTCCAAGACCAGTTTCTCGGCCTCGATCTTGGACAGATCGAGAATGTCGTCGATGATCGACAGAAGGTGGCCGCCGGCCGATTGGATCTTGTCCAGGCGTTCGGCCTGCGACGCCGTATGGGTGTCCCGTTTCAACAGGTGGGCAATCCCGATGATGGCGTTCATCGGCGTACGAATCTCATGGCTGATATTGGCCAGGAACGCGCTTTTGGCCACATTGGCCTGCTCGGCCCTGGTCTTGGCCTGGTCCAACTCGACGGTGCGCAGGGCGACAAGATCCTCCAGATGAAGGCGGTGCCGCTCCAACTCGTCGATCATGCGCTTTTTCTCGGTGATATCCCGGCAGGCGCCATAGATGGTGCCATCGGGCAGGATGATGGCGTTCAGTTCGACATCGATCCAATCGCCGCGGCGGCATTTCAGCTTCAGCTCCAGGCTTAGCCTGGCATCGGGGGGCAGGCCGCCCAGTCCCTCGGTGACCTTCGCGATGTCCTCCGGCTGGACCAGATCGGCGATGGCGGTGGCCAGCAGATCGTCGCGGGCATAGCCCAGCAACCGGCAGGCTTGCCGGTTGACATAGGTGAGCCCGATCCGGCGACTGGCAATGAAGATGGCATCGGCGGCATTTTCCAGAACACTATGGTAGCGCGCCTCGCTGGCCAGCAAGGCCGCCGTCTTCTCTTTCAACGGACGCAGGTCGATGTAATTTCCGACATAGCCATCCAGCCGTCCGGACGGATCACGCATGGCGGCGATGGAGGCATAAACCGGTATGAGGTCTCCCCGGGCGGTCACCCGTGTCATTTCCCCCGACCAGGCGCCACTGCGCTGCAATTCGGCGGCAATGGTATCAAGCAAGGCCAGGGCCTCCGGGCCGGGAGGCGCCAGATGGCGGACCGACATGCCCCGGATGGCCTCCAGGGAGAACTCGAACAGGGCCAGGAACGCCGGATTGGCATAGGTGACGCACAGATCCCTGTCGGCCATCAGAGTCGGCTGTGCCGACTGATGCAACGCCTCGCTCAGGCGATGCTGCTCAAAGCTGGCGGCCCGCCGTTCCGTGATATCCCGATCGACCCCTGTCCGTCCCAGGGATTGCCCCTTCTCTCCATAGATCGGCTGACAATGATGGGCGATCCAGCGGACCTCGCCGGAGGGCCGGACCGCCCGAAACTCCAGATTCTGTTCGTCGGAACCATCGCCGTCGGACTGATGGGCAAGGAACGCCGGACGGTCTTCGGGATGAACCAGCTCCGCCATCAGGTTCGGCTGGGCGTAGAAATCCGACGCCGGATGGCCGAACAACGTTTCGCAGCCGGGAGACAGATAACGGTACCGGCCGTCCGGCTCGGTCCAGAAAATGCAGTCGGGAGCCTGTTCGGCCAACAGGCGGAACTTGGCCTCGGACTCCGCCAGGGCCCGCTCGGCGGTACGCCTGGCATCCCGTTCGGTGACCTCGTCATGGGCCCGGCGGATGGCCCCGGGAAGGCGGGTCAGATTATCCTTGAGAACAAAGTCGACCACGCCCTGATGCAGCAGTTCAACGGCGGTTTCCTCTCCCACCGACCCCGAAACCAGAATCACCGGAAGATCCGCATGGCGCGCACGGATGAGGCCCAGGATCTGGAGAAAAGTCATGCCGGGAATATTGTAGTCGGCCAGAACCAGGTCCCAGGTCTCCGCCAAGGCCTGGTCCAGTTGGCCGACGTCGGCGATACGCCGCCCGTCGAAGACAAGACCGCTGTTGCGCAGGAAATGTTCGAGAAGAACGAAATCCGGGACCGAGTCCTCGATGAACAGGATGTGGAGAGGGTCGAGGTCGGTCATCGGAACCGTCCGCCAGCGGGGCAAAGCCAAGCCAAAGCTGCCACCATCTCCTCACCCGCGACGCCGTCTCGCTGTCGGAGCGATGGCAGCGGCGGCATTGCACGGACCAGATCGACAGGCCATTTCCACACCTCCGATCGCCCCAGGGTCACCGTTCCCACCGGCGCCATCCGGACCATCCCGCCCAGCGGACGGATAATCCGTATAATTTACAAAACATATTCCCTTGGAAACCAGGGCGTCAACAACCACCGGTACTCCGCGTCCGTCACGCCACCCCCATCGGGCGATCCTGTCACTTCCGTCGCTTGGCCGGACCGCCCTCGGGGCGCCAACCGGGCTTCTTGGGCTTGCGGTCCGTCCGGTCCTTGTGTCCGTGGGCCGCTTTGGGCGCCGACGGGCCAGTACTTTCGGCCGGGGCATCGCCCAGGGGCTCGATGCGCCCCTCGGGATGCGCGACCTGGCGGACGGCGGCCAGGAACTTCTCGGCCACCGCGGCGTCGATTTCGAAACGCGTCTCACGCTCCAGGATGCGGATCACCCCGATATCCGGCTTGGCGACGTGCCCCTGGCGGCAGATCAGCGGCAACAGCCAGCGCGGGTCGGCGTTCTTCGCCCGGCCGATGTTCAAGCGGAACCACACCGTCGGCCGCTGTGACCGCTGCGGACGTTCGGCGCGCTCGGCACGATCGGTGCGCTCGCCGCGGTCCTCGCGACGGTCCCGCACCGGCCTGTCGGGACCTGGCTCGAACACCTCCTCGGCGGCAGGCAGCTGCGCGCGGTACAGGCGCACGAAGGCGGCGGCGACCTCCTCGGGAGAACGGACCGCGAGCAGGGCCTGGGCCATGGCCAGATCATCCTCGGCCGGCTCCTCGGTCAGAATCGCATGGTCAAGCAGGCGTTGCTGGTCCAGCCCGCGAATGTCGTCGGGGGTCGGCACCCGGGTCCACTCGCCCTCGACGCCGGCGTCCCGCAGCAGTTGCTCGGCCCGGCGGCGACGCGACAGCGGCACCAGAAGAACGCTGACGCCCTTGCGCCCGGCGCGACCGGTCCGCCCGCTGCGATGCTGCAAGGTCTCGGCGGTACGCGGCAGTTCGGCGTGAATCACCAGGTCCAGGCTGGGCAGATCGATGCCGCGGGCCGCCACGTCGGTGGCAACGCAGACTCGGGCGTGACCGTCCCGCATCGCCTGCAGGGCGCGGTTGCGTTCGGCCTGGCTCAGCTCTCCGGACAGGGCAACGACACCGAAGCCGCGTTCCTGCAGGCTGGCCTGCAGGTGGTTGACCGCCTCACGGGTGCCGCAGAAGACCATCGCGGTGGGCGAATCGTAGAATCGCAACAGGTTGACCACCGCATGTTCGGTCTCGGTGGGGGCAATACGGACCACCTTGTGGTCGATGTCGGCATGACCGCCGGCGGGCGCCTCGACCGCGATGCGACAGGCGTCCCGTTGATAGCGCCGGGCCAGCGCGACGATTTCCTTCGGCAGGGTCGCCGAGAACAGCAGTGTCCGGCGATCCGACGGCGTCGCATCGAGGAGAAACTCCAGGTCTTCGCGAAAGCCCATGTCCAGCATCTCGTCGGCCTCGTCCAGCACCACCGCCCGCAAGGCCGAGGGATCGAGCGCGCCGCGCTCCAGATGATCCCGCAACCGACCGGGCGTGCCGACGACGATGTGCACGCCATGGGCCATGCGGCGGGACTCGGTCCTGGGGTCCATGCCGCCGACGCAGGACACCACCTGGCCGCCGGCCAATGCGTAAAGCCAGGACAGTTCGGTGCGGACCTGCAGTGCCAGTTCGCGGGTCGGCGCGATGACCAGGGCCAGCGGCCGTCCGGCCGGCGGCAAGGTCAGGTCATCGGCCAGCAGGGCACCGGCCATCGCCAGGCCGTAGGCCACCGTCTTGCCCGACCCGGTCTGGGCCGAGACCAGCAGATCGCGTCCCTCGGCGGCATCGGCCAGGACCGCCGATTGAACGGGGGTGAGGTCGGCATAGCCACGCTCGGTAAATGCCCGCGTGAGGGGATGGTCGGGGGAAAACAGGTCCATGTCTGACGTCTTCTTCGAGCTAGGGGTCATCCCGGCTCCTGATCGACCGATGTCAGGGAGGAGCTTTCTGGGGACGGAGCAAAGCGAAAGGCCCGGCGGAGCGCCGGGCCTTTCGCGAGAGTCTTGATAAACCTCTGAAATCCGGTGGTTCCGCACAGAGTAGCGCTGTACACCCGGTGATCGAGAGGTCGCAGAACGAAGCGCGGTTGATACACCAAGAGCGCCCCCTTTTCAACTGATTCCATCGGGGATCGGCACCGTGATCGTCCCTGCCCTCGGCGACCTCACTTGCACGCCACGGCATCGACGGCATCCTGAACAGGGTTCGTTCCTCGTACGCCGGGTCAGGGGGCGGTTCACGGCGCGGGCGTGATACCGGCGAACCTTTGATTTGACTCGTTCGCCGGTCCTTGGCCGCCATTGAGGCGGCGGCCAAGCGGGCGGATGCCCGCGCCCGGCGAGCGACTTACGGCAGGTCAAGTCATTGGCCTGCCGGTATGACTCGTCGCATCCCATGACGAGTTGGTCGAGAACTGCCGGCGGTTACCCCCGATTGTTGACGAGGGGACGACCTTTCTCTAACGTTGATTGCTTAGGGGATGGAGTCCCCCCTTTTGACTGCCCATCCGGGCTAATGACTCCTACCAGGGACTATATCGGTAGGAGTCCGTCTGCAAGGTCCGTTGCAGGTCTCCTCCGCATGATTTTGGCGCGGGAACTGCCATGGCAATGACCTTTCACAGCATCTTGTTTCACAAGCCCGCCGACCGCGGTCCAGGCGAACACCTTGCGCCGCCCGACTGTTTCCTCGACCTCAATCTCGATCAGCTTGTTGACGCCATCACCGCCGGCCGGGACGACTATGACCTGAAACCGTTCTTCTCCATGCCCTTGCATGATGTCGACGCCATCCTCTGGCGCCATGAAATTATGCAAGATCTTGAAACCAGCCCCGTTGGCGACAGCATCAAGGCGTTTTCCAAGAGCCTGCGTGCCATGCGCGAACATCAGGCCCAGGCCGAAAAACTGTACCATAAGCTTCAGAAGCAGCGCTGGTTCCTGGACGCGGTAAAGATCTATTGCGATGCCGTCACGCGTTTGATCGATGACTTATCGGTTGCGAAACCGACATCCCGTGGGCTTTTGGCATTCCGTGACTATGTGACGGAGTACCTTGCAACCGAACACTTCACCGCGCTTCGCGAACAAACGACCGACCTGGTGGCAGATCTCTCGGCGATACACTACTGCGTCCTCATTCGTGGTTCCCGCGTCGACGTCCGCGATCATGGCGACGAAGCCGATTATAGCGCGGAGGTCGAGGCGGCATTCGAGAGGTTCAAGCAGGGTAGCGCAAAGGATTACACCTTCAATTTTTCCGAATCCCCGCGAATGAACTCTATTGAAGAAAGAATTTCTGAACTTGTGTCAAAATTACATCCCGCAGAATTTCTTTCACTTGAAAACTACTGCGCCCTTAACAAAGATTATGCCGACGACACCATCACCACATTCGACCGGGAAATTCAATTTTACATTTGCTACTTGGATTACATTTCTCAACTTCGGCCCGCAGGACTGTCGTTCTGCTATCCACGCATCGTCTCAAGATCCAAAGAAATCTTCAATAATGACGGGTTCGATCTGGTCTTGGCCGGCAAGCTCGCCCGCGACCATGCCTCGGTTGTTTGCAACGGCTTCCGGCTGAAGGATGGTGAGCGCGTCATCGTCGTGTCCGGTCCGAACCAAGGGGGCAAGACGACCTTTGCCCGCGCCTTTGGTCAGTTGCATTATTTGGCGAGTTTGGGCTGCCCGGTCCCGGGCACGGAGGCGCAACTTATTCTCTTCGACCAGCTGTTCACGCATTTCGAACGCGAGGAGACCATGCACAATCTCCGCGGCAAGCTCCAAGACGATCTGATCAGGATGCACCACATCCTGGAGCGCGCCACGCCCAACAGCATCATCATCTTGAACGAGATTTTCACCTCGACCACCTTGCGGGATGCCGTCGTGCTCAGCAAGAAGATCGCAGCCAAGATCCTGGCCTTGGATCTGTTGTGCCTGTGGGTGACATTCGTCGACGAGTTGGCGGCATTGAGCGACCAGACGGTGAGCATGGTCAGCACCGTGGCCCCCGGAAATCCGGCAGTGCGCACCTATAGGATCATCAGGCGTCCCGCCGACGGCGTGGCTTACGCGATGTCGATCGCCGAGAAGCACCGGCTCACCCAGGCCATGATCGAGGAACGCATCGGCCCATGAAAGCACACCTTCTCTATCGCAACCGGGACATCAACTGGAAGTGGGTTCTGGAGGCGACCCGCGAACGCGAGGCGGCCCGCGGCGGGTGGCGACAGAACAGAACCAAAGAGTTCGACTGGCTGTCGGGCCTGCCTTGGAACACCGCGGCGCTGACAGCGGATCTCGCGCTCGATACGCTGTTCACCGCGATGGCACAGGGTGATGACTGCGTTTTCGAGGCCTCCAGAAAGGCGATCCTGGATGGGGTCAAAAATGACATCGAGACCATCCGATACCGCCAGGACATTCTTCGCGATGGCCTGGCCCAACCAGCCATCGTTCGTGCGCTCTACAGGCTTGCCAGCGATGCCATGGCGATGCGGAAAGGCCATTATCTTGGCGCTCTGACCCAGTATCCCGAATACGTTCTGCGCGACGCCATGGAAAGGATGGAAGTATTTCTCGAATTTCTAAAGAAATTGCGGGAAATTGCCGATCTGCATGCCGACAAATTCTCGGCGGAGGGATGGACGGCATTTTTCGCGATGATCAAACGCGATCTGGGAGACGAATATTTCATCCTTGTTCAACACCACCTGAAAGAACTGGCTTTTCGCAAGGGAGAATTGCTTGGCGCCCGGTTAAGCACAGGGAACAAGGCCGGCCACTATGTCCTTCACCGCGTGCCGGATCGGAAGGGAGCGTGGTGGCGTCGGTGGAAGGAGCTGTTCCAGGACAAGCGCTCCGCCCTCGGCTTCCAACTGCATCCGCGTGACGAGGCCGGCTTCCGGGCGCTGCAAGAGTTGCAAAATCGGGGGATAAGCCTGGCCACCAAGGCGTTGGGTCAGTCTGCGGACCACGTCCACGATTTTTTCGGCATGTTGCGGGTTGAATTGGCGTTCTACGTCGGCGGCATCACCCTGCACGAACAACTGACCCGACAAGGCGGATCTCTGTGTTTTCCACTGCCGGCGCCGACTGAAGAGCGTCGTCGGTCGTTTCGCGGATTGTACGATATCTGTCTGGCGTTGCATTTGGACCGACGCGTGGTCGGCAACGATGTCGACGCCGACAGGCGAGATCTGGTGATCGTGACGGGCGCCAACCAGGGCGGCAAATCAACGTTCCTTCGCAGCGCCGGCTTGGCGCAACTGATGATGCAGTGCGGCATGTTCGTGCCGGCCGATTGGTTCTGCGCCAATCTTTGCGACGGCCTTTTCACGCATTACAAGCGGGAAGAGGATACCGCCATGAAAAGCGGAAAACTGGATGAGGAACTCAGCCGGATGAGCGATATCATCGACCATATCACGCCGAATTCGATGATTCTGTTCAACGAGTCCTTTGCCGCCACCAACGAACGGGAAGGTTCGGAAATTGCACGGCAGATCCTGGCGGCATTATTGAAGAACCGGGTCTCGATCATTTGCGTGACGCATCTTTATGAATTGGCTCATGGTTTGTTTGAGAGCAACGTGGACAATGCCCTGTTCCTGCGCGCCGAACGCCAAGACGATGGCGCTCGAACCTTCAAATTGACCGAGGGGGAGCCGTTGCAGACAAGTTTCGGCGAGGATTTGTACGCCAGTATCTTTGGCATCGACTGATCCTTTTGAAGGCCAATTGACCGCAGGGTCATCCCGGCATTATCTTGATTACTCTCTCAGGGGATGGAGTTCCCCGAAACCGCCGCAAGGCTGATGACTCCTACCGTGCGAGGCCTCGCAGGAGGAGGAGTGTGCCGGTGGCATCCAATCCCGCCATGCCCGATCTCGCACCCGAAACTTGTTGAGCCGTGACGGAGCCCCCGTGAATTTTGGCATTGCCCAGTTTTCCAAGGTGTCACCGGCGGAAAGACGGTCGGCTGTCCGTCGCAATGACGGCCGGCGGCACTCGCTTTGTCGCCCCTGGCCTGACGCACGTCCATTGCCGAAAACCGGATGTTTCCCCAGTGCCGTGCGATGACTTGGAACTCTCGTGAAGGAGTAGGCTGCAATGATATCAACACATGAAGTCGAACAGATGTGTATCGTCGCCAAAGGACCCAATCATGGTCCGGCGCCGATCCCGCAGGAAGGGCGTTGGACACAGGTCAAAGAGGTCAAGGATGTTTGCGGACTGACCCACGGCGTCGGCTGGTGCGCTCCCCAGCAAGGGGCCTGCAAGCTGACCCTGAATGTCAAAGACGGCATTATCGAGGAGGCTTTGGTCGAGACCATCGGCTGTACCGGAATGACTCATTCCGCGGCGATGGCCGCCGAGATTCTTCCCGGCAAGACCATTCTTGAAGCCATGAACACCGATCTCGTTTGTGATGCCATCAATGTGGCCATGCGCGAGTTGTTCTTGCAGATCATTTATGGCCGGACTCAGACAGCCTTCTCCGAAGGGGGTCTTCCGATCGGCGCCGGCCTGGAAGACCTTGGCAAAGGCCTTCGCAGTGTTACCGCCACCATGTACGGGACCAATGCGAAGGGAGCCCGTTATCTGGAAATGGCGGAAGGATATGTGACCGAAATCGCTCTCGACGCCGATGACGAGATCATCGGGTACAAGTTCGTGCAACTGGGC
>Ga0326727_10005840_pt1 | contig 34642 bp, 22 predicted proteins | sample MB2enrmetagenome_FD_207643 | JGI IMG/M metagenome (GOLD analysis project Ga0326727, IMG submission 207643) | Lab enriched peat soil microbial communities from McLean, Ithaca, NY, United States - MB29MY | ecosystem: Environmental > Terrestrial > Soil > Wetlands > Peat | place: USA: New York...
TCCAGTTGGCCGTCGGCCCTGCAGGAGCCTGTTCGCGCGCACGAGACTGACTTCCGCCGCACCGACTCCACTCTCGGCTCACTCCAAACGCTGCCGGAAAATTGCGGCTTACACCACAGGCTGTTAGGCATCGAGTTCAAACCAGAGTGGAGATTCGCTCGCAGACGGCTTCCAGGACTGTATCGCCATCTCATCTTCACCGCTCCGCGCACCGCTAAGGGGAGGGAAACGACCTGCAGCAAACTCCCCATGCACCACGGCTCGGGGCTCTCCACGCGGCGCCCGGAACTCATCCCAGATGCAGCCCAAGATTATCGACGGATCAGGGGTTTTGCCGGAGCTTGACAACTCCGGGGCCGCGGTTTAAATTCCAAGGGCCTGTTGAATGTCCCCCGACAATGCAGATATGAGAGAGGCGTATGGTTCAGATGCGAAAGCTCGGCGCATTCGGATTCGCTTTGGCAGCGATTTTGTGTGCGGGAACGGAGGCCCAGGGGGGCGATCCGGCAGCGCAGATCCAGCAGCGAATCGTTTCTCAGATCAGGCTGGCCACAGCCACGGGAGACCACTCTGACCTGGTTACAGCCGGGGACATTCTAGTTCTGCACAAGGACGGGCTGATGATGTGCAGTTCGGCCTCCTCCTACGCATTTTCAAACACCTATAGCAATGGGGTCCTGACTTCGAATTACAAGAACCGCGTGAAGGACGCTGCAAAGACCTTCGGATTGGGCCGCATCCCCGGGTTCGGCACTGGTGGCAGCGCGCAGGACGCCGCGAAGGATGCGGCAAAGAACGGGTGCTCATCGCGCAAGTTCATGGCGGGAGAGAAGTTTTGGGTGACCGGAGTTTCGGCGCAGCGGGACGGCGTTGTGATCAGCACCTTCAGCGACCCGTACAACAACGTGCGGTACTACGGGGAGATCAAGTTCCCGTTTCCGAATGGATCGGTACCCTCCGCGGATAACGTTTTGAAGACCGTGTCCGAGGTCATCACAGTGCAGGCTTCGGACGCGGCCAGCCAACCGGCGCCCGCACCAGCTCCGGCGCCGATGCCGGCCATCGCGCCGCCCCCTCCGCCGGCCGATGTGGCGCCGCCGACGATTGCGTTGGGCCAGACCAAAGACCAGGTGACGGCGGCCTTCGGGCAACCGGTGAAGATTGCCAAGTTGGGAGCGAAGGAAATCTTCTACTACAAGGACATGAAGGTTACTTTTACCCAAGGAAAAGTCAGCAACGTTGAGTAAAGCGTCCGCGTACCCGGAAAGCAGCGCGAACCTCAACAGGAAAGAGGAAACAATGACGAGGTCAACTCTTCTCAGTGCCATGAAGTTCGGTACCACGGCAACGATTCTTGCCGCGCTTCTGGGGTTGGCGTGCATGTCGGCCGCAGCCCAAACCGATACCGACAAGGACAAGACCAAGACTCCTCCGAAGCCGGCGGCGACCAAGCCTGCGCCACCGCCAAAGCCTGCCGGAACGCCAGCAGGAACGGCCACGCACGGACCGACTGCAAACGCCAGCACGGCCACGCATGGACCGACCGCAAACGGCGGCTCTGCCACGCACGGACCGACTGCAAACGCCAGCACTGCCACGCACGGACCAACCGCGAATGCCCCGGTCAGTCATGGCCCCACAGCCAACCCCACAGGCGCACCCGCCAACAAGACGGTCGTCGGCGCCACGCGCACCATCAACACAGGGAGTCCAGGCAATACGACCGCTGTAGGCGGCGCTCGCGTCATGAATGGAGTTGGCGCAGGCAATACAACCACTGTGGGCGGGGCGCGTACAAATAACGCCTTTGGCCAGCCCGGAAACCTCAATCGCCCGCCGATCGGAACCACGCTGCCGAAAGGAAACGTACAGCGCACAACCAGGACCGGGGCCGTGATCAGCACCCGGCCCAACGGCAAGTTGAGCAACCTGAGTGACCCGGCTCGCGGCCTGAATGTGCATCAGGGGTTGAACGGCAACCGGACAATCTCGGTGGTGCGCCCCGACCAGAGCCGCATTGTCGCCACGCCGGGCCGCGCGGGATATGTGCAGCATCCCTATTCTGTCAATGGGCGCAACTTTGCGCAGCGCACGATTGTCAACCACGGCATGGTTTCCAACCAGATCTACCAGGGGCTTGCTTACCGGGGTCAGAATCTCAGCGTGTATTCCCCTAAATCCTTCTTCAGCGGAGCTCTATATGGATGGGCCTACAACAAGTTTGCCCATCCGACCGCTATCGGAGGGGGACTCATAGCCACCGGCGGTCCCTGGTCCACGTACTACGCGTTTTATTTCCAGGCGGATCCCACGTACGCAGCCCCTCCGGCCTTTTTGACGGACTACATCATCTCGACGGATCTGCAAGCTGCCTACGCGGCACAGCAGCAGGCGGGCGAGGCTAACGGGGCTCCTCAAGCGGCAGGCGGACCGCCGATTCTTTCACCCGACATCAAGCAGCAGATTGCCAACGAGGTGCAGAGCCAACTGGCGCTGGAGAACCAGGAAGGGCAGCAGAACACCCAGGGGCAGGCCCCGGACCCCGGCTCTAGCGGAATTCCGCGGCTGTTGAGCGACGGGCAAGCGCACGTGTTTGTGGTTGGCGCTCCGCTCGATGTAACCAACAGTTCGCAGGCGGAGTGTGCACTGAGCGACGGCGATGTGTTGCAATTGCCTGCTGGGTCCGGGGCGCCCGCCGCTGGCGCCACGACGGTGAGCCTGGTGGTTCTTGCCAGCAAGGGCGGCCAGGAATGCCAGCAGTCCAGCACGGTGACGGTGCAACTGACCGACCTGCAGGAGATGCAGAACAGCATGCGGGCGAACATCGACCAGGGGCTGCAGAATCTGCAGTCCAAACAGGGCACAGCCGGCGTGCCCGCGCTTCCGGCCGCGGCGCAGAGCCAGCCTGCGCCCGCTCAGTATGCCGCGATTGCGCCTCCACCCGACCCCAACGCCGGGGCGGAGATTCAGCAGCAGACGCAGCAGGCCAATCAGGCGGAACAGCAAGCGGCCAGCCAGCCCGCTCAGGATCCCAACGCGGCCCCAGCCGCTCCTCCGGTTGATCCGAATGCGAATGCGCAGACTCCTCAGCCCGATGCGAATGCGCAGGCGGCTCAGCCCAATCCGAATGCGCAGCCGGCTCAACCCGATGCGAATGCGCAGGCGGCTCCGGCTCCTGCTCCCGCGGGAGCCACTACGCCTCCATCCGTTTCGCTGGGCATGACAACGGACCAGGTGCAAGCGGCACTTGGCCCTCCGACCAGTATTGCGAATCTTGGAGCGAAGGTTATCTATAACTACAACGGGATGAAGGTGATCTTTCAGAACGGCGTAGTCAGCGACGTGCAGTAGCAGGCAGGGTTGTGTGGTCGGGAGGGGGTCTGCAATTCCCTCCCGCCCCGGTTGCCGATTCAAGCGGCGGGCACACTCGCGCGCCACTCCGAAGGAGAAGACCGCTGTGGACTGGCTAGCGCCTGCATTCAGCGACAGGTCTGGAAGTGCGGCTCAGACCCGCCAGTTGTCGGGACGCCAGCTCTTGATGCGCTCCTTGATCTGTTTGCGGTTTAGATTGCCTTCCAGGGCCTGCTTGGCCAGTTCGACAACTTCGTCATCGGCGGCAAAGCGCAGCCCGATCATCTGGTCCTCGGTGAGGCGATAGATCTGCGTGTGCCACTCGGTCGGGGCCAAAGCCTGCAGGCGGAGCCGCTCCTCGAGGCGAATGATTCGGTCCTGCACTTTGAGGGGATAGAGGCGCAGCTTGAAGTAGGGGATGAACACCACCACCGAAAGGACCAGGAACCATGCGGCAGCGATGGGAGAGTCCTTCCAATGGTGCAACAGGTGGAAGATTGCAAAGACCAAGTTGGCGATCAGAACGAAGAAAAGCACCACGTGGAACGTCGGATCGAGCCGGCCGTGGTTTTTGAGACTCTGAGGCTTGGAATCACTCATGCGTATCCTTGATTTCTGTGAGGCCGGAGTTGGCTGGTGCGGAGGCTTGCGTATTCGCAAGGCCATAGTTAGCGGCGCCGGCGGCCTGCTTACCTGCGCTTTCTGGATTCTGCGTTGAAGGTGAGGGAGCTGTCAATGGGCGGAGTGTCAGTCTTGAGACATTCTTGCCCAGAAGCAGAAGATACGCGGCGTGAGCGCGCAACGGCGCGGGCCGCGGTTTTTGTGGCTGACGGAAGAGCGTAGGCTCTGGTACCGTACTCTTTCCGTAGACTTCCACGGAATTGCTCGCGTGGAAGGTCTTGCGGCATCGTGGTTTCATGGAGGCTTCTCTTGAGCTTGCGAGTTCTGCTTTTTCTTGCCTTGCTTCCCGGCGCTACCGTTTCGGCGGAAGTGATCTTGCCAAGGATTCTTGCCAGCCACATGGTGGTCCAGCGAGGCCTGCCTGTACACGTGTGGGGAATGGCGGCTCCTGGGGAAAGAGTGACGGTGAGTTTTCGCGGCGAGACGCGCTCGACCAAGGGCGGAGAATTGGGCAGGTGGAGCGTCTATATGAAGCCGGGGATGGCCGGTGGGCCGTTTCAGATGATTGTGGAGGGCAATGCCACCGGCGGCGGAGCCATTGCGCCACCGCAGAGGATTGCGCTGGACGACGTGCTGGTGGGCGACGTGTGGGTTGCTTCGGGTCAGTCGAACATGGAATTCCCAATGCGCCAGGCGGAGACGGCGGGCGCGGACTTGCCTCATGCCGCCAATGACCGCATCCGGCTGCTGATGGTGAAGAAGCGGGCGGTCGATTTTCCGAAGGACGATGTGGAGACGAAGGGCTGGGCGGCATCGACAACGGAGACTGCGAAGGAGTTTTCGGCCGTGGCCTGGTACTTTGCCCGGGAAATCGAGCGGCGGGAGCAGGTGCCGGTGGGGGTGATCGATTCGACCTGGGGCGGTACGGTGGCCGAGGCCTGGACGCGCATGGCCGCGCTGGGCGAGGACGCGGCGCTGGCGCCCTTGTTTGTTTCCTGGGGAAGGATGACGGAGCGGGAATCCGACGCGGTGTTGACGGAGAAGGAAAGAGACCGTCTGCGCGAAGAGGCCAGGGCCGGGGGCAAGCCGGAGCCGCAGTTCCCGTGGCATCCGCAACTGGACAGCTGGGGGCCGGGGATGCTGTGGAACGGCATGATTGCGCCCCTGACGCCGTTTGCCCTTCGCGGAGTGATCTGGTATCAGGGCGAGAGCAACAGTGCGCTGGAGCGGGCGGGGCTTTACCGGAGGGTCTTCAGCACGCTGATTGAGGATTGGCGGCGGGAGTGGGGCGTGGGGGATTTCCCGTTCCTCTATGTGCAGATTTCGAACTTCAAATCGTCGCCGGCTGAGGACTGGGCTGCGCTGCGCGAGCAGCAGCGACGGACCCTTGCGCTCAAGAACACGGCGATGGCGGTGACGATCGACATCGGCAACCCGGATAACGTTCACCCGACCGATAAGGTGGACGTAGGGCACCGGCTGGCGCTGGCGGCGCGCGCGTTGAGCTACGGCGAGACGGTTGATTACGAGGGGCCAAGTTACCGGCAGGCGACGGCTGAGGGGAGCGCAATCCGCGCCTGGTTCGACCATGCGCATGGGCTGACAGCGAAGGGTGGAGCAGTGACCGGCTTTGAAGTCGCGGGTACGGACGGGAAGTTTGTCCCGGCCACGGCGACGATTGAAGGCCTTTCCGTGGTGGCGAAGAGCGACACAGTAGCCGAGCCGGTTTTTGTGCGCTACGGATGGGCCAACAGCCCGGAGTGCAATCTGTTCAACGGCGAGGGGCTCCCGGCTTCACCGTTTACTTCGGAGAAGTAGGGCTGCCGAGTGGTCAAAGCGACCAACCGGTTCAGTTCCTGGGCGGGACGACGATGGAGGTTTCCTGGATTTCAATCAGGCCGGAACCGGTGCGTTTTTCTAGCTCGGGAAGAATAGCGTCGACCTTCTCGCGGGTTTCAATGAACTCGATTTTGATGGGGAGATGGTCGGAGATTTCCAGGATATGAGCCGAGTGGATGCGGTGGGTTGCGCCGAAGCCGGCCACGCCTTTCAGGACCGTCGCGCCGGCGATGCCGCTGTGGAAGAGGAAGTCAAGCAGGCTGGTGTAGACCGGAATGTGGTGATGCTTGGCTCCATCGCCGAGATAGATTGAGACTTTGACGGCCTTGCCTGTCTGCAACATGTTTCCTCCCACTTTACTGTGAGCCGGGGTTCACGGGCCTGCAACGCAGCATTGAAGCACTTACCGGGATCAAGGGTCAAGCGCAGTAGAACGGCAGGTAGAGCCGTACTCAGCCAATGGCTTCGGCCAGCCAGGACCCGCCCCAGACGGCGACCAGGCCGAGGATGAGGCTTCCGCCGGCATAGAGAGCACCGAGGAGGAAAGCTCCCGAGCGCAGGGTGGAAAGGGTCTCCCACTCATAGGTCGAAAACGTGCTATACGCGCCGATGAAGCCGATGGGGATCAGGAATCTCCAGGCGGGGTTTAGATCGGCCCGCTTGCCCATCGAGGTGAGCACGAAGCCGATGATGAGACACGCTGTCATGTTGATGACGAAGGTGCCGTAGGGGAACCTGGTTCCGATGCGGCCGGCGATGGTGGAGCCGACCCAGAATCTGGCGATGGAACCGAGCGCTCCGCCGACGGCGATGAACAGGTATTTCTGCAAGACCGCTCTCCATTTCCCGTTATACAACAGGGGCTTCCGGCGGCTTTTGAACCAGGCCGCAATGCCGCATTTTTTGGCGATCTTGGGCGAAAAAGGGGGCATTTTGGCTCGAAAAGGGGCCAAAATCGGGGGGCACTAATTACCGATTAGTTACTAGGGGTATTTTGTAAGCTGTTCATTCTTAGCGGCTTATCGGAGCGCCGGGGCGGAAAGAGTGGGTCTCACAGGGGAGGGGGGGGTGGGGGGGTGCGGTCATTTGGAGGCTGAGTTTCGCCCGCTCTTCTCCTAGCGCGGCAGGGTGGCCAAGGCCACCTGAGCCGCGTAGAGGAGCTGGCCGCTCGACTGCGGGGCGATGGCGCCGATGAGCATGCCGTGGGCGGTGCAGGCGATGAAGTCGCGGATGTTTTCCTGGCCGGAGAGAACGGGCATGGCGCTGCAGTAGGCCTTGCCGGCGGTGTGGGCGGCCAGGACATCGGCGAATTGCTGCCCTTGCAATTCTTCCATACTCGCGTCGAAGGAGCGCTTCCAGGCGTTGCAGCAACGTTTGATCGCGGCCTTGGCGCGGGCGGGATCGGGGCTAGGGATGGGGGCCGGGGCGGCGAGGTGCTTCAAGGTTGGGGCGGCCGGGATCAGGCTGTGCCGGGCTGTGGATGTTTCGGTCATGCTGGATTCTCCATAGAACAAGTGTGCGCGTTTGGAGGTTAATTCTCTGCAAGGCAGGGGTCAGGGGTCAGAAAACCGGGCTGGTGGCGGCAGTTGACGCCTTCGCGCAGGGGGGCTGGGCGAACGCTGGGCGACTTATCAGTCCTGGGTCATGCCGGTGGGAGCGCCGGCAATTTGGCGCGAAAGGGGCTTGAGATTCAAAGAGAATCCGGTCGATTTGTTGCGATTCAGGGTCTAAAAGGCGAGAAATAGCCCCCAAAAGCGATGGAAAATCGCCGCATGTTTGCCCTTTGTATCTATGTATGTCATGGCGTGTATATACAACGGGAGCGGGGGAGGGGGGAACGGGGGTGTGGATCGAGGAGGGAACGGGGCTGGCGGCGGCAGTTGACGCCTTCGCACAAGGAAATCGGTAGATCCTTGCCGACTTTTCGGGAGTGATTTGGCGGAACGATTGGGTGTTTCAATCCCCGGTCCCCAAAGGCGAGGGACCGGGGACACCCTCGACTCTTCTTCCTATGGGGTTCCCTTGAGACCGGGGCCACCAGCCACGGATCGCAATCTGCAAAAGCTTTGTTGTGCTCACTTGGCACGACAGAAGTCGTGCCCCTTCAATTTGACCCACGACAGAGAATCGAAGAGCCTTGACCGAGACGCTGGATTCATTTAGAAAGATTGCAGGGTCGTGGAGAGCACTTTCAGGGGGTCCTGACCCACGGAATCTCAATCACTCGATGGCTACGCATAGCTTCCCTATTGCAAGGGCCATCCACCGGAACGCCAATAATCCACGCTGGCTATCGGACGACCATCCAGCCTGACTTAAGCATGTGCTGCCGCGCCGTTGGGGCATCCTCGCGGCTCGCCGGGCTGTAGACCTGCAAGAACTGTCTCACCCAGCCGTGTTCTCGGCACGCAACCGAAAAGGGGAGGGGCAATGAGACTTTTATCACGCTTCAGGTTCTTGAGTTTGCCGGTATTTCTTCCGCTACTGATTTTGCTAATTTCGAACCGGCCATTACGCGCGGACTCGATCGATTACCAGGCGACCGATTTAGGGGCGGGTCAGTGGGAATACACCTATACGTTGAACGGGTTCGATCTGACGAACGGCGAACTGATCGCCATCTATTTTGACCTTTCCGATTATTCCAACCTTGACCCGTCGCCGGTTTCTCCAAGCTCGGATTGGTACCTTCAGGTGTTTCAACCGGACCCTGGGATTCCGGCGCCCGGAGAGCTGGACCTGGTGGCGCAGGTTGACTCGCCCACGCTTGCTGACACGTTTACGGAGGACTTCACCTATCTCGGCACAGGCACGCCGGGCGCTCAGCCGTTTACGCTTTACGATGCGGACTTCAACGATGTTGAAGACGAAGAAACTACTCCTGCTCTCAGCCCGGTTCCCGAGCCGCCAACGCTGCTGCTGGTGGGCAGCGTTCTCGCGCTTGCTCTGCTCTTTCGCAGCCAGTTCAGGAAGCGTGCTACGGTTACGCTTTTGTGCCTGCTGGGTTTTGCCGGCCTCGATGCGCATGCGCAGCTACAGGTGATCGGCCGCACGCTGGTGAGCTCCACCCGCGTGAGCCTCACCGACTACAACTACGCCTACACGTTGCAGGTGGAGAACCTGGGTGCGGCAGCGACGAATGTTACTGCGGTGGCCACTTCGTTTGCTCCCGCAACGACCATTGTGCAGGGCAACCTGACCTTTCCCAATATTCCCGCCGGGGGCACGGCCACCAGCACCAACACATACACCATCCAGCAGAACCGCACCGTGGCCATTAACCAGTCGCTCATTCGATTTGCGTTTTCAGCCATCTCGACACCGGTGGCCAACGCCGGGCCGGATACTTTAATCACGGCGCTCAACAATAACCTGCTTTTCGGGGCCCCCAACCCGGCGCCATATTGCTGCCTTCTCAACGGTGGCGGATCGTACGATCCCTACGGCCTCCCGCTTACCTACACCTGGTCGATTGTCTCGACACCTGCAAACAGCGCGGCCCAAATCTATCAGGGCAACCCTGCACTTAGCTTTGTCGGCTACTTCGATCCCGACTTGCCCGGCGACTACACACTCCAGCTTGTGGTCAACAACGGCTACAACAATAGCGCTCCCTCCTACGTCCACATGAGCACAATCGCTGTGCCTCCCAGGGCCGACGCCGGCTGGAACCAGACTATCCAGGCCGGCCAAACGGTGCAGCTCGACGGCACGCACTCGGTGAACCCCATGAACCGGCCTCTCACCTACGCGTGGTCATTCATCTGTTCGCCTGCGGGCAGCGATCCGGTGCTATCGAACCCTGCCAGCCCGCGGCCCACCTTTGTGGCCAGGCTGGCCGGCACCTACACGCTGCAACTTGAAGTCACCGACGGAGCACTTACAAGTAAGCCGGTAACCGTGACCTATTCCACCGGCAACACGCCGCCACGCGCCGACGCCGGCCCTGACATGCACATTGCCGAAAACTCATACGGCTTTCTCTCGGCCAACCGGTCTACGGACGTGAACGGCGATTTCCTCACCTATCGCTGGGCGGAGCTCAGCGGACTCTCCACGCTTACGCTCGCTCCCGTTCCCAATCCGGATTTCAAGGTGGACGGCTCAGGCTGCTACCACATCCAGCTCTTCGTCAACGATGGCACGTCGGAGTCTATCGCCACCCAGATAATTTGCGGCGATTTTCTCGTACAGTTGCCTGGGAGCGAAGCGCCTCCCTGGGACCTAATTCTGCCGGCATTTGCCACGGTAGATCCGCCCGGCACCAACCCCGGAGCCGTGACCGTTGACGGTACGCTCACCCTCACCAGCGACCTGATCCAGAACAGCTACTGGAACCTGCGCGAGGCGCCCGCGGGAAGCACCGCGCAGCTTACGCCTGCCGGCAATGGCATGACCGCCACCATCACGCCCGACGAAAACGGCCTCTACATTGCGCAGTTCTATACCACAAGCTGGGGAAATAACAGTTACCCCGCGGCGGTCAGCTTCCTCACCCAGGGAGGCCTGCCGGTGGCTAATCCGGGTTCAACGCAGTTCGGCCTGTGGACCGCTCCAACCCTGCACACCCTCAATGGCTCGGGCTCCTGGGATCCAGACGGACGCGCGCTTACCTACCAATGGTCGCTGCTCTCCAGTCCTCTCGGCAGCGGTGCCGCGCTCTCCAGCACTACGGCAGTGTCACCCACGTTTACCGCTGACGTGAACGGCACGTACATTTTCCAGTTGGTGGTCAACAATGGCGTGGCCAGCAGCGCGCCGGCCACCGTCTCCGTCATCTCCAAAGACTCGGTGGCTCCCACCGCATACGATGTAAATGTCAGATTTCCCTGGGAGGCGCCCTGTATCCCGGTCTCTCTTGAGGCCAGCGACCCCCTTTTGGACCCCTATCAATATAGCGCCCAACTGAACAGCCTGCCCACGTACGGATTCCTGTCGAACCTCGGCAGCGGGGGTCTCCCATTGGATATATGGGGAACCGATGGGATACCGGCTGATGATCCGAAGGGAGTACAAGGCGCCGACACTTTTTGTTACATTCCATTCTCTTCAACTTTCGTTGGGAACGACTCCTTCCTCTATTCCGTCAATGACCTGGGCTACCCGTCGGGCTGCAGAACGCCGGGCAACTATTGCATTGCGCCCAAAACGAGCAAATACGGGACGGTTGCGATCCAGATCTTCCAAGTAAATCAGTGATTCTGCACCGTTGCCCACCCTTGCCGAGTTCTTCGCGGCAAGGGCGGGGTGACGCGCATTCCATAGGCTCCAATCCGACGGTTGCCGATTTGCCCACACCACGTTGGGGTAAGATCCCTGCTGGCGGGTGGGCAGGTGGCCCACACATCACAAATGGCGGACTGCGCCCCGTTCATCGCGGCGTTATCGCGATGAGCGGGTTCTCCCCGGGCGCCCGAGGACTTAACCCTGAGATTTGGGAACGCGTGAACCCATCCAAACTACGAATCACTTCTGATAAACGCCGCAGGCTTCGGGAGCAGCCTCGGACCCCGGCCCGGCGACAGGGTACAAGATTTCAGTCGCCATGGCGACTTATGGGGATTGATCCTGTGAAATCTCCGCAAGTGACAGAATTTAAATGGCTTCATCGATAAGACAGGCAAAATGGTTATCAATCAATATGACCTGGATACTTCTGAAATCCGATAGGAGGGGAGGGTAACGGGCCGGTACGGCTATGAACTCATTTTCCCGCGATGTCGCTTGGGGACTTCGAAAGTGCTCAATCGATCATGACGCTAACGACATTGCTGTTTCCCCTGGCATTGCTGACGGAGACGTCGCAAGGGCCTGGCGGAATCGAGGTTGGCACCCAGACCCGCAGCATGGGGCCGCCGCTAACGATCAGCGTCGCCGGCACTGCCTGCTTACCGAACCACACTTGGTTTTCGAGCAGAAGACCAGAACCTGTAAGCAGTATCTGCTGGCCGGGATGGATTCTCTGTCCGTTGTTTACGTTTCCTGCTGAAATTGCCAACTGCTCCGGTGAGCGAATGGAGATTTCGGCTTCGTTTGTTCTTCCGCGGCTGTTTTCGACAGAGATGTTGTAGGTACCCGGAGCTAGGTCGAGCGGGATCAGGAATTGCAGGCTTTGTCCGTCGCTGCTTTCAACTCGAGTCTGGTGAGAGCCGACCCACACTATGTTTTCGCGTTGGAAGCCCGTTCCTTTAATGATTGCCGGGCCGCCCGCGGCAGGCGCAAAACGTATCTGGCCGCGTCCATTCGCTGCGATTGGCGGGTGTCGGAGCGCGAACCGCGGCATAGGTGGAAATCGCACAATAGAGCCGTTCAACAACCACAGTTCGGGTGCGGCGATCGGGTGTTGTTCTGCCGCAGGCGGAGTGATGGTTCGAAATGTCTTGCCTCCATCGGTCGTCGCGAGTAACTCCAGGGACGTAAACGCCGATCCCGGCTGGCCGGAGCGCGCTGGCCTTCCGTCGACGTAGGTCGCCCACCCATTTGAATCGTCAATGAAATCGACGGCGTTGAGTACGCCTTCAAGAGACAACGCCTCCGGAACGGCCGGCGAGAATTCACGATCGCCGATTCGAATCGTAGTGGGAGTCCCTGTCCAGTCGAAAACCGTACCTCGGAGGTTGTCTTTGTGGAAAACGGTCCAAATTGCATGTAGGTCCACGAGGGACGGAGTAGCCGCATCCCCTTCGAACTGAGAAACCTGCCACGATTTGCCACCGTCACGCGTAACGCAAGTAAAGAATTGCCGATCGTAGGCCGTCACGATCCCGTCGCCCTTGCCGTCGAACCACAGATCGCCAAGCCTGACTTCCTCAGGTGATTCCGCAGGCACGGAAATGGGGACCGCGCGCCAGTGTTCGCCACCATCGTGGGTGGACCACAATCGATCGTCCTCAGCGACAGGGATGCCTTCCTGGCCGGCGTGGCCACCGATCATCCAACCGTCGTGCGCCGAACTGAAATCCAGCGGTCCAGCGCCGGGGGGATCGGGAAGCCGCTTCCAAGTGCGCCCGCCGTCGGTGGTCGCAAGGAGCGCATTGGATCGGCTGTTCATCATCGCCCAGTGCCACAGAATCCAACCGTGTTTGGGATCGGGAAAATAGACTTCAGTGGGCCACATGTCCTGCATGAGCTTGTACGCCGGTCTTTGGAGCAGAAGGGTGCGCCAGGTTTTCCCGCCGTCTTCCGTCGAGAGAAAGTAAAATCGAGCGTCGATGTCTTCATTGAGAGCGTCAGTCGAAATCATCCAGCCGTGGGAGCTATCCAGAAAGAAGACCGTTCGCATGCTCGTAGATGGCGAGAAGAACGAGGTTCCCATGTTCCGTGCCGGCATGTTGGGCGGCGTGATTTCTCGCCAGGTTTGTCCGTCGTTGTCTGTCCAGTAGAGGTGTTCTTCTGTGCAGTCGTCGCCCCTGCCGGGATGGTCCACAGGGCGATCCGAAGGCTGGTCGACGATGGCCCATCCTCTGCCGCTCGACACGAGCTTGGCTCGACTCAAGTGCGCGTAGCAGGTAGGACTTGGGGACGAAGACATCTGGCAAAAAGTAAAACGAGGCCATGACGCCAGGGCCAAGACAGTCGTAACCAGGAATAGCGACTGCGGCGATGCCCAAGGTGTTCGCGTCATTCTTCGGCTCTCATCACCATTTCCTGGTGCGAGTGGTTCTTTGCAATAAGGACAAGGTTCTGTCTCCATGCTTCAAAAGGGATTTCCATTTTGCTTTCCCGGCGGCGACAGTATACCGCCAGTAGCCGCTAATGTTTGAAGTGGCGACTGTCGGCGGAAGTTGGATGCCACGAGCTTATTCGAACGATCCCTTCAAGCCACTAATTGCTCCTAAGGAAGCTCTGAAGAAGCTCTATCCCCTTGGCAAAGCCATCCCTCATGGGCTTACCAGGCTGCGGAAAATGGGAGAATGGCAAGCGAATCGACCGAAAAGCGTCCCTCCGGGGCTAAAGCCCGCAGTCATTTTTGGGGACGTTTGGGGCACCCTTCGACTCCGCTGCGCTTCGCTCAGAGGCTGTGACCGAATCGAGTTTTCCATTTGCAGAGCGGCAGCGGTGCTCGTTTTCCTCTTTCCCGTCTCCCCATTGGGTGGGCCGTGCGGCGCTCAAGGGCGCTGCCTGGGGCGAAGCTCGCTGCCAGCGGCGGTTATTTTCCGGTTGCGCGCCGCTTCATCCGGGCAACGCGGCGGCCAAAGGCAGGATGTTCGACGCCCAGGCGCACCACAGCGCCGCGCATTGCGCCTTGGCCAGCCCGCGCACCGTGATTTGCCCCAGCCCAGGATAACTTTCGAGACCGGCATGGGCGGTTTCGCTGGCCGCCGCTGGTTGTTTGCAGATTTCCTTGCCCGCCTCCCTGCGCAGGCGTTGTTTGCAGGCTAAAGCCGCTTCGCTGCCGCCTGGCTTGGGCTCCGGTTCACGGGCGCGGCGGAGAGGACTTTTGGCCATCTTCGGCGGGATAAGCAGTTCTACGCCATCGGCCTGAGCCGGTTCGATGCCGGTGGTGCGCAGATTGCCGCCGTCGCGCCGATGCTGCGCGACTTTGCCACCGCTGCGCTCTTCCACCTGCCGCCGCTGCGGCTGCCGCAAACGAAGCGAGGCTCGTTGCACCCGCTCCCGACCCCCGAATGCTTCGCGCGATACGCTCATAACTATATGATATATCAATAAGATAAGTTGCGATCAATGCAGCGAGGGTGGCGCCGAATCAAGTCACAGCCTCTGAGCGGAGCCAAGCGGAGTCGAAGGGCCTGTGGTTGCCTTCGCAACTCAAGTCGGGCCGGATAGGAGAGGGCTACCTTTGTACTGCGCCCTACAGTACCCCCGTTTTCCCTGTCCCCCCTCTCATCCCGCCAACCCAACCCGTGCACTGTAGAATAGACCTCAAGGGATGATCCAAACCTCTTCAGCGGTTGCCAACCAGGTCTCCCGCGCGGCGCGGGAATCCCAGTTGCGGCCGGAGCCCGTACAAACACCCATCATCCAGGTCGAAAACCTCGAAAAAACCTACTCCACCGCGCACGGCCCGCTTACCCTCTTCCGTGGCCTCAACCTCGAAGTCCAGCCCGGCGAGATGGTGGCCATCGTCGGCCAGTCCGGCGCCGGCAAGAGCACACTTTTGCACATTCTGGGCGCTCTTGATGCTCCTTCCGCGGGAACTGTATACTGCGCCTCAATCGACGTGGCCCATCTCTCCCCACGGGAGGCGGCCGCCTTTCGCAACCGCGAGATCGGCTACGTCTGGCAGTTCCATTACCTGCTGCCGGAGTTCACGGCGCTGGAAAACGTGGCCATGCCGCTCTTGGCCCGCGGCCTAAACAAATCCGGTGTCCCCGGCGACAGGTCTTTGTCGCTGGGGTGGCATAGGCGTGAGGCGCTCCAAGTGGCGGCAAACTGGCTCAAAGAGGTCGATCTCGAAGATCGGGGCAGCCATCGCCCCGGCGAACTCTCCGGCGGCGAGCAGCAGCGCGTCGCCCTGGCCCGCGCCCTGGTCAACAAGCCCCGCGTCCTGCTCGCCGACGAGCCCACCGGCGACCTGGACCAAACCACCGCCGCCCGCGTTTTCGACCTGATCGAACGGCTGCACGCCACCCACGGCCTCACTTCGATCTTGGTGACGCATAACCTTGACCTTGCCGCCCGATGTGCGCGAACATTGCGGCTTGACAACGGGCAACTGGCCCCACTCGCGGTTGCTCCGCAAACGGGACAGTTTCCCGCAAGCGCTTGATTCAAAAAAGCACCGTTTCGAGTGCCCGGCGAGTCTTAATCAGTAAGCGATTGGGGAGCGGGATGGGCCTTCCTCTCTTCCCGGCTGAAAAGGGGGAACATCATGTTCGAACGCTATACGGAAAAGGCGAGGCGCGTGATCTTCTTTGCGCGGTATGAAGCCAGCCAGTTCGGCTCGCCTTACATCGAGACCGAGCACCTGCTGCTGGGCCTCTTGCGCGAGGACAAGGCGTTGACCAACCGCTTCCTGCGCTCGCACACCTCGGTCGAGTCCATTAGGAAACAGATAGAGGCGCACACCACCATCCGCGAAAAGGTCTCGACCTCCGTCGATCTCCCGCTCTCGAACGAGTGCAAGCGCGTTCTGGCCTACGCCGCCGAGGAGGCCGAGCGTCTCGGCCACAAGCACATCGGCACCGAGCACCTGCTCCTCGGCTTGCTGCGCGAAGAAAAGTGCTTCGCCTCGGAGATCCTCCAGGAGCGCGGCCTCAAGCTGGCTCAGATTCGCGACGAGCTGGCCCGCGTCACGCAAGAGAAAGCCCCGCCGCAGCAGCGTCAGCGCGAGTCCAGCCTGCTCGCCGAGTTCAGCCGCGATCTAACCCAGGCCGCCATGGACGGGCAGCTCGATCCGCTCGTCGGGCGCGATGGCGAACTCGAGCGGGTCGTGCAAATCCTCTGCCGCCGCACCAAGAACAACCCGGTGCTCATCGGCGAGCCCGGCGTCGGGAAGACTGCTATCGTCGAAGGCCTTGCCCAGCGCATTGCCGACGGCGAAGTACCGAGCTTCCTTGCCGACAAGCGCGTTCTTGGCCTGGATCTTTCCCTGATCGTCGCCGGGACCAAGTACCGCGGCCAGTTCGAGGAGCGGCTCAAGACCATCATGAAAGAGCTGATGGAGAATCAGAACTCCATTGTCTTCATCGACGAGCTGCACACCCTGGTCGGCGCGGGCTCCGCCGAAGGCTCGCTCGATGCAGCCAACATTCTCAAGCCCGCGCTCTCCCGCGGCGAAATCCAGTGCATCGGCGCCACCACCCCGGCCGAATTCCGCAAGTCCATCGAGAAGGACCGCTCCCTCGAGCGCCGCTTCCAGGCCGTCAAAGTCCCGCCGCCCAACGAAGCCGATGCTATCAAGATCATCCACGGCATCAAGGACCGCTACGAGAAATTCCACGCCGTCAGCTATACCGACGCCGCAGTCGAATTCGCCGTGTCCCATTCAAACAGGTATATCCCCGACCGCTTCCTCCCCGACAAGGCCATCGACCTCATCGACGAGGCCGGCGCGCGCGTCAAGCTTCGCCAGACCTCGCTCCCCGAGGAGATCACCGAGGTCCAGAAGCGCATCAAGTTCATCGTTCACCGCATGGACTCTGCCATCGCCAACCACGAGTTCGAGAAGGCCCGTTTCTACTCCGACGAGGAGCGCAAGGAGCGGGAAAATCTCCGCGCCCTCCGCGACAAGTACCACCTCGACGACTCCGCCGCCGGCATCGTCGGCCGCGAAGACATCGAGGATGTGGTCTCCCGCTGGACCGGCGTCCCCGTCACCAGCATCAAGGAAGAAGAAACCCAGAAGCTTCTCCGCGTCGAGGAAGAGCTGCATCGGCGCATCATCTCGCAGGAGAAGGCCATCAGCGCGCTGGCCCGCGCCATTCGCCGTTCCCGCGCCGGCCTCAAGAGCCCGCACCGGCCGATCGGAAGTTTTCTCTTCCTCGGTCCAACAGGCGTGGGCAAAACCGAGATGGCCCGCACCCTGGCTAATTTCCTCTTCGGTTCCGACAAGGCCCTCATCCGCTTCGACATGTCCGAGTTCATGGAGAAACACTCCGTCTCCAAGCTCATCGGCTCGCCTCCGGGCTATGTCGGTTACGAGGAAGGCGGCCAGCTCACCGAGCGCGTCAAGCGGTCTCCTTATTCGGTAGTCCTGCTCGACGAGATCGAGAAAGCCCACCCCGATGTCTTCAACATCCTGTTGCAAGTATTTGAGGACGGCCAGTTGACCGACGGCCTGGGCAACACCGTCGACTTCAAGAACGTCATCCTCATCATGACCTCTAATATCGGCGCCCGCCACCTGATGAAGAAGCAGGGCCTCGGCTTCCAGAGCGAGCGCGAAGACCTGGTCAACGAGAAGGTCGAGGAGTTAGTCAAGCAGGAAGTCAAAAAGACCTTCAACCCCGAGTTCTTGAACAGATTGGATGAGGTCATTCTTTTCCAATCGCTCAGCGACTCCGATCTTCTCCAGATCGTCGAGCTGCTGGTTCAGCAGTTGAACTCGAATCTGGCCCAGAAGTCCATCACCATCTCCGTCACCGAGGATGCCAAGAAATGGATCCTCGACAAAACCCTCGTCGACCGCAGCTACGGCGCCCGCCCCCTCCGCCGCGCCCTGCAGCGCTACGTCGAAGACCCTCTATCCGAAGCCCTGATCGGAGGCCAGATCACCGCCCGTCCAGCCTTCCTCGAGGTCTATCTCGACGCCAACCAGCTCTTCTATCGCCCGGTAAGCTCCGACGAGTCCGCCACGGAAGAAAAGCCCGCCGGCATCCTCCTCTTCAGTAATTGAGGCAAGCTGGGCAACGAACACAACCGGGTGCCCCAGGTCCCGAAATCGGGACCTGGGGCACCGCCAGACTCAACCAGCCCCCGCCACATCGGCGAATGCGTCCTCAAGCAACTCCAAATGAGAAACCCGCTAGCGCCTTCCTCGCGCCGTTGAGCAATTCCTCGGCCGGCAACGCCCGCCCAAAGAGAAATCCCTGAAATGCATTGCACCCCAGTCCAGCCAGGAATCCCCGCTGTTCCTCGGTTTCAATCCCTTCCGCTATGACCACCAGTCCCAGTCTGCTGCCTAATTCGATGATGCTGCGAGTAATGGCCTCGTCCTTTGGGTTGGCAAGTATGCCCTTTACGAAGGATAGATCGATCTTGAGCTGGTCGAGGGGCAACTCCCTCAGGTAGGAAATCGAGGAGTATCCGATTCCAAAGTCGTCCAGCGACAGCTTTACCCCCAGAGCTTTCAGCGCATGCATCCTGCGTTCGGCTTCTCTCAAGCTCGCAATCGTCCCGCGTTCGGTGATTTCCAGCACGATCTTCTCTGGGCTCACGCCGCTGCTCCCGATCGTATCCCGTGTGTGTTCCACAAAATCCGGCTGATTGAACTGGTAGCTGCTCACGTTCACTGCCAGGGTCAGATGCTCCGTGCCGGGATGCGCCCCCCATTTCTTCAGTTGCGCGCAAGCCGCAGCCAGGGCCTGCCGGTCGACGATTCCGATCAGTCCCTTCTCTTCGGCCAGAGGCACGAATTCTGCGGATGAAAGCAGCCCGCGGCCGGGATGCTGCCAGCGCGCCAGCACTTCGGCCCCGATCATGGTTCCCTCGCCATCCACTTGCGGCTGGAAATGGAAGGTGAATTCCCTTGCCGCCAGTCCCCGGCGCAGGTCGGCCTCAAGATGCGCGCGGTTGGCCACGGCGACTTGCATGCCGGGCTCGAAGAACCGCAACCTGCTGGAACCTGCTTCCTTGGCGCGATACAGCGCCAGGTCGGCCCGCCTGTGCAGGTCGGAGACCGATTCCCGATGCCCGTAGAACAGCGCAATTCCCACGCTTCCGCTGCTGTGGCAGTCGCATCCGGCCAGAATGTAGCGGCCGTGAATCGCGCTCAGAAGCTTGTTTGCCGCCGCTCTGGCCCCCGCCGCTGCCGCCTCCGCATCCTTCCCCAGCTCTTGCAGAATCACCACGAATTCATCGCCGCCCAGCCGGGCTACTGTGTCCTGCGCCCGCACCGATTTGCGCAATCGGTCGGCCACTTCCTGCAGCATCAGGTCGCCGCACTCGTGTCCCAAGGTGTCGTTCAAGGCCTTGAAATCGTCCAGATCGATGAGCAGGGCCGCCCCATATTCCTGGGTGCGCGCGGATCCGGCCAATGCGTTGCGCCACCGGTCGTTCAACAATCGCCGGTTGGGCAGCTTGGTCAGGGAATCGTAATAGGCCAGGTGCTCGATCTCCGCCTCTGCCCGCACCCGCTCGGTGATGTCGGTCAGGGTCGCGCGCAGCCTCACCCTCTCGCCTTCTTGAGAAATCGAGATGCAATCCAGCTGAACGTGGAGGAAGGCGCCATCGGCGCGCCGTATGCCCAGGGTAATCGCCTGATGCTCCGTCATTCGAGTCGCATTCCTGAACAGGCGATGGCACTTGTCGGCATCCTCGGGCGCCACGAATCGCGAGAGACGGTGATGGAGGATCTGTTTCCGGTCCGCGCCCAGCAACCGGCACCCGGTCAGATTGACTTCCAGGATGGTGGCGTCGCCACTCAGCGTGAGATAGGCTACCGGGGCAAATTCATAGAGATCGCGATAACGCTTGAGCGATTCTTGCAACGCCAGTTGCGTGCGCCGCAACTCCTCGTTCTGCAGCCTCAGCTCGGCCTCCAGAACATCGAGTTCGTGCAGAACTTCGCGGGGCGCCCCATCCGGCGCCTGAACCTCCGGCGCGCTCCGGATTTGTGCTTCCGCCTCCAGCCGCAGTTTAGCCCTGCTTCGGGTCATTGCTTCCTCCCCGGCTCTCCTGCTCAATTGATCTGGGAAAGAGGAATGCATCGCTGCGGCGCTGGCTTGCTCGGCGTGTTTTGGCTCGCTCTCTTGGCCAAACCTTCCCCAACGGCCCGCGCTTGCTCTTGTTCCCCGGAATCTTGGCAGAAGCCGGGGTTTCCAAGCATGTGGACTTCAACCCACTCTAAAACGGCAAAACCAACGCAGCCATTAGCCAATGAGCCATCGCCTGCTCACGAGCAAGTCATCTTCATGGATACTTCTTTTGTCTCTTGCAATTCTATACGATCCGATCGCTTGAGCATCTTCTGAACCGGTGCAGAGTGAGGCCGCAAAAGCTGGGTGGATTCTTTCCTCTAGAAGAACCCACTTTGCACATACTAGGTGAATCCGCGGTAATGCGGAAAATGTCTTATTTCCCCTCCGGCGTTGGCGTCCTGATCGAAACCAACAGTAAGAGCGGCGCATCGCCCTCGCGAATGATGCGCCTGGCGCTCACCACCAAACCGATGAGTCCAATGCCCGGAAACTCCTGCTCCACGGCAAAGCCTTCAAGGCTCCCTTTCTGTGCGAGTACGGCTTCAAGCGACTCGCGCAGTTGGCCAAAATTCCATTGCAGGCTGTCCAGCTCGTAAACCGGCCGCCCGATCGTATCGTCTTTGGCCGTCTTGAAAAACTGAAAGAAGGACCTGCTTGCGGAAACCACTCTCAGTGCTGAATCCAGGACCATGAGAGGGTCGCGCACGGTATCGACGACGGCCTCGGCAAGGCTTTGGGCTGCCTCTCTTACCGCTTCGGATTGGATGCGCTGCGTGATATCGGTAAATGTCAGCACCACCCCCTCGATCACATTGTCGAAAGTCCGGTAAGGCCGGATTCGAGTCAGAAACCATGTGCCGCCCCTGGTGCGTACCCCGCATTCGCAAGGCACAAGAGTCTCCAGCACCTCCTGCGCCTTGACCAGCAGGTCTTCATCCTCCAGATCCGACTTGATGTCCGCCAGCGGCCGCCCCACATCCGACTGCACCAGCCGAAAGACCTTGGCCGCCTCCGGAGTGAAGCGCCGGATGGCCAGCCGTTCATCCAGAAAAATCGTGCCAATGCTGGTGTTGTCCAGCAGATTCTTCATGTCGTTCTGCATGTCGGTCAGTTGCTCGATCTTGGACTGCAGTTCGGCGTTGACTGTCATCAGCTCTTCATTGGCCGACTGCAACTCCTCCTTCGAGGTCTCCAGCTCCTCGTTGGTCGATTGCAGCTCCTCGTTGGTCGATTGCAACTCTTCATTGGACGATGTGAATTCTTCGTTAGATGCCTGCTGCTCTTGGATGACGGACTGAAGATTTTCCCTGGCAGCGGCCAGGGTGCGCTCCAGCTCCTCGACCTCGGGGGCGGCGACCGGCCCCGAGGAGCCCTTGGCGCCCTTCCGGCTTCGCGCCGCCGTGCGCGGCAAATCCTGGAAGCTGACGAGAAGCAGATCTTCTCCCGTCCCTTCGCCGCGCATCGGCCTGACGCTGAGGGCTATCGTCTGATGACCCCCGTTCACCTTCACCGTGAGCTTGCGATTCAGCGTCGCAAGTCCGCTTCCGGCGGCCTTCACGATCGCGGCGCCCAGTTCCGGTTGCAGTCCCTCTCGCGCCATTTCGATCGCATTGAACCGGGATGGGCCGGGCGCGGGCTGCAGATACTTCCCGGTCTCCCCATGAACGTACAGTATGTCTCCTTTGGGGTCTGTCAGGATGGACGCCGGGGCGAAGGATCGAATCAGCGCCCGGTTCATCAGTTGTTGCATCTCGGCTTCTTTCACTCTTGTCACCGCGCCCGCCGCTTCATGCTGGCTTGGCTCCATTCCGTAGATTAGGCCGCCGGCGATTCCAGGGCTCTGCGAGACCCCGGAGCGGTTGGCCTGGTAGATCTTCCACTTCACGCTGAGCGGGGTCAGAACATCCGTGTGCTTGCCCACGCTTTCACAGGGCGAAAGCATCAGCGCCCCGCCCGGCTTGAGGGCAAAGTGCAAGGTTCCGATAACCAGATCTTGCACCTTAGGCTCCAAATAAATCAATACATTACGGCAACACACCAGGTCCAGTCTGGTAAACGGAGGGTCCTTGATCAGGTTCTGCACGGCGAATACCACTAGTTGGCGGATCTCTTTTCTGATCTGGTAGCCGTGCTCATGCTTCACAAAGAAATGCTGCAGACGGTCCGGCGAAACATCTTGAGAAATACTTGGCGAGAACACTGCGGCTCGCGCCACCACAATCGCATCTTGATCCAGGTCGGTGGCATAAATCTGCACTCTGAATCCCTGCCCGGAGCTCTCCAGGAACTCGCTCAGAACGATGGCGATCGAGTATGCTTCTTCCCCCGTCGCGCAACCGGCCACCCAGACACGAAACACGTAATCCGCCGGCTTGCCCTCCACCAGCCTGGGCAGAACCTCGGCCTTCAGCGTGGCGAATGCTTCCGGATCGCGAAAGAAACTCGTGACGTTGATGAGCAGCTCCTTGAAGAGCAACTGCACCTCGCCGGGATGCTCCTTGACGTACCGCGCATAGACATCGATATCGTCTATGTCTTGCAGGTACATGCGCCGCTGGATGCGCCGGCTCACGGTGCTCCTTTTGTATTTGGAAAAATCCGTGCCCGTGCCGCTGCGCAAGCTCTGCAGCACACGGTTCAATCCGCTGGATTTCTGCGGCAGCTCCAATGGTTCCGTCCGCGAAGTCGCCATGCGTTTGCCTGCCAACAGCGCTTCCGGCATCTTCTCCACCGGCAACACCAGCGAGGCCCAGCCTGCATGAATGGCGCTGGTCGGCATACCATCGTATTTGGCCGTGGCCGGATCTTGCACGATGGTCAGCCCGCCCGCGCTTGCAATTGCCCGCAGCCCCTCCGTGCCGTCCCGTCCTGTCCCGGAAAGAATGATGCCTATGGCCAGCTTCGCCTGATCCTCGGCCAGGGAGCGCAGAAACCCATCGATAGGCAGACGGTGGCCGTAGGCCTGTTCCGGCGCGCTCAGTTGCAGCTTCCTGCGGAAAATCACCATGTCGCGGTTGGGGGGGATGACGTAAACATGGTTTTGAGCCACCGCCATCCCGTCCTCGACCTCCAGCACCGGCATCGCGGTCGAGCGTTGCAGGATCGCGGTCAGCATGCTGGCATGAGACGGATCCAGGTGCTGCACCAGAACGAACGCCATGCCGCTGCTGGCTGGAATAGCGCGAAAAAGCCCCTCCAGGGCCTCCAGACCGCCCGCGGATGCGCCAATGCCGACGATGGGGACGCCGGCGCCGCTGGCGCTTTCCCCACGCCTGCGAGCTGGGGGTGGGTCTATCTTGACATCGGATTTCTTGCTGGCCATGGCTGATCCTGGAGTCAGCGCGGCTCCCTAGCCTTTTGCAGGGATTATATCCTTAATTTTCAAGGAAATCGCCGGACTTTTTCCCAGCCGTTCCGGCGCCCCACGCTCTGCGCCCTTCGCATATCCATCGAACGCTCGGGAAAGCGTTCTTGAGAAAACGGAGTGAGTCAGCGGAAACCCGAAACAGGCCGACCGCCCATTCTACCGGAAGCCGGCTCCCGGTCTTGGTGAACAGCTCAAGAAGAATGCCGCGTGCGATGCCGCTTCTTACCGAAGTACTTACTGTCCGGTGTCATGATGAACTACTTACTAACTGCGCGTCAAATTGCCGGCTCGCCAGGCTTGGTTGAGTTACCGTTGAATGCAGGGCACTTAAAAAAAGAACAGATCGGCAGGAAACCGGTTTAAGCTACACCCTCCGGGTTTATAGTGGCTCTGCGATATTCATGGGCGATTTCGCCCGCTGTAAGGCAGGAGTCGCAAAGATGAGAATGTGTTCCAGCGTTCCAACCGCTCTTGCGGCCGCGCTTCTCGTTGCTACGCTTCACGCCCAGGTCCAGGTCCAGATCGACGCCCGTCCCATTCCTCGCCTCGTGCATCAGAACCGGCGCTTCGCTCTGTTCGTGGACGATGCACCCTATCTGATGTTGGGCGCGCAGGTGGAGAACACCGCCTCGTGGCCGGCCATGCTGCCCAAGGTGTGGCCCGCCATGGAATACCTCCACGTCAACACGGTTGAAATGCCGGTTTACTGGGAGCAGTTCGAACCCCAACCCGGAATTTACAACTACACAATGGTCGATACCCTGATCGCGGAAGCTCGCAGGCATAAGGTTCGCCTGGTGCTGCTTTGGTTTGGAACATGGAAGAACGGCAGCCAGCATTACATGCCCGAATGGATGAAGCTGGACACCGACCGCTATCCGCACATGGTGGGTAAGGACGGCAACGCGGTGGACTCCCCGTCACCCTATTGCGCCGCCTCGCTTGAAGCCGACAAAGCCGCCTTCGCGGCTCTCATGCGGCGCCTCAAGCAAGCCGATCCGCAGCGAACCGTAATCATGGTTCAGGTGGAAAACGAAGCCGGCAGTTGGGGCAGCGTCCGCGATTACTCACCCTCCGCGCAGAAGCTCTTCGACGCACCCGTGCCTTCCGAACTCCTCGCCGCGATGCATATTGAGAGCCCTTCTCCATCCCCCAACTGGCAGCAAGCCTTTGGCCTCGACGCGGAAGAATACTTCCACGCCTGGTCGGTTGCCAGTTACATCGGCCAAGTCGCGGCAGCGGGAAAGGCCGTTTACCCCCTGCCCATGTACGCCAACGCGGCATTGCGCAACCCCTTCCATCCCGGCCCTCCCGGGCATCCGGGCGCTCCCGGAGCCTACGAGAGCGGCGGCCCCACGGACAATGTGCTCGACATCTGGAAAGTCGCCGCGCCTGGGCTCGACATTCTCGCCCCCGACATTTATGAGACCGGCGACGACGCGTATCTGAAAGTCCTCGAACTCTATCGCCGCGACGACAACGCGCTCTTCGTGCCGGAGACTGGCTGTCCCGGCTGCGACCGCTTCTTCTTCTCCGCGCTCGGTCTTCAAACCATTGGCTTCTCGCCGTTCGGCATGGATTACACCCGCGGCGCGGACTTCTACCGCTGGACGCTGCACGCCGAGGATTCCACCCAGGAGGAGTTCCTGGACCCCTGGGCCATGAACTACCGCTTGGTCGGCCCCATGCAGCGGGAGATCGCGCGGCTCAACTTCGAAGGCAAGCTCCAGGCCGTGGCCGAAGAGCAGGGTAAGACCACCCAGATCCTGCCCTTCGGATCATGGGACGCGGTGGTCTCGTATGGGGCGCCCCGTTACGGCGAGGGGCCCGCCACGGGCAATCCGAAGCCGATCGGCCGTGTCCTGGTTGCACAACTGAAGGACAACCTGTTTCTCGTGGCCGGGTATTTTTGCCGCGTCGACTTCCGCCCCGCCAGCGCCGGCAAGCACCGCACTGGCGAAGTTGGGACCGAACAGAATCCCTCCGCACTCATCGATGGCAAATGGCGGCACCGGCAATTCCTGCGTGTAGAAGAGGGAACTTACGAAAACGGCGTCTTCAAGCTGCTTCGCATTGTCAATGGAGGCGAGACGGACTGGGGCCTCGACTTCTTTGGCAAGGAGCCCATGGTCCTGCGCGTCTCCCTTGCCACCTACTAGACGTGCGGCGAGTTACCAAGGCCGGACGTTTTCGCCCGGCACAAAGTTAGGAGTGACAAAGATGAAAATGACTTCCGCTGTCTTGGCCGCCCTCGCGGCCACACTTGCTTTCGCTGTTCTCCAGGCCCCGGCCCAGGTTCAGGTCCCGGCCCAAACCGGCGTCCGTCCCATTCCCCGCCTCGTGCACCAAGACGGCCGCTTCGCCCTCTTCGTCGACGATGCGCCGTATCTCATGCTCGGCGCGCAGGTACATAACTCCAGCTCCTGGGCCGCCGAGTCGCCAAAAGTCTGGCCGGCCATGGAATACCTGCACGTCAACACCGTGGAAATGCCGGTCTACTGGGAGCAGTTCGAACCCCAGCCCGGCCAATTCGATTACACCCTGGTTGACAATCTCCTCGCCGAGGCTCGCCAGCATGAGGTTCACCTCGTTCTGCTTTGGTTCGGCACTTGGAAGAACGGCAGCCAGCACTACATGCCCGAATGGATGAAGCTGGATACCGTCCGTTATCCCCACATGCTTGGCCGCGACGGCGAGGCCGTCGACTCGCCATCCCCGCATGCCGCCGCATCGCTTGAAGCCGACAAATCCGCCTTCACCGCCCTCATGCGCCATCTCAAGGAAGCCGATCCCCAGCGCACCGTCCTCATGATGCAGGTCGAGAACGAAGCCGGCGCCTGGGGCAGCGTCCGCGATTTCTCCCCCGCCGCGCAGCAACTATTTGCCTCCCCGGTCCCCCCCGAACTGCTCCGCGCCATGAGTGTGCACCCGGCTTCTCCATCCCCCAACTGGCTGCAAGCCTTCGGTCCCAACGCCGATGAATACTTCCACGCCTGGTCGGTCGCGCGCTACATCGGCCAGGTCGCCGAGGCGGGCAAGGCCGTCTATCCGCTCCCCATGTATGCCAACGCCGCCCTGCGCAATCCCTTCCATCCCGGCCCTGCTGGCCTGCCCGGCGCTCCCGGCGCCTATGAGAGCGGCGGTCCCACCGACAATGTGCTCGACATCTGGAAAGCCGCCGCCCCGGCACTCGACCTCCTCGCCCCCGACGATTACGAGAACGACGACGCCTCCTATTTGAAGGTTTTGGACCTCTATCACCGCGCCGACAACGCCCTGTTTGTGCCCGAAACCGGTGGTCCCGGCAAAGCCCGCTTCTTGTTCTCCGCCCTCGGTCTGCAAACCATCGGCTTCTCTCCGTTCGGTCTCGACTACACCCACAGAGCCGCCAGCCGCTCCCTCAACCAAGCCGATCCCGCTCGCCCGCCGGAGGAGTTCCTCACTCCCTGGGCCATGAATTATCGCCTCATCGGTCCCATGCAGCGGGAGATCGCCCGCCTCAACTTCGATGGCAAGCTCCAGGCCGCGGCCGAGGAGCAGGGCAAGCCTGTCCGCACCCTCCCCTTCGGCGCCTGGGATGCGATCGTCTCCTTTGGCGCGGCGCGCAACAATCGCGCCGCAGGCAATCCCAATCCCGAAGGCCGCGCCCTGGTCGCCCAACTAGGGGACAACCAGTTTCTCGTCACCGGATACTTCTGCCGCGTCGACTTCCGCCCCGCCGGCACCGAAGCGCAGCGCAAATCCCAGCACATCGTCGAAGGAACCCAGCAGAATCCCTCCGCCCTCATCGACGGCAAATGGCAGCACCGTCAGTTCCTCCGCGTCGAGGAGGGAGCGTTCGAGAGCGGCCTCTTCAAGCCCCTCCGCATCTGGAACGGCGACGAAACCGACTGGGGCCTCGACTTTGGCGAAGACCCGATAGTCCTACGCGTCTCCCTGGCCACCTATTAGCGGCACAGTCGGCCGGGTTGGTTGACCACGGCGGCGGGAGAGGGATTCCTGCCGCCTCGCAAACTGCCGATTTTGCGTTTGAAGATGGAGCAGCGGCGCGACGATCTACCGGCGCGCCAGCCTGGCGAAGCTGGCCCCAGACTCTGGGCGAATTGGCCATTCAGTTTAGGGAGGAGTAGCGACGTGTAAACCAAGTTGAGAAATCGGATAATCTGTGCAAAAGCGCCTGGAGAAGGAGCTGGAACTGTCTTGTTTCAGGACAGCGGGTTACGTTGGTCCACGCACATCGTAATCTGGCGCTTGGGATTAGCTTCCTCTAATATCGGCACAGTGAGGAAAAGCTTGAGGCCACGTAAGAACATTCCCCGGGGCCTGAAGAATTCCAATTCCCAGGAGCCTGCCATGATCCGCAATTGCGCCGCCAATGAAAGTTTTGAGATCAGTCCCCGGTTTCGCCGCTCCATCGAAGAGCGGATCGCCCGGCTGGAGAAGGATGCCGAGCACGACGAGGCGCAGGTCGTGTTGCTGGTCGACGGCGACCATATCAAAAGGCAAATGCGGCTGGTGGCCATGCAGCGGTCCGAGGCATTGCGCATGCGGCTATTTCTCGACCGCGCCAAGGCGCGGCTTCCCCGCCCGACGATCGCCCTCTGAGGCATCCGCAAGTCGGCCTCAAGCCGCAGCAAAAAAGCCGGCGATTCTCATATAAAGGCGCTGGCCCTTCTTATTGGAGAGTTTGGAGCACCGGGCGGGGATCGAACCCGCGTATACAGGTTTTGCAGACCTGCGCGTTAGCCACTTCGCCACCGATGCTTGAAGATCGTTTTCAGTTTTCAGTTGTCAGTGGTCAGTGAAGACTCAGAACCTGGCGTTTATGCTCCGGCGACTGACAACTGATAACTGACAACTCAAATCAAAAAACCCACCGCGCCTTCTGGCGGGTGGGTCGTCTGGAGCTTCTTTGCGATCGGAATCTAGCCCAGCGAACACGCCCGCGCAGTCGAGCAGCCCTGACAGCGGCAGCACAGACAAATCGCGGGAGTGAAGAACCTGGTCATCGAGTCCATTTCCACCGGAGAGCTATTGCATGCCTTGAAGTCCGGCGCGTATTCGTAGACTAAGGTCATTCGACCGGCTTGTCAAGCAAGACTTCAACCGGGGCACGGCAATCGCATTTGAACCCAATTAAGAGATTGAGGGCTGCACAGGCTGCGGAAAGACTCCATCGGTCCAGGCTTTGTAACAGGGCACGACTTCAGTCGTGCCGCAAGTGGCCGCAAAGAATCGACGGGTTTTAGCGCAGCCGAAGGGTGCCGCAAAGAGCCGCAAAGGGAGGGGCTTTAGCCCCCGAAGGACGTCGTCCTTGGCCCGGCTTGGTTCATGAGATGACTTCTAGAAAAACAAGGTCCAGTTCGCAACGAAATTGAGTGCATTTGCAACGCGCGGCGTAATTGCCGGTCCGTCGACGTAACTCAATCCCAGGCTCAGGTAGTTGCCGCGTGAAGCGCGCAGCGAGTAGCTGCCGGTCACCGTCGTTCCAGCCCGCCACACGGTCTTGCCTTCGGAGACCAGATTGTCGGTAAAGATCCTGCTGTAGCCGGTGCGGGATGCAACTGCGGAGAGAACATCGTCGGGACGTGAGCGAAGCGGCCCCTCCTTGTAGAGTCGCGCCTCGTAATAGCGGGCGTATGCATTCAGCGTTTCCGGCGCCGTCATGAAGGATCCGCCGGCATAGAGCCCCTGCTTTGGATGCTCCCGGCCTGACTTGAGCAATTGATAATCCATGAGGGCGTATGCGCAGTAATTGCCCGGCTCCGGCTGACCGGTGGCCTCATTCCTGTAAGGCGTGGTGTTGTATATATCGCCGGCGCGGACCCACGCCGCATGTGCATCGGCGCTTGCCGCGCGCAGGTAGCCTACTTCATTGATTAGGACCAGTTTGTCGCCGTGTGGAATGAATCGGAAGCCGGTGTGATTTCGCGCCACTTCGGCCGGCCCCCCGTTGGCATCCTGGCTGCGCTGCGCGGCGGTCTCGATGTAGGCATTCTCAGGCCCGCGAATCCGAACGTTGAACGAGGGCGCAGTTAGAGGGAAGTACGACATGCCGGCCTCGTAGGGCAATACGGCATAGACACCCTGCGCGCCGGTCGCCGTCGATCCTCCTACAAAGAGACCCACGAAGCTCATGTTGTTGGCAATGTACCCCGCCTTTAGCTCGACGCGATCCTCCCCGTACGCCTTGTAGAAATAGAGGGCCCACAACTGAACCGACTTTGGACCGGCGGGATTCCAGCTTGCCCAGTTCCACACCCCGCCCAGATAGAACTGCGCGTGCTTTAAATGCAATTGATGAAGATCGGCAGCGAGGATCGGCTGCACAAATGAACTTCCGAACGCGCGCTGGCCAACATAGACCTGCTCATCGGCAGGCACGGGAGCATCAAGCATGTTCTGTGTATACTGCAGCCCCGAAATGACTCGAAAGGCAAAGCCCTTGTTAAAAAGTGCCCGGCGAAATCCCGAATCAACGTCGATGACGCTGTCGGAAAACGGCGGCATGGCGGCATCTCCTCCGAGGTAATTCAGGTCCTCGATGGAACGCTGGGCAGGTGTTGGGGAATCGGGAAGGCCCTGACTTGCATCGTTGCTTTTTGCGTGGCCCAAGATGCCGGCGCCCAGCAAGAGCCCAGCTGTGAGCATTCTCCCGATCCTTCGGTCGCTCCTCCTTTGCATTTCTCCAGCACCTTCAGTCTTTCTCGCGGCTGTGCGGTATTTAGCCCTGCAACAGTTGTCTCAGCAGGCTCAGATTGAAGATACACCGCACACCATCGGCGCACGATCGGGATACGGAACTCAAAATTCCCGGGTTGCGGGCCGAATGACCAAGCCGGTAAACACAACTGCCCAGTCTTGGCCCTTTCTTGGGCAAAAAACAGGCCTTTTTGTCCCGGTTTTGGCCCATTTCCGCCCACAAGAACCCATGAGACGGCCGAATCCAGCCAGGCCGGGTTTTCGGAGCCTCTTTGCCTGCGAACAGGCAGAGTCGCTGGTTAGCTCTTCGGTGGCGGCGGCTTGTCTGGCCATCCCTTCATGCGCAGGAATTGCTCAGGGCGCCCAGTTCGGCAACGGAATGATGAGCCTTCGCGGCGAGCAGTGGTTTGATGGGCAAAGGAAGCGTGCTCTGCTCACCGGGCCCGGCCTCCACGAAAGCGTCGAAGAGGGTGGCATAGAGAGCCTCGCGCCCGGTCAGCTTCTTATTTCGCTCACGGAGGAAACCGAAGCGGAAACAAGAGCAGGGTTCCAGTTCGGCAAGGAATGCGGGAGAAAAGAATTCGTGGGTGTCGGCAACCGCCATGAGGATGAGCGAGCGCCAACTGAAGCGCAGCAGCTCTTTCAGGCTCGAGGTGCCGTTGGGCAAGCGGTCCATGCGGTCGGCCACCTGCTGGCTGAGATTCAGAAGCTGCAGGACCAGGCTGTCGAGCGGTCTGCCCTCCGTGGCGGCGCGGGTGAAAAGCGTGACCGAACCGCGGCGCAGATCTTCATCGACGTCTTGCAAGTCGTCGCCCAGTTGCAGCAGCACGCCCCACTCGAAGGAAAGCCGGCTTTCTTCCGCGGTGAGCCAGGGGTGCGCCAGACAGGCATCGGCCAGCACCGAGGTTCCGCCCTTGGCGCAACTGATGCGCACCACATCGATGTTGCCGCATGAGTCGGCGAGGCGGTTGCCTTTGTCGAGTTGGGCGATGCTCCGCTCCTGCGCCCGATGAATGGCCAGGAGGGAGTCGAAGACCTGCGGGTAGCGTGCCCGCGGATACTGGTCCTCGATCATTTGAACCATGGTCCACACAACCGCCTCGTGAGGATTGCCGGCGGAACGCAGTTGGCCGCACAGGCGTTGGCGGAAGCGTTCGCTGAAGTGGAGCTTTTCGCCGGTAGACAGATCTGGATGGTCAAGATAGTTGTCGCTGTAAGGGTAGAGGAGGCTGTAGGCGAGGATCGATGGAGTGAGCACCATGGGTTGACCGAGCAGCGGCTGCAATCCGCAAGCGGTCCAGGCGTTGCGGCATGCCTGAATGGTGTCGGCCGTGCTGAGGGTTGGGTCGAAGTCGCGCGCCCATCTGGCAAACTGCGTGCCCAAGGGCAAGAACCCCCCGGTGAGCAACTGAACCGTATCACCCTCGAGGCCGAGCGCGGCAGCCGCGAAGCGCGGAAAGAGCGCGACAATGCGCTGCCACGCCAGAAATTGTTCGGCTGGGGTGCGCGCAGCCCGCCGGGCCTCGCGCTGCACGGCGCGCAAGCCCTGGTCGTAAGCCTCTTCGCGCTTCCGCTGTTCCTTCCGGGTGTATCGCGGCGAGAGCGGCATGGAGCATAAGGCGCAGGCCTCCCACAGCTCGATGCATTCCTCAACCCGCTCCTCGACCCATGACCGACTGAAGCGTTGTTCCATGCTGCTCAAGGGTACGAAAAGCCGCGCTAAAGGGTTCCAGCTTCCGGTCGGGGAGCCGGATTTCCTGTAGATGGCTGTTCCACCAGGCAGATCGACAACCGATGCGCGCGATAATTCTCCTGTGGCCACACCAGGAGCCAACGATATGGAGCTGGACTATTTTGTGGTGGATGTCTTTACCCAAACGGCGCTGGCGGGCAATCCGCTGGCAGTCGTGATGAACTCCGCTGCGCTCACGGCGGAGCGGATGCAAGCGATCGCGCGGGAATTCAATCTGTCGGAGACCACGTTTGTTGAGCGGAGGTCTGCCGCGGTGGAGCATGCGGCGGGGATTCGCGTGCGGATTTTCACCACCGGGGAGGAGCTGAATTTTGCCGGTCATCCGACGCTGGGGACTGCGAGTGTGCTCCGGCTCCACGCTCCCGAGACGCTGCGCGGCGATACCCTGACGCTCGATCTAAACGTGGGGCCTGTGCCGGTACGCTTTGACGAAGGCGGCCCGTTCGGCGAGATGACGCAGCGGGACCCGGAGTTTGGCGCGGAGTTGGACCCCAGCGAGGTTGCCCGGCTCACCGGGTTGGCTTTCGACGATCTGGACCCGCAATTGCCTGCGCAGATCGTTTCGACAGGAACGGCCTTCGCCATTGTTACGTTGCGGACAGCAGAGCCATTGGCCCGATTGCGCGTGGACCACGAGCAGGCCGCTGCGTGGCTGAGGGAGCGCGGAGCACGGTGGTTCTACGTGCTGGGACCCGCATCGAATCAAGGGCGCGGCGATGCGCCGGTGTGGCGCGCCCGGATGCAGTTCAACGGCGGCGAGGATCCGGCCACGGGCTCGGCGGCTGGGTGCGCCATCGCCTATCTGGTGGGGCGCGGCGCGGTAGCCTCGGACCAGCGAATCTCTCTGCGCCAGGGCGTGGAGATCGGCCGCCCCAGCGATATTTTCGTCTCCGCAAGGAGGGAATCGGAGAGTGTCAGCGATGTGCGCGTGGCGGGCAGCACTGTTCCTGTAGCAAAGGGACGGCTTTTCCTGCCGTGATGCACACTCTTTCAACAGGCATTCATCGATGCAAGTGACGGACTGTATTAAATCTATGCAACATTTGCTTGTTTCAGAGGGGTTTTCAAGCCGCGTTTCGCCTCTCGTTCTCTCTTCACACGAGGCAGCATTCCTCGTACTCTTTCCTTTTGTTGAACGATCTTAACCGGCGTTCCGGCCGGTCTTGCCCCCAGGCATCAATCACAATTTGACCGCGAGCGAAGGCTGGCCCCCTGTGTTTTCGAAGGCCGGACGCCCGATTGCGTGACCGCAGCCGCCCCCATGGCTTGTGCGCTCATCACGCCGGGCGATCCGTGTTGAACGACCAACCAGGAAGGGCTCACCTCGTTTCCGGTGGCCGTTGCGGAACCTGCTCAACCCCAACGCAATTCAAGAGGGTGAAGCTGAGTGTGTCCAGAGGGCGGCCAAGAAACTGAACCAAGGAGCGTATTCCCGACCATGCGGCCCAAGAAAGTCATTCTCTGTGTAGACGACAACGAACTGGATCTTTCCGTACTCAGTTTCATGCTGGCAACGAACGGATATCGCGTGGTCTCGGCGACCAACGGCAAGGAGGCAATTGGCATCTTTGGCGAGCACCAGGTCGATCTGGTTTTGGCCGATTATGCCATGCCACAAATGACCGGAGACCAACTGGTGGACCGGTTAAAGCAAGTGGCGCCGCAGGTGCCCATGATCCTGCTGGGCGATCCGCAGAAGGCGGGCCTCGACCCGCATGCGGCCGACGCGATGGTAGCCAAGAAGAATTGCTCGCCCCAGGAGTTGCTGGAGCGAATCAAGGTGATGAGCGCGCGCAAGCGCGGGCCCCGCAAAGGAGCGCAGCGGCTGCTGCCGGCAGCGGAACTGGCGGCGGTCTCGTAACAAAGCCAGGGAACAGGGAACAGAATGACGGCGACGTATCGGCGGCGCGGTTTGCGAATTCCTGACAAGCGGAACCGGCCCCTGTTCCGTGCAATTGCCGAGGTTCGACACCCGCTCCGATCGAGGCCTATTCCGAGCGGACAGATGAGGAGAAGCAATGATCACTCGCAGAGACTTGTTGGTGGCCTTGGGTGCGGCCGCGGCCGCGCCGGAGGGCTTCGCGCTTGCCGCTCAGCCGGCGGCGATGGGCTCGGCGGTTTTCGATTGGAACAGCATCCCCGTCAAGCCCACGGCCGTGGGTTCGGTGCGGTCGTTCTTCAGTACGCCCACAGCGACGCTCGAGAATCTGGAATTGCACGTCACCTCGCTGGACCCCGGCAAGATGCCGCACCCGCCGCACCGGCATCCCAACGAGGAGATGGTGATCGTCCAAAAGGGAACGGTGGAGGCGCTGGAGAACGGCGAATGGAAGCGGGTGGGGCCGGGATCGGTGATCTTCAATGCTTCCAATCAACTGCATGGACTGAGAAATGCCGGCGCCGAACAGGCGGTCTACCACGTCATCAACTGGAAGACCGCGGCAACGCCGGCGCCCTTGCCACAATAAGGGGCCAGTCGCGTTGCCGCGGGGTGAATCGGCGCGATCGCCCTCGCTCCGCAAGCTCGCCGGTCCTGAAGCCCTTTCAGCGTGGAGTTCCAGGACGCCGTTCCATGCCCGCCCCACTCCCGATCCGTTGATGATTTGGGGCTGAATTTGGGACGAGTTCCGGGCACCGCGTGGAGAGCCCCGAACCGTGCTGCAGGGGGAGTTTGCTGCAGGTCGCTTC
>Ga0326727_10005842_pt1 | contig 34628 bp, 31 predicted proteins | sample MB2enrmetagenome_FD_207643 | JGI IMG/M metagenome (GOLD analysis project Ga0326727, IMG submission 207643) | Lab enriched peat soil microbial communities from McLean, Ithaca, NY, United States - MB29MY | ecosystem: Environmental > Terrestrial > Soil > Wetlands > Peat | place: USA: New York...
CGATGGGAGAGGGAATTGATGTTGTCATAGACTTTGGCGTAATTCTGAACCTTGCTCAGGTAGTTGCGAGAATTGTCGAACTGATCGAAGGGGATGCGCAGCCGCCATATATAAAGCCGGTCCGTCGCGCCGAGCGCCTCCTCGGCCAGGGCCTTGGTGCCGCTGTAAAAACTGCACGGGGGACGGCGAAAGGTGAAATTCGGTTCGTCGTTCTCGGTGAAGCCGGCAATTTCGCCGGGATTCCGCTCGAACACGCTCTGGCATTCCGGCGTGGTCAGGTCCTTTTCCACGCGGCCATGGATTTTGGCGCCGTCATAAATGCAGCCGGAGGAAACATGGCCGAAGGGCACGCCCTCCGCGGCGCAGGCGTGGGCGATCATGGCGGGAAAGAGCGTGTTTCCCTGAAGGGTGTCGGCGCGATGCTCCTCGCAAGCGTCCACGTTCGGTTTGCCGGTATAACCGGCGGCGTTGAGGAGGAACTCCGGCTTGAGGCGGCGCAGCAGACCGGTCAGCACCTCAAAGCGGGTGTAATCGGACTGGGCGCGGGCCGGCGCTGCAAAAGGAATGGCGCGGGCGGCCAGTTCGCGCTGGAAAGCCTGGCCGATGTAACCGGAGCCGCCCAAGAGAAGGATTTTGCTCAAGGCTGTCCTTCCGCCAGCACGCGGCCGAGGTAGTCGCGATACTCGCATTTGGGGATTTGCGCGACCAGGTTTTCAAATTGGGCGCGGGTGATGAATCCGCGGTGAAAGGCGGCTTCTTCGGGGCAGCCGATTTTTATGCCCTGCCTTTTCTCGATGGTCTGGACGTAGGCGGAGGCTTCGTGGAGGCTGGTGCTGGTGCCGGCATCCAGCCAGGCAAAGCCGCGGCTCAATTGGCGGACGCGCAACTGGCCGCGCCGCAGGTAGGCCATGTTGACCTCGGTGATTTCCAGTTCGCCGCGCGCGGAGGGGCGCAGTTGCCGTGTGATTTCCAGCACGGTGTTGTCATAGAGATAGAGGCCGGGCACGGCGTAATTGCTGCGTGGCGACGCCGGTTTTTCCTCGATGGAAATGGCCTGGCCGCGCTGGTCAAATTCCACCACGCCGTAGCGTTCGGGATCGGTCACGCGATAGCCGAAGATGCAGGCGCCGCCGTCGAATTGCTCGAAGGCGGTCTTGAAGCAATCGGCGCCGTAAAAAATATTGTCGCCCAGAATGAGGGTGACGGGATCGGAGCCGATGAAGGAGGCGGCGATGAGGAAGGCCTGGGCGATGCCGGCCGGTTTGGGCTGCTCGCGATAATCAATGGTCAAGCCCCATTTCCGGCCGTCGCCCAGGAGTTGCTGGAAGCGCGGCAGGTCTTGCGGCGTGGAAATGAGGCAGATGTCGCGCACGCCGTTTTCGATGAGGGTGGTCAGCGGATAATAGACCATCGGTTTGTCGAAAACCGGCTGCAACTGTTTGCTGGCGACGAGGGTGAGCGGGAACAGGCGCGAGCCGGCGCCGCCCGCCAGAATGATGCCTCTCATGCGATGTTGAAGAATTGGTCAGGCCTGCCAGACCTGGCCGGGTTTGGCGGGGATGCCGGACATGGCGTTGCGGGCGTCCACGATGCAGCCGGCCCATTTGGCCAGTTGGGCGTAGTCAACAGAAGTATGTTTGGTGGCGATGAGGACCAGGTCGAAGGAGCGGATGGTTTTTTCGTTCCAGACAACGGATTTCACCCCGGCCCATTGCGGATGTTCGCGGGTGGGTTTGATGACCGGAACATAAGGGTCGTAGTAGGAAACGGCGGCGCCGCGCTCCTTGAGAAGGGTCATCAGCACGTAGCTGGGGGATTCGCGGTCGTCGTCCACGTCGGCCTTGTAGGCCAGGCCGAGGACGAGGATTTTGGAGCCGTTGAGGGATTTCTTGCGGTCGTTGAGCGCGGTGACGGCCTGCTGGACGACGTAGGCGGGCATGGCGGTGTTGATTTCGCCCGCCAGTTCGATGAAGCGGGTGTGTTTGCCGTATTCGCGGGCCTTCCATGTCAAGTAGAAAGGATCAATGGGGATGCAGTGGCCGCCCAGGCCGGGGCCGGGGTAGAAGGCCATGAAGCCGAAGGGCTTGGTTTTGGCGGCGTTGATGACTTCCCAGACGTCAATGCCCATCGCGGTATAGACGACTTTGAGTTCGTTGACCAGGGCGATGTTGATGCTGCGGAAAATGTTCTCGGTCAGCTTGGCGGCCTCGGCGGCGCGGCAGGAGGAAACCGGGACCAGGGTCTTGATGGCCAGGCCATAGACGGCCTTGGCGCGTTCCAGGCAGGCCGGGGTGAGGCCGCCGATGACCTTGGGAATGAGGGCGACTTTGCTGTCGGGGTTGCCGGGGTCTTCGCGCTCGGGGGAGAAGGCGAGATGAAAATCCACGCCGGCCTTGAGGCCGGAACCGCTTTCCAGGACGGCGCGGAGGTCTTCGTCGGTGGTGCCGGGATAGGTGGTGGATTCCAGGACGACGAGGAGGCCTTTCTTGAGATGAGGCGCGAGGCTGCGGCCGGTGTCGAGGATGAAGCTGATGTCCGGTTCGCGGTTTTTGTTGAGGGGCGTGGGGACGCAGATGATGACGGCCTCCATCTTCTTGACCTGGCTGAAGTCGGTCGAGGCGGAGAACTTGCCCGACTTGACGAACTGGGCGATGGTGTCGGCGGGAATGTGTTTGATATAGCTGCGCCCCTGGTTGATGGAGTCCACCTTGGCGCGGTCCACGTCCAGTCCGAGGACGGAGGCGCCGGAGCGGGCGAATTGGAGGGAGAGCGGGAGACCGACGTAACCCAAACCGACAATGGCGATTTTCATAGTTATAGTTCTGATGGAATTGTTTGTTGTTCAGCGGCCGATGCTTTTGTAGAGGAAGCCGAGGCGTTCCATTTCGGCCGGGTCAAAAAGATTGCGGCCATCAAAAATGATGGGATGGCTGAGACTGCGGCGGACCCGGTCGAGGTCAAGCTGCTTGAATTCCGGCCACTCGGTGGCGATGACCAGGGCGTCGCAACCGTCGGCAACTTGGTTCATGTCGGCCACGTAAGTGACGTCTTTGAGGACGGCGGCGGCCTTTTCCATGGCCTGGGGGTCGTGAACGCGGAGTTTGGCGCCGGCGGACTGAAGGCGCTGGCAAAGTTCGATGGCGGGGGAGTTGCGGACGTCGTCGGTGTTTTGTTTGAAGGCCAGGCCGAGGACGCCCAGGGTCTTGTCTTTGACAATCCAGAGGGTGTCGGCGATTTTTTTGACGAAGCGGTCCATTTGCGCGGCGTTGATGCGCTGGATTTCCTTGAGCAAACCGAAGTTGTAGCCCAGGGTTTCGGAAAGGTGGATGAAGGCGCTGAGGTCCTTGGGAAAACAACTGCCGCCGAAACCCAGGGAGGCGTCGAGGAACTGGCGCCCGATGCGGGAGTCCATGCCCATGCCGCGGGCGACTTCCTGGACATTGCCGCCGGACAATTCGCAAAGGGCGGAAATGGCGTTGATGTAGGAGATTTTGAGGGCGAGGAAGGAGTTGGCGGCGTGCTTGATCAGCTCGGCGGAATGAAGGTCGGTGATGATGACGGGCGCCTGGAACGGCTGGTAAATCTCGCGCATGGCGGCGACGGGCCGTTGCGAGGAGACACCGACGACCACGCGGTCCGGTTTCATGAAGTCTTCCACCGCGGAGCCTTCGCGGAGGAATTCGGGATTGCTCACCACGTCGAAGTCAACCTTGTTCTTGGAGAAGCGCCCGATGGTCTCGCCGACTTTTTCGCCGGTCTTCACCGGGACGGTGCTCTTGTCCACGATGATCTTGTAACTGGTCATGGCGGAGGCGATGTCGCGGGAGACTTTTTCCATGAAACTCAAATCCACCGAGCCGTCCGGGAGGGAGGGAGTGGGCACGGCGATGAAAACGATCTGGGACCGTTCGACGCCCTCTTGGGTGCTGCTGGTGAAGGAAAGCCGTCCGGCGGCGACATTTTTCTTGACGAGTTCGGGCAGGCCCGGTTCGTAGATGGGCATGCCGCCTTCCTGGAGCAGTTTGACTTTGTGAACATCGCTGTCCACGCAGATCACCTGATGGCCGCCCTCGGCGAAACAAGTGCCGGTGACCAGGCCGACGTAGCCGGTGCCGATGATGGTAAGTTTCATATTCTGATGCTCTGCTTTGGAGCGCCGCCCGCCTGGGCGACATACCAATCCAACGCTTCATCCAAGCCCCGCGCGAAGCCGCATTCGGGCCGGTAGCCGAGGAGGCGGCGGGCCTTGCCGATGTCGGCCAGGGTGTGGCGGACGTCGCCGGCGCGGAAATCGCGATAGACCGGCTGGAAATTCTTGAGATGCGGGAAGCGCGGGAGCAGGCGGTCGCGCAAGAGGCGCCAGAGTTCATTGAGGCTGGTGCGCTCTCCGACGGCCACGTTATAGACCTGGTTGACCGCGCCGGGACGGGTGACGGTGGCGGCGCGAAAATTGGCCTGTACCACGTTGCTGACGTGGCAGAAGTCGCGGCTGGTTTTGCCGTCGCCGTTGACCAGGACGGACTGGTGGCCAATCATGGCGGCGATCCATTTGGGAATGACGGCGGCGTAGTCGCCGTCCGGGTCCTGGCGGGGGCCGAAGACGTTGAAGTAGCGCAGGCCGATGGTCTGGATGCCGTAACAGCGGGCAAAAACGGCGGCGTAAATCTCGTTCATGGCCTTGGTCGCGGCGTAGGGGGAAACCGGATTGCCGACGCGCTTTTCCACTTTGGGCAAATGATTGTCGTCGCCATAGACGGAGCTGCTGGAGGCATAGACGAAGCGGGCGACCCCGGCGTCCCTGGCGGCCAGGAGCATGTTGGCAAAGCCAGTGACGTTGCTGGCGTGGGAGGCAAGCGGGTCGTTGACGGAGCGCGGAACGGAGCCAAGGGCGGCCTGGTGCAGGACGAGATGGACGCCTTGGAGGGCGCGGCGGCAGTCTTCGAGGCGGCGGATGTCGCCGCGGAGGAATTTGAAACGGCGCCATTGCTCCGGCGAGACGGCGGCGCGGACCTGATCGAGATTCTGGCGGTGGCCGGTGGCGAAGTTATCCAGGCCGGCGACGCGCTGGCCGGATTTGAGGAGGGCTTCAAGAAGATTGGAGCCAATAAAGCCGGCAACGCCGGTGACCAGCCAGAGTTGGCCGTCGGTTTCCAGGCGGAATTTTGGTATCATCGTGAGGTGAGTTGTGAATTGTTGCGCGAGAAAATGGGTTCGTTTTGCAAAAAGCTTGCAATTTTAGATGTGCCTACGTTTCTCATGCTTTGAGATTCAATCATAGGCTCTAATTTTTGTCAAGACCCATGTTGGGAAAATGCAAAATGCAGAAGATGGCGCACATGCACCCCGTGCAATGGGATTCCGCCGGCGGGACGCCGACGGAGGCGACCGAGACGGTCGCGCTCCCGACAGAAGATGGCGCAGTTACTCCGAGTCATGGGATTGGCCGCACTAGGCGCCCTCGGCGACGAATTTTGCGATTTCGCCGCCGATGGCCAGGGCGGCGGTGGCCGCGGGACTGGGCGCGTTGAGGACATGCAGGGCGCGCGGACGGCGGACCAGGCTGAAATCGTGGATCAATTCGCCGTCGGCGGACATGGCCTGGGCGCGGACGCCCGCGCCGCCGCGGGCGAGGTCTTCGAGGCGGATTTCCGGCACGAGGCGCTGGAGGGCCTGGCAAAACAGGCGGCGGTTGAAGGACCTTTTCATTTCGGCCCAGCACATGAGGCGGTGCTTGTTGAGGAACCGCCAAAGGCCCGGAAAGCTGAGGGCGTCGTAAAGGTCCGCCGGGTTGAGGTCGGTCTTGCGGTAACCTTCGCGGGCAAAGGCGAGGACGGCGTTGGGGCCGGCCTCGACGCCGCCTTCAACAAGGCGCGTAAAGTGAACGCCAAGGAATGGAAATTGCGGATCGGGCACGGGATAGATGAGGTTGCGCACCAGAAACTGGCGCTCCGGTTTGATTTTGAAATACTCGCCCCGAAAAGGGACGATGCGGACTTCGCGTTTTTCGCCGGCCAATTGCGCCACGCGGTCGCTGTGCAATCCGGCGCAATTGACCAGGAAATCGGCCTCCCAGTCGCCGGCGGAGGTTTGCACGGTCCAGGCGGAGGAGGTTTCGCGCAGAGCGATGACGCGGGCGCGGGTAACGACACGCCCCCCACCCTCCTCGATTTTTCGGGCCATGACGCGGCAAACGCCCGTATAGTCAACAATACCTTCCTGCGGAACGTGGAGGGCGGCGACGCCGCCGGCGTGCGGCTCGATTTCGAGCATCTGGGCGCGGTCCAACAGGCGCAGGCCCTGGAGTCCGTTCTGCCGGCCGCGCTCGTGAAGCTGGCGCAGGCGCTCCAATTCGGACTGGTCCACGGCGACGACGAGCTTGCCGCAAATTTCGTGGGCGATGCCGTTGTCGCGGCAGAAGGCGGTCATTTCCTGGATGCCGGCGACGGCGAGCCGGGCCTTGAGGGAGCCGGGTTTGTAATAGAGGCCGGCATGGAGGACGCCGCTGTTGTTGCCGGACTGGTGTTGTCCGACATCGGCTTCTTTTTCGAGAACAAGGATCTGACAGCCAGGGAAGCGGGGAGCGAGCTTGAGGGCGGAGGCCAGTCCGACGATGCCGCCGCCGATGACGATGATGTGTTTGGGCAATCTCACACAACCATTCGGGCAAAACTCAGCTTGCCTCGGGCAGCGACAACGTCCTCCACGCGGGCGATGCCTTCGATCAAGGCCGCCTCCTGAGTCATTTTCAGGACGGTGATGTCCATGATCACGGTATGGCCGGGCAAGACGGGAGCAAGGAATCTCATGTCGTTGACGGCGGCCAGGGCCATGAACTCCCCGGGTTTTAGGCCCGTGCCTGTGCTGTGGCTAAAGAGCAGGGAGGCGCTCTGCCCAATGGCTTCAATTATAAAAGTGCCCGGCATGATGGCGAATTCAGGGAAGTGCCCCAGGAACTGAATCTCACTCCCCGTCACGTTTTTAAGAGTCTTGATGCTTTTGCCGGGTTCCATCTCCAAAACCCTGTCCACCATGATGAGCGGGAATCGCTGCTTCAAGTGTTTGGTCAGCTCGGCAAAGGTCATTTGCATAAGCAATCGTTGGGGAATTGGCCCGGACCGGCTCAACGCCGGCGCAGGATCATGGCCAGGGCACGGGGCAGAAAACGGCCGCCCGGAACGGGGTTGCCGGCATCACAGACCAGCCGGGTGACACGAAGGCCGACTTCCTCGGCCATCTGGATGGCCTCGCTTTCGCGATGGAACTCGAAGGTATGATCCCGCTGGGCGGATTCGAGAGCGGTGCTGAAAAAGACCAGGCCGTCGTCGGCGAGATGATGGGCGATGACTTTAAACAAGAGGCGCGGATCTTGCAGATGTTCTGCCAGCATGGCGGCAATGACGCCTTGATAAGTCTTGCCCGGACCCATCAGGTTTAAATTGAGGGCGTCCTTAACCTCGAAGTTCACGCGTTGACCAAACCCGGCCGCGGCCAGCAGCCGCTTTGAGATCGCAACCGCCGGCGGGCTGATGTCGAAGCCGTTCAGATGAATGTCGGGCCTTTCCTTGGCGGCCAGAAGGCCCATGACACCATGGCCGGAGGCCAATTCGAGGACTTTGGCGTCCTTCGGCAGTGCCCTGATAAACTCGTCGCGGTATAAGGCGATGTGGCTGATCATGGAAGGCCAGAATGGATAAATCAAAATGGCGGCCCACATGTAGGGGACCATGTAGCCCTCGGAGTCATAAACATTGGAAATAACATCCGGCATTTCTTGAGGTTCGTAGCGCCCGGTCTTCTCATACTGTTGCTGGCACTTCCAGACGCCCAGGCAATACTTGGCGTAGCCCTCGGCGGCGTCGTCAAAGGCGCGCTCGCCGTAGGCCGCGTCCGCCCAGAGGGCCAGTGGATCCAGCATCCAGGAACAGAGAGCCGGGTTGGCCTCATAAGTGGCCCGCACGGCGGGAGCGAATATTTTGGCCTTCTTGTCCAGACTTCTTAGGAACGAATTGGCGTCAGTCATAAGTCTTGTCTTTCAGGATAGGGTGTTCAATCTGCCGAGCGAACATGGCGAACCATGCGGACCATGGGCCGGACCAAGTCCATCCCGTCCCACGGAGGAACAAAAGCATGCATGCGTCCAAGTTTGACGATCCGATCCACACCTCTTTTGGCGGCCAGTCCTGCCAGTTGCCCCTCTTTCTCAGAATCAGCCATGCCCAAACCCAGCGTCTGTATGACACCATCGAACTTTGCAACCGCCTCAAATAAGTTCTCTACTTCCAGAACTGTCAGTGTTTTCCCTTGCGTCGGTTGGGGCAGGTCCGATCCAGCGCCAAAGAGCAGCGTCCAATCCGGCCCCATCGGAAAGACGGCGCGGTGGGCGGTGTCCTGCAACAACCAGGCCGGGCGGGCCTGGCAAATGGCCGAGGTCAAGCCGGCCGCGATGTTCTGCCGCGGATGCGCCTTGTTTTCAGCTGCAAAGGCGCGCTGAAGGACGGAGAGGAATGGAGCAGACGGCAGGCGCGCCTCATTTTCAAGGAACAAAACCTGGGGAGAGGAACAGGCCTGCTGGTCAAATTGCCAGACATCACGGGCCAGACGCACACACCAGGACTCTTGCACGGCAGGGTTGTTCCAGGCTCCCGCATCCATCGCGGCGACGGACATTCTGGGACCGAAAACGGCGATTCTCGTCCAATGAGGAAAGGGCAGCGCACGAACGCTCAAAACGGACTCTTTTCCGCCCCAAATCATCGCGCCGTCCACCGATTGAGCCATCGCGTCATGCAAATCCCGCCGGCCATGCTCGAATGCGGCCATGAAAATGCGCGAGGTCAGCAATTGACCCGGATCGCTTTGCGCCAGCTTCCCCATCAGACGCCGCGTCACTTCGGCCAAACCTTCCGGGATGCGGACCAATGCGGCATTGCCCCCCAACAGCGCGCACGTCATGGATAGCAGCGGCTGAATTTCCACATTGCCGGCCGGCCAGTGTCCGACGACCCCGACGGGGTAGGCCTTGCACTGGGCGCGGCCGTATTCAGTCCACTGGCCATGCAAGGCATTGGCTCCGAGTTCGCGCGCAATGATGGGTTCCAAATTCCCCCGCTTGAGCCACATCCGCAGGAAAAGTATTCCGGGAATATCGTCCATTTCGCGGGCGTCCAGACTCCCGGCCCAGGCCTCGAAAACGGTCAGGACATCGTTGGGAGAGACTTCCCTGTCTAAAACCCGTTGACGCAGTTGCGCCGCCGCCGTGGAAATCTCGGCGGGGGCCTGAACGTCATGGATCGGACTTGTCAACGAGGAACTCCCGGTTCAAGGAATCGGTGATCGTTTGCTCTGGAGATTGCCGCAGCCCCGGACTTCGGCCTTGGGAACGCGCCCGGCAAAACGGAAGCTGACGCCCCGTCTCCCGCAGGGGCAACCGTCATAAGCGATCACTTTGGCCATGTCTTCCGTGAGCAGCAGATGACCGGGGAAACTGGTGGGCAAAACACTGCACACCTGAACGATGCCGTGTTCTCCCGGAGCGACCGGTTCGAGTGTCAATGGATTTCGGACAATCACCTCGCCAAATGCCGGGCTGTGTTTGTTCCCCTCGGGACAATCGGGAAAAATGACTCCCACGCTCTCCACCATGCCATAGAAATCAATGACGTTTTCCGGCGAACACCCAAAGACCCGGGCCAAGCCCTGGTTGAAAGATGTTTTTTCCACGGCTTGTTCCTGCAGACGTTTCCAGCCGCCGCTGTGCAGGATGCGGACTTTGGGCAGGTTCAAACAGGTCCCATCCGCCAGGAGCGGCTTGACCAGGTGATTCCAAAGGATGTAGGTGAAGCCGTAGACGAGCAAATCGGCATCCTGCCGGTCGCGGGCAAATTCTTGCAGTTTATTTCGATCCAAAACCAAGTCACCTTGGTCATTCAGGCCAAGACAATAAGTGACTTCGCTGGCAAAAGGCTGCAATCCCTGAATCGCAGCCGCCCTGGCCCCCAGTTCATTTCCGTCTCCCCTGTAGCCTGGCACATCCACCACCAAATACGGACGGCGGGCCGGTCCGATGAAATCACGCACAATGGTGACGATGCCCTTGGTCATGCGTCGCGAAGTAGGCGAATCAATCGCCACCCGGCTGGGCGATTGGGAGGTTGTGGCGCTGGAGGTTAAGGTTCTCTTGATTTCATCCGGCCCGACCAGGGCCAGCGGAGGATTGGCTTTGAGAATTCCCACCGGCAGAAAGGGAAGGGAAGCCACGTCAACCACAGAGCGATAATCCAATGGCCAGCATCGCACATAGTTTTCGTAGCCGGCGTGGCGCTGGCAGGCGTAATGCAACTCTTCCTTGAGCAATTCCAACAGACCCGCCTGCTTCTCCAGGGGAGGCTGGCTGTAGGGGGGAATTGACAGAAGACGGCTTATCTTATCATCCAGTGATTGCATGGAGGCTCTTGGCCTGAACGGGGAGCGAGGCGCGCGCCAGTTTCCCCGCGGACGTCTTGGGCAATTCAGGAACCAAGTGGATGGAATGCAAAGCCCAATGGGCCGGAAGATGGCGGCGGACCTCTTCCACCCCAAGGCTCGCTCCCGGCTCGGGCACGATAAACAACACCAGCGCCTCGCCCGCTTCCTCATGCTCCACGGCGCGGGCGGCGCATTCATACACCCCGGGCATGGCGGCCACCGTTTCCTCCGCTTCCGTAAAACTCACCCGCATCCCGCGCATTTTTAGAAAGGTCCCCTGGCGTCCTTCGATCCACAGATACCCCTCCTCATCCTGCCGGGCCAGATCTCCGGTCCGCAGCCAGCCGTCCTGGAAAACGCGCCCGGTTTCCACCGGATTGCTCCAATAGCCGGAAGAGATGGACGGTCCCTTGACCCACAGTTCGCCGGTTTGCCCTTGGCGCAGTTCAATTCCCTGCTCATCCACGATCCGCACTGCCAAGTTGTCCAGCGGGCGGCCCACGCTTCCTGGTTTCTCCTCCCACCGTTCCGGTTCCAGGCAGGAGATGCGGGCGGTGGCTTCGGTTTGTCCGTACATGACGTAAAACTTCGTCCCCGGCGATGCCGCCCGAATCGCACTCACTTTCTCCGGCGCCAGGCGGCCCCCGGCCTGGAGAAAGCGCCGCAAGGAAGGCATGGCGATCCCCCGGAAATTGGAACGCCGCAGAAGCACATTGAAGACCGTCGGCACCCCGGCAAAAGTGGTGCAACCGTGGTCGGCCACCGCTCGCAGCACTTTGTCTGGAAACATGAAGCGGCGGTCCAGGACCACGCCGCCGCCCGCATAAAGATGCGTGTGCAGCACACTCGTCCCAAAACAATAGTGCAGCGGGAGAATCAGCATGGCCCGGTCATCGCCGGCCAACTGCTGGCTGCGGATGATGGCTTCGGTATTGGCAATCAGGTTCCTGTGGCTGACCTTGACGAAGCGAGGAACTCCCGTGGACCCGGAGGTGGCCATCAATGCCGCCAGATCCGAGTCTCTGACCGCGACCGCTGGCATCATCACGGACAGGTCCCCAGACAAGTCCCCGTGCAAGCGAAGGATCGAGCCGGCGCCAACCTCCTCCTCTCGAGGACCTGTTTCGGTCCACACGGCCTTGGCGCCCGTTGCTTCCAGCAGCGTGCCCATCGACGCTGTCACCGCGCGCTCCTCCACCGGCACCGCCACGAGGCCGGCGTAGATGGCTCCCAGATAGACCAGGACGCTGGCCGGTGACAAAGAACTCCCGATCAACACCCGGTCTCCTTTTCTCAAACCAGCCGAGACAAAGGCCTGGCCATGCGCGGCGATGAGCCGCGGCAAATCTTCCGGGCGGATCACGCCATCGGTGGCCGCGTCAATCAGCCAGGAACGGGGCCCCAGGCGCTGCACCAAGCGGCCCGCGAAATTCCCTTCAACACTGGCTGTCACCTCAGACTCCCTTGGCCAGCTTCGCCTGGATGATGCGCACAATCTCGCGAACATTCTCCATTTCCATCATTTCATCCACATCCAGGCTGATTTTGAAGGCCTGTTCCAAATTGCTGGCCAGCGACAAATGGCCCACGGAATCCCAACCCGGTATATCACGCGCGGCGGTCTCCAGGGATACCTTTTCCGGTTCGATGCCAAAGGAGTCCTTAAAGACCTCCCGGACTTTGGTTAATACGCCGTCTGTATCGTTCATTTGAGCAATTTATACTTTGAATAAGTTACACCATGATCCCCGTTCCACCGTCAACAACAAGAGTCTGCCCGATGATCCCCGAAGCCGCTTCGGAGAAAAGGAATTGAGCGCCATACGCCACTTCCTCGGCCGTGACCAGACGCCCCGCCGGAGTCCGGCGGATGGCCTCGGCCAGGCGGTTCTCCGCGTCTGGCAGGACTTTCCAGGCATCCGTCAGCACCGCGCCGGCCCTGAGAATGTTGACGCGGATGCCGCGCGGGGCCAGCTCCACGGCCAGATGGCGGGCCAGAGCCTCCAGCGCGCCCTTGGACGAACCCACTGTCGCATAGCTCGGCTGGAAGCGCAAGGCGCCCCAGGAACTGACCGCCACCACGCTGGAACCCTGGGCAAACTGCGGCAGCAGACGCTTGGTCACATTGAAAAAGGCCCCGACATTCAGAGCGAAGGAGAACTCGAAATGCCGCCAGTCAAGTTCCTCGACGGGGCGATGAACTCCGGTCGCGGCACAATGGACCAATCCGGAAATAGGCCTGCCCAGTTCCTGCAGCGAGCGGTCCAACTGTTCCAGACCCCGATCATTGGTCAGATCCGCCCGGCACAGCGCCAGGGTCAATCCTTCTGCCGCGGCAACCGCCTTCAATTGTTCCGCAGCCTCCACGTTGCGGACAAAGTTCGCGACGACCGCGGCCCCCGCCCGCGCAAAACGAAGTGATATGGCCCGGCCTATGCCGCGAGTGCCCCCGGTGACCAATATCGTCCGGCCGGACAAGGAAAACAAATCAATCGGGCTTGCGCTCATAGAGGCTCAAACATACTTGTTCTTCCAGCCAACAATCGGACTGCAACGGTCGCGCGCTTCCACCAGAATTTTGCGAACGACCGGCCACAAGGACCGCGGAGGCGGCGGCACCGCATTGAAGTCAACGCCGTTTTTCAACGAACAGGCCACCACCAGATTCTCCGCTTGCTTGACTGGAAAAGGGCCGCACACGCCGTTGCCGGCGGGCTGGGACGCACGGCGCGGCGCAAGGCCGCACTGAACAGTCAAATCCTCGCCTCCATCTCCCGGATCAAGCCAGGGGCGGTGTATCCAGAGTTCTTCCACGCCATCGGGAATGGTGAGATGAATCCGGCGTGAACAGAGCTGGACATGGAGCGCCCGGCCCTGCCGCAGTTGCTTGTAATTGGAACGCAATATCCCCGCGGGGGTGGCCCAGGTGACGCCCCCGATGCCATGCACCAACTCCGCGTACTCGGCCATCTGTTCCATGCCGTCGGCCGCGTTGGCGTGATGGCCCGTCAAGACGATCGGCTGGTCCAAAATCCCGGCCAGAAGCACGCGGCTCTTCCAGTCCTTTTTCATCATGATCCGCGGAATGCTGGGAAGACCAACCTCGGCCAGGAGATCCACCGCCTCCAACCCCAGAGTACTGGACCACCGGACGTTTGGGTTGTGGCGCACCAGCAATTCGGCTGTGGCCAGGACGCCTTCGATGTCGAATCTGCGCAGGCCCTCCAATTGAGCTTTGGCGAAGGCCCCGTGTGGAGCTTCCTGAACACGGCACACTTCCAATCCACCGCAACGTTCCAGACGCTCGAACCGCCGCAAGGCCTGCGCAAAAAGCCGCACGATTTGCTCCGGAGATCGGGGAGAGGCGAGCTCCGTGTAAAGGTGATTATTGCCGTGCAGCAACAAGGAAAGGCGTGGAGCATTGGCGCGGAAGATCGCCAGTGTCCTTGGATTGGGCCACCGCGTGTCCAGCGGAATGATCGCAACCGAGACAAAATAGCCGTGCGCGCGCGTGTGCTCGGCCAATCGCCTAAAATCCACATAACCATACGTCGGCCAATACAGGCTGGGATCGTCCATGACAAAGCAGGCGTGACGACTGTAATGCCAATCGCTTTCCCGGGTCAATTGCCGCAGAAAGACGATCAATGGCAGCAACCTGATAAAACAGCCTGGCCGGAAGTAATCCCGCAAGTATTCGTCCTCCAGAACCGGAAGGGGCAGAGCGCCAACCAAATGAACCGATGCAGCGCCCTTCCCGCGCAGAATCCATAGGGGCTGGCCGTCGGAGGAAGCCAGAATCTCATCACCGGCCATTGGCGCCAGGGGCAGAAACTCGAGGAGGTCACCATCCTCCATGACTTGCTCATGGAGAGAAGGGTTCAGGCTCCCACTGGACCCGAACTTCACCGCCGGGGAATTCCTGGTCACTTTCTTAGCGGCGTTGTCTGCCGCCACATAGGCCGGCACCGGCAAGAAACCAGGGCGGTAATCTGTTTTGCCGCCGGTGTCAAACACCACCGCCCCATGCAGAACGGTCCCAGGGCTGACCGGACCTTGAACGAAATCCACAGGAAACATCCGGCTCAAGGTGGCAAACAGACGCCCGTAAGCCGGAGAGTTTGCCTGACCGAAAAGGGCAATGGTTAATCTGAGGGGAAAGTGGGTCAAGGTATCAGGACATCATTTGCCCAAGTTCGCAGGAGGAATGGGTTGGGGGGGGGGAGCCGGGCCGGGGGGCGTTGTCTTGGCGTTGGTGGATGAACTCGAGCGCCGGATCGGTTCCAAACCACCCAGGAAATCTTCGATGGATGTTTTCCAGTATGGAAACATGGACTTTCCGACTGCGGTCGCTCTGGGCGGCGCCATGATGGTGTGAGCAGGCACGCTGCTCATGATGATGGCGCCGGCGCTGATGATCGCGCCTTCGCCGATTCGGAGCACTTTCCCGGATTGGCAAACAACCACTGCCAGAGGGCCGATCAAGACATCGCGTTCGATTATCACCCTCCCATTTCCCTTGGTGTGCGCCAGGATGATGCATTTGAGACTTAGCAGGACGTGGTCGTGGATTTCGACACATTCCGGATACTCATTTTCCAGGTAAACATCATCCCCTATCCAAATGGACCCTGAAATTTTGACACCACGCAGACGATGCAACGCCGGACGGAGGATTGTTCCGCCTGGACAGGACCGGGCCAAGGCATGAAGCGCCCGGTTAAACGCGCGGCGAAAAAGTGATTTCTTCATTAATCCGAGGCTTTACGTCCGAGCCAACGGCTGATCTGCAACAGCCTGGCTTGCACTCAAACAAGTCTCTGCGGTCAAGGGTCGAAGCGGTGATTCAAACTTTCAAAAACGCGAGGCTTAAATACTTGACGGCGCCACTCCGCAAAAGCTCGTACGTTGGCGAGCCGGGAGTCGCCAGAAACTCATCCAGTTTGACCGGGCTTGTGTATCCGGCATAAGCTTTCTTCCGGCGCGATGCGATTTGATCGCAGGAGCGCAGCACGTTTTCAGTAATGTTCTCTTCCCGGACCAGTTTAAAGCCGACACCGGCCAAAAATTCTATGCCGGGCAGGACCGCTTCTGCGCGGATCATATCGGAGTAAAGAAAGTGGCCGCCTGGACGCAAAACCCGGCTGGCCTCGCTGAAAAACTGCCGGACATGAGGATAGGAATGGGACGATTCGATGTTGATGACCGCGCCGAATGTCTTATTGCCAAAGGGCAGATTCTCGGCGTCGCCGTTGCAGCACCACAAGTTTTCCAGAGCGTGGACACGGTGGCAATGCTCGATGGAAGCGCGCGTGATGTCCAAGCCAATCGCTAGCCTTGGCGCAAACTGCTCCACCACGGTTGCCAAATTGCCTCCCCGTCCGCACCCCACTTCCAGAATATCTTCTCCCCCAAGTTCAATCGAGCCGATTACCTCGTACAATAGCCGCACGGAATTCCGGTTCAAGGCGTGCGGCGGGGGTTCCATTCTGGCATGCCGCCGATTGTTGCTGGGGAGATAACCGTAGTTCAGAAAAGAGGCAAATGGCGCTTTGCCCGCCTGCTCCAGCGACGCATCCACCGCGGTATATTGTTGTTGGGCGTCCTTCTTGGCTGGATCGCCGGCCCACGTTTCCTCGAGGAAGATTGGGAACGGAGCGAGCTGGTAAATCCGGCCACATGCCGCACAGCAAAGACCCTGCGCGACCTGGAGCCTCCCTTTGCATATCGGGCAGGCCAGTTTTTCGAGGAAAGCGGCAGAAAGGAATCTGCTGCTTGACGCCTGGGGGCCGGGAGGAGATTGACCTTCGACTGAGTTCACGGGCAGGATTTTGCCACTGCATTGGACAACCGGCAATCCGCAATTCCCGGTCATTTCCATAAGATCAAAGAAACCGAGGGGGCATCTTCAGGCGGTGCATCCGCCGTCCACCACCAGTGTGCTTCCAGTTATCCAGCGGCTCGCGTCGCTCACCAGGAAAGCAATGGCGTTGGCAACGTCGCGAGGCCGGCCAAAGCCAAGCGGATGTTTATCGGCCACCGCCTTGATCTGTTCGCTGGTGAGCCGGGTTTTCATCAATTCCAGCATTTCCGTATCTACTGTGCCCGCGGCAATACAATTGACACGGACGCCGTCCCGCACCAATTCGAGCGCGAGTGACTTGGTCAGACCGATGATGGCGCCTTTGCTTGCCGCATAAGTGACCAAGCCGGGCTGCCCGTTGAGCGCGGCGATCGAGGACATAAAGACAAGGCTGGCTCCAGGCTTATGGGCGGACTTTTGACGGAAGATCCTGGCCAAGGCCAAACCGGCGTAAACGTTGATCCTCATGAGAGCCTCTGTCTCTTTGAGGTTCCAAGCCCTGATGGGCTGTGTCAAGATCACTCCAGCGCAATGCACCAGCCCGTCCAGAGGTCCGGCAACTTTGGAGAGATTTTCCAGCCAGGCGGGCGTTTCCTCGATTTGACTGAGATCAAACGCCTCCACCAGGTGGCCGGTTCCTTCGAGAGAGGAAGCCGTCTCAAGCAGCTTCTCTTTATTTCGACCCACCAAAACCACCCGCGCGCCCAGCTCGCTGAGGCAGCGGCTAGCTTCCCTTCCTATGCCGGAGGATGCTCCGGTGACAAGGACCGCTTTGCCGTGAAGGTCCATCGGATTGGTCATGGCACGATCTCCAATTCAGGCAGCACGATTGGCCCAAGTTCCAAGGCGGCGGCGCCCCAAGAGAGGCCGACTCCGAACCCGGCCAAGACCAAACGCCTGCTCTCCTGAGCGGCAGAACCGCGAAGCGAATGGGTAATGGCCAGCGGTATCGAGGCCGAGACGGTATTGCCAAACTCTTCCAGCGCAATCGGCAAGGACGCCGCAGGAATGCCCAGCCGTTTGGCCAGTTTATCGAGCATCCATTTATTAGCTTGGTGCAAGACGAAGAAATCCACTTGCTCCTTGGTCCACCCGGCGCGTGCCAGAATCCGATTCAACAAGGGCGGCACTTCCCGCAGGGTAAAGGTGAAGACTTCCGGGCCGTTCATGTAGAGATCTTCGTCGCTCCGCACGTTGCCCCCCTCGCGCGGCGTGCGCACCGCCGATTGACTGGAACGCGGCCTGCGCTGCCCTCCCGCCGGAATGATGAGATGCTCAAAACCTGTTCCGTCTGTGCCCAAATCGAAGTGAATCACATGGCCGTCCTCCCGTTCCAGCGCCGTGGCCGTCCCCGCATCCCCGAACAGCGGCACAGCCGCCTTGTCCACCGGCGAAATGATTCTAGTCGCGGTTTCTCCCGCCAGGAAGAGGACTCGCCGACAACCCGCCAGCATCAGGCTGCTTGCGATCCACAATCCATAAACATAGCCTGAACAGCCCAAAGCGACGTCAAAAGCGGCGCAACTTTTGGGCAATCGCAAACGAGCCTGCAAACAGCAACTGGTTGCCGGCGCGACATAGTCGAAGGTCTGGGAAACAAAGACGAGCGCTTCAACCGAATCCCGGTCCCAGGACAAATTCTTCAGCAATGTTTCCGCCGCGGCCAAGCAAAGGTCCGAGGCCGTTTGACCGGGACGGCAGACATGCCAGGATCTGACTCCAGTGACCTCAATGATCTTCCCCGCATCGGAGCCGCCGAATAGCTCCGGCAGATCCTTCAGGCCCTGTGTCCTCTCAGGCACGGCCGAAGCGATGCCGCGAATGACAACGCCGGGTATGGACGATCCCGCCATTATGATTTCAGAGCCAAACGGTCAATCCTTGACCCTGCCCTCACACACTTTGACCAGATCACCGACCGTCTTGCAATTGACCAACGCGGCCGCCTTGATGATCAGGCCGAGCTTGGAGTCCGCCATGGCGATGAAAGACAGGAGGGCCAGTGAATCCCATCCGCTGAGGTCCAGCAACGATTCGTTGCCTTTGATGGTACCCGGCTCCAGTTCAAGCACGGAATCAACTTCCTTATAGAATTCTTCAATAGTCATATATTTGAGGACGATGGGCAGGTTTGCCGGCTGGATGGCAGGCGGAGCTTGCGCAGGCCGCGCCTGGCATAGTTGCGAGGCCGCCGGCGTTCGACAAGGTATTGCCGGCATAGCTCCATTTCCCTGACATAGCCCATTTCCCAGCGGGCAATTCCTTCGGCCTCCATCGCCCGGGGCCGATCCAGCAAGCAGCGCAGGCGCAGTTTGAGCGCCCACAAGAAGTATTGCAGGCGCGGCGATGGCAGGCTCTCATGCAACCAGTGGTGCATGACATAAGCCATGCTGGCGCCGTGTACGCGACCCCTCGACAGCCAATTGAAACGAGTCAGCCGCAATGGGTCAGGCTGATGCACCACCAGGGCGTCTGGAAGGTATTTGAGGCGACATCCGGCTTCGGCCAATTGCCAGCTAAAGAGGGCGTCCTCGTAGAGGCCCAAAGCGCCGGGACCAAGCTCGACATCGAAGCCCTGAACACGCTCAAGAACAGAACGGTGGAAGCCCATGTTGGCGCCAATAAGCTCCAAGCGCTCCCCGTGGAAGACCGCCAGATGCATCTCATGCATCGGCGTCATCCAAGACCGGCACAGATCCTTGCCCAATTCGATGCGTCCCACGGCGGCATCGCATTCCCGGTTCAGCAGCGGCCGGCCCATCCCTTCCAGCCAATCCTTGGCAGGGATCACGTCATCGTCGGTGAACAGCAATACCTCGCCTCGCGCAGCGGCAATGCTTGTGTTCAGCGCTCTTGATTTTCCCGGCGCAGGTTCCAAAAAGTAGCGCACGGGAATTCTCGCCGCCGAATACTTTCGCACAACCTCTCGCGTGTGGTCCGTGCTTCCGTTGTCCGCCACAAGGAGCTCAGGTTGAAGGCTTGGCGGCACCTCGAGGTTCTCAAAACAATCGAGCGTTTTGGCCAGCATGTCGGCCCGGTTTCGCGTGCAAATAATGACAGAAACATTCAACGTCAGTTTCAGTAAATTTCAATTCTGCAAACGTTTGCCCCGGGGCCTGGCGAACCGGTTGATGGCCGGGTTCTGTTTGGAGCAGCCCCGAGCCGGTCGAGGCGTTCCAAGTCAAGGCTTGTCGGCCATCGCTGGGAGGCCGCCTCCATTGAGCGGTTTGTTGGCGGCTTCATTGTCAACGCGCGAAGGATGGAAGAGAATTCTCGCATAAAGGTAGGCGATGCCCTCGCCAATGACTTCGCGCACCCCTTCACTGGATTGCCACCAATGCGAGGGATCGAATTCGGGATCCACCGCGGCAATGATGCCAATTTGCACCTCATCCCCAAAGGCCTTTTCGTAAAGCAGCCGCGTCCGGCGGGCATGGGCGCCCTCGGTGAAGACATCCATTCGTTTGATCGGGATGTGATTTGCGCTGAACCAATCCCTGACCGCCACCGCTGAATAATAGGTTCTGTCCTTTTGTTCAACCCAGGAAGGGACCCTCTGGATAAGATTGGTTGGCACACCCAACCGGATGAGCTTGGAGGCGCCCCAGTCCGCAAAGGTCACTTTAAGGTCAGTATCCCATTGATCCTTCACGGGACCGCCGCTGACGATGATCTTCTGGTAGCTTCCTTTCTGGAATAGAGACCAAGCCTCCCGCAATTCGGACGCCGAAATCCAGCCTTCCACGACCAGGCAGTCCCCGCCCCGGCGGTCGTTGACGGCCAGGAAGCCGTAAATGCCCCGCTGGAGGCCCAGCAGCAGGCCCAGGGCCAGGGCCAGGGCCAGCAGTTTGCCGCGCCAGGAAAGCTGCCAGCTTTCTTTGCGCACGAGCAGTCCACCCAGGGCACGGCGTCCCAACGCGGCTCCTGGAGAAGGAGGGTCCGTCTGTCTGCTGGTTTGGGGCATCGTGCTCAACCTCGGCTGGAACAGCCGGCGCTAGACCAGTCAACCGTGAGGCCGGAGGGGACAATCCGGCCCAAAATGCTCAAGTCTCAGAGGCCAAATAATGTCAATAAATACCTCATTGGGATAGCAGAACGAATTTCAGTTCGTTGTTGCCGGTCGCAGCCCACGACGCCCCTCCATTTTGGGACACCCAAGTGTAGTTATTTCCAATATAGGGACCTCCAGACCATTCAATATAGTCCGAACTGTCAATATAAGTGCCGATGAGCACCACCCAGTAGTTGCTGCCGCCAACCAGGGTGAATGAGCCGCCGGTAAAGGTCACCAGTGTTTCAGTGGTCGGAACACTGGATTGACTCAGGGCCGTGCAAGCCGTTCCCAGAAGCGCAGTGGGGCCGGATGAAAATGTGCCGGTCCATATTTGAGCGGCCATTATTCCGGTTGGGCTTCCTACGCTGGCGAGATAGAGTTCAATGGTGTTCCCGGTGTAATTGCTTGAGGCGGTAAAGGGGGTCGCAAAGGCGTTGATGCTGCCAGCAAAAGGCCATGCCACGGCCGACGCGGCAGTGTATTGATCGTAGGAGACTGGCGTGGAACCATTGGTCGTCGTCCCGGTTGCCACCATATGGAGGTCAGTCGGGGCCGGCAGTGACGCCGGCGGCGAGACTGAGTGTGGAGCCGAAGCCCCGCTCATCTCCAGAAAGCGCAACTCCGCCGGAATCATGTTGGTCAAGCCGGTCACATCAGGTCCGATGGCAGGCCAGCGCGTCACGCCCCAGTTTGTCCACCAGGACGGCTGGCCGCTCAAATAAAGCGAGGCGGGCAAGGCGACGACATTGTTTGAGATCCAGGTGGTGGACTGGTGGTAAAAATCGTAGTTCCCATTTATGATCGCGGTGTTCAGCGGGTTAAAATCATAACCTGTGGTGCTGTAATCCACCCCATAATATCCGAAGCAGTAAATGGCCGAGTCCATCGTGTCGGCGGCGTTGGTGGCGAGCAGGAAGAATGGTGTCGGTGGAATGGCCTGATTAAGCATGTTGCTGGTCGTCGTTCCAAGCACATTTCCAACGATGTTGTTATAGGTGGACGATGCCATGCTGATCAAGGCGATGCAATTTTCGCACAGATTCGACTGCCATCCATAGCTTTGGTTTCTGAATACCGTCATGTGGCTGGACGAGCCGTGAATGGAATCAAAGTCAATGGACGGCGTTATATTTCCTTCGATCAGATTGAACATGGCGTGGCAATCATGGACGGCGATGGACTCTCCCTGCCAATAAGGGGCATACCAAAGAACTTGCGGAATGTAGTTGTAGGAAAAGACGTTCCCCGAAGCCCCCCAGCCAATAAGACAGGCGGCTCCCATGTTAATCATCATGTTGTCCTCGACCAGACACGCGCTGCTCCCGTTGCATATCTCAACGCCATAATTTTGCGATGCGTAAGCCTTTCCATTGAGCAGGTAGGAATCACGAAGCGTGCAATGATAGCAGTTGAAAAAAACTTCATGGGCAAGACCCCCATATTCAGTCTCAACATTACTCACCCAGCAGTTGTCGCACCAGAAAAACGTGATGACGGCGTTGTAGGACCCGGCGCTATTTGAGGCGTAAAAGTCGTTGATGCAAAGGCTCTCCAGGCCAGCATTATACAAGTTTGAGCCGTTGTACCAGCTTATTTCAGGGTGCAATGAGTTGGTATAGTTTCCAAACGGAGGAAGTTGGCTGAGATAATTCGTGTCGAGATACCAATAGAGCGGAGCATCAATTCCAATGTTGGTCCCGTTGATGCTGGTTATCCGCGCCGATTGGTTCAACGCTCGCGTGCCGTTTGACAGGCTGCAATAACCGCAATATCCTTCGCTGCCTTGGGGGTTGACAAAGACGCCGTCGTCAAGCTGGTCAATCAAAATATCGTTGCCCACAACAAAGCCCACCGAGGATGGGTTTGCGACCGGCGCTGATAGGATCAAGTTGGTGGAGCCCTTGGAATAGCCGCCGTAGAGGGGGGCAAATTGCTGCGCCCCGGACGATCTGGTGGCAGCCGGTTGGAACGCAAAAATCGGGTTAAGCGCGTTGGTGGTTGGCGTAATAATCGTATTTGTCATCCCGGCGCCGCGGATGACAATGCCCTTGGAAATAGTGAAATTGGTGGAAACGACGTAGTTGCCGGCGGGCAAATAGACCACCTGGCCCGGAGGACATGATGCGATTATGGAGGACAAAACCTGGCTGTCGTCGGCCACCCCGTTCCCTTTGGCTCCTGCGGACATGGCGTTGGTAAAAATGGGCCAGTTGGCGCTGGGAATGGGACACCCCGCGCCTGACCAGTTCACCAACCGGTTGGTTGGGATGATCTGCGCGAAGGCCACCGGGACAAGCGAAACCAACAGGATCAGGCCAAGCACCGTTGCACGAGGTAATCCGGCCAGATGGCAGCACCTTGAAAGAAATCTGATTGCGAGAGGAAGAACATTCATAAGCGTGTTACAAAACAATATAATACAGGGCTTGCGCCGAGTTCATTGTTTTGTACAGCAAGGCTCGTGCCAAGTCATCATCGCGCTATTTTCTTTAAGGAAGTCCATTCTGGGAGGCGTTGGTTTGCAACCACTTGGGGCGCAACATCTTCCATACATCCAGGATAGGCGTGAAAGTTCCTTCGAAAGGAAGGAGCGCAAGAATGCCCATATACAACGCCAAGAACATGCCACCCTTTAAAACCAGCCGCAAAAACGGCCCTGCGGCGGCCCCCAACGAGGCCACCGGAGCGATGAGGAGGAACGGCAACCAGCACAGAAATGCCGCGATCAACGCTGAGAACGCATACCTCCAAGTGGCGGATAATATGGTTGAAAAACGCAGGCCAATCGGCTGACCTGCGTAGGAAAGCCCCGGTCCAACCAAAACGAGGAAGGAGCAAGTCATGGCGGCAGCCACGCCCACCGGCCCGAACGGAAGTCCGGCCAGGGTGAACAAGCAGGCCACCGTCATTTCGACGATGCCCCACTTGAACCAACGGCCGGCATGGCCCAAGGAAAGGTGAAGCCACGCCGTGGTGGAATAAACCAAAATGACGCCTATTCCTGGAGCGAACCAGGCAAAAATCTCTTGAGCCTCATCCCATTTGGGACCGAGCAGAACCCGGATGACCTCGTGGCCGGCAACCGTCAGCGCGCCGCCCATGCCCATGCCTATAAACGCCATGACCGCCACGGATTTCAGGTAATATCTGCAATATTTTTCAGGTTCCCCACGCAGAGGGCCCAAGGCGGCCAGAGCAACCGTCGTCAAAGGCGCGGGGATCAACCCTATGGGCAGTAAGAACAGATCATAGGCCCGTTTATAATTTCCGAGCAACGCGGACCCGCAAAAGCGGCCAACCAGGACCTTATCCAGATTCCGTCCCACATAATTCGTGACGAAGTAGCCCAAGGTGTGGATGGCAAACTGAATCATGGGGCGGACCCCGCAATGGCGGGCAGGAAGACTGGGCCGCCAACTGCAATAGAGCCATGCGCCCAAGGCGGTCACCGCAGGCAGGGATAGAAAGCCCACAATCAGCGCCCAATAGCCATACCCCATCCAAGCCGCGACCAACGCCAGAACAACGCTGACGGCCTTGGAGACCACGGAATTGGCATTCAGAATGTTGAATTCCATGTTCCGTTTCAACAAGGCCAGGTGAAGCGTTCCCAGCGCGGTAAGCGCGATGGAGAATGCGAGGGCGATGGAAATCGTCTTGAGTTCCGGTTCGTGGTAAACTGAGGCCAGGGGAGCGGCCGCCAGCACAAATCCTGCCGTGAGCACAAAACCGATGGCGGCGTTAATCCAAAAAAGCGTGGAAAGTTGCTCCTGGGTTATGGATTCGCGCTGAATGATGGCTTCCGTGAAACCGTTCAGACCAACATTGCCCAGCAGAAGGGTAAAGGTCGTGACGATAGTGACCAGACCGACATCACGCGGTGTGAGCAAACGCGCCAGCACCATGGTGCTGCCCAATTGCATGAGCACACCCAGGCCCCCGGAAATGATGGTCGTCGCGCTGCCCCGAACCGCCTTCTGCTTCGACCATGAATTGATCTCCACCGCCCCAAGGTAATCCTCCGGCGGCAGGCTGCCCAGGCCGCGATGCCGCCAAAGCGCGGCCAACACCGAAAAAAGGCCGGGCTTGACCCTGCCGGGACCCGGTTTCGTTCGATCCGCGCCACTGTCGGTGGGGGGATTGGGGGTCACGGCCTCCTGCCCCCAGCCCCGCTTTTTTCCCCGCAGCCGTTATTGTCAAGTAAAAATAGCGCCTTATACCAGGCATTCACCCAGAAACTCTTGCACTGATTATAGAGCAGGGATGATCGCTTGGCCGCCTCCCATCCAAAAACCCTCTGAATCCAGGCATACTTCCAAGTGAGGCGGGGAATCTGCAACTGCCCCCCCAGCGTCGCGGCCAGCCGGCGGAACTCTTCCACAATCTCCGGCATCTCAGGATAGAAATAAGGCAGCCAGGTCTGCAGGTAGGTCACGCAGGCGGCTCGAATTCTCGCGCTGTCCTCGACGGAGCGCAGGTAGCCGATTTGAAGGCGCATCCCCAGGACCTGCGCCTCCTTTTTCTTTTTAGAGCGGCCCACATAAGCCAGGCCGCGGAGGGACCTGCGGTAGTAAACCTTGGCCTCGGGCGCAAAGACGACCCGTTCGCTCTTGAGAATGACCCTGGTGAAATACTCCCCGTCGTCATCCGCGAGCAGGCGGGTGTCCCAAGGCCCGGCCGCTTCTGTCAGTTCGCGGCTCACCAGCCACGCTCCTGTCTGCATAAAGATGTTCTGCTCCCATTTCCGCGTCATCCACTCCAGTGGAGAAAGATCACACCAGAGGGCCGTGGGGCAAAATTGGGCCTCGCAGATCCGGTACCAAAAGTTGCCCCAGGCCGACGAAACAAGCACCCGCCTGCTGCCGGAACGGCTCAAAACCTCCATTTGCCGGGCCATTTTATCATGGCTCAGAAGATCGTCGGCGTCCAGCCACTGGATATAGTCCCCTTGGCACAAGGAATAGGCCTTATTTCTGGCGGCGGCGGCCCCCTGGTTTGGCTGGCTGACCACCGACACCTCTTTGCCGGCAAACTGACGGGCCACCGCCAGGGTTTGGTCGCTGGAACCATCGTCCACTATAATAATTTCCTTCCTGGGCCACGTTTGCGCCATAGCGGACTCAATCGTCTCCGCGATGCACCGCTCTACGTTATACGCGGGTATGAGTATGGATATTAAAGGTTCCACGGCGGGGCCTCAGTCCTTCCAATAGGCATGTACCAGCACACTCATGAGTTGGAAAAGTCCGGGTGCAATTCCGGTTGAGTCTCCTCCTCGGCGCTTGAAAACTGCTCCGCTGGCTCCATTGGCTGCTCCCGGGAGGAACGACCTGGATACTCCACCACCGCCAGCAGCAGGGCGAACCATATCAGCCCCATTCGATTGAAAGCGGATTCCGTAAGATTATAGAGCGTACCGATGATGAGAAGCACAAGACGAATCGCCGCGTCATTGCCTCCGCTGAGGAAGCTGTCCTTGATCTTCCTGCCGGCGGAAACGAGCAACGCCAAAATCAAGCCGACACCTATCCAACCGTTGTTCAGGTAGGTTTCCAAGTACCCATTATGAGCCTCGTTTAAATGAAAGGAGTACATTTGCCAGAATTTGGTGACTCTGCCTCCAAGCCAGAAACTGTAAAACCCGGTCCCGATGAGCGGATTGGTGTGTTCCGCGAGGACGAGATTCCATATATCCGTTCTGCCGGTCAATGTCGGGTTCCGGCCCATCATCTGCAGGATGGAACCCACGAAGCCGGGAAACATCTGATAGGCCATCACCAGGCCCGCGGCCACAGCCGCGCATAAGCCCAAGTGATTCACCCAGCGTTGCAGAAATGAGCGCCGCAAGCCCCAAAGAAGGCCCGCCCCAATGGCGAAACAGACCAGGGAGGTCATGCTGTTGGCCCGGTGCGCTATCCATGCCATCAACGCCAAGGTTATCAAAACGGGAGCTATGGCCTTACGTCTTCCAGCGGCATCCAAGCCCTTCCGTCTGTCCAGCAGGGCCAAAAAAAGGAACAGGCCACTGATGACCAAGATGCTTCCCAGTTCATTCTTGGAGAGGGCAGCGCCGGTGAACAATTGTTCTCCTGAGACGCTGTAACTTCTCCCCAAGTCCGGGTAGTATTTGATAAACAGCGCGGAAAGGGGCATCACCAGATAGGCGCACATGAGGAACAGCGCCTTCATCGCCTCCAGCGGATCTTCTTCGGTGAGAATAATCATGACGATGGCCACGTTCCCCAGGTCCTTCAGGCATCGTTTGAAGGAAACGCCCGGATAATCAGACCAGAGCGAGCTAAGGGCAAAATAGAAATAGAGCAGGAGGAGCGCCTTGTTTCTCGAGACGACTTCCCGCCAGCGGAGGCCCCGCTTGGCCAGCACCATCAAGGCCAAAACAACCAGAGACAGAAACACCATCCGGTCCAAGGGACTGCCTTCGACATAGTCGTCAACAGTTGCCATGCTCCGGCCCAGGCCCAACCATATCGAAACAGGCCTTGACCCCAGAATCGCCACCCAAATGACCGCGATCCAGAGCCCGGGGGAGAGGGCCGCGCGGCTCTCGCGATCTTTGGCGAAAAGCCACACTATAAACCCCAGACACAGGACAAGGGCCAACTGCGGAGGCATAAATCAGTTCCCTGACAGGTTGGAGTACACGCCGGCCGTCAACTCAGCCACCTTGGCCCACGAAAAACGTTCGCAGGCCGAGGCCCGAATTTCCTCCCGGCGACGGCCCAAATCCCCGTACAGATCGCTGGCAAAGTATTTCTCAATGGCACGGGCAAGATCAGCTTCATCTCTTGGCTTGAAAATAAAACCGGTTTTGCCCTCGGTGATCATTTCCTTGAATGATCCCACATCCGCCGCGATCACAGGCAGGCCAAAACTGAAGCCCAAAAACAGTATCCCGCTCTGAAATATCTCCGTGTAAGGGAGGAGAAGAACATCCGCTGCCTTGAAGTATGACTCTATCTCCTCATCCGGGATAAACTCAGTCCGCTCGACAACCTGCTGGCGGACACCCGCCCGGGTGATAGCCTCCTGAACCGCCGCCCAGTACTCCGGACATTTCTTGACGCGGCCCGCGATCACCAACCGGTAACCCGTCCCTGCGCCCGGCAGTTCAGCCAGGGCGCGCACGGCATATTCCACTCCTTTGTAAGGGGTAAGCAGGCCAAAGACCAGAAGTACCCGCTCAGAAGGGCTGAACCCAAAGCGAGCTTTGGCCGCGGCAACCGTCAACCCGGTGTCTGGAACGGCATTGTTGATCCCGTACGGTATGACCGTCACTTTGGAAGGTGGGACGCCAAAGTCATCGCCCAACTGGCGCTTCATCTTTTCTGTATGCACGAAGATCGCGTCGGACAATCGGTATTGAATTCGCAAGGTCAGGCGATTGAAAAAACCGTCCTTTTCGTCTCTTTGGCCGGCATTGACGTTGTGAGCGGTGAAGACCGTCTTTTTCCCGAGCAGGCGGTAGTAGAGCATCAGCACCGTCCGATCGAAAAACAGGAACTTGGGGTTCCACAGAATATGCAACACTTTGGGCGCGGATCCTGCCGCATAAGCCATCAGCCTGCCATAGGAAGTCAAGTAACCCAAAAGTTTTTGCAGGCGGCCTGCTTTGGCCTGAGGACGCCCGTGTAAATTCAAATAATTGACGTTGGGGTTGCCGTGCAATTCCGGGCCGTCCGCTTCATCGCTCCCAATGAAGTCCAGGCGCAGACCACGCTGGACCAGGGCCGCCGCCAGGCCGCGGGCGTAATGAGGATCGGTGCCCCCGGTCAATATGGCTATGTTGGGGCCGGATTTGTCCGCAGCCGCTGTCGTTTCGCTGCGCCCACCCTCCCTTGTCGCGGCCTGATTGGGATGCCCAGGCATTTCAGATTCGCTCAACGGCGGGATGTTTTCCACAGTGATCACGCCTGCTCAATCAGTCTTCTCTGCACCAGTTCAAGGGTCAGTACCTTGGACAGTTCGGTGGTGTAATTACCCCAGCCGCTGGTGTGCGCTTTCACGATCTTCTCCAACCCGACCCGGCTCAGGTAAGGTCTTCCCAGCGAACGTTCGTCCAGCAGCATTTCCTTCAAATAGTTCGCCAATTCGTCCCGGTAAAAAACCCGGAAATGGTGGAACTTGTGCCGGCCCAGAAACAAGCGTTCCAAGTGCAGCGGAGCGGCCAAATGGTCGAGCTTGCACACCCATTGGGGCATCCCGTAGTCGTAGGCATACTCGGCCTTGAAAGTGAACTGCTGGAAGAGGTGCCGGGCGTAATCCAGCGAGTTGCCTCCCCCCAGAACCAGCCCCCGATCCGTGCCAACGCCCCGCAACGCCGGCCGGCCTTCCGCCACCAGGCGCAGCGCGTTGTCCACATTCTGACTTTCCGGCGCCGCCTGGTAGGCCAGCGCCACCAACTCGTTGTCAAAATAGGGTGTGCGCAAAGTTATCTGCGAGCGCTCCACCGAAAATCGGGTCGTGTTTTGCCAGGCGGCCTGTTTGAAGGCTATGAAGGAAAGTCTGCGCCCTTGCGCCTCCGTGGCATAAGTCGCCGCGGCCTGATGCACCGCGGCCGCCAGTTCCGGCGCCAGAACCTCCGCGCAAGGGTAGCCTGGCTTGAAGGTGACCAGGTTGCGCAGTATCTCCCCGCCATAAACCCCGTTCACGCGCACCGGCGCAATTTTCCGCAACAACCTTTGCACATAAAGATCCGCCGCGCCGGTCACATCCATCGCTCCGTCGCTCAGATAGACCGTTTCGTCGGCCAGCACCGGGAACTGCGCCAGAAACTCAGCGCCCAGCGGGATGATTTGATGGGGCTGATGGCAGATTCCGGCGATCCGCCGCGACAAGGAAACATCCGCGCAGTCGCGATAGCGGCCGCCAAAGGTATAGCACGGCAGGCTGCCCTCCGCCAGCGGCGCCCAAGCCAGCATCATGCGGCTGTCCACCCCGCCGGTCAAAGAAAGCCCCACCTTCTCTTTTCCGCCAAAGTAGCGCGGCAGAACGCGCAGCCAGGTTTCTTTCAGCCTGGCGTAATAATCCTCCGCCCCCAGCAGCGGCTGGTTCTCCCAAACCTCCTTCCGAAAATACACACTCTTGCGCGTTTCCCGGCCGGGCGCAAATGTCAGCACGGATGCTCCCGGCAGCGCCGTCACCCCGCGAAAAAGGCTGCGATTCTGAAGGATGCAACTGCAGGAAAAAAACTCGCCCACGCTCTGCATATCCAGCGCGCGCAGAGAGGGCAGGACACTCAGCAGCGCCTTGGGTTCCGAGGCGAAGTAAAACCGGCCTTCGCTCTCGCAAAAGTAAATCCGATTGACACCATACCGGTCGTTGAACAGCAGGATTTTTTGCTCCCGAAGGTCAACGACCAGGCCGCTGAACCAGCCGTTGATTTTCTCCAGAAATTCCGGCCCCGACTCCTCATAGAGATGCACCAAATAACTCGCCGTCTCGCGGTCAAAGTCGTGTCCCTTGGCCTTGAGCAAATCCAGACTGGCGCCGTCGGCAAAATCCTCCCCTGAGAAGATCAAACAGACATCGCGCTTCTCGTTCCATACCGGCATGGCGGCATCGAATCCCCCAGCGGCGGCGGCCCATCCCGCGCTCAAGCCAAGAGCCTCGTTGCAATACTTGCCGGAAACATAAAAGGATTCGTGAACCAGGCACTTTATCATCCGATCAAGAGCCGGCGCGATCTCCCGCGCCGGGCCCTTTCCGATTATTCCAACAATTCCAGGCATAATGATTTTTCTTTCCTTCGTGGAGGGGCGGGCTGACCGCTAAAAGTCGGTGCTCTTTTTATCAAGTATTTTATTATATCCAACAGCAACGGCATACGGAGGCACGTCCACGGTAATCACAGCATTGGCGCCAATCACCGCCCATTCTCCGATCACGACCGGCCCCATGATTTTTGCCCCGGGGCCGAGGTAGGCGCCTTCTTTGATGACGGGATAGCCATCCTCCCCATCCTCACGGCCGTACGGTTTCCGGCAGCCAAGGTTGACTTGTTGCAGGATGGCAACATCGTTGGACAACTGGCTCTCCCGCCCCAGCACAATCCCATAAGGATGGGGCAGAAAGAGGCGATCCGGAATTTTGCAGGGCAGTTCACAGTTCAGCAACAAACCCAGCAGCTTCCCCGGAACGCTCCAGTGGTTCCGCAGGCAATGAAGATAGAAAATGGCGATTTTCGGATTTCCAAGGTGAGGATTCTTGGGATGGAAAAGTTTCGGCATGTGGACCTTCTGGCGGTTCGCAGCCGGCTTCGTCAATGGAGCCGGCGGGAGGAATTGAACACTCCATCTGCTGACTACAAGTCAGCCGCTCTAACGTTGAGCTACACCGGCACTGGACTAAGCTATTGCTTTGCCGTCGAATTGTCGAGGTTATTTGCGGATCTGTTCGCCAAGGCAACCGCCGCGCCATCAATCACCCCCGGCCTGGCCTTCGTGGCTGGCGCCTCCCCACCCTCCGGCGGAGGCCGGGCGGCGCGCCATGCGCCGGAGCAACCAACCCCGCGTGTTGAGCAGGAACCGGATAAGACCGGGTGGAAGATTTCCCAAAAGCCCGCGGTGCAATCCCATCGCCACAGCCGCCTTTCCTTTCCAAGTCATTGGAACATAATATCTCGGGAATCGCATCATCTCGAAACCCGTGCGGCGTTTGAATTCGGTCAGGAGGTCGTCCGTCTTGTTGCCGTAAATGTACTTGCCGTAAATTAAGTGCGCCATTTTCCGCTTCTCACAAATTTCCACGGCCTTGGCCACCAAAGGGTAAATGGGCCGTTTATCGCGGTGTGCCGCCTTGGCCACCACCTGCATCAGACTCCCCGCATTTTCCACAAACGTCAGTTTGACGAATCCCACCAGTTCCTCTCCGAAATACGCGCCGATAAAGCAGCTCGTGTCCAAATAAGTCGCGTTTTCCTTCTTGACGGTTTCAAAGCTTTTCCCGTAATGCCAGAATCTGCCCGTCTGCCGCAGTTCGTCGGCGTTGTAAACCCCCATGATGCCCCGGACCAGCGCGTCATCAAATTCCACCTCTTTCACCACCACCCCGCGCTTCTCCGACCGGCGCGTGTTCTTTCTCGTCTCCTGTATCACCCGCTTTTCCCACCAAGTGGCAAAGCTGGTCGTCGGCGTCGCCGCCACATTATCCCATTCGAAGCGGAACGGAAATTTTGGTTTCGGATCATCGAAGGCCTGGGCAAAGGTGAAAACATCCGCATTTTTCAATGGCGTTTCCTTTAACTGCACAATGAATGACTGGGGATCAGACAAGATTTGGCCGTTCTTCCATTCTTCATCATGGATCGCAGCCAGCTTGAGCCACTTGCCCGTCAGCACCACGGTGCGGCCCCCTACCTGGGCGGACGGAACGATGAAACTTTTTCCCTTGATCCTGAGTTCCGTGGTAGAGTTCATGCAATCACTGGCATTCATATTCTGTTTCTAATAATACGGCGACGGCTCACGGCCTCCCACCTGGTGTCCCGGATGACTTCGGACAGCCGCCAAGGTGCGCTTTCAAACCCGACGGAAAAGATTAGGCCGGCCTTTCAAAGGGATGCGTAAGGAACCATCTCGAGACCCCGGGTCATCGCCCCGCACTCCTCGCTCAACAACCAGGAATACTCCGCCGGTTTGGCGGGATGCGTCTCAAGCTCGACCTCGGCCGACTTTGCCAGCCTGGCAATGCGATCCAGATGCTTCCTCTGGAGAGCTTCTTCCAGCGTAAAGAAATAGTCGGTCAAGCGGTGATGGCGGGCCAGCCGCCGGTCAATAAACCGCCGCACGGCCCGGTTGAGAAAGCTCTTTTCACCCGGCTCAAATGAAAAATTCCTCCGCACTTTCGCGCCTTTGGGGAGGACCTCGCCCAGCACCATATTCAGGCAAAGATGCTGATGATGATGCCCGTCTATATGCGAAGGCGCGGCGCCATACAACCGGACAAACTCATCCATCTGCGACTGAAAGACATCCCGGAACTGCCGGCCAAGCAGGGGATGGTAAATCAGCCGCGCCAATTTGCCCGAGGCCAGAAACCGCGCCACCCGGCGATGAGCTTCACCGGCGGCCGGAGCTGGGGCGCGTCCGTTATAGTTCTGGTCGAGATTGAGATGCAAACCAACATCCAAGCCATGTTCCTTTGCCAGGTCCGCCGCCCTTTCGGAGTCCTCCATGAAAACCATCGCCGTAGCGCAGGTAATTCTGCCCTTTAAGAAACAGTCCAGCGCCGCCTTTGTTTCCGCCCGGGAACGCCCGAGATCGTCCGCGTTGATTACGAGCATGGCAAAAGAAACCACATGATGTCGTGGCAATGGCTTAGGTCATGGCCCGCTCGCCGGGCCTGAAAACAACCACGATTATCTGAGATCCTTCAGGCGCATACTTTTCGATGACTTGAAATTCGTTTTCAATGACGTCAACGTATGCTTGATAGGCGTCCCGGTCATAAATGCAGACCAGCAGCACCCCGCCGGGTTTGAGAAACGCCGCATACCGCCGCAACAAGCCCGCGACTTTGCCGATCGGGTTGTAATAAATGGATTCTCGAAATACAATCAAATCGAAACTCGAGTCCGGCACAAAGGGGTAGATGTCGGCCGCAATGAAGCGGGCCTTCGACTCTCTCTTGTTTTCGGCCGTCCTGGCTTTGGCCTTTTCCACCGCCACATCAGAGACATCCACGCCGAGATAGGAGCTGTAGCTCTCAAAATTGAGTTCGTTGGCGGTATTGCCCGAGCCGCAGCCCAGGTCCAGGATGCTGCCGTGCCTGGCATGGCGCTCTATGAAGGCGTAGATGGGATGATGCTCGGTGTGGTACAGGCAATTCCACCGTCCCCTGGCGAATTCGCGGTTCCAGATCATCCGCTTTACCCGGGAACCGCCCCACCTGAGAAGCCGTCCGCGCAGGACGTTTCTTATCTTGGTTGTAATCCACATTTTCGGTTTCCTTCCATCCAGGCCCATTTTCCTGATTTCGGTCGAAGGCGGCGCCGTCAAATCCTTGGCCGTCGGAACCACCCGCGTCCCATCGCTCTCAGACCGCCGCGGCGCAAATCCCAAAGCGCGCAGAAATATGGCGCGGAGCCGGATCATTTGGTCCTTCTGCCGGAAGGCGGCCATCTCCTTCGCCACCACCCTCGGTTTACGCCGCACCCATGGCCAGAAGTAGCCGAAGAGCATGCAGGCTCCACCGACGATCAGGGGCGGCTGCCGCAGACGATTGGTCGCCCGGAAAACCTCCCACACCGGGTGGCTGCCCATCGCATAATCCTGGCGTCCAAGATACAGGCAATGTTTCGAGCCGCCGTGGGTCGCACTCCCCTGTTTACGATGATGGATGCAGTGCTTTTCTAGAAACGTTCGCGACTGCCATCCCTTCATTCGGACCGACAGGACCGCCACCAGATCAATGCCGCCGGATTTCAGCGGCTGATAACCGCCGATTTCCTCGAAGGCCTCCCGCCGGAACATCTGGCACGCCCCCGACACATGCTCCAGGCTGGCAAATCGGAAATCATACGTCTGGCCGTCCTCCACGAAGGGCGTCCCCGCCAAGCCCAACCGCGGATTCTCCGCGAATTTCCCCATCAGAAAAGCGAACAAATCCGGTTCAAAAGTAATATCGGCATCAAGGTTGCCAATGATCTCGTAATCCAGCCCCTTGACTTTGTCCCAGCCCGCTCTGAACGCATGCACCTTCCCGGCAAAATGCCTCTCCTTGCGCTCCGGCATGCGCAGCAACTCGATCCAGGGATGGGCTGCGGCGTATTTTTGCACGATCTCATCCGTCCCATCGGTGGAACCATCGCTCACGATCACCCACCGCAACGGCTGGTGCGTCTGCGCGACGACAGACTGGATCGTCCTCTCGATCAGGCTGGCCTCGTTCCGCGCCGGCGTGATCAACACATATTTCAAAGGTGTCCTTTGCATAGGATCGCTAGCCAGCCCTGGCTTTGCGGAGAAGGGTCGCGACGTTAAGCAGCCGGGCCTGGGGCCGGCGCAGGAAGGCAAGTTTGTGCCGGGGACCGCCGATGTAAATCTTGGTCACGATATATCCGCGCCCGGCCTGAAACCAGTTCCGCGCCAACGACGCCAACCGCCGCGTCAGGTCGCACATCTGTTCCGGGAGAGCCTTCTCGCCGTCGCCTCAATTTTGGCAATCAATGGCAGAAGGTAGAAGGGTGATCAGTCTTTGCTGCCCGCCACCTGCATTCCCATGGGACCG
>Ga0326727_10005843_pt1 | contig 34620 bp, 37 predicted proteins | sample MB2enrmetagenome_FD_207643 | JGI IMG/M metagenome (GOLD analysis project Ga0326727, IMG submission 207643) | Lab enriched peat soil microbial communities from McLean, Ithaca, NY, United States - MB29MY | ecosystem: Environmental > Terrestrial > Soil > Wetlands > Peat | place: USA: New York...
GCCGTTCCAAACTTTTTCAGAAGGAGTTGAACAACTACACCAAAAGGAGGTGAAACCCGAAGCAGCTTAGTTTACAATCCGCGCCACCGGACTCTCGGTGTCCGCGAATCTCCAGCTAAATACAATTGATAAACACTTCATCGAGAGCGGACCTTTTGATATGTCGCATCGTCGTGCCCATACTTCTGGACCTAAAAGAATCCATATGATGCTTCAGAGAGAAGAAAACATATAGGCGACCGGAACCATCCTTGGGAAGAACTTTGAAAAGGTGTTGGTTCAACAACCCTTGTTCACCGCACCAGATATAGGCGTCTAAATCCGCAGACCACGAAAAAAGGATGTCCCCAGTATCAATCAAATATTTGCTGTCCAGATCGAGGCCAGCGTAGCGGGGAGTGTCGCTCGTGACGCCACTTTTTAGCTCACGAATCTTAATAATTGGCTTACCAGCACGTCCCCAATGCTGGGGACCGAAGGCAAAGCCATTGATAAAATCTGCTGCCGTTCTGAAAGGTACAGAAGCCCATCCATGTGGCACATTTCCAGTCTTTGATTCGACGATCTCAGTTTTTTCGTGGCCGGGAAAGCGGAAGTTGACAAACCACTCCCTGTAAATCCTTTGGGTCATCTCCTCCAGTAGCTTGAGCCGTCGAGTGTTGTTTTCGATGAGGTCATCATAAGCGGAAAGTATGGAAGCAATTCTTCTTTGGCAATCTATGGTCGGTTTCTGTACTCTTAAATCCTTCAGAATGGTCAATGTGAGGAATTTCGTAGCGGCACCAGTTGACACACTACGCATAAGTTCAAGCTGAGGTCTGAGGGAATAATACAAAAATCTGTTGTCGAGTATCTGTTCGTCGGTGGAGCTAATTGCATACGTTCTCTGGTAAGCATCGAATTTGCCGTTGAAGTACTTCAGAGGATAGATTCCATTTGCATTATTCCCTGCCAGCAAAACGTATTCACCGTCGAAAGCGTAGGTGTCGGTTCTGTAGGTCTCCTGCGAGCATGTAAAAAAGGGGAAAGCGCCGTCGGCCTTCGCCGCATTTGAATTGAGTTTGCCCGTTTGGAAGTTGACATAATCTCCAAGACGAATCGCTTCCCAACTGTTCTTTTGGTCGCGCTTCATTCCTCAGTTCCCTCTAGGAGCAACGATAAATTCTCAGCAATCCGCTGCTGGAGTGCTTCTGCCTCACTGTTCAAAACCTCCAATTCCTCATTTAATTCTTCTAAGCGCACCTTAAATTCAAAGTCATCTGCTGGTCGCTCTGCCAATCCCACGTAGCGTCCCGTGTTGAGGCTCCAGTCTTGCCGCTCGATCTCGGAAAGGCTTGCCCCTTTACAGAGCCCAAGGACATCTGTGTACTTACCCTCAGGGAAATGGACACTTAGGAGCCCTTGGCTACCCGCCTCAACTTCAACGGTCTCGCCACGATAAAGCCTCACAATATTGGAAATAAATTCGACTTGCTCGGGCGTAAACTCCCGATGCGCACGATCAACCTGTCTAAAAATATGGCGAGCATCAATAAATAAGACCTTATCTTTCCGTTTAGTTTTTGCTTTCCCTCGATCAAAGAACCAGAGTGTGCACGGCAGCGTTACGGTATAAAAGAAATTTGGTCCGATGGACACCACCACGTCCACGGCATGCGATTGAAGCAGTTTCTTTCTGATCTCCAGTTCCGACCCTCGTGCATCTCCCGCCGAGTTCGCCATAACGAACCCTGCCCGGCCCGTCGCACTTAACGTGCTGTAGAAAATCTGTATCCAGAGGTAGTTGGCGTTGTCCGCTTTGGGCAACTCAAACGGATACCGAGGGTCATTCTTGATCCGTTCTTTGTCCACCTTGTCCACGTTGAACGGGGGATTCGCCATCACGAAGTCGAATTTGCCGACGCTCTTGTGGGGGTCTTCGTAATAGGTGTTGGACTGCCGGATGTCACCCGAGAGTCCATGAACCGCAAGGTTCATCTTGCAGAGACGAATCGTTTCGGCGACCTTCTCCTGACCGTAGATCGAAATCTCATTGACGTTCTTCTTGTGGTGCTCGACAAACGCGGCTGACTGAACGAACATGCCGCCCGACCCACACGCCGGGTCGAGGATGCGCCCGTGGTAGGGTTCGATGATCTCCACGATTAACTTGACGATGCTAATGGGGGTAAAGAACTCGCCGCCCTTCTGCCCCTCAGCCATCGCAAACTTCCCAAGGAAGTATTCGTAAATCTTTCCGAAAGCATCGCCCTCGGTGATGGGGATAGCTGAGAAGTTCTTAAGCAGGGATACCAGCAAGCCCTTTTCCAAAGCGTTGTACGTTTTCGGAAGAACATCTTTAAGGTCTTCGTTCTCAGCCTCGACGCCCTTCATCGCTTCGTTGATCGCCTTCCCGATGTCGGCTCCCTCGGGCAGATTCAGCAGTGTTGCAAATCGTGCCTTTTCAGGGATGAAGAGCACCCCCTGCGCCTGATAATCGGTCTTCCCGATCTTCCGGCGTCCGCTCCCCGCAGCAGAGAGCTTCTTCTCCGCTTCCGAGAACTTCTGATCCGCATAGCGCAGGAAGATGAGCCCCAGAACTGGAACCGAATACTCCGACGATTTCAGCTTCGAGTTGGCCCTAAGTTCGTCGGCAGCTTCCCAAAGCCGCTTTTCAACTTCCGTGTGGTTGGCTGGCATGTGCTACTTTCGAGGAGTAAATTGATTAGACAGATAGCAGTCTATTTCGCCCACGACGCCTGTGCAAGGGTCACATAAGGAGTCTTGCTCAAACTGTGATCGCTACCAGAGGCGAGGAGACAGTCCTATGACTTGCCAAGAAGCTCTGCGCAAACTCTTTTCAGACCCGCAAACGAATCTCACAAGGGACGCAGTTTACGAGGCGCTTGACAAAGCGTACCCCCACAAGCCGTGGAAGCGGAACACAATCTATCTGCATCTAATCGCATTCAGCATCAATCACCCCCAAAGAAAGCACCATCGGCAAACAGAAGGTAAGTGCTTTTTATTTTGGGACGGCGACAAAGGTTTCCGAAAGTGGATGCCAGAGCAGGACGGCACATGGACATTGGGCACGGAGGGAATTGTTCGCATTGGTGAAGACGGTTCACCAGCACAGGTGATCGTGGCGGCTTCGTCCGAGTCGGAAGATTCCACAGTTGCCGGACCTATCTCGTTGAGTATCGAACGAGACCTCGAAGACTGCCTCGTTCAAAATCTAGCGATGCTAGAACCCGGACTGACCCTGTACCGTGATGGAGATGTGGACGGACGCCAACTTGATACGGGGGCTGTGGGCATCATTGATCTCCTTGCCGTCGATAAGGTCGGAACCTTTGTCGTCATCGAACTCAAGGCCGGGAAAGCTGCGGACGGCGTGTGCGGCCAGATTCTAGGCTACATGGCATGGGTGGGGAAGGAATTGGCTGGGGGCAAGAAAGTTCGGGGCATCATCGTCGCCAGCGAATTCTCTGACCGACTGAAGTACGCCGCTGATGCAGTAGGTTCGCTTTCGCTGATTCAATACAACATTACATTTAACTTCTCTGACGTAACTGCGCTGACCCCCAAAAACGGGGCGGCACAGACGACGTGATAGGTTGCGAAAGAAGCTTGGGAAACTGCATCAGAAGGAAAACGATGCCACCTATCTTCGGAGCGTAGCCTTGCACCACGTCTGCTCGATCAGCAAATCTAAAGCGTTCACGATATCAACGATGAAGATGTTTGCATTCTGCATAGCTTCGACCGAGCAGCCTTCGTCGTTGTCCACCGCTACTGCGAACCCTCAGGGCTCGATGAACGGGCACCGCACGACAAATCGTCGTGAGGTCGCGGGGCCTTCGATCTACCTCTCTGTACAACCCGATCATGCTGTGGGAGAGAGTGCGCGAGAAAGGTTGTACGGAAAATGCCAACTATCTTGAAGTCCGCGCCTCCGGCTGCCGGATCAGTGCTCTGAACACAGAAGCCGTTTCATTGTCATGTTTCGCCATATACCCCAGATTCCATCGCTCTCTAGTCTCGGGCAGGTGCCGCTGCCCCAGCGTCTAGTGGGGACAAATTCGGGTCCACAATCTCTGTCCCGACATCGATGAACTTATTCCCGGCGATAATTGTGCCCAGCGAAGCGGATGACTCCCAGACCCCAATCGGAGCAGCCACCAGCGTATTCCCGTTCACATGCCCTCCATTGCCGAATATAACGATGCTTGCCAGTGCTGAATTGACAACACGATTGTCGTCCACATGGCAATCATCCCCGGCGATCTCAATTCCTCCCAGCACCACAGACCCGTAGACTCGGTTGCGTCTTATTTCGCACTCGTTCCCATCCTCAAAGATGTTAACTTGGTTGTTCCCAACAGTGTTGTCGATGACTTTGATTCCGTCTGACTGCTCTACAAGAATCCCCGTCGAGAAGAATTCGCATTGGGTTGGCGAAAGGCACGGCGACCAGATGTTGTTTACGACGAAGTTGCGGACAATCTCCCCAGACGCACCATACCCGACTTGAATGCCGTTTTGAGCGGCACCTGACGTTGGGCCAAGACCGATTACATTATTTTCCGTGATTTTGACTTGGGTACCAATCTCATTGGCCGTGATTCCATTTTTCTGGTATCCCTCTACCCGGTTATTAGCGACGAGCACCTCCGAACTACCCCCGTTTCCCGATTGAACGAAAATTCCGAGTCCGCTCTGGCACCCGTTCAGCGACGTGGCAAGCTTTGTATTACGCACAGTCAGGTGCTCTATTGTTCCCGACGAATTTTGGAATAAAACACCGATGAGATCGGGTGCGCATTCCGAGATGGCTGCTAGACTGGCATCCACAGTGAGACCACTAACTGAGACACCTGAAACACCTTTCGCCGAAAGGATCGCCGATAGTGGATTGCCAGTCGCTAGACTGCTTGCGTTGGGCAGAAGGTATTGAGGTATGAGGATTGCGCCGGGGTCAGCCGTCAAGATCAATGGTCGTATAATTTGGATAACCTCGTCGTAGATTCCCGCACAGACGTGAACCTCCATGCCGGGAGACGCCTGATTGATTGCGTCTTGAATGTGCGTGAATGTTGCCTCGGGGCAGTTGGCCCCACCATCACCGACAACCAATGTTTGAGAGTGATGAGCCTGAACTTGGGCACCAAAGAACAATAAAATCAAACCAACCAACAACTGCCTGAACCAATTTTTAGTCATATGTTCCTCCGAGACAATTTCAGAACAAAAACGCTCTACTTCACAAACCATTCAATCGGAAGCGGCGCAACCCCAGTTCGGCGAAAAATGAAACGGTCACAAACGAGGGCTTCGAGGATATCGATTGGCACGTCCCACTGAACGGCGCATTGTTTCACCGTGGACACAAGACAGACCTCAACGAAGTGGTAGGCTTGTTCCAAACAGAGCGCATCCACTGGTTCTTCGGGAATGAACGTGTAGCCGATCCGGTCGCAACATTCTCGTGTCCATTCCGGTCGCGCCATGCTTCTTTCACAGTCGGGCAGCACGGATTCAGATTCGAAGGCTACGCCCGCGCCCTGCCGCTGACTCAGCGGTTGAAGTGCAACTATAGGGCCACTTCGGACAGAACTCTGTCCTTCGCGAGAACCCAGAAATGCCAGAATCGTAGTCACGGCATTTCCTATTGATTCGCACTGAGCCCACATCTCTTTCCATGTCTCGCAGTCCAAAACGATCTCTGCCTGACTACGATTAGCACGTTCGGAAAGAGACATTTAGTCACGTCCTCCCCTCAACGGTGGAACTCCCGCATGAGGGTCCGAGGTGGTTGTATATTTACTGTATAGTGATACAACCTGTCAATATATATATTCATTTTTACTTGTGGATAATCGTGCTCGGATCGAGGCCCGTTCTCAAAGGGGATTCCCGAAATGGAATTCACGGCTGGGTACCTGACTCGCTTCGAGGCGTGACAAGGCCGCGCATGAGGGCAGTGCCGATATTATATATTGCTATTGACAGTATATAGACGATGAGTATATACACAGTGCAGGTATTCCAAATCGGTAGGCACAGGCCAACTTCCCCCGGCTCCATACTGCGCTTGAGCCACACCCGATCTGACCTGCTACCGGAAAGGCACCCAGCCCCATGCGTCACAATCGGACCTCACTAATAGCTGCTTCTTTGCTTTGCATAGGTTTCAGCGTAGCCCTCGCGATTCTCATCTTTCTGTAGCTCGACCGCGAGTGCTCGAAGATTGGAAATGACTATGCCGATCGCGATCTGCACCTCACTTGAATGTGACTTCCGGCTGTCACTGCATGATGTGGAGACCGGAAGAGTAAGACCGACCCCGAATCGTTGTCCCCGCTGCGGGGCTGGCATAACTGCTCTATGTCCAAATTGCGGATTTCTCTTGTTGCGCGTGGCAACCACTAGCGACCCAAGATGCGAAATGTGCGGTCGCCATATTAAATCTGCGTTTGCAGCACTGGGCGTCAGCCATTAACGGCCTACGTCAATCGCCTATCAAGCGCAATTGAAAAATCTTATTTTCGTTGAGTACCCAATTGCACAGTCTGGAGGCCGCCGCCGATTTTTACCCGACTACTGAATACTTTGTAGTCCATAAATCGCCCACGACACCAATAGACCTTCTTGTTGTACTCAGCTTGCGCAGAGATGGTGAGTGGAACGAGACGAGAGGCTTCGTCCTCCCTTGGAAGCCATCCGTAGGTTACGACAGTTTGGTAGCGTTTCCACTTTCCGAGAAGCTCCAAATGCTCCGACATACGAATGATATTGGAGTCCTCATCGGTCCAGACCTCTCCGTAGCAAGCGACTGTAGCAATCTTGTTGATCACGAAGAACCCAAAGTCAAAGATGGATTTGAATTGGCAGGCACCATCTTCAGTCTCGGCCCTATACTGAAACACCCTAATCCTGCGCCCGTCTATGACAGCTTCGCCAGCTTGGCGAATTTGGAGGTCGAATTCCGATCCAACCATCAAAGGTAGATCGGACCAAGCCCCGCCAATTGAGATTGCAGTGTTCAGGGGAGCAGGAAAGGGCGCTTCCTTGATTTCTTTCCTCCCATCGGGGTATTCGCGAAAGCGTTGGTAGCCGTCCAAGACTCGCACTTCATATGCCGCTGCCGCAACCGGAGGCCTGTCTCCCGATCCCCACGCAAAAGTTTGGACCGCAATGAAATTACGCATACTATCCGCAAGTAGTTGAGCTTTGGTCCGCAGCATCGTGACCTGTGTCGGCTCATCTGGGCGGTGCTCTACTGAATGACTCGGGGTAGGCGGCATGAATTTCGGAAAAATATCTGCCGAAATTTCGGGAATTCCATTTGCTGGAGGAAAGATTCTCTGTGCGAGACAGGGCTGCACTTTGCTTACGAAATCTACTAAGGACTGAACGGGTACAGCTAAGGCAACTGTCTCGCCGTCAAGAGCTATTGAGTTCAGAATGCCGACAATCTCTTGACTTTTGCTACCTACCACTATGCCTCCGCTCGCTCCGCCGCGGATTGCTTTGCGAGCGGCCAAGCTGTAGTCGAATGCCAACAACCCTGTCGTTGTCTCGCCCTTGAACGTACCGTGAAACTCCAGCAGGCTCCGCACAGGATTGATGCTCTCCTTGGGGTATGTATATATCTCCACCTCATCGCCAGCTTCCAAATCATCGATATTGAAACCGACGCCGTGGTGATGAGGCAAAGGGTTGCGTAGCTCGAAGATAGCGAGGTCTCGACTGAGCGTGAATCTCAAAGGGCGACCGCCAAAAGCCTGAGGGTTCAAAGTAGCGTTTTCGTCGTCCGGAGAGGTGGCGAGGTATTGTCTGGCGATCTTTATTCCCAGAATCCTTTTTGGCTTTGCTTCCGCCGCCACATGGTAGTTGGTTCCGATGAAACGGCAGGCTGGATCGAGACAGAACCCTGTGCCGAACCAACCCCGAATCAGGGGGCCATAAAAACCCACCGTAGTGATCGGAAAAACGGTGCTACTGAAATCCGATACTTGTGCGGGGGCTGGAGGAAATGCTTCTTGGGATAGTCCCGAGGCTGGCAGAGACGAAAATGCTACCAAGACCGCAATGAAATAGCGCACGCTCATCAGAAAATACGCATGGGCTTAACAACGACTCAGTTCGGATGAGTTGCATTTGCCTCTCCACGAGCCATGCAGTCAGGACAAAGAGCTTAGGCAGGCGTGAAGGCGTGATAGGACCAAAACGAACCCTACACGCAACCAATGTGGGAAAAGCGTGCCGATACGGATTACTGAGGGAAGGCGCGAGTTGCTAACCACGAAAAGAAGACGCGCATGAATGCCGTTCAAACCATCGTTGACATTTCCAATAAGTGGACGCAGCCTGCTCCTTAGAGGACGACAGAGTTCCTCGGTCATGGATTTGTGTTCAGGCATCGCGGCACTCATCTTGTTGGAGCGTTATTCTCCTGCCAAGAGACAGCATGTGATATTTCTGCCGCTCTTCTTAGATTGAAAACGCATAATGATTGGAGGAGGAAGCCATGCGGACTCTTAGATACGTGGGGCTGGTGTTCTTTTGTCTTGCTTCCTCATCTTTTGCCTGCCCACAGACCGAACGCATAACCGCTGCTGAGGCAAAGAATCATGTTGGTGAAAGAGCCACTGTTTGCGGCAATGTGGTGAGCACCCACTACGCCGCTCGAAGTAAGGGGAATCCCACCTTCATAAATCTTGATGAGCCATATCCGAAACAAATATTCACGATCCTGATTTGGGGAAGTGACAGGTCTAAGTTCGGCGACCCTGAAACCAAGTATGAAAGCAAAAAAGTGTGCGTGACGGGGGTGATCAAGGATTACAAGGGCGTTCCTGAAGTTGTCGCTGAGCAGCCGAGTCAGATTGAAATCCAGAAATAGAGGGATGCCTTCAATATCTCAACCTGAGAGGAAGCACCATATCGAACCAGAGAGTGGAGTGTCAGACAAAGGACTCTTCAGTAGTTTAAATTGACTAGCGAACTCCCGATATTGATATTATAGAATGGAAATTGCCTATCTAATAAAATTCCGAACCGGGCCTGAAATGCCTGTCGGTCTTTCTTGATTCGCTCCAAGCACGCAGCATTTCACTAGTTTGCTGGAGGCGACCTAATGCAATTTCGAAAACTGTTAGCTTTGTTCCTCGCTGTGTCTGTGTTGACCTACGCCCAAGGGAACACCTTCACGAAGGTCCGATACAACGGCGGAAGTGTTTCTACGACCGTAAAGCCTGACGATTGGGACAACAAACTCACCGTCAGTTCCGAGGCTATTTCTTTCACCCTAAAAGACGGGCAGACCATCAGTATCCTTCCTAAACAGGTCACGGCTCTAAGTTATGGGCAGGAAGCGCACAGACGGGTTGGCACGGCGGTGGCCCTCGCTTTTATTTCTCTTGGTGTGGGTGCTTTGTTTGCTCTGCACAAGACAAAACTGCACTTTATTGGGATCGACTACATGGATAAGGATGGGAAAAAACAGGGGCTTCTCTTTCAAGGCGACAAGTCAAATTTCCGGGCAATCATTGTTGCTCTTCAGGGTGTAACGGGGATTCCAGTGTCAGTGTCCGAGAAGGAACGGAGCGAGATTCCTGCTGGCATCGCAGTTCAAGCCGTTAAGGAACCTGAACCTGCGCCGCAGACGGCTGCGACTCCTGCCGCCCCAGCACCCCCTGCTGTATCCACGACAACGGCTCAAGGCACAGCGGCACAGGATGCGCCTGAATCACTCGCGGTCACTTCCAATCCCGATGCGGGAGAGATTTATGTCGATGACTCCCTCATAGGAAATGCCCCCACGACGTTGAAATTAACGCCCGGCAAGCACAAGATTCGTGTCTCACTCCCCGGCTACAAAGATTGGATAAGGGATGTGACTGCCCAGTCAGGCTCGGAGGCACACATCATGGCCACCCTTGAGAAAGCCAACTGAGAATTCGGGCTTATTGTCGCGTTCAAGGATGGCATGGGCGATGGCAGCGCGGAGTTCAGTGGAGGTCACGATGCGTCACGCATCCATTATCCTTTTGGTGTTAAGTTGCTTTCTGAATGTCGTATCAGTTTCCGGGAATGAAAAGGAAAGACGATGGCAGACAGGTAAGGTGCTCGACACTAGCCGGAACTCCGTATACGCAGGAGAGATCGGTTCTGCTAACGGTTCTTCAACGACAAGCGGAGACACTACCTATGGAAGTGCAAATGGCAGTTCCACAGCCGTCTATAAAGTGTACGAGACATACACCATTGAAGCGGCTGACTACATTTACGTTTGCCAAGAGCATATAAGGTGGCGATGGTCCAAACCCGCTGCGCTCACCGTCAATGGTCCGGTAAAATTTGCTATCGAAAAAGACCATCTTTACATTAAAGGTGAGGACGGTAGCGAGCACGAAACGAAGATCGTCAAGAAAATTTCCAAGCCTCAGCAAACGACTTCTCCAGAAACGCAATCCCAAGCAGCGAGAACAGAGCCGACGAGTTCTCCCACGCCAAGCCAAATGCCCGCGAAAGGGACCGTTACCGTCAATTCCAATCCCGACGGCGCTGACGTGTATGTTGACGATTCGTTCGTGGGCAATGCAGCCTCCGCGCTCAAACTCTCGGAAGGAAAGCACTCCGTAAGAGTATCGATGGCTGGATACAAGGACTGGAGCCGAGATATTTCGGTTCTCGCAGGGTCCGAAGTGAAATTGGTGGCAACGCTGGAAAAGTTGAACTAGGAATGGCGCTTTACTCAGTGCTAACGTCCATCGGCGTAAGAATGTACACAGGGGAAAAGTATGGCCTTCGAGGTTGACTTCTTGCCAGTCGGTGATGGCGAGCGCAGCGGGGATGCTATCGCACTGCGTTTTGGAAATCTCCAGAATCCACGTGAACAGACAGTTGTGGTTATTGACGGTGGCTCCAAGGAATCTGGTGCCGCGCTAGTCGAACACATCAAGAGCTACTACTACACTGATGCCGTTAATGTAGTTATCTGCACCCACTCTGATTCGGACCACGCTTCAGGGCTAACAGAGGTAATCGAGAACCTCTCCATCGGGAAGTTGTTCATGCACCTTCCATGGAATCACGCTGGCAACATTGATGATCTTTTCAAAGACCCAAGGATAACGACAGACAGTCTAAAGCGACACTTCAAAAAGTCGTTAGAAAACGCCCATGAATTGGAGGCTTTAGCCAAGAAGAAAGGCATCCCTATCTATGAGCCGTTCTCCGACATGGTGAAATCAAACGATGACTTTTCGTTGCTCGGACCTAGCACCAAATTCTATGAAGAATTGCTTTTGTCATTCCGAGCCGCACCCGCTCCTGCCGTCGAAATACCTTTCCTGCAAAAAGTCGTTACTGCTGGGAAAGAGGCGATAAGATGGGTCGTGGAAAATTGGGGCGTGGAGACTCTTTCCGAGCCAGATGCCAACGCAAGCAGTGCAGAAAACAATTCTAGCGTAATACTTCTTTTCAAACATGGCGGGAGTCAGTTCCTTTTCACCTCGGACGCCGGGGTGCCAGCACTAACGGAGGCGGCTGACTGTGCGGCAAAGCTAGGGATCGACTTGAGGACAGTCGGCGCACTGCAAGTCCCCCACCACGGAAGCAAACACAACGTCGGACCATTGATACTAGACCGAATTCTAGGACCGAGGAGGCAACAGGAAGAGTTTTCGAAAACGGCATTTGTATCAGCATCCAAAGAGGGCGAGCCAAAGCATCCATCGAAAAGAGTCGTAAATGCATTCATGCGAAGAGGAGCGAAGGTATACGCAACTCAAGGCAAGCCAATTTGTCATTTCAGCAAGGACGCACCTGCTCGGAACTGGAACAATGCTACTGCCCTCCCCTTTTACAACCAAGTAGAAGAGTGAGTCGGAGAGGAAATTTGACAACTATCGTGTACCGCTACAGCGGAAACTCGATGAGCGAAGAGCGGGAAGTTGATAATGACGATGAAGTGAGCAAACCCTCGAAGGGAGCTGTTATTGAACGCAAGGCCAAGCGTTAGCGGGTGTCTGAAATCGTGACACAAACAGGTGTGAGTGCGCCAAAGCTTATTGATGTTGTGAGGGTCTTTCTCGTCGGCCCAGTCTAGTCTTTGAACGTGCGACGAAATGAGTCCGGAACGACAAAATGATGCGACAAGGGGCGTGGCCATGAACGACCTACTGAGCAAACTTTCCTCATACAACCTATTCAACTATTTGCTGCCGGGCATCCTTTTTGTGGTCCTCGCACCCGCAATTACCCATTACTCCTTTCTCCAGCGTGACATCGCCATCGGAGTTTTTGTGTATTACTTTATCGGAATGGTCGTGAGCAGAATCGGCTCAATCGTCATGGAGCCTCTTCTAAAATGGTCGTCGTTTCTGAAGTTTGCGGATTATAAAGACTTCGTGGATGCATCAAAGAAAGACCCCAAAATTGAGTTGCTTTCGGAAGTCAACAACACCTACCGGACATTGTGTTCGTTGTTTTTTCTTCTGATCATGCTGAAACTCTACGAGTGGATTGAGAGCAGATTTCCTGTTCTAAGGAATTGGAGCGCGCTCGGACTTGCGGGGTTGCTATTGGTCATGTTCTTGTTTGCTTACAGAAAGCAGACTGGATACGTCACAAAGCGAATCAAGGCAACTGACTGAATCATGAGCATCGTTAAATCACTGAGCGTCGGTGACGGAGATATGTTTTACATAAATCACGGCTCCGACAACTTCACGATTATCGACTGTTGCTTGTCTGAATGGGACAGGGTTCATATTGTGAAGGAACTCAAGTCACAATCAGAGGACAAGGGTGTGGTCAGGTTCATCTCAACGCATCCCGATGATGACCACATCAGGGGTCTCGCTTACCTTCATCAAAAGATGAATCTACTGAACTTCTATTGCGTCAAGAACGGAGCAACAAAATCAGATGAAACGGACGATTTCTACCAATATTGTGAATTGCGAGATGACCCCAAGAAATCATTCTCTCTTTCCGAAGGATGTTCCAGAAAATGGATGAATCTGTCGGACGAGGAACGCGGCAGTGCTGGAATCACTATTTGCTGGCCGATTACGACTAATGAGCAATTCAAGGAAGCGTTGCAATCGGCTGCTGATGGCGAGAGTCCCAACAATATTTGCCCCATCATCAAGTACACGCTGACTAATGGTGCCTCGGTTTTGTGGATGGGAGACCTCGAAACGGAATTCATGGAGTCCGTAAAAGATGAAATCAATGTGGGCCACGTGGACATAATGTTTGCACCGCATCATGGGAGAGACAGCGGGACTGTTCCTGCAGAGTGGCTCGAAGAGATCGACCCGAAAATCATTGTTATAGGCGAGGCTGACTCCGAGCATTTGAATTACTACGATGGATACAACACGCTGGCGCAGAATTCCGCAGGCGACATTACACTTGAATGCGAAACCGGGCAAACAAACATCTACGTGTCCAATGATGACTACCGCGTCGATTTCTTGGAGGATGAGTTGAAGCAGGACACCTATGGGACGTACATTGGGACGTTAAAAGTGAACACTTAGAGGGCGCAGAAGTATGCGCGTTTGCGCATAGAGAGGTGCCCTACTGCCGCTGCCTCGTACGGTCTTCATCAAACGGATTGATTTCAGCACTTCAAATTGGCGATTTCCGCTCCTTCCGGATCAGCAGGTTAGAGTGCCGCTGGCAGCAGGGTTTTCCGGACGTTTCACAAACCGTGGCTAGAACAAGGCTGACGAAGCTCCCAGCCTATTGGCCGTTTCGCCGCACCGCGCTAGGCTCGGCGCATGATCCGTTCACTGCTGAATTTCTTGGCCTTCAACTTGTTCGTCCTGTTGCTGCCGCTCTTCTGCGTTGCTGCATGGGGGTGGGGTTCGCCAGATGAGCAATGGCTCATGAAGGTTGCCTTCTGCGTTCTCGGCCCGTTCTGCGCGGCCATTTGGTACATCCTTTTGTCCCGCCCGCTGCTGGGGCGCAGACCCAGAACCTCCGTGGCGCTCCTCGCCATCGTCCTCGGCTACGCCGGGATTATCTTCCTGCTGAAGTTCCGAATGGCGGGGTTTTGAGCCCAAGCTATTCGGGCAAGTGGATGGGCCGTTCAAGCCGTTATAGAATCCTGCAATGCCCGAGCTTCGGATTGGCACCAGCGCATTCACCGCGGATGGTTGGGAGGGAAGCTTCTATCCCAAGGGAATGAAGCCAGCAGACTACTTGTCCTTCTACGCCACGAAATTCAACACGGTTGAACTGGACAACACGTTTTACCGGACACCCGCACTCTCAACAGTCCAAGGGTGGAATGCCAAGACGCCTGCCGGATTCCTCTTTGCCGCAAAGGTGCCGCAGATCATCACACATGAAAAGGTGCTGGTTGATTGTGAAGACGATCTGCACGATTTCCTGAACGCAATGGACGCACTCGGCGACAAGCTGGGACCGCTTCTCTTTCAGTTCGGGTATTTCAACCAGAAAGCGTTCAAGACGCAGGCGGATTTTCTAGCAGTCTTGAAGCCTTTTTTGAAAAAACTTCCCGTAGGTTATCGGTTTGCCTTGGAGATTCGGAACAAGAATTGGATAAATGCCGAGTTTGCAGATGCCTTGGCTGAGCGAAGTATTGCATTGGCCTTGATCGACCAAAGTTGGGTTCCCAGACCGTGGGAATTGAAAGAAAAATTTGACTTCGTGACGGCGGATTTCGCCTATGTGCGCTGGCTTGGAGATCGCAAGGGCATCGAGGAACAAACAAAGACTTGGGACAAAACCATCATCGACCGAAAGAGCGACTTGAAGAATTGGGTCGATGTGTTCAAAACATTGGTGAGCAGCAAGAAAGTCCTGAAGCTATGTGCGTTTGCCAATAATCATTACGCAGGTCATGGTCCAGCCACGGTCAAGTTATTTTTGGACCTGTGGACCAAGACGAAGTAGGCGATGCTCGGCTGCCCCTTGGCATGTAGACGGGGAGTTGACGGCATTTTTTGCCCGTTTCCTGCGTGTGGGATTAACGTCCGCAATCAACTGAACGAGAAGCATCCACTTCGATATACCCACCATACCTTTCTCCAGAGCGCACATTTCGGTCTCCATCATTGAAAACCATACCGTCGATTGCACGTATGTTGTAGGCGCGACGGTGGCCAAAATCACTGAGGACGTTGTACTCAACGGAGATGGTTGGCTTGTTTGATTGCGCTAGCTTTTCTCTCAGTTCAGGAGAGAAGACGGCGTCGTAGCAGTAGCCTCCATCCACTCTCCGATAGATGACGACAGGTGATTCGCCTTTCTCATTCGTCTCAACATGGCCCCAAGGTGCCACTCCATTCGCAGTCCAATTCATTGAGTATTCGTGAACAGCGGCCTTGTTGGTCCAAAGTCGGTCTACGCCGAATGCGATGAGTACCAAGACCAAAGAAATCGCAATGGCGACTCGCTGCCGAGTGCCGCTCCACTGAAAAGAAATCACGACCAGTCCCAGCGCGACCACAACAAAGAGCAAACTTAGCCGCACAGCCATACCCTGTTCCCGAAAGTGCGGCACGACCTGAACGCACCAGACCGCCACTCCGATGACAGGAAAAGTGCTCAGAGCCGAGGCGATAGACGGACGGAAAAACCAAACAACGCCCGAAAGTGCCCATAGAACCGCGCAGAGTATGTACCAGAAAGGTGACGCTCCAACTGAGAGGAGCAAGCTAATGAACGCGCCAGAAAAACAAAAGAAAAGACCAGCGACTATTCTCGCCCATAGGGAATGAATTTGCAGCGTGCGCAGCATGCTGTGCTGATTATGTTTGATTTCGCAATTAGAGAGCTAGAAGTTTATCCCTAAGTCCCGATTAACGCGGCAACCGTCCATTTGGGTAATGGTACGCAGACGTTCGGTAATAGAGGGAGATTGGGGTAAACTGTAGCCCCTTCCTCTGCACTCCAATCAGCGAGCCCAATATGACCGAAGAACGTAAGCACGCCATCCTGTTTGCTGCGACATTGCTGTGCGCCCGGAAACTGATCGACACGATTGACTCAGACAAACCAAATATGGCCAAGCAGTATTTTGTTGACCGGGCAATCTATGAGGCAGAGTTCATTTTGAAGCGGATAGATAAGAAGTTTCCGCAATCATGACACAGATTCTCATAAGCACCGACCTGTTGCGCTCTAAGGTGCGATTTCTTATCATAAAGTTGTCAGCTTCCGCTGAGCCGTTTTTCCCGATGCAGGGTAGTTCCTGCTAAACCTCGGTGGGAAGACGCGAGTCCCCGCTCGGGACTGCGGGCGAAAAGTCAAGCCGCTTTTGAGCAAAAGCGATCAAGCTCCGCCTGACCAGCCCTCCACGAGTCGCTGCGAGACCTCGTTAAAACAAAATGAGCCGCCGGGACCACTAGACAGGCCCCATGTGCGACTTTTTGTCTAAACGAGGGCTTCGATGCCCAGACTCAAAATCGTTACTCACCTGTCCCGCGCTCGGAAAACCTTGCAAGAAGCCAGATGCTTCTTAGAGGAGTTAGTGCTGACGGCGGTGGCCTTCTGGAGCCTTTGGCACGTCGTCAAAGTTCTTTTCTTCTGGGCATCCTAAAAACGGCTGGTTACCAGCTTGCTTGGAGTAGACAGCAAAGTGAACGTTAAAGACAGAGCCTATTTCGTCGCCAACCTGTAGTCCCGGCATTTGCAGTCGGGAAAGTTGCAAGGGCTGCGGAATCTAATCTCGTTCCTGATCTTGATGCGCCGGGCGTGGTGGATGGCCTTGCCATGAGTGCATCGGCAAGGTTGCTTGCTGTTTCCTCTGGGCATATGCGGATGCTATCACAGGGCGAGGGCACAGAACTCTGCGGCCCGCCGAGCAGCATCTCGCAGACCGGGCTGTCGAGGAGGCGGCGTTCATTTTGGAGAGGATAGATAAGAAGTGGCCGCCCGGCTGTTGATAAGATGCCCCAACTTCCTGCTAGCTATTTGGCGGCTCTGAAAGAAGCTGATCTCTTGCGACCCGTGAGAGATGTTCATTCACTCCAGAGAGCCCGTATCGAATATCCTTCAACCGGGAACCAGTTCAAAGCTCCTCATGGGTCGCAATGAGCCCCCTGCCTCGCTCGATGGCGTCTGCATGGTCGGCGCAGAGCCAAATGCCGAACATACGGATTCCAGCCGGGCGACCGCATTCGAAAGCTTCCATGCCCAAGGACGTGATGATCCCGTCAACGTCGGGCAGTCGCAGGTAGTCTTCGTAGCTCACAGGCACGGAATGTTGGCAGTAGTGCATGGCTCAGCGGCCTCTTACAACGAATAAATCTCCGGCACCGTGATCTGAAGTTTCCGTGCAATGCCTCCGTGCCGAGCAACTAATCTAAGCAAGTTGCGCCTCGCCCTCGCAGGACTACATCTGGGGTCTACAAGGGGACATTGAAGGATCGACAACCATCTTTTCATTCGCTTCTCCACGAGTATTGGCATCACTTCCGCCCGGCAATGCATATTGAGTGTGTCTTCTCCTATCCCTTTTTCCAATCCTATTGGGTTTTTTCGCCGAGCCTTTCACAGAGCGTTGTTACGAAAAGCATCTGATTTGGCTCCCAATGAAATGATTTGAAAAGTCCGGAAACATCCGGGAAAGCTCCTTGAAATGGCCCCAAAGGAAGAACGGGAGCAATAATGCGGGGAATTTCTGAATGACGAATCTGCCCCAGCAGACTATTCAGGAATTCATTTTCTGGTGCATGAAACCCTGAACTTCTGGACTTCTGAACTCCTGAATGAGCAGGAATCCATATATACATACATTTCATTAAAATCCTTAATAAGGATTCTTGGTTCAGGAATTCAGGAGTTCAGGAATTCAGGACTTCATGTAGCAAGTTTGAATTTTTGCCTTACATCCCCTGCTCCATCACCTCAGCGGGAATGAAAGATTCCTCCTGAGGTAGACTCCAGTAGTAATCGTTGCCCCGTTTCACCCAAGATAGCTCAAGCTCTTTCTTGGCACGCCAGAGAGAGGACTTTGAAATACCCTCAAGCTTGGCTCGCTCGATCAGCCCATCATCCCCACTGGACTTAGCCTCGCCTTTTGCGAGATGAGTCTTTAAGAAGAGCTTGGCCGCAATGATTGCGGGAGCTTCCCGTTGCTCACGGCCCTTTTCCCGCTGACGGCCCAAAATGTCATCGGCGTTCTCGGTGGTCTCTTCTCCCCACTCCACATACGCACCCTTAATGCCGCCGATTTCCTTGGTGCGAATCATGTACGTCATGCCACCCGGCTCCTCATCGATGTTCAGTTTGACTAGACTCATATGCCTCACATCCCTGTCGTCTGGATCACGGCTGAAGTCCCAGATGGCTCTCGCTGACCCAACGATGCTGGAGGAGCCCAAAATTTTCTCCAGTGCGCTCACGTCGCTGCGTTTGTTGTGGTGGACGATGCTGATGAACGTCGCGTCTGTGCTGTCGAGTATCTTTGCGAGCTTGTCCATGAGGGGACGCACTTCTTCGTCCTTGTTGATGTTCACGCCGATGAAGGAGGTAAGCGGGTCAAGTACCACGAGGCCTACGCCCTTGGTTTGTTGCAGGGAAGCCTGCAAGAGCGCCAAGTGCTGCTTCAGGTTGATGAGCACCTGCTGCTTCTTGCCCGTTGCACTGACTATCTTGGTCACATCCTGAGGAAAGAAGACTCTCTCGCAGTCAGCGCCCACGGCCATGAGCCGGGGCTTGAGCGTGTCGGCGATGCCGTCCTCGGTGGCGAAGTACAGCACGTTGCGAGGTCCGAGTGTATTCTTTGTCCCGTCCGGCCAATCCCCGCCTACACTCACCCTCGCGGCAATATCCAGAGCAACCATGCTCTTGCCACCGCCCGGCCGCCCGGCGAAGATCGTGTGCTTGCTGAGGGGAATCCGGTGCTCCCACAACCATTCGATGTTTTCCGCCTTGACGTTTGACGCCCTGAGCCCGATCAGACTCCACGTGTCGCCAGCGGGGTCGGTAAGCTGGGCGAGCCGGGTGTACCTCAAAGCCTCCGCTGCATCGGGCTCAGGCTCCGGCATGACGAGGACATTCGGTTTGCCGCTGATGTCCGCCTTGCACTCGTCGCACGTCGTATCCTTGCTGTCTTTAGGTAGACGAAGCTCTCCGCAGATGCGGCATTCCTTCTTGTTCCGCCTATTCCATTCCCCCCGAAAACAGTCATAGCACGCTTCCCATTCCAGCATCCTTTTTTCATGGGGAGCAATATTCGCTGGCTTGCCACAGACACGGCAGGTGATTGCCACGTAGTCACTACCGGAGGGCTTCCATGCTGCTGCCGCTGTATTATCGCTGGACATTCGTCACCTGCGGCCTAGGCCCGCGCTTCCGTTTGATGCCCCAAATTTTGAGCATCATGCTGAGTTCTTGTATGGAGTAGCCACTCGCGCGGCTCACGTCCTTCAGATATATCCCCTGCTCCAGCATGATCCTGACGGCCTCGATGGCTAGCAGGGGTTTGGTCTTCTTCATTCTTTTCACCCTCATATCCATATACTGAATAGTTCGGAGAACTTGTGAGTTAGCGTTGGCTGGTTTTCGGACTATCGGCCTTTTATAAAGAGGCCCGATATGACACTGATCTTCTGCAAGGATTGCCAATGTGAAGTGACCAACTGCTTTCACGCGCAGATGAAGAAGCTGCTGAAAGAGTTGAACCGTATTGAAATGGCGGAATACGAGACCTTCGGGAACGACGAGGAGGCCCGCTGTGATCTGCTGCGGGAAAAAGCGGAGTGCGTTCGGGAACTGCGAAACCTTGGCTGGAAGCCTACCCGGCGATAATCGCGATGCCGAGTATCAGGGCTCATGACCATTACGCACAGAAGCCTGTACACAGGCAGCGGGACGTAGGGTCCGTCATTGATCTGGTGGCGTTGCAAGGCGAGAAGCGGTCGAAAAAGGTCGCCGCTGCGCTCAATATGGCAGCGGAACAAGGGGAACAATAAAGCCCCCCAGCTTTCGCTGGGGGGCTCCTGCGGGAGCATAATACCCACGGGTATCATATTCTGTCCGGCTCCCACAAACTCTTCATTGCTTTAACAGCTTCTTCAACTTCTTCTCTGCGGCGGCGAGTTTCTTTCCGGCTGCCTCAGTCGCCCTAGACGCATCGGCGTAGTCGTTCTCACACGAAGCAACGTTATCCCTCGCCTTACGGATTGCTTTTTCTCGCGGGTCCAGAAACTCCGTCATATTCTGACGAACGTTAGGAATCACTTTGGTGATTGTTTCATAACTCCGACTAAGCACCTTGGAGATTCGCCGTTCGTTCTCTGTAACATCCCATGCGAGACAGCACATCCAATCCACTGCTCTTTCATCGGGGGAAAGTTGATCGAGCATTTTCAAGATGGAATGAAGAGATTCCGGCGACCCTAGTGCATCAGATTGATTTTGGAGGAGAGATCGAATCTCTCGGTTGATCATCCGCAAACCCCGAGCGGCTTCCCATTCCTGCCAACTGGCTTGCTGTGCTAGGTATTCCTTGGTGGCGCTCCTCATAAGTCTCCTTGGTCGTACAATAGCTCCAACAGCCGAACGCATGCGCCCTACAATGCCGAAACCGAAAGTCTGGCCCGCTTATCGGTTTTCGATCACGGCAACCTCGGGAAACTAAGCATCCGTCTCGCGCAGATATCCCCATGCGTCCTCGCGGGTCCAAAAGGGATAGGCGATAACCCAGTTGCGTAGCCTGTCCACGATTCCGAAGCCACGCCCCGGTCCCATCGAGCGGACGGTGTACAGATGGTGCTCGCCCCTGCTGGTCTCGAACTTCTCGTCAATCATCTTCATGCGTTATTACCTCCCTCGTTTTGTGAATCGAGAATTCTGTCTGGTTCAGCGTTGACCATGGCCACCTCTGCCTCGGATAGTGAGATGGTTTCCTCAACTCGGGGTATTTTGCCGATGGTCACTAGCGGCGGCTCGTGATAGACCTTGCCGCATAACTCGGGATGCTGACCCGGCCTGAAGGCCGAATGCTGCTTGAAGTGGAATCCGACTCCAGCCCGAGCACACACATCGCGCAGTTCAATCGCCCACTCCTCGCGCATCGGCCGGAAGCCCGAACCACTCTCGCCCCCGGCAATCAGCCAATGGAACCCAGTCAGGTTGATGTCAACAAGGGGCTCAAGAAGAGGCTCCGCCGAAATGAAACGAACGGCCGCAGGGATTTCCCGAAGCGCATCGAGCCGGGGATAGGAGCCTTTGGCACCGCAGGTTGTACCCAGCCACACGTGCGGCCATCCGTTGTTCCAGTCGGTAGGCAGGCGACGGGCAATAAGCTGCGGGCGCTTGGTCAAGATGAGCCAGTCCATCTGAGTACACCTACGTATCACGTCCCACGCCTCGTCACGCCATTCATCCGCGTCTTGAATGAAAAAGTCGGTCAGACTTGCGCAGAACACGCGAACCCGCCTGCCAAGTTCGGCTTCAAGCTGCGGGGCCTTGCGATTCCACTTTGGCGGTTCCTTCCAAGTTTTCGTGCGTTGAACGGTGCCAAAGTCTCGGCCCATGCGGTTCGTGACCATAGCGTCGGCATAGCAGTGGTCGCACTCAGCCGATACATGGCGGCAGCCGATCCAAGGGTTCCAAGTGTGGTCCGTCCAATTGATATTGCTATTTTCCATGCATCGCCTCCTGCATTCTCTTTGTGCGGAATGTCAGATTGATGCGCTCGCCGACAACTTGCGCTGGAGGTGGGCGACATACTTCGCGCCCAGCTTGCAGCATTCCTCATGAAAAGCCTCGCTCAAGTGATCCCCAACGCCATCGTGGGCGAACTCGTGGATGAGGAGCCGCGTCCAGTCTTCGACGCGTTCCGTCATCGAGCCGTCGAACCATTTGGCCCCTAGCCGTATCTTGCTCACCGTCAAGCTGCCCTCCGGCCCATAGGCAGCGGCGAAGCTCCAGCCGATTTCGTTGGTGAAGCCGATTTTTATGCCGTGCCCAAGTGCAATATGGGCAAACTGGTTCGCAAATGCGGCGAAGTTCCGCATCCCATCTGTCCAGTTCGCATCTGGAATCCGAGGCAACGGCGCGCCGTCTGGTGAAAATGGCTTCGGCGACGGAGTAACTTGTCCGGCTGGCAGGATGGCGCTAGCACGCCTGACGTTTTCCCACTCTCCGGAACTCATCGCGCCGCCATGAACGACCGCGTAATCCTTGGTGATCGCGATCTTTGTGCCCTCTGGGTCACTCGGATCATAGATTACTCGCTTATCGCCGAAGCGTTTTTCGACAACAGCAGTAATCGCTTCGTTGCTCACGCGAGGATCGGAAGCCCCGCTGCGCACCCAATTTGCGCTGGCATCGTCCTTGGTGAGGATGTCGTGCGTGTGATTCAATACCTCGACATATACCGCCTTGAGATACGCTGGCGTCACATTGTCTCTGTCGATGTTGAGCGGCACCTTCTGCCCTATGCTGACGTGGTACTTAGAGTCGATTTCGACGACCGGAATCCCCATCTCGTAGAGTGCCGGGCTTTCGCTCGGCAGAACCTCATAGACACTGACCGTAGTTTGCCGCTCGGTGCGGGTTAGGTTGCCTTCGTCATCGCTCTTCACTGTGGGCAACGTCGCAGTCCACGTTCTCAGAGGCTCACGCGGCGAGATTTCCTCGCCATTGAAGAACGTCGGAACCGGGGGAATTAGCTTGGTGGCTGCCTCGCACATTCTTTCCCACTCCTCGATCTTCAATTGCAGGGAGCCCACGAATTCGGTGCCGCGCTCCCGCTTCACGTTTCCGGTTCGGTGGCGACCGTTTTCGTCAAAGGTGACCCGGCCCGTAGTCGTGCTGATAAACGCTTCATCGCAGAGTGCGAGCACGTACTTTTCGCCAAGGTTAAATGCGCCCCGCTTGTCGGGCTGAGACTTTTTGTAAGACTCTGCGAACATCCGGTAGGACTCCGTTAAGTCGCGGAACCCTTCCTGCGAATCGTCCGTCACGGTCAGCACCGATCTCCGACCGTTGGGGCGAGTGAGCGAGACTTCAACCTTCGTGACGTTCTCGTCCCATGCGTTCTGAACCAGTTCGTAAATCGCAAACTGCTTGCCACGGCGTTCTAGGACTTTGCGTAGCCCCAGAATGTCAACCTCGAACCACTCGTTGCGTTTCATGTATCGTTCCTCCTTTAGGATGAAATCTCAGTTGTGTTTCCGTGCCTGCATCACCTGCGAAACTTTGCCACGATCGCATAGCTGTGATTCTTTCTTGCTGACTTCTGATAGTCATGCCTCATGGCTGGAACGGTCTCCTGTACCAGCACAAACTGGTCAACGATCTCAAAGCCGAGCAGTTCCAAAAGCTGAATAATCTCCACATGGGAGAGCCGCTGCCTGCCGCTCTCGATTTCGTCCTGACATTTGACGACGATGACGCCCTGCTTACGCAACACCCGAGCGGCTTCAAGGATGGCTCCTGCATATAGGCGGACGACTGATTCGTGACTAGTGTTCGCATTGCGGTAGCAACGATTAATCGATTCCTTGATACCCTTACCGCCGTCTTTGCCGCCGCCATGCATGTACGGTGGGTCAAGAACCAGCGCATCAATGCTGCGCTCTTCGTAAGGGAGGTCACAGAAATCCACGCCTGTCATGAGGTCAGTTGCCAGCAGTTCGTATCTGCTCGGGTCGATGTTCTGCCAAAAGACTCCCCGCCCGTAAGTCACGTCGGCGACCCGGCTGCCCTCCGGGACATACAACCCGAGAATGTGTGGCAGTAGGTCGGCGTTGGTGCCGATTGTCGCCGTCAGCACGACCTCCTGTTCGAGTTGTGTCTTTGTGCTCATTAAGTTTCCGTCTTCTTCCCGATCCCTCTTCCGAACTGCGCACTCCTTCACAGTCAAAAGCTTTCTCTGCTACGCTGCCGCTCCCGCTTTTAGGACGTAATCGTGGTCGGTTGCGCCCACGTCAGGATTCCCGGCGAGCCCGCTTGATAACGCCGTTGCAAACTTCGTCGAGAAGCATTAGGTACTGCTCGTGCGTCCTCGTGCCCTCGGCTTCCATCGCATCAAGCGCCTGTTTGTATACACTCGTCTTGCGCAGACGCTCCAAGCCCGCGCCCGAATTGATGACGCCGACCAATGCGTGCAGGAACTCCCTGTCAATCTGGATTACCGTTTTATTTCCGCTCATAAATCTGCCCTCCTAGACTCGGTTCTCGTTTCTCCCTCGGTGTACTGAGGGGCGAGCACCACCCCGTCATTCATAGTGAATTCCTTCCTAAGCTCGCCAAGCAAATTCAGTGTGTTCTCTGCAACAAGTCTCTTGGGCCGTTGCATCGGCATAGACAGCCGCAGCAGGTGCCGATGTTTTTCAGCGGTCATTGCCATCTCATCCATGCGTTTCTGCATGGGAACTTGTTCGTTAGAAACCTTCTTCACAAGCATTTCCCACTTTTTTCCGCTGCCGCCGTTTCCGTTGCCGCTAAGCATCTCCGGAAAATCAATTTCGGCTCGCCCAGCCAGCTTCAATTGGTAGAGGCTCGGAATGATGTCTAAAGGACTCAGGTTGTAAGTGAGTTGCCAGCGCCCCTTCCAAGTGGCCAGCGTCGAAACCAGCTTCGGATGGTCGATGAACACCTTTTTGTACAGCTTGTGTCCGGGACACTCCTTCGTCACGGTGTAGGTCGGATCGACAAATGCGTAGGAGTCCTCACTGTCGAAGGTAGCCAGTGCCTCGAACGCGTCTTCCACGACGGTAATCTTGTTCCGGAGGCTATAGAGAAGATCGAGTGACACATCGAGAGTGCGCGGCCAGCGACACAGGATTCCTCCGCGGCTTTTTTCCGTCATGTAGCCGCCGACTTTGTTGCCGTTGTAACCTATGCGGGACCGAAGCAAAGTCCAGAGTCCGGGGTCTTCCTCTTTCATTCGTTCAAGGCTCGCATCAACGAAAGGTTTCTGGTGCTCTAAAGGTAGGTCGAGAACGCGCTCCGTCCACTTTGAGACCCGGTATGAAAAGTTAGAGTCGCCGAGAGCGACACGCCAAAATGCGAGATAGTCCTCGTCCTTCTCTGCGAGCACCAGTCGCTCGGCTAAGCCCTCGTTGAGTAAGCTAAGACCCACAATGCCGCTCCCGGCGAATGGCTCTATTACGGTCTTAGGACGCCAATCACCTAAGAATTCAAGCACGGACGGAATGACCCAACTCTTAGTTCCGGCTGTCTTGACGATGAAAAGCGGCAGTCTCATTCGCTCACCGCCGCCAAATCGCAGTGCTGTGCATCAGTGCTGTGTTGGTTTTCGATACAGCCGGGAATCTCCGGTGCGTTCTTGCCTGCTCCTCGTTCGACTTGTTCAGGCTCATGTCATTACTCTCCTTGGTTCACTTACCCCAGCGTTGCTTCCGAACACACCACTGCTCCTGTTTCGGGCAGGGCTTTTCGCCCCGCCGATTCAATCCTCTGCTGTGAGGGAGCGGGCACGGTCCACGCTGCACCGCGGCCCCTGCTCGCTCTCCCAGTTGTCAGCCCCGCTTCGGTCTTGCTGGAGCAGGTTCGGCTATCTTTTCTCTCCGGCCTCGTACCATGCCCATTCTTTCTTCATGATGCGACCGCTGTGGCAGTGAGAATCTCTTCCAATTTGCCGCAGAGGTCTTTGCAGTCATCGGACGACAGGACGATGAAGGCTGTTTCCTTGCGAATTTGGATAAGGCCATCGGGAAGTTTGGCGACCTTGAGTTGCTTGGCTTCGATGATGCGCTGCTCTTCGTCCTGCAACTTGCGCATTTGCTCTTCCAACTCCTTCTTCTTGAGGGCGATGGTGTCAAGGCTGACTGGCTCTCGTTTGCCAGTGCTGGTGAGGTGCTTCTTTACGGTCGCCTCCGAGAAGCCGAGGCGAACCGCAATCTTCGCGGAAGTCAAGCCTAGCGCACGGAGTTCGCGCATCTGCTTCACGTCCTCCTCTGTGGACCAACGCCGTTGCTTCTGTACCGATGGAGCCTTGCCGTTCTCAATGGCGGCGTAGCTTGTTGTTGTAGTGCTGTGTCCGTTCACGCCGGGCAGGAGCGACGACAGGTGGTAGCTGTCGCAGTCGTTGCAAGCATAGGCGTACTGCTTGGGGTTGCCGTACTGCGCTCGGTTTTTTTCTTCGAACTGCTCTGCCTCTTCTCTGGTCGCAAACTTCCTTTTCTGCGTTATGTTGCAATGAGCAACTACGTTGACTGCATTGACGGTTGCCACCTGTGTTTCCTTCTTTCGCCTGCCCCGCATCGCCTCGGCTTTCCGTGCCAGCCGTTAGGTGCAGGACAGGCTACGTCCTCCACTTCAGGTCAGCCTGCTGATGTCCTCTTCGTCCATTTCAGTTGACCCGCTTTCCGCAACATCTCTTGAACCGCTTTCCAGAGCCGCAAGAGCAAGGACTGTTCCGACCTCTCGGATTTTCTCTACTTGGCTTGTCGTCTGAAGGAGAAGAATCGAACCACGACATGCGAACGCCGAGGCCAGATGCATGCGCAAGAAGAGCGAACTCTTCAGCGACACTTCGCAGGGCCAACGCCTCCACGAGTGCATCTCGTCCCTCAGTGTTGAGAGTCAGCGGAAGAAGTTCGGCAATGACTTCACAGCCAAAAGAGCTATGCCGCATCAGAACTGGCCCTTTGAACTCTGAGTTCTTCATCGGACAGGGGGACTTGGCGACGTAATACCGGATTGCGACAACGTAGCCTTCGTCTTGGCGATCCTTGAGCCACGCTTCAAGCGCAGACTGCGAATCGGCGTCCCATGCGAGCGCCAGTCTCTTTCTGGCAGTGGTGTGGTTGACAACGGTGTAACCGATGCCGAGCCATCCGCTTTTGAGCATGGCAGCTACTTCTCCTGTCCACGGCTTGCCTCTCTCGTTGACTACCTCGATTCCCATTTCCTCTTCTCCTTTGTGGCCGTCCCAACGGTCCATCGATCTCCGGTCTTTCCTTCTTCACTCTTAGTCCCCGCACTGCGGGGTGCGGGGTGTCTAAGTGATAGAGCCCGAAGAGAATGATTTCTCAGCAGGGCGATTCTCTGCCTCGGAAAACGCGGGGTGCGGGGTCGCCGATTGTTGGCCTTTGCGTTCTGCCGTGTCGTCGCCCGGACCGCCAACTTCGCCGAGGATTTCGCTTGCAATTGCCATCGCTATGCGGTGGAAACGTTGCGGATCGGATTCGAGCGGGCGTAGCGTGGACTCGATCAATCGCACGCAGGTCTTGATGAATTCGTTGTCAGTCGAGTCGGCGGTGAGTGCCGAGGGCATTGTTGCCAAGGTTTGCTTCAGCTTGGGACGCTGAGGATTCTGTTCATCTTGCTTGCGTTCGGCGTTCACGTCGGGCGGGCTGACCACCTTTGTGCCATCCGTGAGCAAAAGCGTTCCAGCCTTCGGCGGGTTGAGGCAGCGGCACAGCCAGTCGTAGGTGACGCCAAGGTATCTCTCAGCCCATGCCGGACCCATCCGCTCACCCATGACGGTCTCGCCCCTTTTCAGGTGAGCGAAGCCGTATCTGACGCGCTCGAAAACAGGGCGCATTTCCTCTACCACGTCCTTGAACTTGCGGTGCAGGACATTGGCCTCGTCATTGATTGCCTTCGCTGCCTGAAAACCCTTGACGAAAGTCTGTGCGTCCGCTTCGAGGGACTTGAGGTACTCTTTGCGTTTTGTGCTCTTGTCTTTTCTTACGAGCGCCTTCTCGCCATTGGTCAGCCGTACAGACTTGACGGTCACTGCCGAAACGGGATTCTGTCCCGTTTGGTTACTTGGCTTAGGGCTTGGTAGGCTCATGTGGTCAGCCTCCTCACCCTATGTCCCCGCACCCACCCCGCAGGAATGCTGCGGGGTGTCTTAACCCGTTGAAATCAAGCAGAGTTATCCGTTTTGAATACGGGAGAGGATGACGTCAAAAAAGCGGGGTGAACTGCGAGGTAGGGAAAGTCAATTGGTTCTGGTGTGTCCGTTACTCAGAGTCAGTTGACCTCTTCGCGGCTCGCTTTTCAAAACCGTGCGCGTGCGCCATCCGTTTCTCGGCGGCCGACAAAGACTCTTCAATCGTGCTCTTGTGCTTTCCAAGTCGCCGCGCAATGGCGGCCACAGGGAATTCGTACTCCCATTTGAGCGAGGCCACCTCACGTTGAATATCCGTGAGGTTCGCGCCATCAAAAATCTCCGACAAATCCCTCTTTCTCGCTAGCAGCTTGTCAGGAGCATTGGATTTCGCTTCTTTGGATGCGGCCCGCTGAGGCGTTATCTTCGGTTGGACTGAAGGAATTACTTCGAATGGGACAGAGGGTAAATCAGGCGACATTTGCATTGCACCTACGTCTTGCGAGAAGAACTGGACTACGGCCAGACTCTGGTCCGGCATCAACAGATGATCGTATGAAGGGATTCTTGCATCATGCAGCTTGTTATGTTCGTCTGAGGACTGGAAATTTCGGAAGTCGCTCCGGTCGTGCCTAAAGGTGACATGCAACGAGAAGTCGAAAGAACCACGAGAAGATCGGCATTCGAGATAGAGAACGATACGGTTTCTCTGATCATCTCGGATGGTCCTGTTGGAATAGAGACGGTCTGAATGGGGGTCTTTGAATTCAACCCGCGTCGGAACCGCAAGCTCGGGCAACGACAGAGCGTAATAGCTAAGGGAGCTTCGCTCGGTCGGTATGTTTGCCCAAGAGTGTTTGAAGACGCCCTCATCGTTCACCATACTGAATCGAGACTTGGGGAGCTTCCACACCTTACACTCGCCAAAGGCCTTCGCGAATTCTGTTTCGCGGTGTTCATCGAGAAAATGGAACGGACCGCTGCGGAGGTCTTCATATTCATCGGCGAAGGCCACCGTTATATCCTGACCGGGTTCCGCAAACATCTTGAACGTCCTCAGGTGCCCATCGTGCTCAAGCTGATCGATAACCACGGCTTTTAGAATCATGCCCCCGCCTCCAAAGCCGGACAATACGCGGCTTCGTTCTGCCAACAACCACAGGTTAGTGTCACTGATTATGCGTAGGCCAGAAGCAGAGGCGAAATCGTTGTTTATGAGTTACTGGCAGACTACATCAGCCGACTGGACACCGTTCCAAGATCGCATCGATGAACCACGTTCCTTTGGCACTCTTGTCACGCTGCACGAGAGGACAAATAACAAAACGCCGAGCGGGTCACTCTCGACTTGACCCGTGCGGGGTCATTCAACAGATCGACTGCACTCTTCGGGAGCCTCAATTTTGGTCGCGCCAGCAAGACGAGTACAAAGCACAGACCGAGGGTTTCAAATTGAGTCCACGCCACGTGTTTGAAGACCGAGCGGACGTAGATAGGGCCATTGCTCTGGCGCATATCCCCATCAGCATATCCCGGCCGTGAATGGGAAAACTCCGATACGCCGCTGTAAATGCGGCGGACGAATCCACCTTCGCTGGTTGCGCTCTTCTGATCGAAGAGCGTGTCCTGAACAGTGTTCTTCAGGTGTCGCTGCAACGCATCGGCGGCAGTTGTCAGCCCATCACACGCTTTGCCAAACGAGATCGGCTCTTTCCCTTCCCGCCACTTCTGGAACTCCTGATTTTCTCCAGACACCTGCGCCCACACGCCAATCGTTATCAGTTCCAGCGCACTTCGCAATCCGCTCATAGAGAAACGGTAAAAACCTGTCAAAGCGTTATACGTTGCCGCTTGGAAATCATCACCAGCGTCGAGCATCACATCGAAGAGACAGTCCTGCACCTCACCGACGCTCTCGATCCATGCGGCCCAGAGATCATGAAGTTGAGCAAGCGCGATTCCGTGATAGGTCGAGGTGCGAATGGCAACGTCATCGGGCAAGATGACGATGCTTTTCCATGTTTGGCGGTCGATGAGGTCTGTCGGCCGATCAGCAGTCTTAGTGACGTGAGCAAAATCGCTGTCAACAAGAACGACCCGCCGAGCCCTGAAGTCGGTGGTAGGCAGCAGCTTTGGCATTCGGCAATGTTAGCCCAGCCTCACGTGGCACAGCCAATTTTCCTGATCACTGTCCGGTTCCCACCATCCTCGCAAGCCAATTCGCCACATGACGGACAGAAGACAATCTGGCTGCCATCGGCGAACTTTGAACGGACTTCCGCCTTCTCACAACGGCATCCGAAGCATGTGGTCAGAACGACACAAATATCAGTACCGCAGTTTTGCGGAACCTGCACGGACTCATCTGCTTCGATCATCTCCTCCTCCCTCGCGATTGCGAAGTATCTCTCGATGCTCTTGTAGTCGTCGTGTCCAAGCCACTCTCGCACAAGACCCATGTCGTGTCCCTCGCCGCCCAATCGCTTTGAACGCAGCCAATTCGTCGCACAAGTGCTCCGGAACTTGTGCAGCCAGCAACGCGATGGCTCTATTCCGGCCCGGCGTGCAATAGAACGGAGCGTATCGAGCATATGGTAGTCAGGCAGCCCATTCGCAGTGCCGAAGAGCAGCCGAGAGGGTCGCTTGGTGGCCTTCAGTGCGAGTAATTTGTCCATCTGGTCTCTAGCCATTCCCCAAACGTGCCTACTCTTGCCGTTCTTCGTCATGAACCCCATCTGGGGCTTGTTAGTGACTCTAATTTCCCTCTTGACGCGGCCCGGAGCCAGTGTGTCCACGATGAGGTCGTCTTCTTCAAGAAACATGACTTCCCGTTTGCGCAAGCCCGTTTTGAGAAACACTTCGAACAACACCTGTTCCTCAGGTGTCATTACTGCGAAAAGCATCTTCAATTCCTCGCGAGTATAGATTTCGGGACGGTCATCACCGCTTTTGAGTTCTCGCCGATAATCAGATTTCTTGATGGGGCCTTTGCCGGGATCGAGCTTCAATATCGCCCGAATGAACGCGTTCACTCGCAAAAGCTTCAAAGCGGCGGTATACGGGTGGTTCTCGGGTTCATCGTCTACGAGGTAATCGAAGAATCTCGCCATGTGAGCCTTGTCGATCTCCTCCATAAATGTTCTCTTACTGCCGTTTTTGAGGCTGGCATTCCAAGCCTCGAATTCTCGAACGGCATGTCCATAGGCGCACTTGGTTCTCTTAGAACCTGTAAGGGACTCAACATAACGCTCAACAGAAACCGCGATGGGTGCACGAGCATCCGGCGTCGTGGGGTCTTGCACGCCCGGACGGGCTTGATTTCGCAGGAACCATTCCTTCTCAGACTTCACCTTCAGCGCATCACTGAGCCTGCGGCAGGTTGCGGGGTGCCACTGCTTCTTGTCGCCCTCGTACCATGAGACCCGGAATTTGCCGTCGCGGTCATCTCTCATATACAGGGTGCCGTCGGGCCTCAGATTCGGAATCTTGACTGTGACGGTAGTCCACTTCCCCTGAACTTTCGCACATTCGTAGATTTTGACTTTCTTGTTCGCCATTAGACTGAACCGTAATACTTGGGCCTTCGGAGCCATCCGCAATTCGCAGAAATAGTCCAAAAGTAGTCCAACGGCACGAGGACTGTCCGGATACGCTAGAGAATTAGAGGGTTAGGAATTGTTGGTAGCGATACCGGGATTCGAACCCGGGTTTCCGCCGTGAGAGGGCGGCGTCCTGGACCCCTAGACGATATCGCCATTGCGGCCAACCGCCGTTTGGGACGGCTCAACCACAGCTCTTTATTCTCGCACGCCCTTAAACCCGCCGCAAGCAAGCCTCTCTCACACTATCCAGTATTTTTGGTGAAAATAAGATGGCGAACAGCACCGCCAGATTCAAGCAGCGAACGGGGGATTACTGTTACGGCCGAGGTGTACAAAATTGAACACTGTTTTCCTGGACCGTCATGTTCACATGTCACAAGGGGTTTCGCCGTTCCCGTGCTACTGTTGAGGTCCAATCTATGAATCCGCAGAATTCGAGCAGTAGCGTGACCCATCCCAGAGGTACGCGTGCGCGTGTCCTGCTTAGCTCTGTTTTCGGCCCGTATGCGCAGAACGACGAATTCGGCAGCCGCGCCATCAATCCCATGGAGCTGTACCACAATCAGGTAACCCGCGCGCAAGGTGCGTTCTCTCTGCGAATGTTCCATCGCTCCTGGGGCATTATGCTCATCCAGGCCAATATCTCCGCGCCCTGCACGGTCCTCGATTTCCCCACTCGCGAAGCCTTCGCGCGCGAATTGACCTCGCACGATTACGAGGTCGTGGGCATCTCCTCGATCATCATCAACGTCGGCAAAGTCCGCGAAATGTGCCGCATGGTGCGCCAACTCTCACCGCACTCCACGATCATCATTGGCGGCCATGTCACCGCGATTCCCGGCATCGAGCATTTGGCGGACGCCGACCATTACGTCCGTGGCGAAGGTATCTCGTGGATGCGTCGCTACCTGGGCGAGGACGTGACCGCGCCCATCAAGCATCCCGCCATAGTTTCCGGGATTCAGACGCGCGCCATGGGCATGCGCCTTCCCGAGCGCCGGGGTTCCACCGCCGCCACGATCATTCCCTCTGTCGGCTGCCCCATGGGTTGCAGCTTCTGTGCCACCTCGTCGTTCTTCGGAGGCAAGGGCAATTTCTGCAATTTCTATGAAACCGGCGACGAGCTCTTTGACATCATGGAGGGCTTTGAGACTTCGCTGGGCGTGCAGACCTTTTTCATCATGGACGAGAATTTTCTGCTGCACCGCAAGCGCGCCCTGCAGCTCCTGGCGCGCATGAAGGCCGCAGGCAAAAGCTGGGGCATGGCAGTGTTCGCCTCCGCGAATGCCATCAAGCTCTACACAATGCAGGAACTCGTGGAACTCGGCATCTCCTGGGTGTGGATGGGCCTGGAGTCCCCGCACTCGGTGTACACCAAGCTCAAGGGCACGGACACGCGCAAATTGACCCACGAATTGCGCAGCCACGGCATCCGCGTGCAAGGCTCCACGATTATTGGCCTGGAGCACCATACACCCGCCAATATCACCGACGAGATCGAGCACGCTTGCAGCCACGAGACCGATTTCCATCAGTTCATGCTCTACACGCCAGTGCCGGGCACGCCACTCTACCGCGAAATGAAAGAACAGGGCCGCATGCTCGATTTCGTGGACCTCGCCGACATCCACGGCCAGTTCAAATTCAACTTCCAGCACGCCGCCATTTCCCGCGAAGACTCCAAACGCTTTCTCGATTGGGCCTTTCTCCACGATTTTGAGTGCAACGGCCCCAGCCTGTACCGCATGTGCCAGACCATGCTGCAGGGCTGGCGGCGCTACCGAGATTATCCCGATCCCCGTGTTCGCGAGCGCTTTGCCCGCGAAATGCAGAAGCTGCGCACCGGCTATAGTGCCGCGCTTTGGGCGATGGAACACCAATTCCGGTCGGTGAATCGCAGTGTCAGCGAAAAAATGAAGGCCTTGCGCAAGGATGTTGAGAACGAGTCTGGCTTCATCGCCCGGCTCAGTTCGCGCGCGCTTGGCCCTCTTCTCTTGTGGACTACGCGCCGCGAGGAGCGCCGCCTGGCCAAGGGCAAGACCTACGAGCCTCCCACGTTCCTCGAACGTACCAACTGGGCCTCCACCTAACATTCTGCTGTCGTTGGTGGCATGACTCCGCCTCTTTCCAGGCGGCTTGCTGGAAATCTGCGTAAAAAACATTCTTCAGGGCTGAAAAGTCTGTGTGAGGACTGGAAAAAGTGCTAAACAGACGGTGCGTGAAGGCAGGACCGCGCCATCTTTTGCGATGGCTGGCCAGGCTGCCTGCGATACTCGCTAGTTGGCCGCGAGGTCTTCCAAAGCTGCCAGATCGCGGACCAACAGTGTCGAGCCATTTACTTCCACTAGGCGCTGCCGCTTGAATTCGCTCAGCGTGCGGCTCACGGTTTCGCGCGAACAGCCGATCAATTGCGCCATTTCTTCGTGCGTCAATGTCAGTTTGACGCGCACAAACCCCCCGCTCGAACGCCCATCGCCGGCCCACTCCACCAGAAACCTCGCCAGCCTTTCCGCGGCCGAGTTGCTCAATCCGATCGACCGTATGACGTCATAGGCCATCTGGCAGTCGCGCCCCAGGTGTTGCGCCACCTGAAAGGATGCGTCGCTGTGCTCTTTGATGAACTTCAGAAACTCGTCGCGCGGAATGAATGCCAGTTGACAAGGCTGCAGCGTTTCCACCGTGATGTCATACGGCATTCCCGTCAGGATCGGGTTCAGGCCGATCACTTCCCCGGCATTCGCGATCTTCAGGATGAAGGTCTTGCCCTCGCTGTTTGTGGTCAGCAGCTTCGCGCGGCCTTGGCACAGCAGGTGGATGCCCCGTGCAGCTTCCCCCTCCATCACGATCAACGCGCCCTCCGGATACGTGCTGACGTGCATGATCGGGCGCAAGGCCGCTCGCGATGGCTCGGAAAAGCCGCAGAAGAACTCGGCGCTGCGGACCCTGCAACTCCTGCAATCATCCTCGATCGGCAGGCCGTACGGAGTGCGCGTCCTGCTCCGCAGTTCTGTGCTTTGCCGCAAGCTGGAGACTTCCGGTCTTTCCGCAACCATTGAATTTGGCATATGGCCTTCCCTCTCCTCCGCTTCCCGTCTCGTTTAGCCTTAGCAGAGAGGCAACTCGAAGGCCTTACTGGAGCAATGCGGTCGTTTTGGTCGAATTCCTGCAAGATAAACAAAATGCATCGTTTATTCTGAATAACCAAACTCGGAATTTCGCGCC
>Ga0326727_10005844_pt1 | contig 34603 bp, 31 predicted proteins | sample MB2enrmetagenome_FD_207643 | JGI IMG/M metagenome (GOLD analysis project Ga0326727, IMG submission 207643) | Lab enriched peat soil microbial communities from McLean, Ithaca, NY, United States - MB29MY | ecosystem: Environmental > Terrestrial > Soil > Wetlands > Peat | place: USA: New York...
TCCCCACTGCAAGGATATTATCCATAAGCACAATATCTGCATCTGTCGCATTCGGAAATATCTCTCGTCCCATCATCAAATTATATCACGCTATTATCATGTTGTCTGTATTAGACGGCACACTAGGCCCCTTCGAGGCGAAAGAAACGGTGCAGCTCTACGTCGGCGACGAGAGCTCGAGCGTTCAGCGGCCGCTTCGCGAGCTTAAGGCATTCGCGAAGGTCTCGCTCCGTCCAGGCGAGCGGAAAACCATCCGCTTCAGCCTCGACAAGCGGGCCTTCGCCTTCTGGTCCCCCGAGCACGATGACTGGGTCGTCGAGTCCGGCTACTTCGAGATCGCTGTCGGCTCCTCGAGCCGCGACCTCAGGCTGCGTGCCCGTGTCTTCGTCGAGTCGAGCTCCCCAGATCTCCGCGTCTGGGACAGCGACGCCACACTGGGCGAGCTGCAGAGACATCCACTGGGCGCGGCCTTCGCCCTCTCGATCCGGCCTCGCTTCGCAGCCACCTACGGGTCCTATGAGCCGGGCTCTCCGGAGGCCCTGGCCAACGAGATCTTCATCGCCGAGATGCCGCTCCGCAATCTCGTCCGAATGGGGGGCGTGATCTCCCAGGCCGAAGTCGACTCCCTTCTCGAGCAGCTGAACGGTGAGAGCGGAAGGGCGAGGTTGTGAAGGAAAGGGGAAGTCGATGAGCCTCTCGGTCATGGAGCTGTTATACGCCGAAGGCCCCAGGGGCCCGGCTTGTCGAATCTCCGATATAGACGCGTTCATCCACGAACGCGCGGCCCGCCTGGCCGTGAAAATTCCGGATCGGCATCCCGCCTCGCCCTTCACCGAGGAGATACGACACGATGAGCTGCACGAGGCCGGGGATCTCGCGCGGCGCTACTACGCGGAGCGCAATCCCTTCCTATCCGAGCTCTCCTGCACCCTTCCGGCCCAAATGATCGTAGTGCCCCTCATCGCCAAGGTCGACTATGGCTTCACGGGTTTCATCTCGGGCCGAGCGATACTCGAGCACTCTCTCAGGGCCGCCGTGAACGAAGTGCTCCTCGACTCCGGCTCCCTGGGCAGGCTCATCCAGCTCGAGGACGGCAACTGGCTCGTTCTCTTCCAGCGAGACCTCCGTGGCGAAACCCCTGGCATCCTCATGGACGGCAGCGAGTTCGACTGGGAGGCCCTGAGAAAGCGCTGCGCCTCCCTCCACGAACGCTTCCGCAGCCTCTGGCGCTGTGTCATCTCCTTCTCCGTAGGCAGGCCCGTTGCCTGCGAGAACCTAGCCGCCGAGTACGAAGTACTCAACGCCAAGGACTCTGCCTCTCCCGAGGAAATTGCTCCCGAAGAGGAGCGGGAGGAGCAAGGGGAGAAGGCGCCGGACTACATGGTCTGGATGCTGATGCTGAGAAGCGGGGAGAAATATGCACTAATAAAGGAAGCGACACGCTTTCTTGTACCACTATATGCTCCGCCCAAAAGCGACTGCCTCTTCTTGCGCCGCTTCCAGCAGGACTTCCTCCAAGCCATCTACGGCGTGCTCGAGGCCAAGGGCATCGCGGCCCGCGAGCTCTGCGACGATGGAGACGAGACCACGCTCTGGGACAAGGCCTGCCGGTCTGTGGACGACATGGTCGCATGGCTCGCCTTCGCGGTCCTTCGCTCGGCCGCCCTCCTCGAGGCGGTGAACCGAGGCCGTTCTGTAGTGGACAAGGTAAAACGTTACGTCGCGGAGAATCTCGACGGCGACCTTTCTCGCAAGAAGCTTGCCGAAGTGGTCTATCTGAATCCTGACTATTTGGCTCGCCTTTTTAAGAAGGAAACGGGGCTCTCGGTCTGGGAATATGTTCTTAATGAGCGCATTACCCTCGCCAAGGATCTCTTGGCAAAGACCGACATACCTGTCAGCACGGTGGCTCTCCAAGTAGGATATAATAACTTCTCGCATTTCTCCGAGGCCTTCCGCAAGCAGGTCGGCGTCTGTCCTGCGGAATTCCGCAGGGGGAGCCAGCCCTCAGCCCAGCTCGGTCCGAGCGTCGTCTAGTACTCGAAGTCGGATCTCGGCTCCCCAAAAGTCCGTATTGCGGTAGCGGGATCGTCGTATCGATGTACCCTGGATCTACCGCCGTCGGCGGATCAAAGACGCGGCCGCTCGCAAGAAGGTTTAGCCGCGCAATCAACCAATGTTTCACGAGGTATAGGGATGAAAGGGAGAAAGGTCTTTATTTTCTTTACGATCCTTATCGCCCTCTGCGCTTTCGGGCTGAGCGCCGCAGACGCTCCTAAAGAATTGCCGCGCAACGAGACTCTGTACATCAATGGCCTTCAGTGGGGGCCGCCCGCCAACTTCAACCCCCTCTCCACCAACGCCGCCTTCCCGGTCGGCTACGTGAACAACTACCTTCTGGTCTATGAGACTCTCTTCATGTTCAATCAGCTGACCGGCCAGTCCGAGCCCCTTCTCGGCAAGTCCTTCGCTTGGACGGACAAGCTCTCGCTCAAGGTCGAGCTGAATCCAGCCGCCAAATGGAACGACGGCAAGGATCTCAACGCGGCCGACGTCGTCTACTCGTACATGGCCGCGAAGCGCTACGCGCTTCCGTGGTCGGCGTACATGGACTATATCGACTCCGTCACCGCCCAGGGCGATAGCACGGTCCTCATCAAGCTGAATCCCGCGAAACCCAACAGGCTCTACGCCCTCGACAGCCTCAACAAAGTCTACATCGTCCCACAGCACGTTTGGGAGCCCATCGAATCCCAGGACGGTAAGGACATCACGAAGATCTCCCAGGAATTCAACGCGAATCCCGTCGGTTCCGGCGCCTACAAGGTGATGTTCTACGACGATACCCGCATCATCTGCCAGCGCGACGATAATTACTGGGGCAAGGCTCTCTTCGGCAAGCTTCCCGCGCCGAAGTACATCGCCCACATGATCTACAAATCCAACGACGCGGGCACGAACGCCTTCCGACAGCACGAGGTCGACGTCTCCCAGCAGTTCATCAACAAGGTCTGGGATCTCTGGAAGAAGGGCGAGCCCTACAAGACCTACCTGGACAAGATCCCCTATTACCTCCCCGGCGGCACTCCCAGCATTACCTTCAACATGACAAAGAAGGGCCTGGGTGATAACGTCGAAGTCCGCAGGGCGATCGCGATGTGCATCGACTATAAGAAAATCGCCGAAGTCGCGATGAGCAACTACTCAGACCAAGTCGTGCCCGGCATCATCCTACAGACCCCCTCCGAGAAGCCCCTCGTCGATGAGTCGGCGGTCAAGTCGCTCTGGTACAAGCAGGATGCCGCAGCAGCGAACAAGCTCCTCGATTCAATCGGCGCCATGAAGGGCGCGGACGGAATCCGCGTCCTCAAGGACGGCACCCGCCTCGGCCCCTGGGATGTCTCCTGCCCCTACGGCTGGTCCGACTGGAATGCCTCCCTCGAGATCGTCGTGCAGTCCGCCAAGAAGATCGGCATCGACCTGCGCACCAAATTCCCCGAGTTCCCCGTCTGGTACAACGACGTGAAGAACGGCAACTTTGACATCTGCATGTGGTCAACCACCAACCCCGGCGTGGCGCAGCCCTGGGACCGCGCCCGCGACAAGATGGACTCCACCGGCGTTCCGCCCATCGGCCAGCCGGTCGTCTCCAATAGCAACTTCGGCCGCTACAAGAACGCCCGCGCCGACGAGCTCATTGACAAGATCCCGCAGGAGACCGACCAGGCCAAGCTCAAGGAAATGTACACCGAGCTCGACAAAATATTCCTTACCGATCTGCCCATCGTCCAGCTCATGTACCGACCCAGCCTCTTCTACACCGTCTACGAGGGCGTGTGGAAGGGACTGCCGGATTCCAAGAGCAACCCCAGCAACGTTCCGCCCACTCCCGAGATGGGTTCCTTCATCAAAGCTCTCTACAACATAAGCGCCAAGTAAGGCGATCCCGGCCCACGCCGAGCGAAAACGGCGCGGGCCGGGCCTGAGGACGCCCTCATGCCCGCGCCTACCCTCGGAGGTCGCATGAATCCATATGTACGCTACTTTTTGAAAAGGCTCGGCTGGTCGCTGATAACCTTGACGGTTGCGGTGATGTTGAATTTCCTCTTGCCGCGCATGATCAAGGGCAACCCCGTCGACACGATCGTCAGCAGCATGACCCAGGGCATGACGAACCAAAACGACATCAAGCGGGTGTACGAGACCTTCGAGAAGGAATTTGGCATCGACAAGCCGCTCTGGCAGCAATTCTTCATCTATGTCGGGAACATCTTCCGCGGCGACCTCGGCACTTCCTTCGGCCAGTACCCGAAGAAGGTGTCCACAATCCTGGCAAACGCCATCCCATGGACGCTCGCGTTACAGTTCCCCGCCATCATCACGGGCTGGATCCTCGGCAACATCCTCGGGGCCGTGGCCGCCTATCGCCGCAAGCTCTTCGACAAGATAGTGCTTCCCGTCTCCATGGCCATCAGCTCTTTCCCGTTTTTCGCCTTCGCCCTCATTGTGCTCTTCTTCTTTTCGGCCACCCTGCATTGGTTCCCGATCGGCGGAGGCTATTCCTTCGACCTCATCCCCACGCTGAGTTGGCAGTTCATCGGCTCGGTGCTCGGCCACTATGCCCTGCCCTTCCTGACGATAGTGATCGTGGCGATCGGCGGCCAGGCCATCGGCATGCGCTCGATGGCGATTTACGAGCTCAACGCCGACTACATCCTCTACGCCAAACTCCTCGGCATCAGGGACCGCAAGGTTGTGCGATACGTCTTCCGCAACGCCATGCTGCCCCAGGTCACTGGATTGGCCTTGCAGATGGGCACCATGGTCGGCGGCGCTCTGATCGCGGAGATCGTCTTCAACTATCCGGGAATCGGCAGCTCGATGTTCAGCGCGATCCGCCAGCTCGACTATCCGCTCATCTCAGGCTGCACCCTGATGATAACCTTCGCGGTGCTGATCGCCAACTTCGTCATCGAAGTCGTCTACGGCCTCCTCGATCCGCGCATCAAGATGGCCCAACTGGAGGACAACTGACATGCGAAACACGATGCGCATCCTCCTCAAGTCGCCCAAATTCATGTTCGGGTTCACTCTCCTCGTCCTGGTCATGGGTTTCGTCTTCATTTATCCACTGTTCAACCGGGCCGATCCCTTCGAGATGGTGGCCTCCGGCTTCGACCCGCCCTCGTCCGAGCACATCCTCGGATCCGACAACTTTGGCCGGGACGTCTTCCTCGAGCTCGCCCATGGGGCCCAGGCTTCGCTCTACGTTGGCCTCGTCGCCGGCGTTTTCGCGACCCTCATCGGCCTCATCATCGGACTATTCGCTGGCTACGTAGGGGGGATGATCGACAACGTCCTCACGGCCATCAACAACATGTTCATCGTTATCCCGCCGCTGGTCATACTCATCCTGATCTCCATCGGCCTTAACAACCGCAGCTCCCTGATCGTGGGCCTCATCATCGGCTTCACCGCGTGGCCCTGGACAGCTCGCGCGGTGCGCGCGCAGACGGCCTCGCTCCGGCTGCGCGATCACGTGAACATCGCCAAGATCTCCGGCTACTCGACGATGAGGATCATCCTGAACGACATCCTGCCCTACCTCGCGTCCTACGCCTTCATGGCCTTCATCCTACAGACGGCGACCGGCATACTCGAAGAGGCGAGCATTTCCATGCTCGGCCTAGGGCCCTACAATACCATCTCCCTCGGCACCATGCTCAACTGGGCCATGATGTTCGAGGCTATGGGAACCGGGGCGTGGTGGGCCTTCATCCCGCCCGCCATAATCATCGGGATCTTCACCTTCTCGCTGTACATCATCAACAGCGGCATGGACGAAGTATTCAACCCCAAGATCAGGAGCTAACGAGCATGAGCGCGGAAACCTTGGTCGTACGAGACCTCTACACTCACTACAGGACGAGGCTCGGGGAAAACGTCTACGCCGTCTCGGGCGTGTCGCTGACCCTCAAGGAGGGCAGGGTTCTCGGCATCGCGGGCGAGTCGGGCTGCGGCAAGTCGACCCTCGCCCTGAGCCTCATGGGCTTCTACTTTCCCCCGCTGCACTACAAGAGCGGATCGATAGTCATAGATGGCACGGACATCATGGCGATCGACTACGAGACCCTGCGCACGCAGTTCCTCGGGGTACAGATAGCCTACATACCCCAGGCGGCCATGAACGCCCTCAACCCCACGCGGCGGGTCATCGACTTCATGGCCGACGTCGTGCGCGTCCACCAGCCCGGGGCGAGCGACGCGGAAATCCGCGCCATGGTGGAGCAGCGCTTTGAGGCCCTGCACCTGCCCAAACGCGTGCTCCCGGCCTATCCCTGTGAGCTCTCGGGCGGCATGAAACAGCGCACCGTCATCGCCGTGTCGACCCTCCTCAACCCGAAGGTCCTCATCGCCGACGAGCCGACAAGCGCCCTCGACGTCACCTCGCAGAAAGCGGTCATCAAGATGCTAAGGGATCTCATGAACGAGGGCTTCGTGAAGTCGATGATCTTCATCACGCACGAACTCCCCCTCCTCTACCACGTGGCCGACGACATCGCGGTCATGTACGCGGGCCAGCTCGTCGAGAGCGGGACCGCGGACGAGATCATCATGGGCGCAGTCCATCCCTACTCCCACGCCCTCATGGGCTCGATCATCGTGCCCGAGGAGGGTATGAAGGATGAGAAGCTGAAGGCGATCCCCGGCGCGCCGCCAAACCTCAAGAAGGTCCTTCCCGGCTGCCGCTTCGCCGACCGCTGCCCCTACGCCGAGGACAAGTGCCGCCTCGGTACCATCGAGGAACGAGCGTTAGGAGCCCGCCGGTACCGCTGCTGGCGCGAGCCCGAAGCCCTCAAGGAGATATACTCCCATGAATGAAGCCAAATCCGTCCTGAGAGGCCAGGCCCTGTCCCGTTCCTTCGGCTTCGGCAAAGCGAAATTCTACGCGGTCGATCACATAGACTTCGACTTCCACGAGGGCGAAATCATCTCGATCGTCGGCACCTCCGGCAGCGGCAAGACGACTCTCGCGAAGATGGTCCTGGGCCTGCTCAAGAAAAGCTCGGGCGAGATCTACTACATGGGCGGGCCCCTCGTCCTGCGCTCTCACCGCGACATGAAGGCCTACTGGAACCACGTGCAGGCGATCTTCCAGGATCCCTTCTCCTCCTTCAACCAGTTTCACAAGGTCGAGAAACTCCTCGCGGACTGCATCGAGATGCAGGGCCTCAAGCTTTCTCGAGAGGAGGCCTTCGCCAAGATGAGGTCGGCCTGCTCCTTCGTGAACCTCAAGTTCGAAGAGCTCTACAACAAATACCCCTTCGAACTCTCCGGTGGGCAGATGCAGAGGCTCATGATAGCGCGCATCTTCATGCTGGGCCCGGACATTCTCATCGCGGACGAACCGACCTCGATGATCGACGCCTGTTCGCGCTCGACCATCCTCGAAATGCTCCTCAAGCTGCGCGACGAAAAGAGGATGACCATCGTCTTCATCACCCACGACCTCGGCCTTGCGTATTACGTGAGCGACTCGATCCTCATTATGAACGCGGGCAAGATCATCGAGCGCGGGACCGCGAGGGAAATCATCGAGCATCCCCAGGCGGACTACACGAAGAGCCTCCTCGCGGACGTACCCAAGCTGAACGAGGAGTGGAAACTAGGCTAGCACAATTCAGGATGAAGGCGTAGCGGCCCAGGGATAGGTGAAGCTCTCGCGACCGGAGCCGAGCTCGACCGCGGACGCGGCCGCACCCCCGACGGGCGGGACGAGACTAGCCGTCGCGTTATGCGGCACCAAAGTCTCGACCTTCAGCTGTCCGTCCTCAATCTCCCATTTGATAGACGCGAGCCCGTAGACCGTCTGAATCGAGGCCTCCGCCCGACTGAGTCCGCCGCCCGGCAAGGGCTTGAACAATATGCGCTTGTAGCCGGGGCTGGATTCGTCCGCGGATATGCCGGCGACGGACGAGTGCATCCACTCGCCGATCGAACCGTAGGCGTAGTGGTTGAACGAGTTCATGTCCGCGCTCCACATCGTGCCATCCGGCTTCAGCCCATCCCAATGCTCCCATACTGTAGTCGCGCCCTTGCGTACCTGGTAAAGCCAAGAGGGATATTCCTCCCGCATGAGGAGGGAGTAGGCCGCGTCGATGGCGCCGGAGTCCGCGAGGGCGCGGCACAGATAGGGCGTACCGAGGAAGCCAGTGACGAGGTGGCCGCAGTTCTCCTTGATCAACGCGAGCAAAGTGTCACGGACGCGGTCACGATGCTCGGGCGGCGCTAGGCCGAAGTCGAGGGCGAGCACACAGGCGGTCTGCGTGCGTACTGCAATACGGCCGCTCGGGGAGAAAAACTCCGAACGGAAGGCCTCTAGGATGCGATCGTACAGCGCGGCGTATCCCGCGGCGTCCTCGTCGCGTCCAAGGACAGCCGCCGCCTTCGAGAGCAGAAGCGTCGATTTAGCGTAGAAGGCGGTGGCGGTGAAATCGTTCGGCGTGGCGCCTAAGTAGCTGCCTTCCTTCGCGTCCAGAGCGACCCAGTCGCCGAAGTGGAAGCCCGAGTCCCAGATAAGGCCGTCCCTCGCGAGGCTTCTGATCCGCTCGACCCAGGCTCGCATGCTCGGGTACTGCTCCTCGAGGAGGTCGCGGTCGGCATAGCACACGTAGACCGTCCAAGGGCAGATGGTCGCCGCGTCGGCCCAGCCGCAGGCCGAGTCGGGCGAGATCAGGGCGCCGTCGCCGCCGACGTAGGCGGGCAGGACATTGGGTATGACGTGCGGCACGCCGCCTTCGGGGCTCTGGTCGGCGGCGAGGTCGCGCAGCCACTTGCGGTAGAAGCGGTCCGAGCCCATGAGAAAGGCCGCGGTCCCGATGAAGACCTGTGCGTCTCCGGTCCAGCCGAGCCGTTCGTCGCGCTGCGGACAATCGCTCGGTATATCGACGAAATTCCCGCGCAATCCCCAGCCGATGTTCGAGTGCAGCTTGTTGAGGAGTTCGCTCGAGCACGCGAAGCTCCCCGTCTCCTCCATGTCCGAGTAGATGGCGACAGCTTCGAATGCCGCGGAATCGATCTCTCCGGGCCATTCGTCGACCGAGGCGTAGCGGAAACCCATGTAGGTAAAATGGGGCTCGTAGATCTCGACCCCTTCGCCCGAGAGGACGTAGACTATCCTCGCCTTGGCGCTCCGCAGGTTGGCCGTATAAAAATTGCCCTGCGAATCGAGGGCCTCGGCATGGCGAATGACGACGCGCGATCCCGCCGGACCCTTTACGGTGAACCGTATTCGCCCCGCGATGTTCTGCCCGAAGTCGAGCACTTTCTCGCCTTTAGGAGTCACGATGAGCGAAACAGGCTTGAATGTTTCGTGCCTGCGAACGGGAAGGCCGTCGCGCGGGACGAGGGTCGAGAGATCGCGATCGAGGACCGAAGCCGGCCGCCACGAAGAATCGTCGTAGTCAGGCATGTCCCACCCCGAATCCTCGAGGCGGGCGTCGTAGACCTCGCCATGGTATATCTCGGAGGAAAGCACAGGCCCCTCCGAGGCCCGCCAGCTTCCGTCGGTCGCGACGATCTCCTCATGGCCGTCCTCGTAGCGCAGGACGAGCTGGGCGAGGAGGGCGGTCCGGCCGCCGTAGACGTTGCGCCTGCCGAGCCAGCCGGCGAGGTCGCCCTTGTACCAGCCGGCGCCGACTGTGGCGCACAGCGCATTATCGCCCTCGCGGACGAGCTCCGTCACGTCGTAGATCTGATACAGGAGACGCTTGCCGTAGCTCGTCCAGCCGGGGGCGAGGACCTCGTCGCCCACCGCGCGACCATTAAGCCTAAGCTCATAGAGACCGAGGGCACTCGCGTAAACTCTCGCCGAGACGATCTTTCCGAGTGCGCGGAAGGAGGTGCGCAGCCGCGTACCCTTGGAATCGAACCAGGAGCCATCCGTCTCCGCCGAGATGAAGACCGCGCGCCACTCGGAAGGCCCCATCGCCGTCTCGAACCAGGCAGTCTCGCTCCATTCGCTCGCCTCCCCGCCAGAGGCCGTGATCCGAACGCGCCAGAAGTAGCGCGTCCTTGGCTCGAGTCCCGGGCCGCCGTATCGCGCCGCGACCGATTCGTCCGAGGCGACCTCGCCCGAGTCCCAGGCAGGATCGGAGAAGTCTGGGCTTGTCGCGACCTGGACGCGATAGCCCGACTGCAGCACGTTAGTCGAATCCGAAGCGATTGCCCAACCGAGGCGTGGCCGGGTTTCGGCGAGGCCCAGCGGGTTCTCCATGTATTCGCAGCGCAGTCTCTCGAGCTTGAGCATACGGATCCCTCGTAGCATTAAGATTTTACCGAACCTGCGGTCATACCGGCGACTATCTGCCTATTGAAGAAGACGAACAGTACGAGCGGCGGGATCGATATTAGCACAACGTCCGCGAAAAGTAGATTCCAGTTCGTAACATACATGCTCATGAAATTGTAAAGTGTAAGCTGCACAGTCGCGTTCTTCGCGCCCGGCAGGAAGTAGAGCGGATTGGTGAAATCGTTGAAGATGCCCACCGCCGAAAGCACGATGACGGTGGCGGTCACCGGCTGCAAAAGGGGGAAGATGATCTTCGAGAATAGCCTCCAGCCGGAGCAACCGTCGATGAGGGCGGCCTCGTCGAGCTCGCGCGGGATTGAGACCATGAAGTTCTTGTAGAGGATGGCCGAAAAGGGGAAGCTCAGGGCCACCTCGATAAGGACTATGCCCGGTATCGTCTTATAAAGCCCCATGCCCTTGAGGGCCCATATCGTCGTGACGACTGAGGGCGGGATCATGAGCCCGGCGAGGACTAAGAAGGTCACAAGATTCGTAATTTTATTCGACCGCCGCTCGAGGACGTATCCGGACATCGCGCAGACGACGATGAGGGCGAGGATCGATAGGGCAGTGATAAGAGTTGAGTTAAAGAAGGCCCTGAGGACCATGCCGTTCTGGGCCCTGAGGACCGCGCCGTAGTTCTCGACGAAGAGCCACTTCGCGGGGAGGGAAAGGTCCATCTGCGATGCCTCGCTCGGGTTCTTCATCGACGTGAGAATCACATAGGCGAAGGGGACGAGGAAGACGACCACGGTGATGAGGACGGCGAAGATCTCGATCGCCGCCTTTAAGGGCTTTCGCTTCATAGCTCGACCTCCCTCTTGGTGAGCAGTCTTTGCAGGGGAACCGCCAGGATCGACACTACGATGAAGAGTATGACATTGCCCGCGGTGGCGAGGCCGTAGAAACCTCCCGAATACTGCTTGTAGATGATCGAGGCGATGAGGTCGGTCGTAAAGCCGGGGCCGCCCTTCGTCATGGTCCAAACCAAATCAAAGCTCCGCAGACCGCCTATGAATGAAAGGATGATGACCGAGTTCATCGCTGGTCTCGACAGGGGCAGGGTAATGAAGCGGAGCTTATGGTAGGCGTTGCCGCCGTCGATCATGAGCGCCTCGTAGTAATGGGTCGGAATCGACATGATGCCAGCTATGTAGATGACCGTCGCCATGCCGACGCCCTTCCAGACATCGACGAAGGCGACCGACAGGAGGGCGATATGCACGTCCCCGAGCCAATCCGGACCGGCGATGCCCAGCGTCGCCAGGGCGACGTTGATCAGACCGTGCGTCGGATGCATGAGGCTATTGAAGGTGACGCCCACCGCGATGGTAGACAGGAGGTTCGGGAAAAAAAGCACGGCGCGAAGATAGCCTCGCGTCCTCCACTCGCCGCAAAGGAAGGCGCCGAAGAGGAAACCGAGAATAACCTTGAGGCCGCAGGTGACTACCGCGTAGACGAGGGTGTTCTTGAAGCCGATAGCGAGCGAGGGCTCGGTAAAGAACGTCATGAAATTGTCGAAGCCGGTAAAATTCCAATCCGTTAGCGTCCAGCGAGTCATGCTGAAGAAAAAGGATATGACCGTCGGCAGGAGGAAAAGTCCCCCGTAAACGAGCAGCGCCGGCGTGAGGAACCAATACGAATAGGTACTACGGGAAGACGAGTTCATCCTATGCCGCCCCTAGGAAAAAGATGGAAGCAAAGCGCAAAAGACGCGGGAAGAGACAATCTCCTCTCCGCGTCCTTAGCGCCTAGTATTTAGTCGCGAGGAGCCGTCACCAGCCGGCGATGCCGAGCTGCTTGGCCTGCTTCTCGACATCCTTGTCGTACTGCTTAGCTATGTTCACGGGCGTATCGAGGCCCGAGCCGCAGGCTACGCAGAGCTGAGGCAGGTTCGGCCCCTTGATGGGAGAGAGGAACTCGAGCGCGGGCGCGGTCGTGCCGGCGTTGACGTATGCGAGCAGGTCTCGAGCGGCGGGAAGGATATCGGCGGGGAGGGCTATGCCCTTCACGGCGAAGGGGCCGTCCGGTTTCTGCGCGGATATATAAGCCGCGAGGCCCTCGGGCGAAGTGAAGAGGGAGGCGAACTTCTTGGCCGCATCCACACTCTTGCCGCTCTTGTAAATATAAATCGAGCCTGGCATCCAGACAGTCACGCCGTTGCTGGAGGCCTTATCGCCTGGCTGACCGAAGAAACCGATGTCGTTGACCTTTTCTGCGTCGATCGCCTTCATGTTAGCGAGAGAGAAGGTGAGCATGGGATACATGGCGCCGGTTCCATCGAGGAGCATCTTCTGGGCGACCTCGTAGGTCGTTGCGAGGGCGTCCTTGTTGAGGTAGCCTTTTTTATAAACATCTTGGAGCTTCTCGAAGCCTCGCAATGCGGCGGGCGTATTCGCGAAACCGGACTTGTGCGCCGTATACTCGGAGGCGAAATTGGGCTTCTGAGCCTGCACGTTGAAATAATCCGCGAGAAGAATGAGCTGACTGGTCCAGTCGTCCTTGTAGGAGCCAATGACCGGCACCTTGCCCGCCTTCTTGATCTTCTCGCAGTTGGCAAGGAGCTCCGACCAGGTCTTGGGGACCTTGAGGCCGAGCTGAGCGTAAACCTGTTTGTTGTAGAGCCACCCCCCCCCGGTGACCGTGCCGACGGGGACACCGTAGACCTTCCCGTTCATGGTGACCGCGGACTTGAAGGAATCGAGAACGTTCGCCATGAAGGACTCTCTGGTCAGATCGACGAAATTCTGCGCGGGATTGAGGGCCTGCATTAGGGAGCCGGAGTTATAGAAGCATAGATCGTCCATCTCGCCGGCCGCGAGACGGGTCTTCACGACATTGTCGCCTTCGGCCCCGCCCGGCCTGAACTCGATCTCGAGGGAAATACCGTATTTACTCTCGGCCAAGGCTGCGACGGCTTTAATGCCATCGAGCGCGGACTGGTTGTCGATCAGCATGGTCAGTTTCGTCTTAGCTTGGGCTCCCGCAAAGGACAGGGCGGCGGCCACGAGCATGCACGCGACGATCGTTTTACGCATTATCATCCTCCTCGCATCGACTTTGAATAGCGCCCGAGGACGCGGATCCTCGCCCGCGGGGCTGGATCAGGATAACCGCCGGATCGAAAAACGCGACATGCACAATACAGCACAAAGCCATGGACAATTCAGCTCGACCGCGATCTTAAGAAGGCCGCGTACTCCGAGGGAGGAGTGCCGACAATCGCCTTGAAGACGCGGCTGAAGTAGAACTGGTCCTGATATCCCGCGAGGGAGGCGACGTCCTTGAGGGGCATCATTGGACTTTCGGCCATGAAGCGCTTGGCCGCCTCTATCCTCGAACGGGTGAGATAGTCATTGAAGGATAGGCCCTCGTGCTTGCGAAAAAGCCGCGATAGATAGGTCTGAGAGATCGAGAAGACCTTGCAGGTCGACTGAAGGCTGATGTCATGGGCGAAATTATCTTCTATATATCGCTTGATCGAGGCGAAGAAGGCGGGTACGTCCTCGTTGCCGCCCGAGCGCGCGGGAGGACGGGCTATGATCGCGAGCGTATCGATGGCGCGGTCGGCGAGATCCGCGTAATCGGCGGCAGCGGTAGTCGCTTCCTCCGAGAGAGCGTCGGGCTCGTCGTCGCGCATTCGCGCCTCGCTGCCGGACTTGCGGCGCACGAGGTCGAAGAGTCGCCTGAGCCGAGAGGCGGCCTGGACGATGGGGCGCGATTCCTTGCACCAGGAAGCTATAAGCTCGCGTAGCACTCGCTCGAGCTCCGCGTAGCGGGATTCTGCGATGAGATACTCAACGCGCCCTTCGATCGCCGACAGATCCAGGGGATTTGACGGGACCGCCTCGCGCGCATGATCGGCAGCGCGGGCATCAGGCAGGCCGCGCATGACCAAGGACTTGCCGGGCACGGCGCTCGCGTCGATGAGGCGATAGAGGGAGGCGACCCTGGCCCCCAGCTCCGCGAGGCCGAAGATGTCGGAGCCGAAGGCGAGGCTGCGATAGGCGACGTTCGATCCATCGGCGACGGCAAGGACGGAGCGCTCGAAGTCGCCTCCGTCGGTGAGGGCGCTCGAGCGGACGAAGAGGCGTTCGCGATCGTCGCGGCCGCCCAGGACCCAGACGTGGAGAGCCTCGAGGCCGGCCTCGGCCCTTGAGGCGGGCTCCAAGGCCGCGCCCGATACCTCGTCCGAGGCGGGGAAGCGCGACGGGGGAGGACCAAAGCGGAGGACGGCCGCCGAGTAGCGGCCACCCGGCAGGCAGACGGCCTCGCGCAGATCCGAACCGGCGATAATGTCGCGCAACGCGCGAGAACGGCGCGCATAGAGGCCCGCGGCCGCGCGAGACGCAACCTCGCCGAGCACGGCCTTCAGTTGCTCTGCCTTGACCGGCTTTAGTAGATAATCGACGACGCCCGCCTTGATGGCCGAGCGCGCATACTCGAACTCCTCGTAGCCGCTGACGACCACGACAGCGATCGAAGGCAGCTCGGTCTGCAGACGCCTGGCGAGCTCGAGGCCGTCCGTCCCGGGCATGCGCACGTCCGTCACAACGACGTCGGGGAAGACGCGCCTGGCGAGCTCGAGCGCCTCCGCGCCCCCCTCGGCTTCCGCGACGACGGAAAACTCGGGGCAATGCTTCTCGGCAAGGGCCTTGAGGTACCTGCGGGCCTGGGGCTCGTCGTCGACGATAAGGAGGCTCGGCATCAGTCCGCCCTCCCCGACCCGAGAGGGGCGCCTATGGCGACTAACGCGCCCCCGAGGGGAGAGACCCCGAGCTCGAAATTGAAATCGCCCTCGTAGAACAGGCGCAGCCGCGAATAGAGATTCACGAGGCCCATGCCGCCTATGGCCGACCCGGGCGACTCGCTTCCCGGCCTCTCCGCGGCTATTGTGTCCGTCTTGCGCCTGAGCGAAGAGAGGACCTCGGCATCGAAGCCCACTCCGTCGTCGCCTACCTCCACCCGCCAGCGCCCATTCCGCGCGAAGAGAGAAAGCGAGACGGAGAGAGTCTTTTTCGAGCCGTCGAAACCGTGACTGATCGAGTTCTCAGCGAGCTGCTGCAGCACAATCTTGGGCGTTCGCTCCCCGAGGAGGGTCGGATCGGCTTCTATGGAAAACTCGAGGCGGTGCTCTAGGCGCTTCTTCATAAGGAAGAGGTAGGAGCGGACATGCTCGATCTCTTGCGCAAGGGTCGCAGACCTCGCGGTCGTGGAGGTCGAGTAGCGGAGCATATCCGCTATGCCGTCGCAGATCTCGCCTATCTCTTCGGAGCCCGCCTCGAGCCCCTTGTTCGCGATCACCGTCAGAATGTTGTAGAGAAAGTGGGGACTTACCTGCGCCTGCAGCGAGTCGAAGCGGGCCCGCGACTGCAGGGACTGGGAAACGAGCTCCCGACTGATCGACTCGCCCAGCCGGGACCGCAGGTCGACGAAGGCGCGCCCCAAGGCCTCTATTTCGTCCCCAGCGCTTCCGCTCAGGGGATGGGAAGGTCCCTCGAAATCGAGCGCGTCGGGAAGGTTGCCGATCTCCGTCCCTTCCATGTACGCCTTGAGCTGCCGTATGGGCCGCGCGAGCTGACGCGAGAAAAGGTAGTTATAGACGAGGGACACGAGGATTATGAGCAACCCGACTACGATGGTTATATTGCGCGTGAATGCGAGGGACTTGAGGAGAAGGACCCTGTCCTGCGCGAGGAGGATGCGGACGCCGGCGAAATCAGCGGAGGCGGAGGCGACGATCTCCTCGCGACCTGTAGCGGGATTCCGCGCGAGGGAGGCATCACAGGGGGCCTTTGCGAGCGAAGCGTAATGGGCGAGGGCGAGCGAACCCATCGACGTTCGCGCGTAGAAGAGCGTCCCGTCGGAGAGGAAGGCGATCGCCTTGGCGCCTTCGCCCTCGGGGAGAGAGAAGAGGCTATCGAGGTCGCTCAACGCGTTTTGCACTTCAATGTAGCCCATTGGCCCCTTGGCGCCCTGCACAGCCCTCGCGAGGCCATACACCCGCGGCCCTCCTGAGCCGGAAGGCCGCCAAGGATCGTCGTACGGGGGAATGAGGACGGGCCTGCCTCCTTGCGCGTCCGCGCGGGAGAGCCAGGGTACGTCGGCGAGACGGGGCCGTGAATCGCTCGTGGCGGCGAAATCGACGAGGTTGCTCGACAGGAAATCGCCTGAGCGATTGAAAACATTGACCGCGTGGAAGTTGCGGCTTATCGAATAGCTGAGGAGAGTGCGTTTAACGAGCCTCCAGCCTTCGTTGATATAGAAGAAGTCGCCAGGCTCATTCCTATCGAGATAGGCGAGGCTGACCATCGACGAGTAGAAGTCGCTATCGGAGAGGAGGTAGGTCGTGACGAAGTCCATCGTCCTCGCAAGGTTATCGAGCTCTCTGGCCATCCTGCCCGACACGGAGACGAGACTCGAGCGCGCATTGCGCTCGAAGACATCGGAACTGTATTCGTAGAAAGCTATGCCGAGGACTATGGCGAGGAGGACAATGATGAGGGAATAGGAGAGGAGCAGCTTCGTCTGGAAGCGCATGCCCTATTACCCGAAGAGTCCGCCCTTGCCCGAGTAGCGCAGCCAGCGCCCGGCCTTGGTAGGCTTAGGCTCGGACAAGAGCTCGAGCGCATAACGCGCGACGCGATCGGCCTGGCCGCTCGCGTCGCGGAGGCCGTAGGCCGACCAGGAGGAGGAAGCCGCTGCCGCGAAAAGCCCAACGCCCAGCCCCTCGAAGGCGCCATCGGCCATGGAGGCCGCGGGGCCTATGGCCGCGTCGCGGGGGCTCTCAGGAGCGAGAAGGAGAAGCCTGCCCGAATTGCGGGCCTCGAAGCGGCGGGCGAGTTCGCGCACGAGGAAGAGGGGCCCCGAACAGCGCTCGTCGACGAGGAGGGAAAGCTCACCGGGCTTCGCGGCCATGAAGTCAGCCTTCGCGGCGGCCGGATCGAAAACGAGGACGGCGGCGCCCAAAGGGCCTATCGCGTTCTCGGCCGCGAGGACCAAAGCCGAGGCGGAGACGAAGGAGCGCCCGTCGTAGTTGATGCAGGCGGACTGAGTCTTGCCGGGGAGAGCCTCGGCCCGTGTTTCGGCGGGAGGCGAGGATGGGGAGCCAACGCCGAGGGCGACGGACCAGCCGGCGCCGCCGGCTTCCGAGGCTAAGGCGGCCGCGAGGGGGCCGTCGAATGGCGCTATCAGGATTGTCCTATTCACGCAAGCGAGTGTACTATGCGTCCTCGCCTATCGCAAGGACCGGTCTTCGGCACGCCCGCGGTCCTTGCGCCGCGCTCCGTTACGGATTATCCTTCTTCCGCGAGGACGACATGACCTATAAGCTCGATGGGGCCAAGTTCCCCTCTCTCGAGGAATTGATCGAGGCCCTTTATCCCATTTACGCCGATCGGATGTCAGAGGACGAGTTCAGGAAATACGCCGAAGAGCATGCCGAGAAGCAAGACTGAAGCCCCCGATCCTCAGCGTAGGGGTTCTTCTGCGCGCACGCAAGTCAACCATATCATAGGCTATAGCGGCATCTTCAGGCAGGACGCTATCGAGGCCCGGCGCGAAGACGTAGCGTCGATATTCAGCGCGATCGCCGATTCAGCCCTCGCGCTCCGAGAGCCCCTCGACACGCTCCTAGGAAGCGAGGCAGGACTTCCCCTCCGAGACATCGACCTCGACCACGAGATCTACGGCATCCTCTACGCGATCATCGCATTGGTTCAGGACGTGAAGGTCAAGGCCCATGCGGCAGGCCTCAACGACCTCTCTACGGAAACCGACCGGCTCCTCGACGCGAGCAACACCATCCTCGAGATCATCGCCGCCGAGGATGAAGTCCCGGAGGCTCAGGCCGCGATCGTTTCCCCCCCGCGGCAGGCGCTCGAAAGCTCCCAAGTCCCCGCGGCGTCGCTGCCGGGCCGCATCCTCGTCGTGGACGATAACCTATTCAACCGGGAAATGCTCGCGCGAAATCTCGAGCGGCAAGGCCACATCGTCCGCGCCGCCGCCGACGGGCTCGCGGCGCTCGAACTCCTGCGCTCGGAGAGCTTCGACGTTGCGATCATCGACGTGATGTTGCCTGGCATGAACGGCTACCAACTGCTCGAGCGGATCAGAGCCGAAGAAGCGCTGAAGGGTGTGCACACCATCGTGATCTCGGCCCTCGAGGACACGCAAATCATCGCCCGCTGCATCCAGCTCGGCGCGGAGGACTACCTGCCGCGCGAGTTCGAGCCCGTTATCCTCAGGGCGCGCATCGAGTCGTGCCTCGAGAAGAAGCGCATGAAGGAAGAGCAGGAGCTCTTCGTGAGCGCGCTCGTCGACGCCCAGGGAAAGCTCTCTTCCGAGCTGCGGGGCGGAGCCGCATACGTGCGTAGCCTCCTCCCCGTCCGCCTCGTCTTTCCCGAGCTCTCGATCGATTGGGAGTTCGAGCCCTCGGCCTCGCTGGGCGGTGACGTCTTCGGCTATCACCTCCTAGGCGGCGAGAACGGTGGCATGGGCACGGGCAAGCTCGCCCTCTACCTCATCGACGTGAGCGGCCACGGCATAGAGGCCGCCCTCTTCTCGGTCACCCTCATGAACATGCTGAAGAATCAGGTGCTGCCCGGGGCGGACTTCGCGGACCCCGCCTCGGTCCTCACGAGGCTCAACGCGTCCTTCAAAATGGAAGAGCAGAACAACCTCTATTTCACCGCATGGTACGGCGTCTGGGACCATGGCAGGCGGGAGCTCACCTACGCGAGCGCGGGCAGCCCGCCCGCCCTCCTCGTCCTGCCCGACGGCTCCTCGGAAGAACTCTCGACGGGCGGTGCGATCGTCGGCCTGGACTCAGGCTCGAGCTACGAATCCTCCCGCGCCCTCGTGCCTCGCGGCTCGGGCCTCTACGTCTTCTCGGACGGCATCTACGAGTTTCGGGCCAAGGACGGCGGAATCTTCGGCATCTCCCGATTCGAGAAGGCCCTCGCCGCCCTGGCCAGCACGCCGCGCGATGGTGAAGGCGTGCTCGCGCGCCTGATCGCGCGAGCACGCGCGGAGGCAGGCTCCGCGCGCTTCTCGGACGATGTCTCATTATTGGAGCTTCGCCTTGACTAAGCGTATTACGATAGCGACACCCGACGACTTCCATGTCCACCTGCGGCGAGGACCCGCGATGGGCGCCTACGCCCGCCGCCACGCGGAGCGCTTCGGTCGCGCCATGGTCATGCCCAACACGGTTCCGCCCATCGCGTCGAAGGGCGAGATCGAAGCCTACCGCGCAGAGATCGCCGCAGCACTAGGCGAGGACTGCGGCGCTCTCGAGCCGCTCATGACTTTCAAGCTTCTGCCCGGCATGAGCGCGCAGACCGTGCGGGATTGCGCTGTCGCGGGGGCGATTGCGGGCAAGTACTACCCGATCGGCTCTACGACCAACGCGTCCGACGGGGTCTCGGACCCATCGGAGATCGGAGACGCGCTCGCGGCGATGGAGGAAGCGGGCATCGTCCTCTCCATCCACGCCGAGGACCCCTCATCGCCGATACTCGAGCGTGAAGCCGCGTTCATACCCGTCCTCGAGCGGATCATCGGCTCGCATCCGAGGCTGAAGATAGTCGTCGAGCATATCTCGACAGCGGCGCTCCTCGAATACGTCCTCGCCTCTCCTAAGCGCGTGGCCGGGGGAATAACGGCGCATCACCTCGCATTGAGCCTGGACGACTTCATGGGCGACAATCTCGATCCCCATCTTTACTGCAAGCCCACGCTCAAGCGAGCTGCCGATCGCGACGCACTGAGAGAGGCCGTGTTCCGCGGCGAGAGAAAGCTCTTCTTCGGCTCGGACTCCGCTCCCCATCCCAGGGCGGCTAAGGAATGCGGTCGTCCGGCCTCGGGCATCTATTCGTCGCCCTGCGCGATCCAGGCCCTTGCCAGTCTTTTTGACGAGGCCGGGGCGCTCGCCGAGCTCGACCCCTTCCTCTCCCTCAGGGGAGCCGATTTCTACGGCCTTCCTCGGTCCGAGGGCGTCCTCTACCTCGAAAAGCGCCCATGGATCGTGCCGGTCGAAGTCGACGGCGCCGTGCCTATGCTCGCGGGAAAGACGCTCGCATGGTCGGCGGTGAGGGAACGATGAAGCTTCGATCGCGGCCAAGGTGAAGACCGCCTCCCAGAGGCGCTGTGCCGCTTCACGAACGATGGCGACAGCATTATAGTTCTATTTATGAGTGCAAGCGAGCCATTGATCCTCGTTGCCGACGACGAAGCGCGGATGCGCAAGCTCGTCTGCGATTATTTACGGCGGGAGGGCTACACTACCCTCGAGGCGGCGGACGGTCGCGAGACCATCGCCCTTTTCAGCTCTAAGCCGGGCATAGACCTCGTCATTCTCGACGTGATGATGCCCGACCTCGATGGCTGGGTCGTCCTCCGCGAGCTTAAGGCCAAGTCCGCGGTGCCGGTCATCATGCTCACCGCCAAGTCAGAGGAGGAGGACGAGCTCTTCGGCTTCGGCCTCGGCGCGGACGAATACATCCGCAAGCCGGTGAGCCCGCGAGTCCTCGTGGCCCGTGTAGCCGCCGTCATCAAGCGGTCCTTGCCCAAGCCTCCCGAAGTCGACGCGTCCCTCGCCCACAACCTCGAGGGCTCGGGCATAGCCGTGGACACGAGCGCCCACCGCATCCTGGCCAAGGGCCAAGAGATCGCCGCGACCCCCCTCGAGTTCGAGCTCCTCGTCCTCCTCGCGACCAAGGCGGGAACGGTGTTAAGCCGCGATCGCATCCTCGACACGGTCTGGGGAATCGGCTGGGCCGGCGATCCGCGCACGGTCGACACGCACATAAAGAACCTGAGGCTCAAACTCGGCGACGCCGGTGCGGCTATAGAGACGGTCAGAGGCTTCGGCTATAGGTTCGCCAAGGCCGAAGGCGCGTGAAGCTAAGCACCCGCATATTTCTAGGCATGGCGTCGCTCTCGGTAGGCGTGACTGCCATGACGTGGGGCCTGTCCTTCGCCCTCCTTGAGCCCTACTACCTCTCGCTCAAGCGAAGGCAGCTCGTCGAGATATCCGGCGAGATCGGGGAGCTACCCGCCTCCGTATCGGACATGTACCCCAAGTTCGCCGCGCTCGAGCGCTCCACGACCGTCCACATCTCAGTCGTCGCCAAGGACGGATCAGTCATCTACGACTCAAACTCCCCCTCGGACAGGCCCCGGGGCGAGGACGAGAACGGCCCGACCGCGAATCCCGATCGCGGCAGGATCCCGCCCTTCGCGCCCGTCATGCGGCCAGACATGAATCGTCCCGGAGGAAAGGGGATGGTGCATGAAGGCGATCGAATTCCTCCGCTGCCGCGCGAACCCGGACTGGACGCCGAGAAGGACAGGGGCGCCAAAGTGATGGAAAGCGGCAAGAACTGGACCATGTTCGAAACTATGGATCCCAGGCTCGGCGTGAATCTCCTTTTCCTCTCGCGCAAGGAAAGCTCCGGAGTATCCCTCGTCCTCAGCTTTCCCTTGGCCCAGGCTGCGGAGAACGCGCGAAGCGCCATACTCTTTCTCTCTATCTCCTGCACCTTCGCGCTCGTCGTGAGCGCTTTCCTCGCGTATGTGCTCGCGAAGAGCGCGACGAGGCCCTTCGGCGAGCTTGTCGAGCTGTCCCGATCGATAGCCTCCCTCGACTTCTCGCGACGCTTCGTCTCGCGCAGGGACGACGAGGTCGCCGTCCTGGGAAGCGAGATGAACGAGCTCGCGGACAACCTTCAGCGGGCCCTGTCCGAGCTCGAGCTGACCAACGCCAGGCTGCGCGAGGACGTCGAGCGCGAAAAGCGGATAGACGCGATGCGCCGTGAGTTCATATCGAGCGTGTCGCACGAGCTAAAGACGCCGATCGCCCTTATCCTCGGCTACGCAGAGGGCATCCAGGAAGGAGTGCCAAACGACCTCGAGTCGCGCAACGCATACCTCGCGGTGATCATCGACGAGGCGAGGAAGATGGACGAGCAGGTCCGGGACCTCCTCGACCTCTCGCAGATCGAATCGGGCGTCATCCCTCTCGCCCTCGAGGACTTCGACCTGCGCGAAATCGTGATCGAGACCCTATCGTCCTTCGGCAGGACCATCGAGTCCCGCGGCATAAAGCCCGTCCTATCCCTCGAGAAGGCGACCGTGCGCGGCGACAAGCGCATGCTCGGTCGAGCCTTCGTGAATTATTTCTCGAACGCCATCTCACATATCGACGAGCATCAGGCTCTCGCGATATCCGTCACGACAAGGAGGGACGAGGGCCTGGGCGAGGTCGCGGAGCTCTCTATCTTCAATTCAGGGCCCAGAATCCCCAAGAAATCGCTCGAGCTGATTTGGAACTCATATTACAAGGTCGACCCAGCGCGCAAGAGGGAGTTCGGAGGAACTGGCCTTGGCCTCGCCATCGTGCGGGGCATCATAGCACGCCACGGGGGGCAATGCGCGGTCGAAAATGTGAAAGCCCAGGAGGACAGTCCGGCGGGCGTGCGCTTCTCGTTTATAGTGCCCAGACGCGGGCCGGTCTAAAACGCGAGAAGAAGCCCCGCGTTGACGTGGACGACCTTGATATTGCTCGAGCCGTCGAAAAGGATATCGTATTTCCCCTGAACGAAGCCGCTCAAGTTGCTCACGATGCGATAGGATGCGCCGGCCAAGGCGCCGACATGTGGAGCGAGGGTTTCCGAAACCGCAGTGAGGCCCGGCACGAAGCCCGCGTACAGGGATAAATTGCCGATCGGGACGAGGAACTTAAAAGCGAGGTCTATGTCCGTCGCCTGACTCGCGCCGAACTTGTAAAGCTCTGCGGACGGCATCAAATCGAAGGCGTAGACAAGGGGAATATTGACATAGAAGCCCCAATTAAGGCTGGCCTGGCCGTTGTTGCTGATCGTATCGCCATTGCCGGCCAAGGGGAAGGTCGGGCCAACGGAGACACCGAGCGCCACAGGGTTGGAGGACGATTGCCCGGCGAGAGGAAAAGGAAGGACCGTGACGGCTGCGAGGATCGCGAGCGCCGCAAGATACCGTATTCGACTCATATAATTCTCCTTACATCGCATTTCCGCCACTCGCAGTTAACGCCCTGAAGCTCATCAAGGTCAAGAGGAGCAAAAAACGCGGAGGCCCCCTAAAGACGGGTCTCCGCGTTTAACGTCTTCTTTCCCTTTGTCCCGCGCTTAGAACTTGCCGCCCCCGTAGCTATCGACGGATTTAGGCTGCTGATCGTTCCGCGGCGCAAGCAAAGGGCCGCGATCGCCGCCGGGGCCGCAGCGGCCTTCCGGGCACTGGTCCGGGGCGCCTCTCACTACGACGTAAGTCCTCGCGCCTATAGTGACTTCCCTTGCGATGAGTACAGACTCGCCAGTCTTGTCCCCCTGCGCGGCGGGCTCGGATGAAGAGGGCTGAACGACGAGCATGCCGCTAGCCTTGACCGTCTGGCCGGCCTTGAACCCGTCGATGTAGGCGTATTTATAGAAGTCCGGCATGGCCAAGAGTATCATGCCGGAGTCGGCCTTGATCGCGGGCCTGTCGTCAACGAACGCGAGGACGCCGCTCACCGTCGCCTCGACGGCCTTGCCGTCCTGCGGGGGCGTTCCCTTCTCCCCGTCCTTCTGAGGCGCGGGAGCCTGGGCGTTTACCGCCGCGGCGAAGGCCGCGACGACTAGGACTAGAGCTATTCTTTTCATGTGCTTACCTCCCGGAAGGAAGAGGTTCTCTCCCGCCTTCCTAAAGATAAGCTTACCAACCCTCGATGAAGGCGCAGTGAAGGCGCGCCAAGCTCCCCTGTGACAGAGCCGCCTTATTGGCGTTACAGTCTCACGATGCGTGATTTAGTTATAACTTCGCCGCCCATAGGTGTTATAAGTATATCATCTTCCCAACGCACGCCGCCCTGCTCGGGGTTATAGAGCCCTGGCTCGCTCGTGACTATATGCCCGACCTCAAGGCGGTCGATGTTGTCCTCGCGGCTGCGGATGCTGGGGGCCTCGTGGGCCTCGAGCCCAATGCCGTGGCCGAGAGCGTGCGGCATCGCGAGGCCGGCCTCGGCGAAAATCTCATCCGCGCGTAGCGCTATCGCCCGGCAGCTTTCGCCGGGCTTCATCATCGCGATAGTCTCCTCGTGGACGCGCTCGACAAGACCAATCATCCTCTCGCGCTCAGGCCCGAGCTTGCCCCGAGCGAAGCTCATCGTCACGTCGGTAGTGTAGCCCTCGAGCTTGAGGCCGAAGTCGAGGATGGACATACCCTCTGCGCCGAAGGCGCCAGCGCCGTAGGGCGGGAAGGCGTGGATGCCCCAACTGCGGGAAGGCCCCGCTGCGAGGGTCTCGAAGCCCGTCCCCTCGCAGCCTGCCTGGCGAGCGGCACGCTCGATGAAGAGCGCGACGTCGAGCTCCGTCTTGATCGAGAGCGAGCGCACCCCAGCTTCGATTTCGTCCATGACGCCGTTCGTGATGTCGGCGACCCTTCGGTAGATTTCGAGCTCGGACGAATCCTTGACCGATCGAGAGGCGCGCACAGTCCCGTCCACGCCACCGGAACGGCACACAAGATCATAGTCGGGCAGGAGCTCGACGAAATCGACGTAGCGAGGATACGCGAAGGACGAGGGCAGCTCGACCTTCGCGCCCTTAGGCGCGCCGATCCTCTCGAGAGCGGCGCCCAGAGCGCGCGCCGGCAAACGGCCGAAGTCCGTGTAGGCGAGTATCTCGTCCGCGCTCGCCATAAGATGGGCGAGGTTGACGTCCCAGGCTACGAGGATCGAGCGCCCATCGGCGCCGATCACGAGGAGTGCGTCCCCTGGCTGTCCGGAGAGGTAGCGAAGAGCGAGATCGCGGCAGCCCTCCGCATCTTCGAAAAGAGCTGCGCCTATTCCATCGGCCGCGAGGCGCTCGGCCACGCGGCCACGGCGCGCAGCGTACGCATCGCTCATTGCATCGCCTTGAGCGCGACCTGCGCGGCGGCGATCACTCCGCCGGACCACTTCTCGTTGATCGACACCGCGACGAGGGCGGGCTTCACGAGCTTGTTCTTGGAAGAAGAGGCCGCGTCGATGGCCGCCTTGGCCATGCGGTTGCGGGTCTCGTCCGTCACGCCTGCGCTCTGGTCCTCGTTGAGCTTCAAAAGTATATCGCGCAGCGCGGAAGCCGCGGGGTCGGAGCCGTTGACCCCGAGGGCAGCGAGGGCGAAGAGCCTCTCCTCGTCGTCGATGCCGTTTGAGTAGGAAGAAGAGCAGCCGTCGACGGGATCGGCGCCGGTCGCCTTGTATGCGATAAAGCTGCGCAGGGCTAGTTTGCGCAGGTCGGCAAGCGTCTTCGCCTCGGCTTTGTCGTGAGGGACATTGAGGTGACCGAGGTTGAGGGCGAGGATCGCGACCTCGATCTTGCGGTCGCTCGTGGCTTTGGATGCGGTCTCGGCCATAAGAGCGCGCAGCTGACGATCGGGCGTCTCGCTGCCGAGTATAGTCTTGATCGCATCGGTCGGATCGTCGGCGATATTGGGTAGGGATTGGGAAGCCTGCTGCCGCACACGCTGTGAGTACCACGCATCGGTCGCGAAGAAGACGGGAGAGAAGCCGCGCGCGTCCTTGAGCTTGTCGAGGGCCACGATGCAGCCATAGGCGAGCTTCTCGCCCGCGTCCCGGTCCGCGGTAGGCTGTAGGTTGAGGTCGCGCAACTTGAGGGCGATGCGCTCGGCATAGTCTAGGTCGCGGATCTTTCCTATCGCCATGATCGCCTCGGCCCCGGTCAGGGGGTCGGCAACGTCTTGGGCGACGGCCCAGAGCGACGAGGCGGAAGCCTCGTACTTGTAGTCGCCGAGGGCCTTGCACAGGAGGCGAACTGTCTGTGAATAGAGCTCCTGGTCGACGCTCGCCTGGTAGTTCTTCTGCGTGGCGAGGAGTTCGTCGAGGGCCGAGGCGAGGACGGGCGCGGTGCTCTTGTCGTTGAGCCCGACAAGGTTGAGGACGGCCGCGTATTTCTGCGAAAGCCCCTCCGCTTGCTGATACAGGACCTTATAGATCTCGGTCGTCTCGTCCGCGAAGCCGAGGACTGCACCCAGGGCGAGGACGAGAGCGATGGCTGCGATGCGCTTCATGCGATGGTTCTCCTGATTACTCGTAATAGGTCTCGGTCGAGCTGTCCTCGCGAACGATGTATTCGTAGCTCGTGGAGGAACGCAGGGCGCCGGAGGCGTCGTACTCGCTCGCTTTGACTAGCTGACCCGAGTCTCCGTACTCGTAGACAATCTTCGCCTCGAGGGAGCCGTCGGCGCGGTGGCTTTCGAGGCTGGAGAGGAGCTCTCCGGAGTAGACGTAGGCCTCGTACTTCTGGAGAGCGCCGTCAGGATCGAAGTAGGAGCGCTTGTCGAGCTTGCCGGCCGCGTACTCGAGCTTGATGGTGCCCGTGACCTTGCCGCCGACATCCTTCATCTCGATGCCGGAGAGACTGTCCTTCCCGTAGGCGTAGCTCGTCGACGCCTTGACGGAGCCCGAAGCGTCGAGCACGCGCCATTCGGTCTTGCGGCCCTTCGCGTCATAAGTATAAGAGGAAGAAGACTGAATCGCGCCCTTCGAATCGAGAACGCGCTCGGAAACCAGGGCACCCTTGTCGTCATAGACGGACTCGCGGCGGTTGCGAACCTTGCCATCGCTTTCATAGACCGTTTCCACGGTTTCCCGGCCGTCCTTGTACTCGAACACGAGGCGCTCGACTGGATCGGATCTCGAGCCGTCGTAAGTAGCCTTCTCGAGGAGGAGTTTCTTGGCATCGTCGAGCTTATAGACGATATACTGGTCCACAAGGCCATCGGAGTAGAAGGAAGTTTCCTTCACGAGGACGGGAACTTTGGTAACGACCGTCCGCTGTTTAGCGACTTTCTGCGTGGTGGCTACGGCCTTCCCGGCCGTAGAAGCCCCTGCGGTGGCGCACCCGGCAAAGGTAGTCATCGCGATAACTACCGTACATATTGATAAATAGATTGATTGCTTCATTCGAGCCTCCTTAGCGCTACTAAAACGATGCAGACCAAACTATAGCGCATAGGAGGTTTTCATGGAAATAGAGCGCGAAGAATTATGCTTTCGCCGCTTGGTCCAGCACGTCCCTCAGGATCGCGAGACCGCGATCGATCTCGGCATCGGTGATGACCAGGGGCGGGAGGAGACGCACGACATCAGATCCGGCGGTAAGGACGAGAAGCCCGTGCGCGATGCAGAGCTCCTTCACCTTGTCGGGTGAAACCGAGACGACTATGCCGATCATGAGGCCGGCTCCGCGCGCTTGGATGACCGCGGGGTGCTTCCAAGAGAGGACGGTCCCGAGTATCCGTTCGCCCTTCTTTGCCACGCCCTCGAGGAAGCCAGAGGCGCCGAGCTCTGCCAGGACGACGCGCCCGGCGGCGGCCGCGAGGGGATTGCCGCCGAAGGTAGTACCATGGTCTCCCGGCTTCAGGATCGTCGCGGCCTCGCCTCTGGCGAGGACTGCGCCCACGGGCACGCCGCCCGCGAGGCCCTTGGCGAGAGTGACGATATCCGGCCGTATTCCCGCGCAAGAGGAGGCGAGGAAGCTTCCCGTGCGGCCGACTCCGCACTGCACTTCGTCGGCGATGAAGAGGATGCCGCGCTCGGCGCAGAGCTTCGCGGCGTAGCGGAGGTAGCCGGCGCTCAGAGGGAGGACGCCGCTCTCGCCCTGAATCGGCTCGAGCATGAGCGCGCAGACGCTTTTATCGAGGACCGCGTCGAGCGCTGCCTTGTCCTCGGCCTGGACGTAGGCGAAGCCTGCGGGGAAGGGGCCGAAGTGCTCATGGAACTTGTCCTGTCCCGTGGCCGCGAGGGTCGCGATCGTGCGGCCGTGAAAAGAGCCGTGCAGGGTCACCACAGTCGAGGCTCCGCGCGTTTCGCCGCACTTGCGCGCTATCTTGATCGCGCCCTCGTTCGCCTCGGCGCCCGAATTGCAGAGGAAGACCGCGTCCATCCCCGTGCGCGCGCAGAGCGCGTCGGAAAGCTCGATCGCTTCGCGGCTCTGGTAGTAATTGCAGGTGTGGATTATCTTGCCAGCCTGCTCCGCGATGGCGGCCACCAGCTTCGGATGCGCGTGCCCGAGGCTGTTCACGCCTATGCCGCTCGTGAAGTCGAGGTATTTCTTGCCTTCCTCGTCCTCGACCGTCGAGCCCGAGCCGCGAACGAGCACGAGGCCCATCCGCTTGTAGGTGTTCATCGTCTTGTCACTGCTCATATGATCATCGTTCCTATTCCCGCATCGCTGAAGAGCTCGACGAGGAGGGAATGCGGGACCCTCCCGTCGATGATGTGAGCCTTAGCCACGCCGCCGTCAACGGCGGCCGCGCAGCAGGCGACCTTGGGTATCATCCCTTTGGAGAGGATGCCCTCCTTCTTGAGCGCCTCTATCCCCGAACGCGGCAGTTCTTTTATTAGCGTGTCCTCGTCCTTGAGGTCGCGCAGGATTCCCGGCACATCGGTGAGGAGCACGAGCTTCTCGGCGCCGAGGGCGGCGGCAATCTCCGCGGCCGCAGTGTCGGCGTTCACGTTGTATGACTTGGGGTCGTTGCCGACGCCTCCCGACACTGTCGCGACGACGGGTATAAAGCCGCCATCGAGGGCAGCGCGGAGCACGCCGGCGTTTACTTTGCGTATATCGCCTACCAAACCTAAGTCGGGCCCTTCAGTTCTACGCTCAGCCTGTAAAAGCCCTCCGTCGAGACCGCAGAGCCCGAGGGCCTTGCCGCCCGCGCGTCCGAGGAGGCTTACGAGCTCCTTGTTCACCTTACCGGCGAGGACCATCTGCACGACCTCCATGGTCTCCTCGTCGGTGTAGCGCAGGCCCTGCACGAAGACAGGCTCCTTGCCCAGGCGACGGAGCATCGCGTCGATCTCGGGGCCGCCTCCATGCACGAGGACCGCGCGCACGCCGACCGCGGCCATGAGGACAAGATCCTCGGCCACGGCGGCGCGCAGGCTCTCGTTGACCATCGCCGCTCCGCCGTACTTCACGACGATGGTCTTGCCCGCGTAGCGCTGGATATAGGGCAGGGCCTGGGCGAGTATCGCCGCCCTCTCGTTGGCTGGAATGTCCACGCTTTCACTCCTCTAGAAAAGATCCACTCTGCATTAAGTGCGGTAATCGCCGTTTATGCGAACGTACTCGTAACTGAGGTCGCAGCCCCAAGCCGTGGCCTGGCCGTTCCCCTCGCCGAGCTCCACGAGGATCGTGATCTCCTGAGCGCCGAGGATGAGCTTGGCCTTCTCCTCGCTGAAAGCCACCCCAGCGCCGTCCTTACAGACTTCGATGTAGCCGCGCGGGCTCTCGAAGGCGAGCTGCACTTTATTCGGATCGAAGCTCGATGGCGTGTAGCCGAGGGCGCAGAGTACGCGGCCCCAGTTCGCGTCGGAGCCGAAGATAGCCGTCTTCACAAGGCTCGAGGTGATGACACCCTTGGCGAGGGCCTCCGCCTCCGCTTCGTCGCGGGCGCCCGAGACGATGCACTCGATGAGCTTCGTCGCGCCCTCGCCGTCGCGGGCGATCATCTTCGCGAGGGAGATCGTGAGGAAGTCGAGGGCCTCGGCGAAGGCGCGGTAGTCGGCGCCCTCGGCCGCGATCTTCGCGTTGTCCGCCATCCCGTTCGCGAGGACCGAGACCATGTCATTCGTGCTCGTGTCGCCGTCGACGCTCACCCGGTTGAAACTCTTCTTCACGCTCGCGGAGAGGGCTGCCTGCAAAAGTTCGCTCGAGATCGCGCAGTCCGTCGTGATGAAGCAGAGCATCGTGGCCATGTTCGGATGGATCATGCCCGAGCCCTTGGCCATGGCGCCGATCGTGACCGTCTTGCCGCCCAGGTCGAACTGGATGGCGAGCTCCTTCTTCATCGTGTCGGTGGTGAGGATGGCCTCTCGGGCGTCGATGGACCCGGACTTGGAGAGACCCGCGACGAGGGCCTCCATGCCTGCCTCGATGGGAGACACGTCGAGCTGGACGCCGATGACCCCGGTCGAGGCGACGATCACGTCCTGAGCCTTCACGGGAAGGTGCTCGGCGACGAGGCTGGCCATGCGACGCGCGGCCTCAACGCCGACCTCGCCGTTGCAGGTGTTTGCGTTGCCAGAATTGACGATGACCGCCTGGGCCACCCCGTCCGCCAGGTGTTCCCGGGTAACGACTATCGGCTGCCCGAAAACCTTGTTGCGCGTATAGCAGGCGGCCGCCGAGCAAGGACGCTCGGAATAGATGAGGGCGAGGTCCTTTTTATCGAGCGGCGACGACTTCTTGATGCCGACATGAATGCCCGACGCCAAAAAACCTTGGGGAGCGGTCACACCGCCCCGGACTTGCTTCATATGCTTCTCCTCGTATGCCGTCAAAAGGCCGGCGGAAACATGGAAAGCCCGACCTTCTCGTCGAAGCCGAGCGCTACGTTCATGTTCTGGACCGCCTGACCGGCGGCCCCTTTCACCATGTTGTCGATCGCGGAGACTACGATCGCAGTCTCGCCGTCGTGCGCGAGGTGGACCGAGATGTCGCAGAAGTTCGAGAGCCGTACATTGCGGTTCGTCGCGACCAGGGGCGCGGGGAGGACGCGCACAAAGTACTCGTTCGCGTAGAAGCCCGCGTAAGCCTCGCGCAGCTCTTCGACCTTCATGCCCTTCTTGGCGAGGCGAAAGTAGATCGTGGCGACGATGCCACGGTTCATCGGGGCGAGGTGGGGCGTGAAGACCGAGCCGACTTTGGAGCCGGCCATCTGGGCGAGCACGGCGTCGATCTCGGGGATATGACGGTGCTCCCCGATTTTATAGGGCGCGGTCGAGTCCGCGCACTCGGCGTAGTGCGAGCTCTTGGTGAGCTCCTTACCCGAGCCGGTGACGCCGGACATGGCGTCGATGACGATGCCGGAAGTTTCAGATAACTTCTCGCGCAGGGCGGGGAAAAGGCCGAGCGTGGAAGCGGTCGGGTAGCAGCCGGGATTGCCGATGCACTTCGGGCCCTTGGAAGCGCCTAACGCGGCAATTCTGGGTCTGTTGAGCTCCACGAGCCCATAGACCGAGGCCGCATGAAGCTCGGGGTGGGCATAGCTCTTGCCGTACCACTTAGTGTAGGTCGCCTCGTCGGGGCCGAAGCGGAAATCGGCCGAAAGATCGATGAAAAGCGAGCCCTTGGCCGCGCAAGCGGCCGCGACCTCGTCGGCGTGGCCTGCGGGCAAAGCGGCGAAGACAACGTCTGCGGCGGCGACGGCCTCGGCTTTGTCCACGAAGAGGGGGGAGCCCGTCTTCGAGCCGAAGCCCCCGTAGAGGTTCGGGTATGCGGAGGCGAGGGACTCTCCCGCGGAACTCGACGAGCTTACCAGTATCTCCCCCGCCTCGGGATGGCCGAGGAGAAGCCTGACGAGCTCGGCCCCGGCGTAGCCGGTGGCCCCGATAACAGCGCATTTGACCATGCGGATATCTCCAATCGAGCGCCCGTCCCGGCCCGCATGGCACGAAGACGGCGCGGACTATCAGGCGCGAAGAGCGCCTGCTATCGCATCTATGATTCTACTGTAAAGGGTTGGAATTAACGACGAAGACGGGGAGGGGAAAGAAGAGCGAGGGGGAGGAAAGAGGAGAGGGCGTTAGCTGTAAACGTAGGTGGGAGACCATGGCTTTGGTGGCTCATATTTGACTCCTGACACGAATAATTATGCGTATAATGCGCAATAAAACAGGATGAGTCAATAGTTGACCGCATTTTTATACAGTCATGCCTTGGTGGGGAAGGTTCGGGCGAGTAGGGCTGCGATGTCCCTTGCCATGCCGATAGAGGGCCCGTCGAGGCCCAGGTCGAGATAGACGTCGCGCCGCTCCTTAGCAAGCCAGGCGCGGATGCGGCGCGCAATCTCCGCCTCGCTTTCCCCGGAGCGCGTTATGCGCACGAGGGCTGCCATTTCCTCGGCGGTGAAAAGCTTCCAATCCCCTCCCGCGACGAGATTGTAAGTCATACCGTCCGTCGAGCGCTCGATGCGCAGGACCGGGGCCTGCACGCCAGCCTCGAACGCGCCCGAAGCGTTCGATTCCATCCGCTCGGAAAGCGCGTTCAGCTTCTCGACTTCCATATTATAGCAGTGGATCTTGGCCTGTTCGAGAAGGAAAGATATGCCTTCCTCGTCAAGCTCGGGTAAAAGGGCAAGGAGTTCGGCCCGAGCCGCGCTCGGCTTTAGCGCGGTTTTTTTCTTAGGCACGGCGGGCTTCTTGGCTGGCATGGCGATCACCTCCCGAAAGAGTATATCGCGTTGCCACGATTGAAAACGAAACATTTTAGTCTGTAAATTCGATAAGCATACGGGAACACACCGCTTCAATGAAGCCGAGAAAATGTTTAGGCATGATCACTCCTTGGTAGTCATGGTTTCAGGTTCACACAATATTTTCTGGGGCTTTTTGTAAAAACACACAGAGACCCGTCCTAACTCCTCAATTCCATGACGTCAATCTCCCGGTGATGTAGCGCTTGATTCCTCGGGCAATATCTATATCATTGGCTGTGGCAACAACCGTATCCGAATGGCGCCCTGATATTCGAATAGCAGGCCATGAAACGAAGTGCTGCACATGCGACGAAGGGAGGGGAGGGACAGTCTATGAAAACCGTAATGGTAAAACCATGCCCATCCTGCCAAGGAGAGCATGAATTCCAGCTTCCAACTGAACAAATTGAAGCATCCCTCATAATGGGCGTCCGCTTGGTCAGCCCAAGAAGGTTGTTTGAAAAAAAGCTAGACGATGCACCACGCAGACGAGCCTTCATCTGTCCAAAAACTAAAGAAATCATTGTCGTTGAAGTGTGAGTAGGGAGGATAGAAATGGCAAGCAATTTGACTATCGAGGACCAAGCACTTCTGGATTACGGACAGAATCAGTTTAAGTCGTCTCTTGATACAATAAAAGACTTCTGCAAAACCATGATGAACTTCTCTATTGGCGGAGTGACCCTTTATATCGCAATTATTGGCATTCTTAAGGGTCAAAATGGAGTCCCCCAGGAAACTGGCTTTTCATATGTGTACTACCCGATCGTTGGCTTTGTCGCCTCCTCCCTTCTATTCATCCTTGGTTATATGCCATATGCGGAGCGTGTCGACTTATCGGATTTAGAGAGGCTAAAGAAGCACAGAGAAAGGGCTCTAAAGCACCACTACACTTTTTCGTTGCTGGGATTGATTGCATTCATCATCGCAATCTTCTATGTCTTTGGAAATGTTGTGTATTTCAAGCAGTATTGGAAGTAGGGAATACATATTTATAGGGGCACCCCTCGGTGTGTTGATAGTTTAACCCTTCACTCTTGCTTGGTCCAGTCGATTTTCTCACCGATGCGCGAAGCCAGGGACTCCATGCTCGCATCGCTGTGATGCGCAAGGCCCGCGGGCGAGATGTGGATCGCCGAGCCAGTCCTCACATAATTACGCGCGCTGTGGTGGGCGGCGGCGAGGGTCAGCTCGTTGTTTCCCTTGGAGTCGATAGTCCTGACCGTGCCGTTGCAGGCGCAGACATAGGTCGAATTGTCATCGACCCAGATCGAGAATGAAGTACCTCGTACGCCGGCAATCGCCGTGGCCGTCGAGACGCGGAAGGAATCCGAGCCCGGAACCTGTGCGAGCTTCCGGAGCACGGCGGAGAGCCCGCCCTTTTTAAGCGACACTTCCTTGACTATACTGGAGAAGTCTAGGAGCGCCTGAGTATTCTCTTCGACGCGGATGGCGTTCTTGCCGTCGAAGACGATATCGCAGGAGGCGGCGGGCCCAGTCTCGATGTCGACCTTAGAACCGAGCTCGCGACCGATCTCGGCGGCCGCGCCGTCGATTTTCACGTTTCCTTCGAAAAAGACTACCGACCCGCGTGTGGCCACGGCCAATACGCTTGCCGTAGCGGAGCTCGCCGTTTTTTTGGGCGAACAACCCAAAGCGAGCACAAAAATCATAGCGATCAACGTCATCAACGCCTTTAATTTCATAGGCTTATCCTCGTGTACTGTGCCAGCGCTGTCAATCGCGGATTATAGACAACTTCTGAATCGATTTTGGCTCGTTTGCAGACTGAAAACAATCCATATTCAATTCAGTTTTTTTTGTTTTCAGCCTGAAATTTTATAGGGGCTTCAGGGTTTAGTGTGGGTCAGTCGTAAAGTTCGCACGAAGGCAGCATAGACAGGCCTCCCCGGTGAAAGAGGATTGCGATCCGAAATCTGGTCCTATTTCTGAACCCGCAGGCTCGTGCTT